>Ga0137361_10000481_pt1 | contig 22332 bp, 15 predicted proteins | sample Mad1_80_16metaG_FD_104923 | JGI IMG/M metagenome (GOLD analysis project Ga0137361, IMG submission 104923) | Vadose zone soil microbial communities from Angelo Coast Range Reserve, California, USA - Mad1_80_16 metaG | ecosystem: Environmental > Terrestrial > Soil > Vadose zone | place: USA... | reverse complement strand
TAAAAAATAAAAAAAAAAAAAAATAAAAAAATTCGGGTTTGGGTTCTGATTTAAAAAAATTTGTTTAAGTTTTAGTTTAATTTGTAAGTTTTAGTTTTTTTTTTTTTTTGTTTGTTGTTTTTGTTTGTTGTTTTTGTTGTTTGTTAGTTTGTTTTTGTTGAGCTACGGTTTTTTTTTAAAAATAAGAACAAGGGGCCCTCTTTTTTTCTTGTGGTATCCTTAATTATTACCCAGGAGGCTTATTTTATTATAGGGATTTTACCTTAAAACAGCAGCTTATTGTTTTAAATGGAAAAGACCCGCAGCTAAAGCAGCAAAGGCCAAATGGCAGGGCGGCCACTGGGGGTAAATAATAGAAACAAAAACAAACAATCACTCCTACGGATTACTGGGTACGGGTTACGGGTTACGGGTTATTGCTTAACAAGTACCGGGTATCCGTTCCCTGGTTCCAGTTACTGAATCGCTACCGTTACTAGGAGACAAGGGCCTCCCTAGGGGTGAAATAAGGAAAATATATAAGCGGAGTAAATGAAAAAACAAACAAAAAATTAAACTAAAAATAACTAAAGAGGCTCCTTGATCCGCAGCAGAGAGAAAGTTAAAATTATGTTTATGTTTATGATGTTTATGTTGATATTTATGTTGATGTTTATGATTGTATTGGCAACATTTTAAACGCATGGAATGATATAGGACTAGCTAATGTCCATTCTAAAGTATTTATAGGCTGATTTTCTTCTTTATATTCTGTTACACTCGTAAAATAAGGAATAACAGACCAAGGATTATTAGAACTATAATTTTCACTTGAGAAAATATCATATAAAATATAACCAAATAAAATAGTAGCTATTACTGAGATTAAAGATCCAAAACTAGAAATAGCATTCCATCCGCTAAAGGCATCTGGATAATCTGGTATTCTTCTAGGCATCAATTGTGTTAATCTTAGGCTATCACCTAAACTCCTAAGCTTACGGTTAGGTTCAGACTATGTCTTTCAGCTTAATAAACAACACCAACAAAAATGACGTTAAAGCTGATCGGGCGCTTCTGTTCTTATTTTTTATAAAATAATAATAAAAACAGTATAGGGTTATTGTTAGTATAACTCACCTATTAGTCGTTGAACGTTCTTAATTCTAATGCGTTTACATCATTATACTGAATAAAGCTTCGCTGCAAATTGACCTTTATTGTTTAAAGCTAAGCCGTCGTCATCCGATTCTTATTAAAAGCTATAAGAATAAATGTGCATGTAAAGGTTTTCGTTGCAATTCACCCGATTGTCTAATAGATATTTAAAGGATCTATAGAGGCATTGTTAATTTATGATTTATGTAGTAAAACTCGTGAAAATATTTTTCCTTTAAATGGAAATCCATTTAATATATATTTAGATAAAGTATCTTTACCCATATTGAACTCTTTTGAACATTGAACAGTTGAATAAGAACATATATAAGACATGTCTACAGAATTATAAACATAAACTAATTTAGTTAATTTTATTGTATCAGATGATTTAATAACTCTGAATTGGGGGTTCTTGACTCCAATCTTATTACGCTTCTGCATTTCAATAAATTCAGGAAAAAATTTACGGTCCGTCATAGGGTTCAATAGTCCTGAACGATTAATGCCAAATTCAGGTTTATGTTTAAACCCTAAGGTAGAACCAGCAGTAGGAGAGTTATTTAAAGAGGAATATCCGTTACTGAAAAGTAAGTCTAGATATATTTGTTCTCGTGATAACATAAATTCTTTACTAACAGAACCTGTTGTACTTAAATCTTCTAATATCGCTAATATAAAATTATTGTGAGTATAATAGGATAAGCTATTATATATTGGAAGATTTCGTTTTAAAACACTAGGTGTTCAATAAGATAATAAACGTCGAGATCCATTTCATCCCGAGCCTACATATACTTTTCCGTTAATTAAATTAATTCATTGATAAATTACTGTACGATTTCTGTTTTCAACTGCTATTAAATTACGATCTAAATTTGGTTTATAAATACGTACAGGTTGAGAAAAATATACAGGAAAAATGTGAGGTCCATACGGTTTAATAGCAATTAAAGATAACAAAATTTCATTATTCATTAAGCTATTAATTACTACATAATCAGATATAATTAAATATATACCGGCCATTCCTAAAAAGTGTTGTGGAAAAAAAGTTAAATTTACCCCAACAAAAAAAGTCCAGAAATGAATTTTACCTCAGAAGTCATTTATATTTCTACCTACTATTTTAGGAGTCCAATAATAGAAACCGGCAAATAAAGCAAAGACTGCACCCATTGATAATACGTAGTGGAAATGCATTATGCAGTCGTTAGTTTCCTGAGGATAATTTATTACTTAGTTTAAGAAAAGTTTTTGTTGCTTACTTACTTACTTACTCCGCTGGCTATGCCAACTCCTCAATAAGCGATAATAAAAATTATTTAAAGGGCGTAGAATTTAGACAAACCGTTATATAACTGGCTTTGCCTGTTCTCTTTTTAATAGTTCTAGGATTTTTAATTTGCCCTCCTGAAAAAAAAAAATTTAGTACATTCACTAATAAAAGGCCAAGTTTTTGTTTTTTGTTTTTTTACTGGTAACAGCTAGTAGAATAATTAAACCCGTAAACAGATTTACTTGTTTTACTATTAGTATTCTTAATTTATTTTTTTGACAGTTAATAAATTTCAAGATGTTGCCAAGACTTATTTGTTAGGGAGGAGCAACTATCAGGTCTAAAGGAGATTATAATTCTTTATAAACAATGGCTAAATAAGAGGAAGATTTAATAAATTTTGTTATATATTGTGCAGAATATAAACCAATATCTAAAAATTTAGAAAGTTGATTTGCACCAAAAAAGTGCTTATTAATTTTAAATTTATAGTAGAATAAACATAATAAGTGTGTTTTCCTCTTTCCTGAGCTCATCTCTCTATTAATTCTTTGATTTAACTGTCTCTGCTTTAGCTGCTGTTCCTTAGTATATACTCCGCAGGACAAAAGAATTCTCATTTTCTAATTCATAGGACTGCTTAGCTCCGCATAACTGAGCCTATGTTAATAAATAATTATCCGAAGAAGTGTGATAACTCGTACTTGTCCTCTGTTTCAGTACACGGGAACAGCAGCATTATAGTCAAAATATCTAATTATCTAAATAAATTTTGTTCTTTAACTAAAAAAAACAAAAAAATCAGTATTAAGAGAGGCTTTTTCAGTTTTAAGTGGAGTATATCCAAATGTTTAAATATAAATCTAAAATTCTGAGTGACCAAATTTTAATAAAGCTCTGCAAATAGCGCTACCTCTATTACTTTGTATTTATACTTTGTATTTATAAGTAGCTATTTCTAAAATATACATTTAATCTTACTCCTAAATTTTTAGAACTACCCACATACTGCTTTCATTAGAACACCAGATTTAATGTGAGTAAAAAATATAACAACCCTCTGATTTTTATATTCTAAACAAAATTTATTTCTATTTTATTTGTTATACCTGCTACCCCTACGGGCCGTCCGTAAGGGGGGAGTATGGGGAGCAACTATTAAGGTAAGTAATCATTACCATGACCAAGAGGAAAAATAACGAAAGCCTAGAGTTATAGTTATATAATTTCTAGTTGGACTCTCTCATTACCTGCTTTTAAGTTTATTTACAAAAGGTACTTTAGTCCATAGAGGATTATTATATTGAATCCAATTTAATAAAAAATCCGAATAAATTTGAAATTCAACACTATTAAATTCTGAATTTTTAAAATGTCTAATTTGTACAAATTTTTTAATCTGAGAAACTCTAAAAAATTTGAAATCTGAGTATAATCTATTTAGCATAAAATAATCATATAAAGGAACCATTCCTTTAACAGTTTGATATTTAAATGCTATTGATTTAAAAGTTTTTTTAGATTGATTTTTCTTATTATTACGTATTAATACATAAGGCTTATAACCTTGTAAAAAATTATCTAAATTTAACTTAGAAGTATATTGATTATATTTAAATTCTAAATTACATTCAATTCTATTTGAATTAAAATTAAATACGATAGAACCATCAGTATCAATTAAACCTGAAAAATAAGGATCATTTTTTTTTATATTATAATCCGGAGTAATAAATTCAATATTGTATAGTAAACAAGCTTTTTTAAAACTATCTACTTTAATTCTAATTAAACCGTTTAATTTACTCATTAAAAACTCCATTTCAGATCTAGTAGAAACAATATACAATGCATGGGGGCTATTTTTATAAGTTTTAATTCTACCCATATGTAATTTATCTTGAATTCGAGTTAAAATTCTAACATCTCTAATATGAAGTTTAATTCTAATAGCCCTTAAAGCTACTTTTTTAGAGTCCGAGTTCATTTTTCTAATGTCAAAATTTCCATCTCCATCTATAACACCAGCTAACCAAGAGTAAAATTTAAAATCGTCTAATTTGTTAAAATTAGCAAAATTCGCAGGCAATTGACGTATAGTCTCTGAGAAACCTAAAAAGTTTTCTGCTGATTGTATGTTTATACCTTTATTAAGAGATATAGTATTATTATTATTTTCACTTATTATTAGAAGATTAAAGCTTCCACTTCCATCTAGTTCAGAACTTAGATTCAATATTATAATAAGTAAATAATAAACTAAAAACACAGTTCCCAGCATACAGTCAATTGCATAAATATCTATATATTTAAGGCCCAAATGAGCAATTACGTAATAAGTGAGTTTACTCCCCTTTTATTAAGCTAATTTAATTAAGATTTCTTTTGTTGTTTGTTTGTTGTTTGTTTGTTTGTTTTTATTAATTATTTAATTATTCTTTTGCATTAGTTTTGACTATTGCATATGCAAATTAAAAAGGGGGGGGCAATTGTTCTAAAAATCAGAATAACAAAAATAAAAATAAAAATGCACAAGAACAAAGTAAAGTAAATTAGCTATTTATTAGGGCCTGGACTATCTCTTTATTAACTTTAACACTTATGTTTAAAATTAATACATTGCGTATAGTCTCTACAGATCTTATTTTGACACTTACTTAAAAATAAAACCCACGGTATAGCTTACAATAATTTTTAGGTAGAATAGCATTAATATTCTTTATTATAAATTCCACCGTTCTTAATTAATTCATCAAACCTTGAATTGATTTGCCTCTAATTTTAAGAAAAATAGAAGCCCGTTAGAATATAGTAGGAGTGCGAAGCGCGAACTGGAACCAGGGAACGCGAACTGGAACCAGGAGTAGAATTTTTATATTAAGTTCCAACTTTATAATGCTAACGTATGGTTTTATAATTTATAATTAAGTATTAATTACTAATTAAAATTAAATTATTAATAATAGTAAGATAGTAATTAATCAAGCAATGTTACTCACGACACTGTTAATAACAAAATTTTCCAAGACTAATCTTTTGTCAGTCTCTGATTATGATATTCAAAAAATTTACTATATGATATTTTTTTTTCTCCTAGTAAGGGATATTTTGAGAAATGTTCGAAAAGAAGTTTTCTAGATAGAGAATTACAAAGGTTCAATCTATAATAATTAGGATCAGTTAATATCCCTCCTTTAGGAACAAGGGTTTTTTTATCTTTTCATATATTTTTCTCACTTTGAAAGTAAAAAAGAATCATATTTAATACATGTAAGTCATCTTTTTGATCTATATTGAAAGTACTGTTTCTTAATTGACCTTTATCGTTAAAAACTAATGAAAAATTACCTTCTGCTTCTATAAACCCAGAAAGCCAAGAATTAAAATAAACAGGCAATTCAAAAATTAAATTTTTATTTAACTTCTTTAATAAATCATTCATGTTTTTATACATATTTTTTCTATTTAACAAAAAATTATCTGCGTCTTTATAAAGTAAGCAATTTTTAGCAAACTCTAATTGACATTGTTTTCTCACTGTTAATAGAGGATATCTAGCTAAAATTAATAATACTTTATTAATATCACTCTTACTACTAGCAATCCAAGTGACATATTTCTCTTTTCTCTCAATAACAACTCTACCACCGATAATATTTTGTATTTTATTTAACATATAATGATTATTTTTTTCATTTTTCAAAGCTATAACAAATCTAACTTTTATTGATTTGTAACTATTTAAATTAGTAGTTATAGTACCATCTCCTTCTAAAAGACCCACAAAAAATTGTTCAATATAGTTATTTTTAATCTCTTCTACTCTTTGCTCTCGCTCTGGTAACTTTTCCCCTAAGATAAAAACCGAGCTTGTATGTTTACTATTGCAACGCACACTCACAAGGGGAGTAAGCAATGCTAATCCTTTAGGAGTATTAACTACAGTACCAAAAGTTCTGATTCAAGTACCTTTGTTATTAATTTTATTATTGTACAAAAAATAAGAATAAAAACCCCTTGTCGTGGAATTGTTTCCATAGTGTTTTCCTTTTCTATCATACAGGCAAAAGGTCACTAACTTGTCTTTCTTGTCTTTCTTGTCTTTCTTGTCTTTAATACGATCCAAAAATCGAAATTGAAAAGTTCCTAATTTGTTTAGCAGATTAATTTGTAGAAGAGAAGTATCATAGAATATTTCCTTATTAAATATTTTATCGTGGAATGCTATATCTAACGAAGAGTTAGATAAAATTACTCCGGTTAATCCACCCAGAGTGAATAAAGATATAAAACCTAATGTAAATAATAAAGGTGTACTATATCTTAAAGTTCCTCCATATAAAGTAGCTCAAAGTTCAGTCTTCGATCATCTCAGACCTAGTTAACCTATTATCTAATATATAACTAATTTTTTTATTATATAGTATTGAAGTATTTATACCTCAAACCATTACTGGCGATTTTGGACTATTCCTTAGGATACCTTAATATTGATATTAAATACCTTAGTTTATCCTGGGGCATCTTGTCTCTACGCTTTTACATGATAGTTTCCTGAACATGATTTAGTTCGACGATTATCCTAATACTATTCAGATTCTAATAATTAGGACTTCCCTCGAGTTTGCCCCTTTATATATATAATTGGTATAATGTAAATAGCAAAAAAATTTTTTTCTTTGTGTTTTTTTAAATTAAAAAAGTCATAGAAATACTCTAAAATAATTATGCAAATATATCCAGCGAGTAATAAATGTTCTTAATAAATATATTTACAAAGATAAAATTTTAGATTCAAATTTATATCTCATACTAGGTACAATAAATTTTTTTATTTTAGGATATAAAATTTTAGCTGAATTTACTTTAATATATACAGTATATTGATTTCTAGATTTTTGTCTGTACAGAGTACAATCTATATTAAATTTAATTTTTAAAACATTCATAAATAGTATTAATTCTTTTATAGAGTAAGATTGCAGATTTAAAGTAATACCCTTAAACTTAAAAGCACCATATCCCATTATAATATGAGCTAAACCTTCATAAGTTAATAAATCATATAAATTATCCGGAATAATTTTAATTCTTCCTCTATAAAAAATATCTCTTAATACTGTAAAGCAAGGCAAAGCTCTAGTTATTATTTCAACACCAAAAAAGTCTTTACGATTTATTCTTGTTTTAACTAATCTAGGATAGGAGATACAATACCCAGATAAAAGATTAAAAACATAAAATAAATATTCAAAATGTTCCATTGATTGTTTAAATCTAAATCTACAATTAATAATACTCTGTACAGACACACGCATATTTTTATTTTTATTATGTATACCCTTACAGGCAGAATTTAAAGTCCTTCTAGTTTTATATTCAATATGTCCATCAGATATCATAATTCCAACTAAAGGAAATAAGATATTATTAGGAATATTTATCATATAGGATACTATACTAGTAAATTTTGGTAAATTAACAGCACTGCTGGGCACTAAATTTTCACCATATATAACTAAAGATTTACATTTATCATTCTCTTTCATATACTTAGGATTAGATCTAGGAAAAATTTCTAATAAATTACCTTTATGTAATTCAAATAAATTATAATTATTAGTGCGCTTTATGCTTAAACATACCGGTAGATTACTAATTAAAAAACAATTATTTTCTGAATAAATACACAAATAAAAATGAATAATACATAAAAACACAATTATATAATTTAAGGCCGAATAACTCTTACTAAAGGAGTTTGACAGCCAACTGAAAATTTTTATCCCTGTTGGAACCGCTATTACCATTGTAGCGGCCGTAAAATAAGCTCTCGTATCGACATCTAACCCAACTGAGAACATATGGTGACTCCAAACTAAAAATCCTAATATTCCAATAGAAAACATAGCATAAACCATTCCTATGTACATAATACAAGATAATTTTATATCTGTGCCTAATTCGGCCCTTTAATAGACTGAAAAGGAAAAGTAACATATTAAATCTTGTACGTGGACCATCTCTTTATTTTTCTCCTGCTCCTGTTATTGTGAAATAGCGCGGAGCCTTATATTTAGTTATTTTTAATTTTTTCCCATTTATCCCATCTTAATAGAAATTTCTTCCATGCTTTACCTAATATTGTAGATTCCCCAGCTAAGTGAGCTTTAAGACCTCTAAGTTCATAATATTTAGGAACAGCATTAATTCTATTCAATTTAGCAGATCTACAAGGATTTAATTTAAAATATTCAAGTAATTTAATTATTTCTGATTTAGTATAAACGATCCATTTAAAACTTATTTTTTCTATATAAATAGATCCTCCGTACAATTCACACAAAATATCTAACAAATATTTATTTTTTTGACATGCAGTTATATACATTTGAGAAGATTTTAAATTTAAATAAATACTACCATCTGAGTCAAAAAAGCCTGATAACCAAGCATTTTCATAAGTTAGAGGTGTTGGTTTAAGTACAGGGATATTATATTTCCCACAAATTTTATTTAGTTGAAGTAACCTAATAGGATTTCTAATTTCCCCGTTAACAGCCTTTATAATATCTAACATACCTTGTTTATGGTGCATTCTAAATCTTAAATGATTTAAATTTGTTCGTAATTTCACAGCACCTCCAAATTTTTGTTTTATTTGGTATAAACAGTTTTTATCTCTAATATGTGCAACTATTTCTAAACTAGCATAACCTTTTTTACTTAATTGAAAACATCCATCTCCATCTATTAAACCTGCTAACCATTGATTAAATCTTTTATCTTCTGGTTTTAAAGAGTTAGATTTAAGCTTTAAAGTTTTAGTTATCAAAGGCTTAAGTTTGTCTATATCAGATTTATATTCTCCTTTGTCTGTTGTCCGTAGGACTGCTGCAGTGTTTGTATTTGTAGATTTTAAAACGGACATAATTTTAAATAGAAAATTAAATGTTGAAAAAAATAAAATTAAAGCCTTGTTAGCTTTAGCAGCTTTAGCAGCTTTAGTTGTTATAATTATTTGCTTTTTCTTCAGGATAACCAGGGTAAATAAAGATTTAAAGCTAGCGCGCTTTGGAGAGAAAAATAACATACGTATGGCCTCTGAAATGTCTACTCACATGCATAATCCGCTATTCAATGTAATATTGGATTTGTGTAAGTTCATTACACGTGCTTTGGTTATCTGCGGGTTATAATACGAAACAAAAATTGTTACCATCATTAAACAAATGAAGACTCCTGCGGAACCATTCGCTGTAAAACAAACAGTAGTTATACTGGCACCAGTTAAAATATCCTTGCCTATACAAATAAAACTAAGGATTAAAAAAATATTCATTAAATTAGTTAACTTTAATATTATTTCTAGGTGACTTATTAGTATAGTATTTTGTTTCTTAAAATTCATTACTTTCCTGCATATAGTATGTTTCAAAATATATATAATTATAATATATTTAGGGCCACATTGACCGAATATTGGTTTACCTGAAAAGGTTGAAACTATTTGACTAACTATACCAAAAGCAGGTATAATTAAAATGTAAACTTCTGGATGCTATAAATTTATTTATATTTAATAATAAAATTATTTGGACCATCTCTTTATCTAAAAACTATTTTAAATTTTCGGAAGAATCTTCATAATTCAACCATTTTTTATAAAATATTTTCCAACTTTTTTCTAAATTTGACCCTTCTAATGCTTTATAAGCTTTTAGATCTTTTAGTTCATAAAATCTAGGAACTAAATGAAGTCTTTGAATTTTAGCGGATCTGCAAGGATGGTTTTTAAAAAATTCTATTAATTTCAAGATATCTTCTCTTTTAGAGATATACCATTTAAATGAGAGTGAACTTCCTTTATCGATATAAACATTTCCACCATATAAATCTATTAAGGGTTGTAACATTTCAGTTGTTTTTTGACTAGCACTTATACTTAATTGATTAGTCGACTTATTAATAGTTATTGTACCATCAGAGTCAAAAAATCCTGATAGCCACCCGTTATTATAATCTAATTTTTCTGGATATATTAAAGTTAATTCATATTTATCACACAATTTGTTTAATTGAATTAATCTATTGGAATTTCTTATAAGACCATTTACGTCTAATATTAAAGCTAATAAACCAGATTTATGGTGTAATCTGTATCTTAATGCTTTTGCATTAGATCTTAATTTTATAGATCCTCCATATCGATTTTTTATAATTTGTAAAGCGTGTTCATCTCTAATATCCATAGTTATTTCTAAACTAGCATATCCTTTTTTACTTAATAAAAAACAACCATCTCCATCAATTAGACCTGCTAACCATTGACACCATTTTAGATTGTCAGAATTTTTATTTTTAGACAACAAACGTATGGCCTCTGAAGTATCTACTAACGAGCTAAGCGCTTTGGTTACTTGCAGGTTGTAACGTCTTAATAAGATTTTTACATAAGAGGTGTTTTTTCAGCTAAAATTAGATAAATAACAACTTATTCTTAATGTACCTATTAAGTTAACAGTTATGTTCCCGCTTATAGTTTGTTGCATTAGATATCCTTCCTCAGAATATATAAAGGGCCAATTTTGACCAAAAAACCCAATTCCTTATTTTATATTTATTTTTATTTATTCACCCTTAATTATAAAATTCAATAAAATTTCTGTTTATTGACCTCAAAAAAATGAGAGGAATCCGACTGTACATTAAGCACCATTTTAGGCACCCACCAGTGACCCAGTCTGTAGCGGTTTAGTATACAACCGACGGTCTTGTCCTAGGGGATTTTAACCGTTAACACTAGCATCGCCGCATAAATATATTGATTATTATATAATTTATACTTACACATTACCCTCGTCAGGATAATTCATCATAGATTTTAATCTAATTTCTTATACTAGTTTGCTTAGATTATATGATTACGACTAGATAGTAGCACCTTCTCTAATCCTTCTCCTTTATTTAGGCTGCTGGACGTCAAAAAGATATAATAATATAGTCTTATTTATAAAAAAATATCTTAAATTCATAATATTGTTTTATGAATAACATCTGCTATATTATTTTATAATTCTTTAAACAGTAAAAGAATTCTTTTTATTATCTAATAACTAATAACTAATAACTAATAACTAATAACTAATAACTAATAACTAATAAAAAAAGAATCATTTTAACTTATTTCTAAATTTTTATTTAAGTTTTTACAAACTTACTACTACCTCCAATTTTACCCCTTTTTTAAGAAACCTAAGGCTATAAAATTATTTTAAGTAAACGCCACAAATTATTTAATTATCTACTCTTTACTCTGAATATTTATTGACAGTTTTAGATAAACTAATAAGTTTCTGTCTTTTCACTGAATCTAAATGATCTGAATTAATTAAAGCTTTATGAATTTCTTTTCACAATAAAAAACTAGAAGCTTTTTTAGTAAATAACGAAAATTCAAAGGTTTCTATGTAATTAATAATTACTTTCGTGTCAGACAAACCATTAACCCTGAAACTTCAATTATTTTCATGATAATGTTTATAAATTTTACCTACTTTAAAAAGTAAAACTAATTTATTTAACAATACATTCTTATTCTCTAAACCCTTTTGAGAAATATCAAAAAGTATTGAATAAGAAAATTTTTTTGTAGAAAAAGAAACATGAAAACAACCCTCAGCGTCTATAAATCCTAATAGTCAGTTATCATTTAATGTTATTTCTCTTAACGAATTACAAGGATAAATAAATTAAAAATAATCATTTTTTAAGTCAAACTCTTTAAGTTTTCTAGAAGGTTTATTAATATTTTTATTTAAAATATTTAAAAATTTATTAAAAGAGCTAAGTTTATCGGGTGTTCTTATATTTCCATTAAAAATTAAAGATATTAAATATAAACCCAACTTATCTTGTATTATATACCGAGAGGTAGTTTTACCTTGAACTATTACTTTCCCCATTACCCCCCCCTCTGCGTAGCGGCGTAGCGGCGTAGCGGCGTAGCGGCGTAGCAAGTGTGCGAAGGTCTCTAACCCCTAACCTCCTTTCCTTACGAACCGGTGCCTCTAAACACCTATACTACTTAGAATAGCTATTTACAGTTTTAGATAAACTTATCAATTTTTGTCGCAAGACTGGATTTAAATGTTCTTTTTGACTTATAGAATAACGGATTTGTTTCCATAATAAATAACTAGAAGCTTTCTTAGTTAAGAGTGTAAATTCCACACTATCAAGATATTTAATAAAAACTTCGGTATTATTCAAACCTGCCACTTGAAAAGATCAAGTGTCCCTTTCTCGTTCATAAATTGCCCCTACTTTAAAAAGTTGTATGAATTTCTCTAAAACCAATTTATTCTCTGCTCCTTTTTGAGCTAATTCAAACTTTATACCAAATTGGTTATTATTTAAAGAAAATCTAGCATTAAAACACCCCTCTGCGTCTATAAAGCCAATTAACCATGGATCATTTAAGGTTACTTCTAGTGTAGCATTTACAGACTCAACAACTTGAAAAATATCCATATTTAATCCAAATAATTTAAGACTACTTAAGGTGCGAGCGGGTTTTTGAATTTTTTTATTGAAAAGGTTTAAAAAAGCATTAAAGGATTCAAGTTTACCTGGTGTTCTAAAATTACCATTAAAAATTAAAGCAATTAAATACAAACCTAGTTTGTCTCAAACTATAAATCGTGATGATGTTTTCCCATGAACCTCGATTTTTCCTAGATTAAGCTCTTTTTGAATATAGTGTAAAACTTGTTGATCACGTGAATCTTGAGTAATTGTAAAACGTAAATTACCATCTTTAAGCTTAAAGAAAGATCCATCTCCTTCGGAAAAACCTATAAATCAATTTAAAAACTCAGGACTAGGTTGTTTATCTTTACCAAAACATTTAGAATTTAATTGATAGTATTCATCAAATCTTGCGGAGGTACTGTAATATCTTTTTGTACTGTAATATCTTTTTTTAGAGTAATATCTTTGGGTGCTGCGAAGTAATGAAGTAATAATACGGTTAGCTGTTAACAAGCCTGCCTCAGGGGAGATATTAAGGTTTTTTTGTATATAATCTAAAACTTGTTTATCTCTAGAATCTTGAGTAATTACAAAATAAAGATCCCCTCTTAAAGCACTAATAAATGATCCATCCCCTTCACTAAAACCTATAAATCAATTTAAAAATTCAGGACTAGGTTGCTTAAATTTCCCATAGCATTTAGAATTAGCTTTATAATATTTTTCATACGGTTCAATAGAAACAATTTGAGGCGAATTATTACTCATTAAAATAGCAGATAGTGAGTTGTACAACGTAGTAATTTTATAGTTTATTATATTTCTCTCAGAGAAAAGATGTTGATACAAGATAGGATCCCCACCTCCACTAAAGATGGAACTCTCCTCGCAGAGAATGTCCCCTTAAAGAACCGTAGGTGCAGGTCACCCTGCGTACGGCTCAATCAAACAATAATTTCGTTTACTTATAATCTAATGATATACCTAGTTTATTTTCAACTTAATTAGGAGAATGTCGTTCCTTATGACATCATCTGTGAACTAATCTTACATTTTTGAGACTGGTTTTAGACCCCCCTTCAGATATTGGTTGTATGTGATCAATATCTAAGAAACCTGCTTCCATGTTACTGTTTTCTGAGGTCAGGAATAAAGATTTGTTACATATTGTACAAAGGCCTTTCTGTCGGGTAGCTAGTTTTCCCTTTAACCCTTCTGTTTTTCCTAGGGATGCTAGGTTAGCTTTATTCAGCCTTTCCAATAAAGTATTTCGGTCAGGGTGATAAGCATGTATCTCTAGGAGTTCAGTGGGTATGGAGAAGGTTAGGGCTGCGACAGTTGTTGTAACTGTTGTGGGATCTACGAGCCAAGTAATCGCGCTTGATGCTTTACTATGTCGTCTTTCTCCGCTTACCTTGCCATAGAAGTTTCACTTAGTGTTATTAGCTAGATTGGTTTCTCTTTGATCTTCCCCTGTGAAGTAGAATTTAGTTATATATCTTTTACCTCATTTAGGGTGTTTCTTATGAGCTCAATTTCAGGTAAGTTTATATAGCGCGTATCTAAAGTAACCCCGGAAGGTGTAGCTTTCCCCCATATTAAAGTACGTAGATCAGCCCCTTATGATTGGGTTTAATTTTGCTATTAATTGGTAAGAAGTTAAATTTTGGCTGTTTTTATAGATTAGCTTTACCTTTTCGATAATACTCTTTAACTTATCTTTTTGAGGATAAAGAGCGATACCCGGTAATCCTATTCTGTCCTTGAAGAAGCTGTATTTTTTTGATCATTTATTTTTATATTTGAAGCAATAACCTAGGAATTTTAATTCGGTTCCACTCTTTAGTTGAAATATTTTTGTCTTTTCCGGTGAAAGGCGTAAACCTCTTTCCTTTAAGAAGCTTTCAACACTAGGTTTAACGAATTGTTCTATGATTCTTCGGCTAGGTCCTATAACTACAAAGTCGTCGGCGTATCTTACAGTTTTTACTCGGAAAGTAAGCATTTTAACTCTTTTCCCCGATTTGTAGATATTCTTACGGAAGTCTTTCCCTCCCGTAATCGATGCTATTGAGTCTTTAACTGCTTTCTCAAGACCGTTTAGGGTATGGTTTGCAAGGACGGGGCTAATTATTCCACCTTGAGGAGTTCCTGAGTGCGTGTCTATAAAGGCCCCTTCATGAATGGCTCCTGATTTAAGTCAGCCATTTATGATTAATTTATGGGGTTTGGGGGAAGGTAGATTACGAAGTAGTCAGTCGTGATCGATTTCATCGAAGAATGATTTGATGTCAGCGTCCAATACTCATTTGGATTCTAGTCCTGATTTAAGAGTAGTTCTTATAGCAGCAACAGCATTCTTAGCACCTCTAAGAGGTCTGAATCCATAGCTGTTGGGATCGCTATTTAGTTCCACTATTGGCTCCAGAACTAGTTTCAAGAGGGCTTGTAAGCATCGATCTTCGATTGTGGGGATACCTAGGGGTCTAAGTTTCCCGTTAGCCTTAGGAATCATTACCCTTTTTACAGGGGAACTTTTAAATTCACCCTTTTCCGCCTTTATAAGGAGATTTAAAAGGTTCTCGACCATTTCCGCTTTTTCTTCTTTAGTTTCAAGTATCACATTATCGATACCTGGAGTAGATCCACCTTTGTTAGTTGTGGCTTGGTGTACAGCTAAAAGTCTGAAGGAGTGGTTTTTGGCCAGTTGAATTTGTAGTGACTTTATTGATGATTGTTCGGCACCCATTTCTCCGGCCAACTTAACCAGTTTGGTTTGTTGTTTGAACACATAATCCGTTGTTTCTCGTCAATTTATTTTGAGAGAGAAGCCAGGATTTGACTGTTGAGAGCCAAGACTATCCCTATCCTTAAGATCTGTGGAAATAAATCTCTTGTGTAAACGAACTGGACAGCGGTTAGCTTTGTTTAACAATGTCGAATTTAGCATATTTCTCGAGTTACCGAGAACTTTGGCTTGGTCGAGTATCTTGCCCCCGTTCAGGCTTTTAATTCCTTGTTGGTTAGACTTGGAAGGAAAAGGTAACGTGACAGAGTTCTTATTATTCGATATTTGGAACTCTCCTGATAACCCTCCTATATCGAAAGGTATAGGTAAGTATTTTTCGGGGTTCCCACTATGCATGTAATCCTTATCTCTAACTTTGTTTGATGTTAGACTTCTAGGGTAAGGTTGATTCTGTTCAGGCGTTATGACAAGTATTCTACCAAGTTTTCCCCCGCAATAGAAAACTATTACTTTGGTGTCACAGAGGTTTGCATGAGAAGCCCACACGATCGGTAAGATCGTAGCCTCATATGATGAGTCTGTTTTAAAATGAATCTTCGCTTTCGCTAATCTTACTTTAGAAATTGATAATAGGAACGCATCTCCAATGAAGGCTTTTTCATTATTGACGCTATTCATCGGACCTAGGAACGAAAGCTCGTTGGAATTCGCCCCTCCGAATAATCCTGACATCGTCTCTGGCCATAGGCTAGAATGGTAGAATATGTCTCTTATACTCATAAAGAGCGAAGGAAGGTTTACACTGGAGTGTCGTAATGCGGGGTCATAGAAACTAGTATTAAAGTTTCGGTCAGTTAATAACATTGTTATCGCACCGGCTAAGACAGGTAACGATAATAATAATAAAATAGCTGTTACAAAAATAGCCCAAACAAATAAGGGTAATTTATGTAAAGACATTCCATTAGTTCTCATATTCAATGTTGTACTTATGAAATTAATAGCACCTAATAGAGAGGAAACCCCCGCTAAATGGAGACTAAAAATAGCTAAGTCTACTGAACCTCCTGAATGAGATTGTATGCTTGATAAAGGAGGATAACAAAAATTAGTATATCAAAAATAAATTTGAAAACTAAACCGCGCTTTCGCATCGGGATCGGACTATACCTTTATTCTGTAAATAAAACTAACTAAAAAAAAAAAAAAATTCGAACTAAGATTTGTTTAAGTTTTTGAAATTCTTATCTAATCTAATTGATCGAATTTGACGCATTTGATCTCGTATCTTTGTTAGATATTCAAACCGCTCATGTACAACATAATTTTTACTTTTTGTAAAGGATCTTGCTCATATCCGATATTCTAAAGATTTCATACCCTTCATAGTACTATAATAATATAAAATTATATCATTTATAGTTTTAGAATTAGTAGAAACAACTGAAAAATAAGTTTTTTTTTTTACAACAATCATACCAAGAATAAACCCTATAGATGTTAATACAATTTTATCTAATTTTTGAGTTATTTCAAATCCATGGGTCATTCTGCCTTTTTCTTTAGTTACTATATAGAAGGAACCCTCAGCCTCGGTAAAACCTATTATTCAAAGTTTTGACATTACAATCATAGCTTCTGTTTTACTAGTAACTAAATTATTTATAATAGATCAAGCAGGTGATATGTATTCTTCGGGTCTTATTTTACTCTGAAGTTCAGTTAAAAGTTCGTCCTTTTTTTTATTAGAAAGTACTGGATTACTACAAATCAAAGCGGCTTGTTTAAAAAGATCATAGTTAAAATATTTACTTGTTAGTAGAGGATACTTATCAAAAATAGGAATAATATGTTGAAGAATAGACTTAATATCTCGAATTCGATATTCGGCCATATTACCAGAAATAGATACTTGACCTATACCTAGCATTTTTTTTATATAATAAAGAACTCTTAAATTATAAGTGCTTTGTGATATTTTAAAATAAAGCCCTCACTTATTTTGTTTATTTTTGCTAAAGTGAAATGTTCCGTCTCCATCTGTAAATCCAACGAATCACTTTTCAAAAAATTCTTTTTTGTCCTTTTTATAAATAACTGTACTATAGAACGCTCCACGTTTAGTCTCTGATGAACTAAAACTAAAAATTTGCATCTTAAATTTTAATTTTTTTAGATTTACACTAGCTCAGTCGGATTGTCCCCAAGTTATTGAATTTATTACAGTATATTCCGCGAAATTAATATATACGAGTATTCAATTCCGAATAGAGGATTTCTCCGAATCGAGTGGAGTTTTATATATATAAATTACTAATAGTAATAGAAATATAAACAAGAACAGCTTATCATAAACCGTTCAACCTGTACCAGCACCATTTTCCACTAAGGAACTCAATAATAATAATATTAATGAGGGAGGTAGTAGTTGGGTCGACTCCCCTCCGCCAGGACCGTGATCAACTACTAATTCGAGTTAACTGGCAACGAATAGCCTCCCACCGAACCGTACGTGCAAGTTTCCCCGCATACGGCTCTCCACGAACTTTTTAAAATTTTAAGGGATTTATAAAGTATAGGTTATTTCTTACTTTTTGGTCTCTTCAAGTCCTTGAGTGATAGGCCATCATAAGTACCTTTGTGTATTTTATTCTGGCAGTCTATACCCAGTCCGCAGGACTTGACGATTTAGTCTAGACATTAACTCATGGAAACCTTTTAACTTGGTATTAAATTTCCTGATATGTTTAACATGGTGCATCTGAACTTCTTTAGTACTTTCACAAATCCAACAAGGGTCTCATAAATTGGACTGAGTTCGAAGCTGCTAGTTTAAATATCTTAATGGATCATGATAATCAACTGAAATATTAAACTTTTTAAGCTTAGTATAAGATGTAGGTATCTTAAGTGATACAGCATTCTTTTCTACAGTTCCAAGTTTAGATCCAAACTTTTTGAAGGCTCCTGCTCTGGATCCCAATCGGAATTTACGAGCTAAAGTTTTTGCACAGGAATGTTTAAGGATATAGTTAATTATTGTATGAAATCTATGGTAATTGTCCACGAAAGAGTAATAATTGAGATAACCATTTATTATAGAGTTATATCGGATTATTATTTCTCTGTGTTCGAGAAAAATTCACTTTGTGATTGCATTTGTAATTATCTTTCCTCCAGGTTTGTAATCCTTAAGGAATCCTTCCTTAGCCAAGTTTTCTATGATTTCTTTATATGGCATAAGGAAATTTACCCTAACTTGATTTATTCTAGAGGGAATAGATCTACCATTCATAGTTCAGCATACCATTTTGCTTTCTTTGGCCTTTGGAATATGTATGTCAGCACCCAGAAATCTAGCTTTATCTTTGGTTAGAGAGGTAATTTTTGTTTTTTCAACACTCAATTGAAGTTTCAAGGTATTTTCTAGGAACAGTTTAACGTCTTCCTTGACCTGTTCTGCAAATTCTTTCTTTCCAATTATACCAATCATCCAGTCATCCGCGTATCTGACATAACTAATACGATTACCAGTTCTAATTCTAGAAGGAAGAGAGTTTCTTTCTTTTCTCAGAGAACGTATTTCCTTCAAGATTTCAGGATCTCGCTTTTCAATATATGTTTCATGTAAAGCGGATAATTTTTTTGAATATGCAACTATCTTCGAGTTAACTTTGGAGATATTCTTTTCTTTACCCCTCGAGGGGTATTCGTTAATATACCCATTCATAAAAAGATCAAACTCATGTAGATAAATGTTAGATAGGAGCGGTGCAACAGATAGTACTCCTCCTTGAGGTACACCGAGGTTAGAGTCTATAAATTTATAGTCTTCCACATACCCGGCTCTAGCTAATTTTCAGTAGAGGTCCATAAATTGTTGATCATGTATCTCTTTTTCAAGGAAAGAAGCTAACAGGGTGTGATGAATGTTATCAAAGTATCCTTTAATATCTCCCTCTATAGCATAGTCGTATCCATTTCACTTGGCCACTTGTTTAAGTGCTGAATGGCAACTTCTATAGGGTCTAAACCCGTGGCTTGTGTCCAGGAATCTTGGTTCGAAAATTAGGTTTAGGACAAGTTCCATTGCTTTTTGTACAATTTTATCTCTCGGAGAAGGAATACCTAGAGGTCTCAATTTTCCGTTAGGTTTTGGTATGTACAATCTTCGAGTTGGTTTGAATTGAAACTTTTCGGATCTTATATCTTTTGATAATTTAGTGAAAAATTCAGGAGATATTCCATCAAGAGTCTTGTTGTCCGTTCCAGGGGTCATGTTACCCGGTTTGGATTTTATACTGTGGTAAGCCCCAAATAGGACATCAGGGTTTGACACCAATTTTAGTAAATCGTAATACTTTCCATTTCGCATTTTTAGTCTCGACTCAAGGTCTGAACCGCTTATGTACCCAGAATTTGGGACGGCAGCTGCAGATGTAGTCGAGAAGGTTCGCTGCCCTACTTTTTTACTAGGATGTACTCTTTTCCAGGTAACTAATATTGGGACTCCGTCTCCATAGGGATTGCTCCCCTTAGGAAATCCTGTAGTTGATTCTTTATGGGCATAATACTTTTTAGATCCTGTGCTTTGTTTAATCGTTTGTGATTGTAGTGTAATTATAGTTGCTTCATCAACGCTTTGATCTGACGATAATGACATAATTATATCGTTGTTATTTGGAACGATAGGGTTATCGAAGGCCCCACAAGCATAAATGGAAGAATCATGAAGTACAGTACTTGGCAATAGGTCATAGAGTAGTTTCCGTTCTCTGTCTATCGCTTTAGTGACATGCTCAGGTCCCCTAGTTATTTCAACATTAGGTAAGTCACTTAGTTTACATGGCTTAGCAACAGCCGTAATTCCATTGAGTATTAAGCTCGAGTCTTGAGTCACACTCTTATAGCTTAATACCGAAGAATAGCCAATAAATATCCACAACAGCGCACATCAAAACGATATATTATTTAGACGTGGAAATCGTAACCCATTAAAGAAATTTTTATTAAAAATCCTTTTTAACTTATTTTGCAGTTTAGTTGTACTCATACGGAGAACTTAAACTATAAAAAAAATAAAAAGATAATATTTAAAGAAGTAGTTTCCTACTTGGCTGGACTATGTCTTCACCCAAGTGCTTTATAATAAATACATTTGGGGCTTCGCGTGTAGTCTCTGAAGATCCCTATTTCATAAACATACTGATGTTGAAATTGTATTTTTCTCTTCTCTAGCCTCGTTTTTATTTTATTTTTTTAACAATAACAATAAAACCATAATGCGCAGGCCTTGGGAACAGAGGCAATAGAGTTTATAAAAGAATCGGTTTCTTGCATATACTTCCCATGTATATATAATTTATAATTATTACAACTAATCCAGTCGAATTAACAACTTTGAATTTTTATTTTTATTTAAATTATTTTAATTTTTTATTTAAATTTATTTCGTTAGAACTAATTCTGCAGTAGTATTAGTTACTGTATATACGGTATCTACTGCCTAAGCGTTAATTGCGTTCGTTAGAACTAATAAATAAAAACTATAAGGAGTTTATATATCTGTTATGTGGAGTATAGTTCCACTATCGAGAAATTCCATGCATATAGCGAAGTAATAATTGAAAAATTTACACTTTTCAACGGCATTTCCTTTCTTGGTTTTTAAATTAATCTATTTAAATCTCCTTCCTTTTTACAAAATTCTAAGAAACCTTTTTCTTATTTTGATCTTAGTTATACGTAGAAGTACAACTTAAAACTAACTATGAATAAAAAAATCGAATCTAAAATTTAAAATTTAAAAATTAAAATTAAAACCAAATATTAGCTCAAAGGCAAAATTTGATGGTGAATAGAAAAGATTAAGGTTAATATAAAAAATAAAAAGCAAATTCATATGGTACTCCTACGGTTGCTTCGCTACCTATTTCTAGTTGAGCCAAAAAAAATAAATTAGGTTAATTTATTTAAATGAATTAAGTTAAAGCAGGCAAGGTAGCGAAGCAACCATACTGTTATTCATATTACTTTTTAAAGAATCAATTTTTACAATACTTTCATTAGTGTATTGTTTTTGTCTAAAATTAATCTAGCTGCTTCAGCTCAATCTTTATAGTCTAAATATTTAGAAAAATATAAAGGATAGCACTCAAAATAATCTATAATAATTTTAATAGACTTGGTACTAGAAGCAGTTAAAGAAAAATAAACATTACCAGTAGCTACTCGTTTACGCGACCGTGGCAACGGCTTGTTTTCTAAGTAAAGATTACAATTAAAAAAAAGCTATTTTATTTAAAATATCAAAATAATTTTCATTAGTAATAGGGTCAACCATTCTTTGTTCTATTCTTAATCTACAGGATATTTTTTCTTTTTTAGCCTTATTTTCTATTTTAGTATGCCTAATACCAAAACTTCCGTCAGCATCCACCCTGCCCTTGCGGGGCCCTGCTAATCAACTATTATTAAAATTTGACTCTTTATTTACAGATTTTTTTTTATTATATTTGTAATTGTTAATTGTTAATTGTTAATTGTTAATTGTTAATTGTTAATTGTTAATTGTTAATTGTTAATTGTTAATTGTTAATTGTTAATTGTTAATTGTTAATTGTTAATTATGGTT
>Ga0137361_10000476_pt1 | contig 22454 bp, 14 predicted proteins | sample Mad1_80_16metaG_FD_104923 | JGI IMG/M metagenome (GOLD analysis project Ga0137361, IMG submission 104923) | Vadose zone soil microbial communities from Angelo Coast Range Reserve, California, USA - Mad1_80_16 metaG | ecosystem: Environmental > Terrestrial > Soil > Vadose zone | place: USA... | reverse complement strand
CGGCCCGGACCCAGCCGTCCACCTGCTCGGGTGAGCGCGCCCCGACGATGGCTCCACTGACGCCCGGCCAGGCCAGGGTCCAGGCCACGGCCAGGGCCCCCACCGAGACCCCTTTCCCCTTCGCGATGGGCTCGAGGGCGTCGCGCAGGGCCAGGTTCCTCTGGAGCTTGGGAGGCTGGAACTCGGGGGCCCGCCGACGCCAGTCGTCCGCGGCCAGCGCCGTCATCCGGTCCTCGGAAAAGGCGTCGGTGAGGAGGCCCGACTGCATCGGGCTGTAGACGATCACTCCGGTGCGATGCGCCGCGCACCAGGGGATCTCGGCCGCGGCGACCCCCCGGCGGATCGCGGAGAAGGGCGGCTGCAGCGAGTCGACGTGGCGCACGGACCGGCAGCGCTCGAGGAGGGCCACGTCGAAGTTGGAAACCCCCGCGGCCCCGACCTTGCCCTGCTCGACGAGGCGCGCCAGGGCCCCCCACGATTCCTCGACCGGGATCCCCGTCTCGTCGGGCCAGTGGAACTGGAAGAGGTCGATGCGCTCGATCCCCAGGCGCCGCAGCGACGCCTCGCACTCGCGCGGGATCGAGTCGGGGCGCAGGGCGCGCTTCGCCTGCTTCATGCGGTGAGACTCGTCCCAGTGGAGGCCGCACTTCGTGAAGACGAGCGGCCGCTCGGCGGAAGGCAGTTCCCGCAAGGCGCGGCCCACCTCCTCTTCCGAGTGCCCGAGGCCGTAGACCGCGGCGGTGTCGATCCAGTTCACCCCGCGGGCCACCGCGTGTCGGATGGCCGCGATCGACGCCTCGTCGTCCTGGGGCCCCCAGCCGAAGGCCCATCCTCCGCCCCCGGCCGCCCAGGCGCCGAATCCCACGGTCGTGATCTCGAGGCCGCTCTTCCCGAGCGGCCGCTTCGGCAGGCTCATGTCCCCTCCCGATGAGGAGCGGATCTTACCTCGACCGTTCCCGAAGCCGCCCGCGGTCCGCGGGCTTGCCCGCCGGTTCATCCCGAGGCATCCTCAGCCGATGCGCGCGGCCTTCTACGAGGGGAGCCAGAGGTTCCGGATCGGCGACTGCTCGCCCGTTCCCCCCGGTCCCGCCCAGGTCCAGATCCGGGTCTCGCACTGCGGCATCTGCGGCACCGACCTGCACGTCTTCCAGGGCCACATGGACGATCGCGTCCGGGTCCCGCAGGTCATCGGCCACGAGATGTCGGGCGCGGTGGCCGCGGTGGGCGACGGGGTGAGCGGCTTCGCGCCCGGCGACCGGGTGACGGTCCGGCCCCTCGACTACTGCGGCTCCTGTCCCGCCTGCCGTGCCGGGCACAGCCACATCTGCCAGAAGCTCAAGGTCCTCGGGGTCGACGCGCCCGGCGCCATGCAGGGCCTGTGGACGGTGCCCGCCCGCACCCTGCACCGTCTGCCGGAAGCGCTCTCCCTCGAGCAGGGCGCGCTGGTGGAGCCGCTCGCGGTGGCCTGCCACGACGTCCGGCTCGGCGAGGTCACGCCCGGAGAGTACGTCGTGGTGCAGGGCGGGGGACCCATCGGCTCCCTCATCGCGCTTCTGGCCCGGCGGGAGGGCGCGCGGGTCCTCGTCTCCGAGGTCAACCCGTTCCGGCGGAAGCTGGCCGGCCGCCTGGGCCTCGAGGCGGTGAATCCGCGCAAGACCGACCTCCTCGAGCTCGTGAACAGCCAGACGGAGGGCGCGGGGGCCGACGTGGTCTTCGAGGTCACGGGGTCGGCCTCGGGGGCGGAGAGCATGGCGAAGCTGCCTCGCACCCGCGGACGGGTGGTGGTGGTCGCGATCTTCGCGGAGCCGCCCAAGGTCGACCTGTTCCGCTTCTTCTGGCGGGAAGTGAGGATGACGGGAGCGCGGGTGTACGAGCCCGAGGACTTCGAGAAGGCGATCGAGGTGGCGGCCTCCGGAGCCCTGCCCCTCGGCTCCGTCATCACCGACGTGCTGCCCCTGGAGGGCGTGGACTCCGCGTTCCGCCAGCTCGAGAGCGGCGGCGAGGTGATGAAGATCCTGATCCGGTGCGGGGACTAGGCCCGATCCCTCACTCCTCGAGGCGCAGGCGCCCGAAGGCGGCGGGGGTGTGGAAGGCGTCGCGGTTGACGGGCTGCCAGTTGATCCACTTGCGCTTGGCGGGCGGGCCCTGGATGCGGTAGAAGTTGATCCGCATCTCCTGCCCGGGCCGCGGGGGACGGTGGTCGATCTTGTCCATGGGGATGCGCATCTCCCCATACCAGACCGCGTGCTCCCGGTCGAGCCGGGCCTTGACCTGGAACCCGGAGTCCCACTTCCGATCGTAGCGCGCCGGCCGCGCGCTCAGGTCGATCATCAGGTCGACCCACTCGCCCTGGGGCGAGACCTCGAACTCGGTGTAGCGCTCGATGTTCTCGAAGTCGGTGCCGATGAACGCCTCCGCCACGTCCCATTCCCACAGGCGGTCGGTCTCCGTGCTCGTCGAGGGACCCGGCTTGAGGTAGAGCTCCTCGTAGGGACAGACGAAGAGCAGGTAGAGGTTGCCGGTCGTCCAACGCGAGCGGATCTCCGTGCGATGGCCGGCCACGATCTCTCCCCGCCGGTCCTTCTCGGCCCACACTCCGGTGGACCCCTTCCACGCGGGGGCCTCGGGGTCGGCGGTGGGGAGCCAGTCGGCGGGAGCGCGGTGGCTGACGATGAGGGCGACGACGACCGGCAGCACCGCGTGGATCGCGCTTCCCATCTTTCCCCCTTGACAAACTTCTTAAGAGTTCCTAACAATCCTAACAAATCGGACCCTGCATTTCCGATTGGTCGTTGAACGGCCGGGTGCCGCCGGCGGCCGGGGAGGTACCAGATGATGAACAGGTACCGGCTTGCCGCGGCGCTGGCCGCCGCTCTCTACATCGGGACGGGGGGCTCCGCCTCCGCCCAGGGGACGAGCGGCAGCTTGTCCGCGAGCCTCGCCGACGAGACCGGGGCCATGGTCGTGGGGGCCGAGGTGACCCTGATCAACGAGTCCTCCCGGGCCGTGCGCCGCACGAAATCCAACTCGGACGGCTTCTTCACCTTCGCCGCCGTGCCCCCCGGCACCTATACCGTCCGGGTGGAGGTGAGCGGCTTCAAGACGGTGGAGCGGACCGGCGTCCAGATCCGGGTCGGCGACAGCCGGAGCCTCGGCCAGATGACGCTGGCCGTGGGGGGCAGGGCCGAGGAAGCGGTGGTCACCGCCCAGGTCGAGATGGTCCCCCTCAACTCGGGCGAGAAGAGCGCGACCCTGACCTCCGACCAAATCGAGAACATCCCGATCGTCGGCCGGACCGCGACCGAGCTGCTCAAGATCCTCCCCGGCCTGACCCCCCTGACCGTCGGCGCCCAGAACCGCCCGGGCTTCACGGGCGAGGTCATCGGCATCAATGGCAACGGCGAGTACCAGGGCGGGGGGAACAACAACCAGAGCGCGATCGGGAACTATTCGGGCAACGGGAGCCGCGAGACCTCGATGGACCTCACGATCGACGGGGCTCCCGCCATGGACCCCGGGTGCAACTGCGGCACCTCGGTCAACCCCAACCCGGAGATGACCCAGGAGTTCAAGGTCCTGCAGTCCAACTTCGGCGCCGAGCACGCCAAGGGACCGGTGACCATGCAGGTGCTCAGCAAGTCGGGCGGGCACGACTTCCACGGGATGGCCTACACGTACCTGCGGGACTACCACCTGAACTCGAACGACTGGTTCGCGAACAAGGTGGGAACCGAGCGGGTCCAGAACAAGTTCCTGTATCCCGGCTTCAACCTGAGCGGACCCCTGCTCATCCCGGGCACGGGCTTCAACAAGAAGCGCGACAAGGTGTTCTTCTTCGTCGGCTTCGAGTACTTCAAGCAGCGCCTGGACACCGGCTTCGTGAAGTCGTGGGTGCCCACCGCCGCCATGCGAAACGGGAACTTCGGCGAGGTGCCCGGCCTCGGGCTCTCCGGCGACGACGTCAACCGCCTCCCGGACGGCTTCGCGAACGGCGTCATCCCCTCGAGCATGATCGATCCCGGGGGGCGGGTGCTCCTGAACCAGTACCCCGCAACGGGGAGAACCAGGTCCCCTACCCGTCCTCCATCAGCGGCAAGAACCGGTCGGACTCGGCGACCGCGAGCCTGACCCATGTCTTCGACCCCACCCTGACGAACGAGACCATCTTCGCCATCACCTACATCGACTTCCCCAACAGCTTCGACAACCGCAGCCGGATCAGTCGCTCCGCCCTCGGCTATCCCTACGGCGGCGTCTTCGGCGAGAGCCCCGGCCAGATCCCGTCCCTGCTTTCCGACGGCTGGAACGGCACCGGACCCCTCTACTTCAACCCGGGCCGGGTTCGATCCCGTGCTCTTCGCGACCCCCTGGCAGATCACCGCGTTGAACAACGTGACCAAGGTCGCGGGCGCCCACACCCTCAAGGCCGGCCTCTACTTCGAGCACGTCACCAACGCGCAGCCGGGGAGCGCCAACAGCAACGGGGCCATCGTGAACTCGGCGAGCGGGATCAGCAGCACGGGCAACACCTTCGCGGACATTCTCCTGGGCCGGGTGGAGCACTACGAGGAGACCACGAAGAACCCGCTCCACGACCTCGGGTTCAACAAGTACGAGGGCTTCGTCCAGGACAGCTGGAAGATCCGCAAGAACGTCACCCTGGACCTGGGCGTCCGGCTCTCCTACGACGGGTACTGGTACGACCGGGCGGGCCTCGGCATCGTGGCTTTCGACTTCAACCGGTATTCCCCGACCGCGCCCGCTTCGGCGTTCCCCGGCGTCGTCTACAACAAGATCGATCCCAGCGTCCCCCTCTCGGGGATCAAGGGCACGCCCTTCTTCGTCGCCCCGCGGGTCGGCCTCGCGTGGGACGTCAAGGGGACCGGGTCGACGGTGGTGCGGGGCGGCTTCGGCGTCTTCCGGTACCACGACACCCTGCAGCCGTACGACGGGATGCTCGACCTCGGCACGGGGGCCCGGGCGTTCGCCTGCGACGCCCCCGACTGCCCGGAGAATCTCGCGGGGCTCGAGGGCCTGGGCGGCGGCGACATCGTCTTCGGCGGCAGCGCCATCGACATCCGCGACAAGAAGCAGCCCGTGACCTACAGCTGGAGCGCGACCCTGAACCAGCGCCTCCCCTGGTCCATCAACCTCGAGATGAGCTACGTGGGGGACAAGAGCGACAACCTGATCAACGGCCAGGGCGCCCAGAACTACAACGCCATCCCGCTCGGCGGCGGCGAGCGGCCACTGCCGCAATACGGCGACTTCAGCATCTACCGGCACAGCTCGTACCAGAACTATCACGAGCTGCAGGCCCTGCTGAGCCGGCAGCGCGGGTCCTTCAACTTCACGCTCGCCTACACGTTCTCGAAGGCGCTGGGGATCCTCAGCGGGGGTCTGACCGCCCAGGGCAACCCGGCCGTCTCCGAGTACCAGTTCGATCCGCGGAAGACCATCTACGGCGTCCTGGGCACCGACCGGACGCACATCGCCACCGCGTCCTACAGCTGGCGGCTGCCGGACGTGAAGTCGGGGGGCCTGCTGAACGCCCTCTTCGGCGGGTGGCAGATCGCCGGCATCTCCACCTACATCAGCGGCGCGCCCCTGCAGCAGGTATCGGGCGGCTCGAGCAACCTGGGCCTGCACGGGACGCTCGCCGACGGCACCGAGATCTCGTCCGAGACCATCAACGGAAGCCCGGACATCCCGGTGCAGCCGAGCGTCACCTGCGACCCTCGAAAGAACGTCCCCAGCGGCTACTTGTTCAACCCCTCCTGCTTCGCCGCCCCCGGGGTGGGGCAGCTCGGGAACTTCATCTTCCCGTACATCAAGGGGCAGCCGTACTGGAACCACGACCTGTCGCTCTACAAGAACCTGGCGATCGGCGGTGGGAAGAACCTGCAGCTCCGGCTGTCGACCTACAACGTCCTGAACCATCCGATCGCGTACCCCGACCCCGCGACCAACCTGAGCATGTCGGTGGCGGACGGAAAGCTCGACGATCCGGGCGGCGATTTCGGCCGCCTGCCGAAGGACAACAAGTACGGCCGCCGCATCGTGCAGCTCGCGCTGAGGTTCAGCTTCTAGCCCGGTCCATCACGGGCGAGTGAGGGGCACGTTCCACGCCTCCGCCTCCAGGCGGAGAGGCGCTGCGTCGCGGCGGGGGGGATGGGCGACGCGCACGTCGCGGAGCTCGCCGGGCAGGAGCTCGAAGTAGTTGTCGTCCCAGAACACCGGCAGGACCTCCTCGCCGCTCGCCGCGTCGACGAGCTTGAGGTGGACCTGGAAGGCGAGCGCCCGGCCCGTGTTCTCGACCCGCACGCGGGCCGCCGGCTCCGGTCCTCCCTCCTCGGGGCCCGTCCGCAGGGCGAGGGTGGTCGGGGGGAGCCGGGCGAGGGCCCGGAGATCGGCGTGCCGCCGGGTGGGCGTGTAGTACCACTCGGTCTTCCCCCAGTCGAGGACGTCCTCCTGGGTCGAGAGCCAGTAGAAGTTCGTGCTGAGGGGCCGTCCGGTGGAGTCCTCGAGCCGGAGGCGCAGGAAGTAGGCGGTCGAGAGGCCCTTCGGCTGCGGCACCGCGAAGGCGCGGGTCACCCCGTCCGCCGCGACGTCGACCCTGGCCTCCTGGGTGGACCGGGTCGCGAGGCCGAAGTCCAGGAGCTGCGCCTTCACCTTCAGGCCCGGGAGTGCCTCGGGAAGGTCGTTCACCACAACCACCGAGCGGTCGTCGTAGGAGAACTGGACGTGCACGGGCTCGCAGGCCTTCTTCGTCCCGTAGTAGCCGCCGCCCGGACGCAGGAACCAGTCGTAGAGGTGCCAGATCATCGAGGGCCAGGCGTTGTTCAGCATCCACTGGATGACGCCGGTGGCGGTGTACTTGTTGCGCCCGTAGGCCTCGAACATGGCGCGCTGGCCGTCGTAGGCGAGGGCCTGGGCCTTGCGCGCGTAGTCCTCGGCGCCCGTGGCCTTGCCGTAGCGGGCCTCCAGGGCCTCCGTGAACAGCCGCAGGTCCTTGAACTCGTCGCCCCCGGCGTGGAAGGTCCAGAACTCGCTCATCGGCCAGAGCCGCTCGGGGGGGAGCATGCGCTTCAGGCTCTCGATGGGTGGCACCGCGGCGCCCGGCCCGATCTCGGTGGCGAACCCGAAGGCGCCCCCGTGCTTCTTGTCCGCGAGCCAGTAGGAGGGCGGAACGTAGTCGTAGGGGCCGCGCATCTTGACCCCGCTGGGGCCGCTGACGGGACCCGGGGTGTCGGTGGCGTTCGAGAGCACGGGCTTCGACCACTCGAGGTCGTCCAGGACCTTCAGGTAGGCGCGCTCGACCTCGAGGGGCGGCGGGAAATCGCTGCCGTTCACCCACGCCAGCATGCTCGGATGGTTGCGCATGCGCAGGATCTGGTCCCGCAGGGAGGCGGGAGCGACCCGGTGGTCCTCCGCGTCCCATTTGTCCCACCTCTCCCACTGGTCGCAGCAGCACCAGCCCGCCATGAGCAGGATCCCGCAGCGGTCCGCGAGGTCGTAGAACTCGTCGGTCTCGAGCTTTCCCTCGAGGCGGATGGTGTTGAGCCCCATCTCCCGGACGTAGCGCAGCTCGGCCTCCAGACGCGCGGTGGTGGCCGGCCGCAGCAGCATGTCGGAGGCCCAGCCGCCCCCCCGGATCAGGATGGGCCGGCCGTTGACCTTGAACCGCCGGTGGCCCTCCTTCGTCAGCTCCGACTCCGCCTGGTGGACGCCGAAGCGGACCTCCTTCCGGTCGGAGACGGCTCCCTCCACGTCCACGTCGAGGGCCAGCGTGTAGAGGTCCTGGCGGCCATAGCGGTAGGGCCACCAGAGGCGGGGCTTCGCGAGCGCGAGGCCTCGGACCTCGTCGGGGGTGAAGCGCACGGTGGCTCGCTCCCTCGGACCGAGGGCCACTGCCTTCGAGAACTGGACCGCCTCGATGGCCCCCCGCACGACTCCGCGCACGGGATGCGCGGTGGTGTTCCACACCTCGGTGGTGACGGTGAGGCGCGCGGTGTCCAGGGAGGGCAGGTCGAGCCGGCTCACCACGTGGGGATTCCGGAGGGCGAGGGGACCGCTGTCGCTGAGGTACACGTCTCCCCACAACCCCATGTTCTTGTCGGGCGGCGTGGGATTCCAGTCCACCCACATGAAGGCCAGGTCGTGGGGCTCCGGACTCACGACCTCGACCGCGACCGCGTTCAACTCCCCCGGGCGCACCCGTCCGCTCACGTCGAGCTCGTAGCGGCGGAACGCTCCCACCACCTCGTCCGACCCCGCGACCCGGGCGCCGTTGAGCCAGACATTGGCCCGGTAGTTGATCCCGTCGAAGTGCAGGGCGAAGCTGCGCCCCGCCTGGGCCCGGGGCACCTCGAACTCGGTGCGGTACCACCACGAGGGACGGAACGGGCTGTCGGCGGGAGTGGGCAGCAGGGTGAACCTCTCCCCGATCGGGTAGGTGGTGCCCGGGATCGAGCGGAGGTTCATCCCGAAGTAGGGGTCGGGGAAGTGCCCGTTCTCGACCAGCGCCCCCACCACCGTGTTGGGCACCGTGATCGCCTGCCAGCCCTCGGTCTTGAGCCCGGGCCGCGACAGGACGTCTCCCTTCTCGGCCACGGTTGCCGAGGACTGGAGCCACCAGCCGGTCTTCAACGCCCGGTGGCCGGCCTCCGCGACGGAAACTGCGGCGAGAAACGAGGATGCGACGCCCACGAAGCAAAGGAAGCGGAGCCATAGCCCACGACGCATCTATCGAACCTCCCGCGTCTTCCGGATGGTCGGGGGCGTAGGGTAGCACCCGGAAGACCAGATTCCTTGCAACCCTTTCCCCCCGTTCGGCGTCTATGAGGAAGCGGGAGGCCTGAATGTCCCTTTTTGCCAAGCTGTTCGGCGACACCGCTCAGCCCAAGAAGAGGATCCGAGTCTGCGTCGAATGCGGAATGCCCGTCGAGGATCACAAGGACTGGTGCTCGATCCTGAGGGGGCACAAGGAGCTCGCCGAGCGGGCCAAGTCGGAGAGCGGCTCCTGACGTCCCAGGCTTCAACCGCCGGCTGAGACCCCTCGCCCTCGCGACTCGTTTCCAGAACGAGCTCGATCCGAAAGTTCCGGCGGGGCCGACTGCGACAAGACAAGGGGAAAGTCCTTGACATGCGCGGGGTTGGGGGCGTAGCCTCTCGCGCAAATCCCTCGGTATGACGCCGGCCCCTCCTGAGCCCGTCGGCGAAGCCGAGGGGTGGCACGTCCCGTTTTTCCTACAGGGTCTCGTTCGGCGGAGATTCCGGCTCCGCGGGGTCCTCCTTGAGCACGCGTTCTCGACGATTCGCTCTCAGCGCGGCGACCCTGATGCTCGGCTCGTCCGGGGGCGGTGCCTCACCCGCGGCCCACGCCCAGGACGGGCCGGGGCCGGTGGCGGTGACGGCCGCGAGCTTCGCGGAGTCGCCGGCCCTTCGCGACGTCGCGGCCGCCCCGGCGACCACCGTCGACCGGGATGAGGAAATGGAAGAGGCTGAAGCGGCCGAGAACCGCCAGTTGCGCACCGTGTTGCCGCCCGGTCTCCTGGGACGGCTGCGGTCCCTGGGGTTGATGCCGGCGAAAGACGATCCCGTCGTGCAACGCTCGGCGCCGACCCCCAATATCTCGCCGCCGCTTCTCAGCTTCGAGGGGGTCAGCAGCGCCGACAACTTCGTGAGCTACGGCGTCCGAGTCTCTCCACCAGACACGAACGGCGACGTGGGACCGGGGCACTACGTGCAGTTCGTGAACAACCTGGTTCGCGTCTTCACCAAGTCAGGTACCCCCTTGACGCCTCCCTTCCGGATCAGCCAGCTCTATGCGGCCCTGGGAGGGATCTGCGCCACCAACAACAACGGAGACGGGATCGTTCTCTACGACCCCCTGGCCGACCGCTGGCTGATCAGCCAGTTTGCCTTCACGGCTCAGAGCGCGCCTCCCTACCACGAGTGCATCGCCATCTCGAAGACCGGCGATCCGACGGGGGCCTATTACCTTTACGACTTCATTACCCCCGGCAACGAGTTCCCCGACTATCCGAAAATCGGGGTCTGGCCGGACGGCTACTACATGACGACCAACCAGTTCCCGCTCGGGGGAGCAACCTCCGATGGCACCGGCGCCTTCGCGTTTCACCGCGCGAAGATGCTGGTGGGCGATCCGACCGCCAGCCTCATCTACTTCAACCTGAACCTGGCCTCGCATCCCGAGGGCCTCGCGGGCATGCTCCCCTCCGACCTCGACGGCCTCACCCCGCCTCCCGCAGGCCGACCAAACACCTTCGTCTATTTCACGGCCGACGAGTTCGGGGATCCCAAGGACGGGCTGCGGCTCTTCGACTTCCACGCGGACTTCGCCAACCCGGCGAACTCCACCTTCACGGAGCGGCCGGAGAGCACCTACCAGGCGCCCCTCGCGGTCGCCCCCTTCGATGCCTCCCGCCCTTCCGTGCCTCCGGACCGGCGCGACATCCGGCAACCGCCGCCCGCGACCGACGCCAACGCGCTGGACTCCAAGTCGGACCGCCTGATGCACCGGCTGCAGTACCGGAGCTTCGGCGACCACGAGACCCTGGTGGTCAACCACACGGTCAACGTGGGCTCGGGCGCAACCCTCGGGACGTATCGGGCGGGCGTGCGGTACTACACCCTCCGACGTCCCCTTCCCGGGGGCAGCTTCGGCATCGTCGAACAGGCGACCTTCGGTCCCAGCGACGGCAACTCCCGCTGGATGGGCAGCGCGGCCATGGACCACGAGGGCAACCTGGCGGTGGGCTACAGCGTAACGAGCCTCGGCACCTTCCCCTCGATCCGCTATGCCGCGCGCCTCGCGAGCGATCCCCCCAACGGCCTGTTCCAGGGGGAGCAGACGCTCGTCGCCGGCTCGGGGGTGCAGCTCAGCCTGGGGAACCGCTGGGGCGACTACAGCGGCCTGGTGCTGGATCCCGTGGACGACTGCACGTTCTGGTATACCAACGAGTACTATACGGCGGCCAGCCAGGCCACGAGCACCGTGGGCTGGCTCACCCGCATCGGCAGCTTCAAGGTCGACCCGGGCTGCGCGCCTCCCCCGGCGGGGACCCTGACCGGAACCATCACGTTCGCCGACTCCGGCGCCCCGATCCCGGGCGCCCTGGTGGAAGTATCCGACGGGCACTCCGGCCTCACCCTCGCCAACGGTACCTACTCGATCCGGCTGCCCCCCGGGACCTACAGCGTGACCGCCTCCGATTTCGGCCGGGGATGCGGCGCCTCCCTGACCGGCACCGTGATGGTCGACGACGGCGGCACCGCCGTCTTCGACGCCGCGCTCGGCGGGCTGCCCCGTCTGGCGTTCAAGGCCAGTACCGTTTCCGGGGGAAACGGCAACGGCCTGATCGACTTCAACGAATGCAACAGCCTGACCGTCGCCCTGGAGAACGTCGGGTGCTCGAAAGACACCGGCATCTCGGCCATGCTCTCCAGCTCCACCTCCGGGGTGACGATCGAGCAACCGAACTCACCTTATCCGGACGCCCCGGCCGCCGGCACCGTGGCCAACCAGGTGTTTTTCGACGTCAGCACGCCCCCTGGCTTCGTGTGCGGCACCCCGATCGACTTCGCCCTCGCGGTGACCTCGGCCAGCGGCAGCCAGGTCTTCCCGTTCCGCCTGCCCACGTGCACGTTCCCGACCATCACCGGGAGCATCGGGGTGGGGGATCTGATCTGGACGGGGCCGCGGGTGCTGTTCAACGGCGTGGTCAGCAGCTGCGCCACTCCGAAAGCCTGCCCCGGAACAACCACCGTCCAGTCCCGGCGGTACGACAAGTACTCGTTCACGAACCCGAGCACGGTCTCGGCGTGCGTCACCGTGAGCATGACGTCCGGCTGCGGGGCCAACCTGTTCGGGGAGGCGTACCTGGGGGCTTTCGTCCCCGCGAACGTGTGCCAGAACTTCGTGGGAGACGGCCGGGGGATCACGGGCGTCCCCGTGAGCTGGGCCTTCCGGGTTCCCGCGGGCCAGTCCTTCGACCTCGTGCTTCACGAAGCGGTGCAGAACACGAATTGCGCCAGCTACAGCGCGACGGTCTCAGGTCTCTTCGACGGCGGCGGGGAGTGCCTCCCCTGCACGATCACCTGCCCGGGCCCCGCCACCATCGTGGCCGCGAACGCTCCCGGCCAGTGTGGCGCCGCCGTGAGCTACGAGGCGGCGGTCGCCACCGGGAGCTGTGGCGCGGTCACGAGCAGCCCGGCTTCGGGCGCGTTCTTCCCGGTCGGCAACACCACCGTGACCAGCTCCACGACCGCGGGTCCGAGCTGCAGCCGCACCGTCACCGTCAACGACACGGAGGGGCCCACCATCGCCGCCCCGCCCCCCGTGACCGTATCCACCGGGCTCGGGGCCACGTCCTGCGGAACGTTCGTGGCCGACGCGGTCCTGGGCACGGCGACCGCCGGCGACAACTGCGGAGGGGCCACGATTACCCGCAGTGGCGTGCCGTCCGGCAACCGGTTCCCGGTGGGGACGACCATCCTCACCTACACGGCCACGGACGCCTCGGGTAACTCGTCTATCGCCACCCAGGCCGTGACCGTGGTGGACAACACGCCACCGTCGATCACCGCCCCGCCTCCCCTAACCGCATCCACCGGGCCGGGGGCCGCGTCCTGCGGGACGTTCGTAGCCGATGCCGTCCTGGGCACGGCGACCGACGGCGACAACTGCGGAGGGGCCACGATCACGCGCAGCGGGGTGCCGGCCGGCAACTTCTTCCCGGTGGGGACGACGACGCTCACCTACACCGCCACGGACGCCTCCAGCAACGCGTCCATCGCCACCCAGGCCGTGACCGTGGTGGACAGCACGCCCCCGTCGATCATCGGCGTCTCCGTCGACAAACCGTTTCTCTGGCCCCCGAACCACAAGTTGGTGGACGTGACCGTCCTGTACACGTCGACCGACAACTGTACCGCTCCGTCCTGCGCGCTCAGCGTCTCCGTCATGGAGATCCGGGACAAGGACCGCGACGACGACAACGACGACGACCGCGGCAAGGACAAGGGTCGCGGCAAGGGCCCGGACAAGGACAAGGATAAGGACCCCGATTGGGAGATCCTCGACGCCCATCACGTGCGCCTGCGGGCGGAGCGGTCGGGAGACGCGCGCGAGCGGATCTACACCATCACCATCACCTGCCAGGACGGGTTCGGGAACACGTCAAGGCAGACGGTGAAGGTGCGGGTGCTCCACGACCGGCACGACGACAAATAGGCCGAGGCGCGCGCCTCAGAGGCACTTTCGAAGGACGGGAGCCCGACCGTAGGTGAGGGTGAAGGTTCCGACCGTCTCCTTCCGGTCGACGAGGGTGACGGTCAGGGTCATGGTGCGGTCGGTGATCCGACCCGCGTAGCGGGCCTTCGGGCGGTCGCGCTCCTCGCCCTCCCGCTGGGGCCCGGGCCGTTCCTGCAGGTAGTCACCCTCGACGTCGAAACGACCCTCGTTGTCCAGGAGCAGCGGCTGGTGGATGGCGCCCTGGCCGCAGTCGTACTCGACGCTCGCGCCACCCTCGGTGACCTCCATCCCGATGTGCCGGCCGCCCCAGGTACCGGCGCGAACCCGGTCATCGCCGGCCGCGACCAGGGCCGCGGCCAGCAGAAAGGCCGCTGCGTCTGGCCGCCGTCCCCTCGCCACCATCGCTAGGCGGCTCTACAGCCGCCGCAGGTGTATCGAGCCGTCCCCGGTCTGCACCTTGAGGGGCGGTCCGCCGGCCCCGAGCTTGCCTCGCACCGTGGAGGAGGTGATCGTGCCCGACACCGTCACCTGCAGGTCGAGGTCGATGTTCCCGTCGCCGGTGTGGGCGTCCAGGTCCGCGCTCAGGTCGTCGGGCAGGCGCAGGGTGATGCCGCCGTCCCCGCTGCGGAGCGACCAGGCCCCGGACACCTTCGACCCGCGCTCCACCTTGGCCTCGATCCCCCCGTCGCCCGTCCGCAGGTCGACCAGGTCGAAGCGGCCCTGCACGTTCATGTGTCCGTCCCCGGTGTCGGCTTCCAGCCGTCCGTCCAGGCCGGTGGCCCGGATCGACCCGTCCCCGGTGTGCAGGCGCACGTCGCCCTGCAGCCCGTAGGCGGTGATGCTCCCGTCGCCGGTCGAGAGCCGGATGCGGCCGGAGACGGGCTCCACCTCGATGCTCCCGTCGCCCGTACGCACCTCGAGGTCGGCCGCGCGGGGGACCCGGAGAGTCACCTTCACCGACCGATGGCCGATGCCGAAGTCCCAGTGCCGGTGCGGCAGGCGCACCTCGATGTCGACGCGGTCGCCGGTCTGGCTCTCGCTGACCGTCACTCCGTCCGGAGCGATGGCCCAGCCGACGGTCTCCACCCGGGCTTCGATCTGCGCCCGGTCGCCGGCCTCGATGCGGACGCTGCCGTCATCGGTCGTGACGTGCAGCTCGGGCCGGCCCTTCAGGGGGTACTGCCGGGACCACTCGTCAGCCCGGCCGGGGGAGGCCGCCGCCACGATTCCCAGCACGAGCCCCGCCCGCCATGCGTTGGACATACCTGCCCCTCCTTGCCGTTGTCGGTGAGACGCGCGGTGGCGGGGAAAGGTTCAAAACTCTACAGGTGCCAGCCTTCCCGGTATTCCCGCCTGACGTAAGCGTTGGCATCCTTGTCGTTGGTCACCTCCATGGCTTCGCCATTCCAGAACAACTCCCGGCCCGGGAACCGGACCGCCAGGTTGCCCATCAGGACCGTCTCCGACAAGGGGCCTGAATACTCGAAATTGGAGCTTGCGGGTCTGCCCCCCTTGCACGCGCGTATCCAATCCTGCTCATGGCCGTCGGCCCCCTCCGGGATCCGTTCCAGGGTCTTCCGGGGCCGCTTGTACTTCTTCATGCTGGATTCCGGAACGAGCCGCGGCGACTCGGCGTAGCAGCCGGCCACGATGGTGCCCTTGTCTCCGATCAGCAGGATCCCGCCATTGGGGTCGCCCATGCGCCGGCCGGGCTCGAGCCCGGCGGGGCGAGCCGGCATCAGCCCGCCATCCCACCACGTCAGATCGACCGGGGGCATCTTGTCCCGAGCGGGAAACCGGAAGCGCACGATTGAGGATCGGGGATAGGTCTCGTGCTTCGACGGCGCCTCCTCGAAGAAGGCCTGCCAGTAGGTCGAGATGTTGGCCTCCACGCTGCCGGGATACTTCAGCTTCAACGCCCAGAAGAGAGGATCGATGATGTGACACGCCATGTCGCCCAGCGACCCCGTTCCGAAATCCCACCAGGCGCGCCACTTGGCGGGATGATAGGTGGGGTGGTAGGAGCGGGGGTGGGCAGGGCCGAGCCACAGGTCCCAATCGAGGCCGGGAGGAACCTCCGGGGTGTCCGTGGGTCGGTCCACTTCGACACCCTGGGGCCACACCGGCCGGTTGGTCCAGGCGTGCGCCTCCCGAACGTGACCGATAGCGCCGTCCCAGACCCATTCGCACAGCAGGCGAATGCCCTCTCCCGAATGTCCCTGGTTCCCCATCTGGCTCGCCACTCCGTGCTTGCGGGCGGCCTCCGTCAGGATCCGGGCCTCGTGGACGGAATGGGTCAACGGCTTCTGCACGTAGACGTGCTTCTTGCGCTCCATGGCGGCCATGGCGATCACGGCGTGGGAGTGATCGGGGGTGGCCACGATGACGGCGTCGATGTCCTTCTGCTCGTCCAGCATGACGCGAAAGTCCTTGTACCGCTTGGCGTCGGGGTACTTCTTGAACACCTCGTCCGCCTTGCCGAAGTCGACGTCGCACAGGGCGACGATGTTCTCCGTCTCGCATCGGCCGAGGTTGCTCTTTCCCATTCCGGCCACGCCGATTCCCGCGATGTTGAGCCGGTCACTCGGGGCAGGCGTCGCCTGGCCGCCCAGCACGTGACGCGGGACGATGGTGAATCCGGCGGTGACGGCGGCCGCGCTGGCCAGGAAGGTCCGGCGGGGAACCGAGGGACGGTCTTCGGAGTCGGATTTGCCGCGGTGGCTCATCGAGTTCTCCTGTGCAGGCGAGAGGCGAGCAGATTAGCCGCTTTGTTGCCGCGGCGTCAAAGGGGCTAGGACAGGCCCGTCTTGCGGATCTTGCCGGTCCCCGTCTTCGGCAGCTCGCGGCGCAGCTCGATGTGCTTGGGGACCATGAAGGCCTCGAGCCGCTTCTGGCATTCGCACATGAGGTCCTTCTCGCTCAGGGCCGCCCCCTCCTCCAGCACCACGAAGGCCTTGACGGCCTGGCCGAGGAGGTCGTCGGGGACGCCGATCACCGCGACCTCCTTGACTCCCTCGACGTCGGATATGGCTTTCTCCACTTCCTTGGGGGCCACCTTCTCGCCCCGGGACTTGATGATGTCGTCCATGCGGCCGACGAAATAAAGATAGCCGTCCTCGTCCAGCCGACAGAGGTCCCCGGTATAGAGCACCCTCTCGCCGGGGAGCGGTCCGGGCCGGAGCTTCTCGGCGGTAGCCTCGGGCTTCTCCCAGTACCCGGACATCACGGTGGCCCCCCGGATCACCAGCTGGCCCACCTGGCCCGGCCCCAGGCGCCGGTCGTTCTCGTCCACCAGCCACAGCTCGGTGTTGGGGATGGCGATGCCCACGCTGCCGGGCTTCTGGTCGATCATCCCGGGCGGCAGGTACGTGCAGCGCTTGCACTCGGTGAGACCGTACATGGAGTAGATCCGCGCGCGGGGAAAGAGGTGCTGCAGGGCGCGGATGTGCTTGGGGAAGAGCGCGGCCGCGGTGTTGGTCACGTAGCGCACGCGCGAGAAGTCGTACTGCGAGAGGTCCTTCATCTCCGCGAGGATCGCGAAGACCGTGGGCACGCCCGGGAAGCCGGTGACTCCCTCCTCCACCACCGCGTTCAGCACCTGGGCGGGATAGGCGAAGGAGCGCTCGAGGACCAGGCGCGCCCCCACGCGGAAGGCCATGATCATCTGGTAGAGGCCGTAGTCGAAGGCGAGGGGGAGGACGCCCAGGATCACCTCGTCCTCCACGATCTCGAGGTACTCCGCGATCGACCGGGAGGCGGTCAGCATGTTCCGGTGGGTGAGCATCACCCCCTTGGGATCGCCCGTGCTGCCCGAGGTGTAGACGATCGCGGCCAGGTCGAGGTCGATGCCCCGGCGGGCGGGAGGCTGGTCCGCGGGCTCCGCCTCGAGGACGGGGCCCCAGGCGGCGCCGCCCGGGAGCTGCCCCAGCAGGCCGTCGTCGGGGCCTCCCGCCACGATCACGCTCTCGAGGGGCGAGCGGCGCGCCGCCTCGAGGAAGACGCGGGCCAGGGGCGCCTCCGTGACGAGGGCGCGGGCCCGGCAATCGTTCAGGAGGTAGGCGAGCTTGTCCGCCTTGGTCTGGGGGTTCACCACCGAGACCACGGCGTCGGCCTTGAGGGCCGCCCAGAACGCGACCACCGCCTCCGGGCCGTTGTCGGCGAACACGACCACCCGCTCGCCGCGCTCGACCCCGCGCCGCCTCAGGCCCCGGGCGAGCTGGTTCGAGCGGGCGTCGATCTCCCCGTAGGTCAGCCGCTGCCCTCCGCAGACGAGCGCCCCCTTCGAAGGGAGACGGCGGGCGGACTCGATCAGGTAGTCGTGGAGGAGGTGCGGCTCGCGGAAGCTCATGGGAGGCCGACCGGGGCGGCCTCCATCAGTCGGTCCACCATGGTCTTGACCTCGAGCGCGAGCGGCTCGGCCGGGGCCTCCCGGGCGAACTGCTCGTGGAGGAGCTGGGTCGACAGGACGCCCACCACCGCCATGTTGTCCGTGTTGGAGAACGGGCCCCGGTCGTGCCGCTCGCGGCATTTCGCCCAGAGCCTGGTCACGGCCAGCGGATCGAATACCCCGGCGTCGCGGACCGCCTGCTCGCTCACCGCGTCCGCGACCCAGGAGGGTGCTTGCGGCCCGAAGAAGCACTGCGCGTCGGGGGCCCGGTAGGGCTGCTTCTTGCGGGCGAGGATCTCCGGCGGAACCAGCCCCTCCGCCGCGCGTTTCAGGACGTGCTTCTCCTCGAGGCCGCGCAGCTTGTAGCTCGGGGGGAGCGAGTTGGCGAGCGCCACCACGTCCATGTCGAGAAAGGGGAAGCGGCCTTCCACCGAGTGCGCCATGAGCATGCGGTCGCCTTGCGACGAGAGCAGGTAGCCCGCGAGGAGGGTGCGGACCTCCAGGTACTGGTCGCGAGCCAGGTCGCTCCAGCGGGGGAAATCCCGGGGCAGGGAGGCGAGGAGCTCGGCGACCGCGTCGCGCGGCCCCACCGCCCGGCGGACCTCGTCCGAGAAGAGCCGCTTCAGGGCGGCGGTCGTCCGCCAGCGGGGCTCGTGGGAGAAGCCCGGCTCGCGCCAGCGGTGCAGGTCGCGGCCGAAGAACTCGCGCGCCATCGACCCCTGCAGGACCGGCGAGCGGGCGAGGTAGGGGTAGAGCCGCTCGAGGAGGCGCGGCCGACGGAGGGACCCCGGCTCGCGGGCCCAGAAACGCCGGACCTTCGCCTCCCGGTAGAGGTCGTAGCCGGCGAAGAACTCGTCGGCTCCTTCCCCGGTGAGGACCACCTTGATCCCCTCGTCCCGCACGAGGCGCGAGAGCAGGAAGAGGGGGGCGGGAGCGGTGCGCAGTATGGGACGCTCCGCGTGGGCGACCACTTCGGGGAAGACGCGGGCGATGTCCCGGTGCGAGACCACCACCTCGCGGTGCTCGCTCCCCAGCCGCCGCGCCATGACCCGCTGGTGCTCGGTCTCGTCGTACTCGGTGTCCTCGAACCGGAGGGAGAAGGTCCGGAACCGCTCTCCCTTCGCGCGCAGCCCCAGGGCCGCCACCAATGAGCTGTCGAGCCCGCCCGAGAGGTAGCTTCCCACCGGGACGTCGGCCCTCAGCATGCGCAGGCTGGTGGCCCGCTCGAGGGCGGCCCGTACTTCCGCGACCGCGTCCTCGAAGGTCCCCGCGAAGGCCCCCTCCTTGCCTTGCGGGAACCCCATCTCCCAGAAGGCCCGCTCCCGCCAGGCGCCGCGGGCGTAGGTGCGGGCATGCCCCGGCCGGAGCTCCTCGATGCCCTGGAACACGGACTGCGGGGGGACCACCGACCAGAAGGTGAACGTCTGGTCCAGGCCCACCGGATCCAGGGCGCGGGGAATCGAGCGGTCGGCGGCGTGGATCGCCTTCACCTCGCTTCCGAAGAAGAGCCGGCCGCCGTGCTCGCAGAGGTAGAGCGGACGCACGCCGAGGCGGTCCCGGGCGAGGACCAGGGACTCCGCCCTCGCGTCCCAGAGCGCGATCGCGAACTGGCCGTTGAAGCGGGCGAAGCAGTGGTCGCCCCAGGCCTCGTAGGCGTGGACGATCACCTCGGTGTCGCTCCGGGTGCGGAAGGAGTGGCCGAGGGCGAGGAGTTCGGCGCGCAGCTCGAGGTAGTTGAAGATCTCGCCGTTGAAGACGACCCAGAGGGTGCCGTCCTCGTTCGAGAGCGGCTGCTGCCCCGAGGCGAGATCGATGATGGAGAGCCGGGCGTGGGCGAGGCCCGCTCTGGGGTCCCGATAGATGCCGAACTCGTCGGGCCCGCGGTGGCGGAGGGAGGCCGCCATGCGCCGGAGCTGGTCGACGGAGGCGGGGGGCGCGCCGTCCCGGAGGGCCACCATGCCGGCGATCCCGCACATGGCTCAGCCCTCGCGGACCTTCTCCACGAGGAGGGGCGGCAGGTGGAGATAGTTGGTCGTGCGCCGCTTGGCGTCGATGTCCCGGAAGACGCGCTGAACCTGCTCGGCGGTGAGGCCCACGACGGGAGCCACCGCGCCCGCGGGAACCCCGTGGTCCCTCGCGTACAGGCACAGGTCCATCCGGTCGTAGGGGAGGGAGAAGTAGAACTCCTCCTGGGTCTGGCTGATCGAGTAGGTGTCGGTGGTGGGCGGCCGGCTTCGGATCTCCCCGGGGATGCCCAGGTGCTCCGCGAGGCGGTAGACCTGGGTCTTGTAGAGATGGGCGATGGGCTTTACGTCGGCCGCGCCATCGCCCTGCTTCACGAAGAAGCCCTGGTCGTACTCGAGGCGGTTGGGCGTCCCCGCCACCGCGTAGTGGAGGCGGTCGGCGTGGTAGTACTCCATGGTCTTGCGGGCGCGCTGCTTCAGGTTGGTGGCGGCGACCAGCTCGAGGTGGGCCTCGAGGGTCAAGCGCACCGCCCGGCGCTGGCCCTGCGGGCTCTCCACCGTGAGCTGGAAGACGTTGAGCCGGTCGCTCTCGAGGATGGAGGGCAGGGTGATCTTGCACTTCCACCCGTCCCCGTACTCGGGGACGAGGCGGCGCACGGCCGCCGTCTGCCGGGCGTAGCAGCCCGCGCCCGCGAGCATGGGGGCGACGTCCTCGAGGACGGTCTCCACCCCGAGCGCCTCCGCGACGAGGCGGCCCAGGCGGAGAGCGTCCGGAGAGGAGTCGCGCTCGGGCATGAAGAGGGCGAGCACCTTGTCCCGGCCGAGGGCGCGCACCGCGAGGGCGGCCACCACCGAGCTGTCGACGCCGCCCGAGAGGCCGACCACCACCCCCCGGCGCTTCAGCGTCCCGAGGACCTGCTCGCGGAGCGCCGCCTCGATCCGCGAGGTGACGGCGGCAGGGTCGATCCCGAGCACGTCCCGGGAGAACATGGTGCCGCGCGCGAAAGCTTCCATCGCCGATGGACCCCTGGTCGCCTGGTTGAACTTGATCCCGCTCCTCCCGAGGGCAGTCGTCAAATCCGGTTCATTGCCCCTGCCGTCTGCGCGAGGTCAACCAGTGCTCGGCCATAAGGTAGCAAATGGAAAAGAAGGGACAATGAGGCGGCTACCCAAACCGGGCTCGGGGAATTGCTGAATCCGTTCTCGGGGATTCGCGCGGGCAAACCCTTAAGGGCAGGACTGATAAGGGGAGGGTCCCGGACCTGTGCGCCCGGTCACCGTGGGCCCAAGAGAGGCACCCACATACTGTACCTTCAAGCGTCATCGGGTGAGGACCATGGATCTCGCAGGCCGCGTCTGGTCGTGCCAGGTCGGGCCGGCTCTGGTGGCGTTGGCGTTGGCGTTCGCGCTCGGGCCGGCCGTGGCCTACGCGCAAGCCCCTCAGCCGCCCGCGCCGCTGCCGACGCCGCTGCCGCTGTTCCCCCCGGACAACTGGTGGAACGTGGACGTGAGCGCTGCCCCCCTGGACCCGAACAGCGCCAACTTCATCAACTTCATCAACGGCACCTTGCCGCTGCACCCTGACTTCGGCGGCAGCGACGGCTCGCAAAACGGCATCTACGGCATGGTCTACGCGGTGGTCCCGGGCACGCAGCCGCTCGAGCCGGTGACGTTCGTGGAGTTCGGCAACCAGAGCGACGCCGGAGCGCCGGGCCGGCCGCCGGGCTACCCCATTCCCGTGGGAGCGCGCACCCAGCCGAAGTGGATCGAGGGCGGCACTCCGAGCGGCTGCTCGGGGAACGACGACCACATGTTGCTCGTCGACGGCGACAACCGGATCCTGTTCGAGCTGTATCACACCTGCTGGAACGGGAGCGGCTGGCAAGCCGGCTCGGGCGCGATCTACCAACTCGACGGCAACGGCCGCCGTCCCGAGGGCTGGACCAGCGCCGACGCGGCCGGCCTGGCCATCCTGCCCGGTCTCGTTCGCTACGACGATGTGTTCGGCCCGGACCCGATCCGCCACGCCTTCCGGTTCACCGTCCAGAACACCAATGGCCACGTGTATCCCGCATCCCATACCGCCAGCAACAGCTCGAGCTCCGACGCCCTGCCCATGGGCGCGCGTCTGCGCCTCAAGGCCAGCACCAACATCTCCGGGTTTTCCGCTCCGCTCCAGAAGATCGCCCAGGCCATGAAAACGTACGGCCTGATCGTGGCGGACAACGGCACGAACATGTACGTCACCGGTGCCTACGACCCGCGCTGGGACGCTCCACCGGGCGACGTCGTCCCGGGACCGACGTGGCCGCTGACCGCCGGCGATTTCGAGGTGGTCCAGCGCGGCTGGCAGCCCACGGTACCGGCGGACAGCGGTGCGACCAGCTTCTACACGCTTCCCCCGTGCCGCTTGCTCGACACCCGCCTCGCCGCGAGCCAGCTCCCGCCGGGGCCTTACGGCGGCCCGGCCCTGCCGCCCGTCAGCGAGCGTGTCCTCGTCGTCGCCGGCCGCTGCGGGATCCCCAGCGCCGCGAAGGCGGTGGCGCTGAACGTGACCGCGGCCAGCCCGCCGGCCGCCGGCAACGTGAGCCTGTTCCCCGGCGACGTGGCCGCGCCTCTGGCGTCGACGATCAACTTCACGGCCGGACTGACCCGGGCCAACAACGCCGTCGTCAGGCTCGCTTCCTCGGGCAGCGGCACCATGGCCTTGCGGAACAACACGGCGGGGCAGAGCGTCCACGTGGTGGTGGACGTGTCGGGGTACTTCCAGTGAGTATCGCGGTCGAGGAAAAGGGACGGCGGCGGGTGTGGATGCTGGTGGTGG
>Ga0137361_10000474_pt1 | contig 22497 bp, 22 predicted proteins | sample Mad1_80_16metaG_FD_104923 | JGI IMG/M metagenome (GOLD analysis project Ga0137361, IMG submission 104923) | Vadose zone soil microbial communities from Angelo Coast Range Reserve, California, USA - Mad1_80_16 metaG | ecosystem: Environmental > Terrestrial > Soil > Vadose zone | place: USA... | reverse complement strand
GAGGTCCGGGGATTCGACGGGGATGGCCACGTTCGGCGGGCCCCGGGCGATCAGGCCTTCTTGGCCCCGCCCACGCCTCCGCCGGGCAGGATCTTCTCGGCTTCCTGGTGCGGCCGCGGGATCACGTGGACGGACACGAGCTCGCCCACGCGCCGGGCCGCCGCCGCCCCCGCGTCGGTGGCGGCCTTGACCGCCCCCACGTCCCCGCGCACGAGGACGGTCACGTAGCCTGCCCCGATGTACTCCTTGCCGACCAGAACGACGTTGGCGGCCTTGACCATCGCGTCGGCGGCCTCGATGGCCCCCACCAGTCCACGTGTCTCGACCATTCCCAGCGCATCCATGGACATCGTCCCTCCAAGGGGAGTCGTGCGACTCTGCGGGGCAGATGGAGTCTAAACCCGACCCGGGGGCGGGGCAACCGGCTTGCCGTCCCCTGGACCCTCGACTACAGTCGGTCGAGTGGCGAGTCGGGCGGAGCGGGAGCGAGAGGCCTACGACGAGCGCCACGTCTTCGAGCGCTCGCACGCCTGGCACGTGCGCTTCCGCCACGTGTTCGAGTGCCCCAACACCGTGGCCCACGAGCAGCTCTTCGCGGAGCGGCTGCGGGCCGGGGGCGCGGGGAAGCGGGTTCTCGAGATCGGTTGTGGCGACGGGAGCCAGGCCCGTGAGCTCCTCGCCTCCGGGGCCGCCTACGTCTACGGCATCGACGTCTCCCAGAAGTTCATCGCCCAGGCCAACGAGAAGGCGATCCCGGGCCGGCTCGAGTTCGGGCTGAGGGACGCCATGGAGCCTGTCGCGGGACGCTTCGAGGTGATCTTCGGGCGGGCCATCCTCCACCACCTCGACTACGAGGAGGTGCTCGCGCGGCTGCACCGCGACAACCTGGCTCCCGGAGGCTTCATGATCTTCATCGAGCCCCTGGGCGCCCACCCCCTGATCCGGCTCTTCCACCTCCTCGCGCGGTCCGCCCACACCCCCGACGAGCGGCCGTTCTTCCGGGCCGACCTGCGGCGGCTGCGCGAGAGGTTCGAGCGCTTCCAGGTCATCCCCTTCAACTTCCTCTCCTTCCCCTGCGCGCTCGCCTCCACGTTCCTCTTCCGCCGGGCCGGCAACCCGCTCCTTCGGCTCTGCGACCGGGCGGACCGTTGGCTGGCTCGGCGGCTGCCCTTCCTGGCCCCGAGCTTCCGCCAGGCCATATTCGTGATCGGCTGACCGGGCTTGACCGGGCTGCGTTGACACTCCGGTCGGGCTTCCGTTACCCTTACGTCTTTGTTTAGATGGATACTTTGCCTGGAGATATGGGTCGTCCAGCCATTCTTGGAGGAGATTCCCTGATGATTCATCGACGTGCGTTGAAGGGGGGCCTCGTCCTGGCCCTCGCGGGCGCCGCCCTCGTCCCCGCCTGCGGCCGACGGAAGTACGCGGAGGCCAACGACATCACGCCCTCGGTCAAGGTCAACCGCCTTCGAACGCCGCTGGGCAGCCCGATCGAGATCACCTACACCTGGACGCTCGGGTCCACCGCGAAGAAGCTCGGCCAGGACTACCGCGCGTTCGTGCACTTCCTCGACTCCCACCGGGTAGTGCTCATCTCCGAGTCCCACCTGCCCACGCCGCCCCCGTCGGCCTGGGAGCCCGGAAGGACCTACAGCTACTCGCTCACGCAGTTCGTTCCCGTCTACCCCTACGTCGGAGAGGTGGAGATCCGCATGGGCCTCTACCCGTACCCCGGACGCGGCGAGCGGCCCGCCCTCAAGGGCGAGGATACGGGCCTGCGCGAGTACAAGGTCGGCACCATGGAGTGGCTCCCCCAGACCGAGAACATCTTCCTCGTCTACAAGGAGGGTTGGCACAACCCGGAAGCCCACCCCGAGAACCCCTCCGTGGAGCGGACCTGGACCAAGAAGGAAGGCCTGGTCTCCTTCAAGAACCCCAAGAAGGACGTGGTCGTCTACCTGGAGGCCGACACCTGCGTGAAGTGCTTCACCCAGTCGCCGGTGCTCACGGTCTCGGTGGGGAACCGGGTGGGCCTCAAGGTCCCGATCGAGGACGCCCAGGTCTTCCTGAAGAAGATCAAGGTGAAGGCGGAGGACCTCGGGAACGAGGAGTGGGTGGACCTGCGGCTGGCCATGAACGAGTCTTTCGTCCCCAAGCTGCTGAAGCCGCCCCTCAACACCGACGACCGGGAGCTGGGCCTCCTGGTCTACCATCTCTACGTGGGCGAAGCGGACAAGGTGGGATCGCCGGAGGGCGTGGTCGACGCTACCCCGCTCCCCGCTCCGGCTACCGCGGCCGCTCCCGCGAAGGGAACGGGCAAGAAGTCGTAAAGGCCGCCGGGCGGCCTCCCTCAGGGAGACGGGACACCGCCCGTCTCCCTTTTTATTTGGGGGCCAATAATGGACCTTGATTTCGTCAAGGACGGCCGGATCGACGTGGCCCTGGTGATGGCTCGCATCCGGGAGAAGGTCCGGGGCCGGCGCGATCAGGGGCTCTACACCGCCGAGGAGGTGGAGGAACTGACCGCGCTCAAGCTCCAGGCCTTTGCCGACGAGGCGGAGATCGACCCCGACCTGCTGGCCCGGCTCATGGCCGTGGACCACAACTGGAACATCGCGGTCGACTTCCGGATCGAGACCCATCGTTCCGGCTGGAGCGGCCCGGTGATCGTGTTCGTCAAGAAGCTCGTACGGCCCTTCGTGCGGCTCTACACCGACAACCTCTTCTCCCGCCAGGCCCAGATCAACCTCTACCTGCGCTACCTCTGCCACCACCTGGTGCGCGAAATGGTGCGGCAGCAGCTCGAGCAGACCGCGCTGCGCAACCGTGTCGAGCGCCTGGAGAAGGAGCTGGCCCGGCCGCCGCGCGACGGCGGAGCGTGAAGCTCGGCCTGGTCGTCCAGCGCTACGGGCCGGAGGTCGTGGGGGGGGCGGAGCTGCACTGCCGCTGGGTGGCCGAGCACCTCGCCCTTCGCCACCAGGTCGAGGTCCTCACCACCACCGCCACCGACTACCTGACCTGGCAGAACGTCCTCGAGCCGGGGCGGTCGGAGGTGAACGGGGTCACCGTGCGCCGCTTCACGGTGGCCGCCCCCCGCGAGGCGGAGCGCTTCGATCCCATCGCGAACCAGGTCTGCTTCTTCGAGCACACCGACGACGAGGAGCGGCGCTGGATGGAGGAGCACGGGCCCGTCACCCCCGCGCTCCTCGCGCACCTCCGCGCCCACCAGGACGAGTTCGGCGCCCTCATCTTCTTTTCGTACCGCTACTGGACGACGTACCACGGCCTGCAGGTGGCGCCGCGGAAGAGCCTGCTCGTACCCACCGCCGAGCACGACCGCGTCCTCTACCTGCGCCTCTTCCGGCCCTTCTTCCGGCTGCCCGCCGCGATCGTCTACAACTCCCCGGAGGAGCGCGAGCTCATCCAGCGGGTCACGGGGAACGAGGCGGTGCCGGGGGACGTGGTGGGAACGGGAATCCAGCGGCCGGACGCGATCCCCGTCGACGAGGTGGCGGCCCGGCTCGACCTGCTCGGCGACTACCTCGTCTACGTGGGCCGCCTCGAGCCCGAGAAGGGCTGCGCGGTGATGCTCGACCATTTCCTGCGCTGGCAGCGGGAGACCCGGGCCAACGTGACCCTGGCCCTGTTCGGCCGGGGGACCATGGAGATCACCGAGAACGTGCACGTCCGGCCCATGGGGGTGGTGCCGGACGGGGAGAAGCTGGCCGGGGTCGCGCGCGCGCGCGCGCTCCTCATGCCCTCGCGCTACGAGAGCCTCTCCATGGTCGTGCTCGAGGCCTGGATGATGGGGCGGCCGGTGCTCGTCAACGGCGACTGCGAGGTGCTCCGCGGCCAGATCCTCCGCTCCGGGGGAGGGCTCTACTACCGGCGTTACGACGAGTTCGCGGCCGCCCTCGACCTGCTCCTGAGCGAGACCAGGCTCGCCGACGCCCTGGGCCGCCAGGGTCAGGCCTACTTCCTCGAGAACTACTCCTGGGAGCGGGTGATGGAGAAGTACGAGGGGCTGCTCGCGCGGGTCGCCGGGAAGGGCGCGTGAGGCTCGCCTTCGTCATCCAGCGCTACGGCACGGAGGTCAGCGGGGGGGCCGAGCTGCACTGCCGCTGGCTCGCCGAGCGCCTGGCCCGCCGCCACGACGTCGAGGTCTTCGCCACCCGCGCCCTCGATTACCTGGAGTGGCGCAACCACTACCCGGCGGGCACCGCGGAGGTGAACGGCGTCCCCGTCCATCGCTTCACCGTGAAGCGCGGGCGCAACGCGCGCGCGTTCGCTTCCCTCTGCAACCTGTGCTTCCACGAGCCGCACACCCGCGAGGAAGAGGAAGCCTGGGTGCGGGAGAACGGCCCCTTCTCCCCGGCCCTGGTCCGGGGGGTGGCGGGGGCCCGGGAGCGCTTCGACCGCTTCTTCTTCTATTGTTACCGCTACTACCAGAGCTACTACGGCCTGCCCACGGTTTGCGACCGGGCGATCCTGGTGCCCACCGCCGAGGAGGACCCGGCGATCGGGCTCTCGATCTACAAGCCGTTCTTCCGCGCGCCCCGCGGCATCGTCTACCTCACGCCCGAGGAGCAGGCCCTGGTCGAGGACACGAGCGGGAACCGGGAGGTGCCGAGCGTCGTGATCGGGAGCGGACTGAACCTGCCCGATCCCGATCCCACCCTCGACTTCCGCCTCAAGCACGGCCTCGAGCGGCCCTTCCTCCTGTACGTCGGCCGCATCGACAAGAACAAGGGCTGCGTCACCCTCTTCGCCTATTTCCAGAAGTTCCTGGAGGAGACGAAGGCCCAGGTCGACCTGGTCCTGGCCGGCGCCCCTGCGCTGACCATCCCGAGGCACCCGCAGATCCGGCACGTCGGCTTCATCAGCGAGCCCGAGAAGGTGGCGGCCCTCCGGCAATGCCGGCTGCTCGTGATGCCCTCCCCCTACGAGAGCCTGTCCATCGTTACCCTCGAAGCGTGGAAGCTGGGCGTGCCCGTGCTGGCGAACGCCCGCTGCCGGGTGCTGATGGGCCAGTGCCTGCGGAGCAACGGGGGGCTGTTCTACCACGGCTACGCGGAGTTCGCGGAGGCGCTCCGCCTGCTCCTGGAGCGGCCCGAGGCGGGCCTCGTCCTGGGCCGGCAGGGCCAGCGCTACGTGGACGACGAGTACTCCTGGGAGCGGGTCGAGGGCAAGATCGAGGACTTGCTCACGCGTACGGGTTAGCCCCGCGCGACTCCTAGCCCTTGCCCTTGAGCTCCAGGTCGAGGTGGAGGGTGAGGCGCTCCAGGCGCTTGGTGGTCCCAACGAGCTTCACGGTCACCGCGTCCTCCACCACCTCCTGCTTGCCTTCGTGGTTGAAGGCGAGGTGGATGCGGACGTCGGACAGGCCCTTCAGCAGCCGCGCCGGGACCTCCACCACCGCCTTGCGCTTGACGTCCTGGCGGGAGTCCCGGTCGGACACCATGAGGTCCTGGAAGAGCCTGTCCACCTCGCGGTCGCGGACCGCGGTGGCGGGCTTGGCGGCGGCGGTCGTGGTCATGGTGCGGAGCTTCTCCAGCTCCTTGACGATGTCGACGTTGCCCTGGGTGCGGACGGGGCGCACCGCGTGCTTGTCGGTGTCCTCCTCGGCGAACTCGACCTGGAGCGGGGGTTCCGGCGCCCCCGGGAGGAGGCTCTCCAGCACGCTTTCGGCGCGGGAGGCGCTGGGGGAGGGGGCGGGCTTCGCGACCGCGGGCGGCGCCTTGGCGGTTCGGGCCGAAGAAGGAGACGTCGCGGGCGGGTTCGTGGCGGGCGGGGTCGGGAAGAAGAACGGGTCGGTGCGGGTGGGGGCCGCCGCGTCACGCTGTTTGCGGTTCTCCTCCGCGATCTTGGCGCGGATCGCGCTCAAGGCGTGCCGCGAGATGTCCTTGAGGGTCTCGAAGACGCCCAGGCCATGCACGGCCGCCGCTTCGAAGAAGGCGGCCCCGCCGGGATTCAGCACCTTCTGCAGCCGGTCCACGGGCAGGATGTTCCGGAGGTCCCGCTTGTTGTACTGGAATATGACCGGTACGACCTCGGCCGAAGTGCCCAGCTCCTCCAGGTTCGTCTTGAGGTTGGCCAGGGACTCCTCGTTCGGCTCCAGGGCGGCGGTCTGGCTGTCCGCGACGAACACCACCCCGTCCACCCCCTTCAGCACCAGCCGCCGGGTGGCGTTGTAGAAGACCTGTCCGGGGACGGTGTAGAGCTGGAGGCGGACCTTCATCCCCCCGATCACGCCCACGTCGAGGGGGAGCAGGTCGAAGAAGAGGGTGCGATCGGTCTCGGTCTCCAGGCTCACCATCTCGCCCCGGGAGCGCGGGGCGGTCTTGAGATGGATCCATTGGAGGTTCGTGGTCTTCCCGCAGAGGCCAGGACCGTAGTACACGATCTTGGCCGTCATCTGCATCGTGGTGTAGTTCAGGAACACCATGGGGACGGGAAGTGTAGCTCAGAACGACACGCCGATGCCCGCGGACAGGCGCCTCTCCATGTCCAGGAGCGGCTCGCCCGAGAGGGAGATGGCGCGGTATTCGCCGCGGATCACGACCAGGTCCCCGAGCTTCAGCTTCACGCCCAGGACGAACGCCTTGAGGGTGCCGTTGTCGCGCAGGACTCCGCGGCTCTGGCGGAAGATGCCCACCCCGAAGCCCCCGTAGGGCGTGAGGGCGCCCACCGGGGGAGCCAGGAAGGCGCCCGCGGTGAAGCTCGTCATGCTGGAGTTGAGGGGCTGGCCGGGCTGGCGGGCCACTTCGCCCTCGATGGCGAGGAGCTTGAACCAGGTGGAGGAGAGAGTGCCGCCGATGCCCGTCCCCCAGACCGATGGCTGGGCGTCGGAAAGGAAGACGATCGCCTCCAGCGCCCGGGCCGGGGGGGCCAGGGGAGGGACCAGGACGAAAAAAGCGGCCCCCAGGACAACCGCGAGGGCCCGGCGGTGGCGCAGGTTCATGGCCGTAACCCTATAATATATATGGCCTTATTTCAACAGTTGGCCGGGCGTTGACACCGCTCCGGGCCCTGCCTAGAATCCGATTCGTCGGCAGCATCAGCGCACCGGTTCACCCCATACCTCGACCGCAGCAGGGCAAACGACCATGACGGCCTACGTCTCCCAAAACGCGTTCTGGGGGCTCCTCATCTCGGCGGTCGAGGTGTACAAGCGGGAGTGCTTCGGATTGCTCATCGGCTACCGCGTCCGCCGCGGCCGACAGGAGATGTACATCGTCGAGCACGCCCTCCCGTATCAGACCGCGGGCCGGCGCCACAAGGGCGTGGTCAGCAACCCCCGCGCCCACAAGCGGATCGAGCGCTTTCTCTCCAACATCCCGCAGCTCTCGGTCATCGGCGACTTCCATTCCCACACCATGTGGGGCTACAGCCGGGCGGCCAGCCATCCCAGCGACACGGACCTCGAGGGCATGATCCCGCACAACGTCTACATCATCGTGAGCGTGAACGACCGGCTGCGCGAGGTCCCCTGGAACTACAACGACGACGGCTCGCTCTCGGGCACCACCGACGAGCACCACTTCCGCCTGACCGCCTACGCGGTGACCGCGGCCGACGAACCCCGCCGCATGCCGATCCTGTGCCCCTACGCGATCGGATTCGACGTGACCCCGACGTTGCAGGCGGTCGGCGGACGCAGCCGGAACCGCTGAAGAGACGGGCAAGCCGGCGTCCTTGACACCGACCCCGGGCGGCCCTATACTCAACCTAATGGTTGAATATTCCGAGGCCCGGCTGAGCGAGACCTTCACGGCCCTCGCCGATCCCACGCGCCGGGCCATCCTGGCGCGGCTGAAGGAGGGGTCCCTCAGGGTCACCGAGATCGCGGCCCCCTTCGACATCTCCTTGAACGCGGTATCCAAGCACCTCAAGCTCCTCGAGAGAGCGCGGCTCGTCCGCCGCGAGGTGCGGGGCCGCGAGCACCATTGCTCCCTCGATGCCGGTCCCCTGTGCGAAGCCGCGGAGTGGACGGCCGGCTACCGCGACTTCTGGGAGAGACGGCTCGACGCCCTCGAGCAGCTCCTCGCCGCGCGGCGCCGGGCCCGTATTGGGACCAGGAGACCGCGATGACCCCGCCGCCCCTCCGCATCGTCCGCGTGCTCCCCGGGTCTCCCGAAGAGGTCTTCGATGCATGGACCGACCCGGAGAGCCTGGCCGTCTGGATGGCCCCCGGCTCCGTCCGGCGCTCCGTCGTCGAGGCAGATGCGCGCAAGGGCGGGCGCTTCCGGATCGTCATGAAGGGGCCCGACCGCGAGCACGAGCACACCGGCGAATACCTCGTCGTGGACCGCCCGCGCCGGCTGGTCTTCACCTGGAGCTCCCAGGCGACCCAGGGCCGTCGCACGACGGTCTCGGTGGAGCTCCGTCCTCACGGTCGGGGCGAGACCGAGCTGACCTTGACCCACGAGGGCCTTCCGGACGACGCGGCTGAGGCCAGCCATCGCTCCGGCTGGGGAGACATCGTGCAGAAGCTGGGGGCCGAGCTTTCACGCCGGACCGGCGACCGTGAAGGAGGCGTATGAAAAGGAACAACGGCGGCCTCGAGGGTCACCCCGTGGTCTCGCGCGAGGCGTGGCTCTCCGCACGAAAAGCGCTCCTCGCGAAGGAGAAGGAGCTCACGCGGCTTCGCGACGACCTGAGCCGGCAGCGGCGCGAGCTGCCGTGGGTGAAGGTCGACCAGGCGTACCCGTTCGACGGACCGTCCGGCCAGGAGTCGCTGGCCGCGCTCTTCGCCGACCGGAGCCAGCTCGTCGTCTATCACTTCATGTTCAATCCAGGGTGGGACGAGGGATGCCCCCACTGCTCGTTCTGGGCCGACAACTTCGACCCCATCGGCGTCCACCTGAATCACCGCGACGTGACCCTGGTCGCCGTCTCCCGGGCCCCCCTGGCCAAGATCGAGTCGTTCAAGAAGCGGATGGGATGGACCTTCAAGTGGGTCTCCTCGTCCGAGAACGACTTCAACTACGACTACCGCGTGTCGTTCACCAAGGAGCAGATCCAGAGCGGAGAGGTCATCTACAACTACGCCCGGACGAAGATGGACGACGCGGACCGCGAGGGGCTGAGCGTCTTCTACAAGGACGGGGCGGGCGACGTCTTCCACACGTACTCGTGCTACGCGCGGGGAATCGACCTCCTGAACACCGCCTACAACTTCCTCGACCTGGTTCCCAAGGGGCGGGACGAAGACGGCCTGGCCTTCACCCAGTCCTGGGTTCGTCACCACGACCGCTACCAGGATTGAGCAGCGAACGCGCGTTCCTCGGAACCAGCGCGCTCCTCTTCCTGGCCAGCGCGGGGTTCACCGTCTCCGCCTGCGCCTCGATGGGCGGCGGCATGCCCATGCCCGGCGGCTGGAACATGTCCATGGCCTGGATGCGCATGCCCGGGCAGACCTGGCTCGGGGCGGCTGCCTCGTTCATGGCCATGTGGATCGTGATGATGATGGCCATGATGCTGCCGTCCCTCGCCTCGATGCTGTCGGACTACCGCCGGTGCCTTGGGCCGGACGTGGGTGGCCTGGGCCGGCTGACCGCGCTGGCCGGCGCCGGCTACTTCTTCGTCTGGGCCGTCTTCGGGGCGGCGGCCTACCCGCTCGGCGTCGCCGTGGCCGCGGCCGAGATGAAGTGGCCGGCCTTCGCGCGGTCCGTCCCTTTGGCAACGGGCGCCGTCCTCGTGCTCGCGGGATGCGTGCAGCTCACCGCCTGGAAGGCGCGGCATCTCGGGCGCTGCCGGGACGCGCGAGCGTGCGGGGCGGCGCCGTCTCCTGACGCCCGGAGCGCCTGGCGGCACGGCCTGCGCCTGGGACGGCATTGCAGCCTGTGCTGCTCGGGCCTCATCGTGGGCCTGCTCGTGACCGGCGTCATGGACCTGCGCGCCATGGCCCTGGTGACCGCGGCCATCACCGCGGAGCGGCTCGTGCCGCGGCCCGAGCGCGTTGCCCGCGCGACCGGCCTCCTCCTCGTCGCCACGGGCGGCCTCGAGATCGTCCGGTCCCTGGGTGCGGCCTGAGAGCCCGAGGAAAGCCTTCGACCAGGGTTGACGCTGATGCGAAGCCGAAGGTGGGGACCCCACAGCTTCCAGGACGGCGACCGCTCAAGGCACCATGATCGTGAAGCCGAAGAAGCTGGCGGACTTGGAGCTGTCGGTCACCACTTCGAACTCGCCAGGAGCGCAGTCAGGCGAGGTGGCGTCGACGTAGGCCCACCGCTGTTCGTTGATCAATTGCTGCCCGGCAAGATCGACCGAAGCGACCGCTGCGACGTCCTGCGAGTCGATCCCCGGCGCGACCAGGCAGTAGGTCGAGCTGGGCTGGGGAGGACCCGGGCTGTAGACGGAGGAGAATCCCTTGGTTCGTGCGGTATCGAAGGAAGGGAACCCGCCAATCGGAGCGGGCATGACGCGGGCGTAGGCTCGGGCGGTGCCGGCGGGTCCCTGAGTACCCTGCGGACCCTGCGGACCGCTGTCGCCCTTGTCACCTTTCGGCCCAGACGGTCCCGCAGGGCCCGGGTCGCCCTTGTCTCCCTTGGGACCGCGTGGACCTTGAGGACCTGCCGGACCTGCCGCCCCCACGGTTACTACGAACGTGTCGGAGCCCCCGTTGCCCTGGGAGATCGCCAACTCATAATCCCCGGGGAGGTTCTGGATGCCTGCCACCGCCTGAAGCGACGCCACGATCTCGGTCGAGCTATTGCTGAGGACATCGAGAACGGTTCCTCCCAGCTTCACGTTGGGCGCGGAGGGAAGGTTTTCACCGACGATCGTGAGCTGGCCATGGCCGACCGTGAAGTCGGCCGACGTGCTCAACACCTTCGGTTTGTTGACGGCGAAGGCCAGTCCCGTCGCTCCACAGAAGGCGAGCAGGACCAGCGCGGACGCGAGGGTCAGCCATCTCATCAGACGCTTCGGGCTCATATTGCGGTTCCTTTCACATGTGCGCCGGGCGGGAAACCGGGCGCGGCATTCGTTCCGCGTGCGACGCAACGGAAGGTACCACCGCCTGGTGCGGGAAGTCCTTCCGGCTCGCTTACAAAACCGTGACGAAGTCCTCTCGTGTGCGGATCTCCAGAAGAGCTAGACGGGAAGGTTCTTGCGCCGGCGGGGGCGCTCGGGGCCGAGCTTGTTGTAGAGGGTCTTGGGATCGATGCCGAGGTCGCGGGCGGTGCGCCCGCGGTGCCCGTCGTTGCGGCGGAGCATGGCCACGATGTACTCGCGCTCCATCTCCTCCAGGGTGAGCCCGGGCCGGAGGGCGCAGCAGCCCGGCTCGCGCACCTCCAGGGGAAGGTCGTCGGGCTCCAGGACGTCACCGCTCCCCAGCATGGCGGCCCGCTCGACCACCATGCGCAGCTCGTGCACGTTGCCCGGCCAGGAGTAGGCCTGGAGCGCGCAGAGCGCGTCCGCGGTGAGCGTGCGCTTCCCGTGCCCCGCGAGCCGCTCCAGGAAGGCGAGGGCGAGGAGCGGGATGTCGCCCTTGCGCTCGCGAAGCGGGGGCAGCTCGAGGGTCACGGTGGAGAGCCGGTAGCAGAGGTCCTCGCGGAAGCGTCCCTCCCGCACCCGGGCCCGGAGGTCCTCGCTGGTGGCGGCCACGATCCGCACGTCGCAAGGGGCGGGGCGGATCGCCCCCACCCGGAGCAGCTCCCGCGCCTCGATCACGCGCAGCAGCTTGGCCTGGACCCCGGGCGAGGCCCGCTCGACCTCCTGGAGGAAGGCGACCCCGCTCTCCGCCAGCTCCAGCAGGCCGGGCTTGCGGGCGTGCGCCCCCGCGAAGGCGCCCTTCTCGTGGCCGAAGAGCTCGTCCTCGAGCTGGACGGCGGGGACGAGGCGGCAGTTGACGGGGACGAACGGCGCCGAGGCCCGCGGGCTGCCGCGGTGGAGGGCACGGGCCACCAGGCGGCGGCCCGTTCCCATCTCCCCCCGGACGAGCACCGGGCTCTCCGCGGACGCCGCCCGCTCGAGGGTCGAGAGCAGCTCCCGCATCGACGGGTCGCGGGTGACCAGCGGCTCCGCCACCTCCTGCCACCGGAGGCGCATGTGCAGCGAGAGGTTCTCCCGCCGCAGGTGGGACTTCTCCGCGGCCCGGGTGAGAACCACGTCCAGCTCCTCCGCGCGCGGGGGGCGGGTGACGCACCCGTACGCGCCCATCCGCATCGCCTCCAGGGGGCACGCGTCCGGCTCCCGGACCACCACCGATTCCGTGGACAGGTCCTCGTCGGCCAGGCGCCGGATGAGATCGACCCCGCCCGGCAAGGCGAGGTCGACGAGGGCGACCTCGTAGTCCGCCTCCTCGATCTGCTCCAGGCCCTCGTCGAGGCTCCCCGCCGCCACCGGCGAGTAGCCGCGCCCCGCGATGCCGTCGCACAGGACGTCCGAGAGGCCGCGGTCCTCGGTCACCACCAGGACCCGGATGGGGCTCGGCCGCCTCATTCGATCGTGACCTTCCGGGCCTTGCGCCCGCTCGCGGGGCCCGCGGGGGGCTCCATGCGCTCGAGCTGCCACCGGCAGAGCAGGATCACGCCCTCGAGCAGCTGACGGCGCAGCGCCCGCGCGCGCTCCCGGTCCAGGCCCGCCTCCTCGAGGATCTCCGAGATCATGCAGCAGGCCTTCTTCGAACCCGCCTCGGCTCGGCTCACCGGACCTCCTTCTCACCAAAGGACACCCGCAGCCGATGTTCCAGGAACGCCGCGGAGGCGACCGAGCGCCCGGCCAGGGTGCGGGGGAGCATGAGGTGCCGGCGCTGATTGTCCACCTGGACGACCAGCTCGTCACCCCGCGTCCAGACCTGGATGCGGTCCTTCTCGGCGAAGGGAAGGCGGATGTAGAGGGCGTAGGCGCCCTTCTCCTTCTTCACCTCGATCGGCTTGCCCTGGTACAGCACGGCCGTGGGGTCCTGGTCCGCGAAGACCCGCCGGCCGAGCTCGTCGAGCATCTCGGTCCCCACCATCTCGCGGTCGAAGAGGGGGGCCTTGAAGAAGGGGAGGGGCTCGAAGGCCTCGCGGGCCGTCTCGAGGTGGCCCGCCTGGATCTTGAACCAGCGGTCGAAGTAGGCGGAGCGCGCCTCCTCGGGCAGCACGCGGTTCGCCACCACCGCGTCCACCGGGAAGCCGAACAGGCTCAGGTAGGTGTAGAGCCGCTGCGACTCCGCGATCACCATCTTCTCGGGATTGAGGACGATCCGGATCGAGCTCCTCCGGGGGTCCTGGAGGAGGGGCCCCATGCCCTCCATCTGCTCGTACAGGGCCTTGACCGCCGCGAACACGTCGTCGGAGGGGATCGGCATGTCGGTCATGCGCTCCGCCACCGGCCGCACCGTGCGCAGGACCGTGCGCTGGATGGGGAAGATGCGCGAGAAGTAGAAGTTCAGGATCTCGGGGACCCCCAGCATGCGCACGGTATCGCCGGTGGGGGCGCAGTCGATCACGATCACGTCGTAGCCGCCGCTCTCCGCGAAGGTCTTGACCTTGAGCAGGCTGAACAGCTCCTCCATGCCGGGGAGGATGGCCATCTCCTCCGCCACCGTGTCCGCCACCCCGCGGAACGTCATGAAGCGGGTGAGGTACTCCTGGATCACCCCCCAGTGGCTGCCCAGCTCCTTGTTCACGTCCACTTCCACCGCGTCGAGCTTGGGCAGGATCTCGGTGGGGTCGGGCCCCACCCGCCGGTCGAGGGCGTCGGCCAGGCTGTGGGCGGAGTCGGTGGACATGACGAGGGTGCGCTTGCCCATGCGGGCCGCGCGGATCGCGGTGGCGGCGGAGAGGCTGGTCTTGCCGACCCCGCCCTTGCCCGAGTAGAGGACGATCCGCATCAGGCGCGCCGCCGGGCCCGGCCGTTGGCGGTGGTCCCGGCGAAGATGGCCTCCGCCACCACGACCAGGCCCCGCAGGTCGTGGACGTCCTGCTCGAGCTCGGGGACCAGGATGGGCCGCTCGCGGGAGTCCACCTCGAGCCGGTCGATTCGCCGGCGCTCCACGCGGGCGAGGGTCTGCTGGTCGAGGAACACCTCGGCCAGGCGCTCCCCCAGGTCGCGATCGAGCCGCGTCTCGCGCGGGGCGCGGCCCGGCCGGCGCCCCGCCTCGTCCTGGGCGGGATCCGGATGGACGCGGTTCACGACCTGGGCCACGAAGGGCATCGCTTTCTCGCCGAGCCTCCGGTGGAAGTAGAGCGCTTCCCCGAGGGCCTGGGAGGACGGCACCGCCACGAGGACGAACCCCGAGGAGGGGTCGCGCAGGAGGACGTGCACGCGCGCCGCCCGCTCCTTGAACCCATCGTACATCCCTTCGAAGGCCAGGAAGAACTCGGAGAGGTCCTGCAGGAACTGGAGGCCCAGGAACCGGTCGATCAGCCGGAAGGCCATGGCCCCGGTGCGGGTGGCGACCTTGAGGGTCAGGCGGCCGGCCACGAAATAGGGCCGGAGGAAGAACCGCAGGACGCTCGTGTCGAGGAAGCTCATCAGGCGGTCCGGCGCTTCCAGGAAGTCGAGGGCGTGGCGGGTGGGCGGGGTGTCGAGGACGATCAGGTCGAAGCGCTCGTCGGCCGCGAGCTCCAGCAGCTTCTCCATGGCCATGTACTCGTGGCTCCCCGCGAGGGCGGCCGAGACGTGCCGGTAGAAGCGATTCCCGAGGATGCGCTTCCGCGCGGCCTCGTCGGGCGCGAACCGCATCACGATCGCGTCGAACGTGCTCTTCGTGTCGAGCACCATGGCCGCCATGGAGCCGCCCTCCGCGGGGGCGAAGCGGCGCAGGTCGAGGGTCCGCGGCTTGCTGGAGAGCTGACTCAGGCCGAGGCTGGTGGCGAGCCGCCGCGAGGGGTCGATCGTGCACACGAGCACGCGCCGCCCCTTGATCGCGGCCTGCAGGCCGAGGGCGGCCGCGGTGGTGGTCTTGCCCACCCCGCCCGACCCGCACACCACGATCACCCGCCGCTCGAGGAGCGCGGCCTCCACGGCGTCCGCCGGGTTGCGGCGCCTGGCCATCCTCTACGCGGCCGCGAGGCGCTCCGCGAGCTCGCGCACGTCCTCGGGCCCGATCTCCTCGCGGAACAGGTAGGGGAGGGCGACCAGGGGCAGGGGCAGGCTGCGCTTGAGGCGCGTCTGGTAGAAGCGGGTCAGCTTGGCCCGGCGGAGCTGCCGGCGGGCCGCCCGCAGCGCCCCCGCCAGGGGGATCCCGCGCTCCAGCCGTCCGCTCGCTCCATCCGCGGCCAGGCGCAGGACCTCGGCTTCCTCGGCCTCGCTGAAGCGGCGCTCGTGGCAGGCGTTCAGGACCACGGCCTGGGCCTGGATGCCCACCTCCTCGGTGGCGAGCCGGTGGAGCTCCACCGCTTCCACCACCGCCATCTCCTCGGGAATGGTCACGATCACGAGGCCGCTCTTTTTCTTGTCCCGGAGGAGGCCGAGGAGCCGGCGGGCCTGGTGGCCGACCGGGCCCACCGGCACCGCCTCCGACGCCGCGACGGGGACCTTCAGGAGGGACAGGCCGTGGCCGGTGGCGGGCGCGTCCACCACGATCAGGTCGTACTGCGGCCGGCGCGACCAGCCCTCGTGCGCCTCCGCGAGCACGAGCAGCTTGCCCAGGGTCATCAGCTCCTTCAGGCCGGGGGCGGCGGCGAAGAACCGGTGGTAGATCGGGCTCTCCAGGATGCGCCGCGCGAGCATCTCGATCTTGACGACCTTGCGGACGTACTCCTCCATCACGCCCGCGGGGTCGAGGTTTACCGTGAAGAGCCCGGGGACGACCTCGGTCTCGCGCGGGCCCGAAGGCGGGGCCCCGAAGTACCGAGCGGCCTCGAGGGGCGAGCCGATCTCGACCATCAGCACGCGCATCCCGCGGTCGCGGGCCGCCAAGGCGAGGGCCGCTCCCACCACGCTCTTGCCCACCCCGCCCTTTCCGGAAAGAAAGAGCAGGCGCTTGCCGAGGAGCGTGTCCAGGAGCATCCCGGGCGAGCCTAGCACGCCCCTCGAGCTTTCCCTCGCGCGTGCTGATATGGTGCCGCTCCGGAGGTGGCCCATGCGGAGCTTAGCGGCGAAGGTGTTGGTGTTGGTGCTGGTGGGCGGTTGGGCGGCGGTGGCGACGGCGGAGGGCAATCGCCACGTGCGCCTGAAGTCGCGGGACGCGACGGACGTGCGTCCCTTCGACGACGCGGTTCGGGTGGGCAACACCCTCTACCTGGCCGGCCGGATCGGCCTCGACCCCGCGACGGGCAAGCCGCCCGCCGACGCGGCCGCCGAGGTCCGCAAGGTGATGGACGAGATCAAGTCGGTGCTCGCGCAGGAAGGCATGACCATGGACGACCTCGTCACCGTCCAGGTCTTCTGCACCGACCTGTCGCTCTACGGCACCTTCAACGACGTCTATCGCACCTACTTCACCAAAGGGTTCCCGGCGCGTGCCTTCCTCGGCATCGGGTCGCTTCTCGCGGGAGGCCGCTTCGAGGTGCAGGGCATCGCGGTCAAGCAGTAGGGGGCTAGGGAGCCGGATCGAGATCGAACAACACGACCGTGCCGTCCACGCCGACGGTCGACCCTTTCTCCGGCAGGTAGTTCACGGCCGCCCGGACTCCGAGTGGTCCGCACGTCCAGTCCATCAGCACCATGGCGCCGCCCTTGCGAAGAAACACGCGGTCGGGGGCCTGGGCGCGCAGGGTCAGTCGTCCGGCGCTCGTCTCGACCACGAAGATCAGCTCGCCGCTCGGGCGACAGGTCATCGAAACGATGATGCCTCTCGTCGTCGCCGTTCGCAGCCCGCCGCTGACGCGGGCATTCGGGCGGGTGGGAGGTGGGGCGCCACCGTCTTCGGGCTCGGCCGGCGCCTCCTGGGTCGGGGGCGCGGCGGCGACGGGAGGAGGCCTGGGCGTCGCGAGGTTGGCCAGGAAGCTCTGGGCGGCCTGCCGGTCCGCATCGGACCGCGCCGCCTCGAGCGCGCGGTCGCCTTCGAGCTTCGCCTCGTCGCGCTTGCCCATCGCCGCCAGGAGACGACCCAGGGACAGCCGATGGTGGACGACGCCCGGCTCCAGCCCCACCGCCCGGCGCGCGAGACCCAGGGCCCGCGCGTAGTCTCCGCTGCGGTAGGCCGAGACCTCGGCCAGGAGCGCGTAGGCGGGAGCGAAGTCGTGGTTCAGCTCGGCCGAGCGCTCCAGGCTCTGCTGCACCCCCGCCATCGCCTCCGGCGTGTCTGCCGGGCCCATGTTCAGGATCGCGTGCAGGTAGTGGATCAGGAAGTTGGTCGAGTCGAGCTCGACGGCCCGGGCCACCTGGCGGCGAGCCTCCTCCCGCCTGCCCTCCCACAGCTCCAGGCGGCCGAGGCTGGCGTGGGCGCGGGCGAGGTCGGGCGCTCGCTCCACGGCCTCTTCGAGGACCGGGCGCGCGGCCTGCAGCCGTCCGCGGGCCAGGTGGAACTCGCCCCGGAGGGCCAGGGTTTCCGGCTCCGCGACCTCGCGCGACGGCATGTCCGCGCGTGCGGCCTGGCTCGCCTGCTTGATCGTGACGTAGTTGAAGACGAAGCGCCTCACGTAGGAATCGAGGTCGCGCTTGAGCTTCCCGAGGTCGCCCATGGCCTGCCGCGCCGCCTGCTCGTCGGCCTCGTCGCCCTTCAGCTGGAGGAGGTACTTCCCGAACGTCTGGCGATGGGCACCCTGGTCCGCGAGCATGAAGTAGTGGATCATCGCCCAGGACTGGGCGTAAAAGACGGAGGCGCGAGCGTGCTCGTTGTACTCGGGCGACCGGTAGTCGATCTCGAGGAGCCGGTCGATGGGGAGGAGCGCGCGCTCCCTCAGCAGGTAGATCGCGGAGCGCAGGGGCTTGCCCTGATGGATCTCGCCCCGGCCGACGATGGTACCGCCCCAGAACTCGGCGAGGCCTTCGTTCAGCCAGGCGGGGAGGCGCCGGAAGTTCAGGTCCAGGATCAGGTGGACGTACTCGTGGTACACGACGTGGTAAGGGTTCTCCTGCCACGACTCGAGCTCGTCGGCCAGATCCGTGCGCAGCGCGATGTAGTGGTGGTCCTCGCCTCTCACGAAGACCCCCGCGGGGTGCACCGATCCCTTCTTCTCCCAGAACTCTGGCAGCAGCGTCTTGAGCCCCGACTCGTCCTTGACGGCGAGGATCAGGATGGGCCGGCTGGGGTCGAGCCGCGCCCAGGGCCACAGGAGATGGAAGAGCTCGCGGACGTCCTCGAACTGCCAGGCGACCTGGCGGGCCTGCTTGGGACCGGCGTCGGAGTAGATCGTGAAATGCGGTGCGCGCACCTCCACCCAGCGGGGCGCGCGATCCGCGGCGGACGCACTGCCGGCGGCCAGGGCGCCGAGGCACACGGCGGCCCGAAGCGCGCGACCCGTTCCTGTCCGTGGGAAAGGCATGTTGCTCGAGACGTCTTCGGGCGAGGATACGCCTGTTGACGTTCTCCCGGGAAGGCTCAGCAGGGGTCGTGCGAGACGATGTCGGGAAGCCAGACCCTCGGCGAAGTCGTTGTGGAAGCGAAGGAAGACGTGCCGAGGAGAGGCCGGGTGGGCCCCGCCCGGAGTCTTCAAAGAGCCAAGCAGTCGGGCGTTGCGGCGCAGGCCGTGGGCGACGGAGGCGCCACGAGCCGGGATGCTAGAATACGCGGCTCATGACCGAGCCGGGCAAGGTCGTCATCGTCATGCCCGCGTACAACGCGGCCAGGACGCTCGAGGACACCTTCCGCGCCATCCCCAAGGGCTACTACGACGAGGTCGTGGTGGTCGACGATCACAGCCGCGACGACACCGTGGAGCGCGCCCAGGCCCTCGACCTGAAGGCGATCCGCCATCCCCACAACGTCGGCTACGGCGGGAACCAGAAGACCTGCTACATGGAGGCGCTGCGCGACGGGGCCACCATCGTGATCATGCTCCACCCGGACGGCCAGTACGACCCCGCGATCATCCCCGAGATGATCCGGCCCATCCGCGAGGGGCGGGCCGACATGGTGCTCGGCTCGCGCATGCTGATTCCCGGGGGGGCCCGGCGCGGCGGCATGCCGCTCTGGAAGATCGTGGCGAACCGGTTCCTGACCTGGTTCGAGAACCTGGCCATGGGCCGGCGGTTCTCGGAGTGCCACACCGGCTATCGGGCCTACAGCCGGCACTTCCTGGAGACGGTGCCCTTCCTCCGCAACTCGAACGGCTTCGTCTTCGATACCGAGGTGATCTTCCAGGCCGTCCACTTCGGCCTGCCGGTGGCCGAGGTGCCGATCTCGACCCGCTACTTCGAGGAGGCCTCGTCGGTCGGCTTCCGCTCCGGGGTAGTCTACGGCCTGGGCACGCTCTGGACGGCCGTGCGCTTCCGGCTCCACCGGTGGGGGCTCGTCCCCAGCGACAAGTTCCGGGCCTGAGAGCGCCGGGCGGTGCTCCCCGCCGCCCCATGCGGTGTCGGCCGTCACAGCTATCCCGTTCTACCGCTGCCATCCTTGCCTCCTTTCAGGAAGGCGTTTCCTGCCGAGCCCCGGGCCAGGGTTGTCCAGGGAGTCGGGCGATCCACCCACGCTCGATCTCGCCGTCCGGGGTTGTCATGAGGTACCTTCCGATCGCGTTGGCGATCCTGGCCCTGCCCGCACCCGCGGGCAGCGGTGGACCGGCCAGCGTGCCCCTGACCTTCGCACCCAACGCCGGCCAGACCGACCCAGCCGTGCGCTTCCAGGCGCACAGCCTGGGAGGCACCCTCTTCTTCACCCCGTCCGAGGTGATCCTCGCCCTGCCGGAAGCGGGGCCTGCGACGAGACCGCCCAAGACCGGCCGTGACCTGTCCCTGGGAGCGGAGCGCGGGATTCCCGTCAGCGTCCTGCGTCTCCGCTTCGTGGGCGCTTCCGCGCAGCCCGAGATCGCGGGCGCCGAGCGCCTTCCCGGCACCTTCAACTCCTTCCATGGCAGCGACCCTGCCCGCTGGCGCTCGAATCTCCCGACCTACGCGGCCATCGTCTACCGCGGCCTGTACCCCGGCATCGACCTGCGCTACGAGGGCGTCGAAGGCCGGATCAAGGGCACCTGGCACGTGGAGGCCGGCGCGGATCCGTCGCGCATCCGCTGGACCTACGCGGGCGCGAAGACGCCGCGCATCGACCGCGCGGGGAACCTGCTGATCGCGGCCGGACCGGGCCCGGTGGTGATCGAGAAGGCCCCCCTGGCCTGGCAGGACGTGGCCGGCCGTCGCGTCCCGGTCCCCACGCGCTACGCCAGGGCGGCGGACGGGAGCATCGGCTTCGCGCTCCCGGGCGGCTACGACTCCACCCGGCCGCTCGTCCTCGACCCCACGCTGACCTACTCCACCTTCCTTGCCGGCAGCGGCGAGGACGTCGGCTACAGCGTCGCCGTGGACGCGGCGGGCGCCGCCTACGTCACGGGCTATACGTTCTCGACCGATTTCCCGACCAAGGCCGCATCCGACCCCGGATGCGGGACCGACGGCGCCTGCAACGGCTTTGCCTTCGCGGACGCCTTCGTGGCGAAGCTGAACCCATCGGTGTCCGGGGCGGCGTCGCTCGTCTTCTCGACCTACCTTGGGGGGAGCGACAACGACTTCGGCGTGCGGATCGCGGTCGACGGCGCGGGCGCCGTCTACGTGACCGGCCTGGCCCGGGCGGACTTTCCCACGACCGCCAACGCGTTTCAGCAGGCCTACGGAGGGGCGCCAGGCGCCGATGCCTTCCTGACCAAGCTGAGCGCCGACGGCTCGCAGCTCCTCTACTCGACCTACCTGGGCGGGAGCGACGGAGACGGAGCCTGGGGCCTCGCCCTCGACCCTTCCGGTAACGCCTACGTGACGGGCCGAACCTACTCCGCGAACTTCCCCACGACGGCCGGGGCCCTCGACACGAGCTGCGGCACCGATGGGACGTGCGACGGCGTGAGCGACGCGTTCGTGGCCAAGCTCAACCCCGCGGCCTCGGGCGCCGCATCCCTCGTCTACTCGACCTACATCGGCGGGAGCGGCGACGACCAGGGCTTCGGCATCGCCCTGGACGCCTCCAACAACGCCTACTTCACGGGCCGCACGACCTCCGCCGACTTCCCGATCGCGGGGGTCCCGTATCAATCCACCAACGCCGGCGACTACGATGCCTTCGTCGCGAAGCTCAACGCCGCGGGCACGGCGCTGGCCTACTCCACCTACCTGGGCGGAAGCGGCTACGACGACGGCTACACCATCGCCCTCGGCTCGTCCAATCGAGCCTACGTGGTGGGAACGACGTTCTCCTTCAACTTTCCCACCACCGCGGGGGCCTTGCAGACCTCCTTCGGCGGATTCGACGACGCGTACGTGGCGAAGATCGACCCCGCCGCCGCCGGCGCGGCGTCGCTCCTCTACTCAACCTACGTGGGCGGCAACGACGACGACGAGGGATTCGGCCTGGCGGTGGACGGCTCCGACGTCGCTTATGTGACGGGCTTCGCGCTCTCTACCAACCTCCCCACCACCGGGAATCCCTTCCAGCCCGTGAGCGGGGGGAGCTATGACGCCTTCGTCATGAAGGTGAATCCCTCCCTGTCGGGCGCCGCGTCGCTGCTCTACTCGACCTACCTGGGGGGCCTCGACACAGACGCGGGCTTCGGCCTCGCCCTCGACGCCTCCCGGAACATCTACGTCACGGGCCAGACCTACTCGTCCACGAGCTTCCCGACGGTCAATGCGTTCCAGGCCACCGCCGGTGGCGGCAGCGACGTCTTCGTGGCCAGGATCGACAACGCGACCACGTCCGCGAACCTGGGGGTGGCGCAGACTGACTCCCCCGACCCCCTCCTGGCGGGGAACAATCTCACCTATACCGTCACGGTCACGAACGGCGGACCGGCAGCGGCGACCGGCGTGCGCGTCTCCGAACTGGTGCCGGTGGGCGCAACCTTCGTGTCGGCGACACCCAGCCAGGGGAGCTGCGCGATGGTCACCGTTCGCGAGGAGTTGCACGTGGGCTGCGATCTCGGCTCCCTTGCGAGCGCCGCCACCGCGACCCTGAGCATCGTCGTGACCCCCACCGCCGGGGGAACGCTCACCAGCACGGCGCGAGTCTCGTCGAACGTGTCGGACCCCAATGCCCTCAACAACACCGCCTCGACGAGCACTACCGTTCTGCCCGTGTCCGATCTCTCGATCACCAAGACGGACGGACAGACGGCGGCGGTTGCTGGCCAACCCATCACCTACACGATCGCCGTCTCGAACACGGGACCGAGCGCCGCCTATGGGGCGACGGTGATGGACACCCTGCCGGGGACCATCACGAGTGCGACCTGGACGTGCGTCGGTGGCGGGGGTGGAACCTGTGCGCCAAGCGGCCCGGGCAACGTCAACGATCTCGTGGACCTGCCGGCGGGCGGCACCGTGACCTATACCCTGACCGGCACCATCAGCGTTTCGTTCATCGGTAGCCTGAGCAACACCGCCACCGTCACCCGACCGAACGGGGTCACGGACCCGAACCCGGGCAACAACTCCGCTACGGACACGGACACCGTCTCGCCGCCGGTGGGCCTG
>Ga0137361_10000472_pt1 | contig 22532 bp, 22 predicted proteins | sample Mad1_80_16metaG_FD_104923 | JGI IMG/M metagenome (GOLD analysis project Ga0137361, IMG submission 104923) | Vadose zone soil microbial communities from Angelo Coast Range Reserve, California, USA - Mad1_80_16 metaG | ecosystem: Environmental > Terrestrial > Soil > Vadose zone | place: USA... | reverse complement strand
TCGGTACCCTGGAGCAATGCCAGAGCCGGGTCATCGAGCTGGCCCACCTGGGGATCACCGACCTGCACTGTGTCCTTCCGAACACGGCCGATGTGCAGGACGTGATCGCCCAGCTCACCGCGATCGCGGTGGGGACCACCCAGGTACTCACCCCGAACGCCCCTCGCTCCCGGGCCCCGGCGCCTCCCGAGGGGTGGGGCGGTCGCCGGCCTGGGCAGTGACGTCAGCGTCGAGCCAGGTCGCCGCCGATCTGTTCCGCTGCGTGGCGCAGGAGAGGAAGGAACTCTCCGGTGAGCGTCTCCACACTGACCCGGGCAACGTGGGTGGCCACGTTCATCGCCGCGATCGCGGTCCCCCCCGGGCCGCGGACTGGGACCGCAATCGAGCGCAGCCCGTCTTCCAACTCCTGGTCCACCATGGCCCACCCATTCGCGCGGATCTTCGCGAGGATGTCCCGGAGCCGGATTGGATCGACGATCGTACGTCCCGTAAGAGAGACCAACTTCGCGGTTTCGAGGAACTCGTCGAGGGCCTTGGGCGGCAATTCGGCCAGGAGCACTCGCCCCATCGACGTGGCGTAGGCGGGAAGCCGCGAGCCTACCGCGAGCGCGACCGTCATGATTCGCTTGGTGGGGACCCGAACTACGTACACGATGTCGGTGCCGTCCAGCACCGAGGCCGATGACGATTCGTGGACCTTTTCGACGAGCGCCTCCATATGCGGCTGGGCGATTTCCCAGAAGCTCAGGGACGAGAGATAGGCGTACCCGAGGTCGAGCACGCGCGGGCGGAGCGAGAACTCGCGGCCGTCGCTGGCGACATAGCCTAGATCCTGGAGTGTGAGCAGGCACCGCCGGGCGGTGGCGCGGGTCAGCCCTGTGCGCCGGGCGACCTCGCTAAGCGCGAGGGACGGTCTCTCTCGCGAGAACGTTTTGATCACCGCGAGTCCTCGCTCCAACGACTGCACGAACCCCGGCCGCCGGACTTTTCCGCTTGACACCGGCCCCCCTCGCGCCTTTAAATCGACCACAAAGTGTACACCTGTTCGCATCGCGAACACAACGCGATGAGGCCGAGACTCAGTTGCGAAGAAGGGGGCCGGCGACATGTCCCGCTACGAGACGCGCTTCGGGTCGCTCGCGCACTACGACAAGGGCGGCGTCGAAATCATCGCCGACGATCCCAAGAACTACGTCTTCTCGAACATGTTCGAGGTGGCGTCCATTTCGAAGCCGTACGAGAAAGTGGCGGTCGCGAAAAACATCGAGTACGTGCTGGAAGTCCTCAGGGCGGAGGGAACATCGGAGTGGCGGGCTGCGGCTCATGACGAGTTCGCGCTCGTCATGGACGGAGAGGTCGAGGTCCGCCTTCTGAAGCTGAGCGATCCGTCCGTGGTGCCGCCCGACAAGCAGGGTTCGATCGCGTTGAAAGGGCAACCTGCCGGCCGGAAGATGGGCGCGGTCCGCGCCCGGCGCGGGCACATGACCTTGCTGCCTGCCGGAAGCGCCTACCAGTTCCACGCCGACCGCCCCGGCGTCATCCTGCTGCAAACCGTCGCCGGCGACGATACACGGTACCGGTGGGCGGAGATTTGCCAGACGATGTAGCCGTGCGGTCTCCGGACCGGCGGCGCCGCAACGGCACATGGAGGGCCATCCGATGACCGTCGAGACCGTCTCTGGCGTCCGGGCCACCGAGCCCAACGTCCACGGGTATCGCAGCTTCTCGCTCGGCGAGTTCACGTTCAACCGGGACGAGTACTTCGTGCACGTGAGGTGGCCGACCGGAAGGCATGTGATGTCGGCCGACGCCTTCCTCAGGGCACTGCAGCGCGACATCGCCTGGGGCTTCTTCTACGGCGTCGTCAACTTCGACGGCGTCGTCGGGACCGTGAACCACTACGGCACGGTGGACCTCTTCGCAGGCCGCTATAATGACGCCTACCGCAAAGCCGAGCTGGACCACGTCGAGAACTTCGAGACACCGCACATCCTGGCGACGTTCAAGGCAATGCTCGACGACTGGACCAACACGACGTTCGACCCCTTCGCGAGTCCCCACGAGACGGGGACCGCCTTCGGCCCCAAGAACGGCGACAACCGGGCTGCCATCACCCGACGGCGGGTCACCGCGAAGCGGATGGTGGCGGTACCCGGCGACGAGCCGCTCCGCTCCGACGCGGATGGGCATCCGATCAACCGGCAGTTCCTGGATGTGCCGCAGGATGAGCCGCAGATCGTCGCCGAGCCGGGCTTCCAGGGCGAGGTCTGCTCATTCAACCTGTTCGCCTACCTCTCCCGGTCCCCCCTCACGTGGAACCCGTCCGTCGTCTCCGTCTGCAAGAACAGCCTGTTCTGCCCGACCACCGAGGAGTACATCCTCCCCGTCATCCACGGCAACGACCGGGTGGAGTGGTTCGTCCAGCTCAGTGACGAGATCTACTGGGACGTGGAAGATCGGGACACGGGGGCGGTGCGGGCGAAGGTCGCGATGAAGGCGGGGGATGTGGCGGCCATGCCGGCCGATATCCGCCATCAAGGCTACTCGCCAAAGCGGGCCATGCTCTTGGTTTGGGAGAACGCGGATCCAAGGCTGCCAGGGCTGATCGCGAGCGGCAAGCTGCCAACCAACCCGGTGGACTTCTAGGTCCGGGCGCCCGCCCCCGCATTTGGCGTGAACGCCCGCATCCAGGACCGACTGTTCATCGGTGGTGAATTCGTTGATTCCGCCGACGGTGCGACCTTCGTGGTTGTCAACCCCCACGACGGCACGAAGCTGGCCGACGTCGCGGAAGCCCGCCCCGCCGACGTGGACCGCGCGGTGGCTTCCGCTCAGGCTGCCTTCCCGCGCTGGAGCACCGTGCCCGCTGCGGATCGCGGCCGCCTACTCCTAAAGCTTGCCGACGCGATCGAGGCCCACGCCCAGGAGCTGGCGCGGCTCGAGACGCTGGACACGGGCCACCCAATCCGCGACTCGCTGCGCCTCGACGTGCCGCGCACGGCCGCCACCTTCCGGTACTTTGGAGGCATGGCCGACAAGGTGCAGGGGAGTGTGGTGCCCGTTGAACCCGGCTTCCTCAATTACGTCCTGCGCGAGCCCGTTGGGGTCGTCGGCCAAGTCGTGCCGTGGAATTTCCCGTTGATGTTCACAAGCTGGAAGATGGGACCCGCGCTGGCTGCCGGCAACACGGTGGTGTTCAAGCCTGCCGAGCTGACACCACTGTCGACCCTGCGCCTCGCCGAACTGATGGTCGACGCAGGCTTCGAGCCTGGCGTGGTCAACATCGTCCCGGGCTTCGGCCCCGTTGCTGGCGAGCATCTGGCCGGGCACCCCGGCGTCCAGAAGATCGCGTTCACCGGCTCCTGCGCGACGGGTCGCAAGATCGTCGCGGCCTCAGCGGGCAACTTCAAGCGGGTCCAGCTCGAGCTCGGCGGCAAAGGCGCCAACATCGTGTTCAACGACGCCGATCTGGCGACCGCGGTCAACGGCTCGGCCTTCGCAATCTTCCACAACCAGGGGCAGGCCTGCATTGCCGGCTCCCGGCTCTTGCTGCACGAGTCGATCGCCGACGAATTCCTCGACAGGTTCCTGGCGCTGGCCCGGTCGATCCGGATCGGTGACCCCCTCGATCCGTCCACCGAGATGGGGCCACTGACATCGCGCATCCACCAGGACCGAGTGCTCACGTACGTCAAGGTCGCGCGTGACCAGGGCTGCGAGATCCTCACCGGCGGCAAGCCCCCTGACGATCCAGTGCTCGCCCGCGGTTACTACGTCGAGCCGACCGTGGTGCGCGCCCAGCCTGGTGACCGGGTGTTCCAGGAGGAGGTGTTCGGGCCGTTCGTCACCGTCACGACCTTCCGGGACGAGGCGGAGGCGATCGCCCTGGCCAACGTCGTCGACTACGGTCTCGGTGGCGGTCTATGGACGCGCGACCTCGCGAGGGCCCACCGGGTAGCCGGCGCGCTGCAGGTAGGCATGGTCTGGATCAACAGTTACAAGCGAGTGAACCCCGGATCGCCCTTCGGCGGGATCCGCAACTCGGGCTACGGCCGGGAGATGGGGTTCGAAGCGATGCGCGAGTACACCGAGGCAAAGTCGGTGTGGGTCAACGTGGACGCCACCCTTCCCGCCTGGTACCCGAGGGGCTGACGGCGGCCGGCCCCGACTGCTCGGAACGTTTTCAGGGAACCCGCCACCGTGGAATCCCCGACTTGTCGACGCGAGCGCGGTCCGCAGGATGCGTATCACGGCCGGCGACCAGCGTCATGATCCGCTAGGCAGGCCGGGCTTCGACCACGAGTTCACGCGCCGAAAGGGAGGATCGCGATGGCATCGGAGGATACTGACTACCCCTCACGGTTGCGGTCAATTGCCCGGCCGGTCACCCGGCGTCAGTTTCTACGGATGGCGGCCGCCTCTGGAGCCGCGGTCGGCCTGACCGGCGTCGTGCCGCCCCCGACTCGAGCGCAGACGCCAGGGCGGACCCTCAGGCTCGGCTACGTGAGCCCGCAGACAGGTCCCTTGGCCGGCTTCGGCGAGGCCGACACCTTCGTGCTCGCGGGGGTGCGGAAGGCGTTCACGAAAGGCGTCCGCGTCGGCGAGCGCATGCACCCGGTCGAGGTCCTGGTGCGGGACAGTCAGTCTGATCCCAACCGTGCCGCCGAGGTCGCGTCCCGACTGATCCTGTCCGACAAGGTGGACCTGATGCTGGTGGCGTCGACGCCCGAGACCACGAACCCGGTCTCGGACCAATGCGAGGTCAACGGGACGCCGTGCGTCTCCACCGTCGCGCCCTGGCAGCCGTGGTTCTTCGGACGGAACGGGAAGCCCGAGACCGGCTTTCGCTGGACCTACCATTTCTTTTGGGGGCTGGAGGACATCATCGCCGTCTTCGTCGACATGTGGAACTCGCTTGAAACCAACAAGGTGGTCGGGGCCCTGTGGCCGAACGACGGCGACGGCAATGCCTGGAGCGATCCCAAACGCGGCTTCCCGCCGGCGCTGGCCGCGGCCGGCTACAAGGTGATCGACCCCGGGCGCTACCCCAACCTGACCGACGATTTCTCCGCGCAGATCTCGGCGTTCAAGGCAGCGAAGGTCGAGATCGTGACTGGCGTGCCCCTGCCTCCGGACTTCACGACGTTCTGGAAGCAGGCCGCCCAGCAGGGCTTTCGGCCGAAGATCGGCTCGATCGGCAAGGCGCTGCTCTTCCCGCGCTCCGTCGAGGCGCTCGGCGACATCGGTGACGGGCTGTCGACGGAGGTCTGGTGGAGCCCCCGCCACCCCTTCAGCTCCTCGCTGACGGGCTTCTCCGCCGCGAGCCTCGCCGCCGACTACACCCGGGAGACGAAGAAGCAGTGGACCCAGCCGATCGGATTCGTCCACGCGCTATTCGAAGTCGCCGCCGAAGCCCTCAAGCGGACGGCGAACATCGACGACAAGGGGGCCCTCGCGGCGGCGATCAAGGGCACCAACCTCAACACCATCGTGGGCCCCATCTCGTGGGCCAAGGGACCGGTGCCCAACGTCGCCAAGACGCCGCTCGTCGGCGGGCAGTGGGGGAAGGGCAAGCAATTCCCGTACGATCTCACCATCGTCAGCAACAAGCGCGCGCCGTCCATCCCGACCGGCGGCACGTTGCGCGTGATCGCGTAGTCGCGCGTGATCGCGTAAGTGACGGCTCAGAGTCCTGGCGCGTCCGGCGCTGCCGCGTCGGGCGCGGGGGAGGCATGTGAGCACATGACCCCCGTGGTGCGGCTCGACGGCGTCTCCAAGGCCTATGGTGCCCTGGTGGTGACCGAGGATCTGAGCTTCGACGTCGCCCCCGGCGAGGCGCTCGGCGTGATCGGGCCGAACGGCGCCGGCAAGACCACAATGTTCAACCTCATCACTGGCGACGTCACGCCGGACAGGGGTCGGATCATCTTCGACGGTCGCGACATCACCGCCAAGCCGCCCCACCAGCGCTGCGCGGCGGGCATCGGGAGAGCGTATCAGATCCCCCATCCATTCGTGGGCATGACGGTGTTCGAGAACGTCTTGGTCGGCGCGACCTTCGGGCGCGGCAAGTCGGAGCGCGACTCCTACGACCTGAGCGTCGCCGTCCTCCGGCGCACCGGGCTCGCGCACAAGACCAACGCGCGGGCCGGATCGCTGACGCTGCTCGATCGCAAACGGCTCGAGCTGGCGCGGGCGCTGGCGACCCAACCGCGTTTGCTCCTCCTCGACGAGGTCGCCGGCGGATTGACCGAGCACGAGGTCGCCGCGCTCGTCCGCACGATCAGGGAGATCCGCGTGGAGGGCGTCGCGATCATCTGGATCGAGCATATCGTCCATGCTCTTATGTCAGTCGTCGACCGGCTCCTCGCCATAAACCTGGGGCGCCGACTCGCCGAGGGCGACCCCAAGGGCGTAATGGCGAGTCCCGAGGTGCGCAAGGTGTACATGGGGATTGACGTCGAATGAGTCACGCGGGGCGTCCCGTGAGCCTGCGGCCGGTCCCGGCACTGACCGCCGTCGGCGGCCGTTCCCCGGCCCTGTTCGACATCTCGCGAGAGATCGCCGCCTCGTCAACGACAGCCCCAGGCCAGAGCAGATCTCCACCGCTGATCTCGGAGTCCGAGCCTTTGGCTGAGTGTAGCGTTCGACTTGCATCTCGAGCGGGCCACTGTCCCGGTGGGAGACGTCACAGGAGGAGATATGCCTAAGCAGCGACCAGCAGACGAGACCCCAAAGCCATCGCGACGCGATTTCCTCAAGACGGCCGGGGCCGGGACCGCAGCGGCCGCGGCATTTGGTGCGTTTACGGTCAGCGCCGAAGAGGTACAGGCTGCGAGCTTCGACGCCGAGTACGACATCGTGGTGGTAGGGGGCGGAGGTAGTGGCCTGCCGTCGGCGCTCTTTTCACGCTGGCATGGCAACAAGGTACTGATCCTGGAAAAGGCTTCCACGCTCGGCGGCACGGCATTCAAGGCGGCCTTCTGGTACTGGGTGCCGAATAACGCGGCAATGAGGGCAGCGGGCATGCAGGACCCGAAGCCGGACTTCCTGCGTTATGTGGCGCGGGTCACACATCCGCAGTACTACGATCCGAACCACCCCCACTTCGGCCTATCGGAGTGGGAGTACGCAATGTGCGAGGCCATTTATGACAGTGCCTCGCCGGCGACCGAGTTGCTGGCCGAGAGGGGAGCACTGCCTTACCGCCATGTGGCCCCCGTCCCCGATTACTTTGCGGAACTGCCGGAGGACAAGGCGAAGACCGGCCGCGTGCTGTTCCCGAAGGATGGTTCCGCGACCATGTCTGACGGCGGCCAGGTCGCAATCCGCACGATGTCGGCTGCGGCCCAACGCGACGGAGTGGCCATCAAGACGGGCCACCGTGTTCAGCGAGTGATTCTGAACGCTAACGGCGAAGTGATTGGTGTCGAAGCGAAGACCGAGGATGGAGGGATCTTCCGAACGCGTGCGCGGAAGGCGGTAATTTTTGCGAGCGGCGGCTTCACTCACGATCCGGAGCTACGCCGCAACTTCCTCAGCCTGCCGCTGTACGGTGGATGCGCCGCGCTGTCCAATGAGGGCGACTTCGTTCGTATCAGCAGCACATTAGGGGTTCAGCTGAGAAACATGAACCACGCTTGGATGTGTCCCATCTCGCTCGAGAAGGCTATCGCTCGCGATGGCTCCATGTCTGGTATGTTCTCGGTCGCGGGTGATTCGATGATCTTCGTCGACAAGCGCGGTAACCGTGTCGTCGACGAAAAGCTCAACTACAACGAGTTGTGCCAGAAGTTTTTCGAGTGGGACGGGCAGAAGGTCGAATACCCGTATCTCGTGCTGATGTCGATCTGGGACCAACGCTCTCAAGATCACTCCGCGAGCCCCGAATACGGACGGCTGATCGTCCCACCGGGGACTGACGATCGTCACGTGATCAAGGGCGACACCCTCGAGGAGCTTGCCGCCGGGATCGCCGTGCGTCTGAAAAAGTACCACGGGGTTATCGGCGGAATGAGGCTATCCGATGACTTTGTCGACAATCTCAGGGCGACCATTGCACGCTTTAACGAATTCGCCCGGACGGGCAAGGACCTCGACTTCCATCGCGGCGAGCGGGTTGTCGAGCAGCTTTTCAACGGCAGCGTGAAGGAAGAGCCAAACCGACAGAACCCAACCATGTGGCCGATTAGCGATAGCGGGCCGTATTACGCGGCCTTAGTCACTGGCGGAACTCTCGACACCAAAGGCGGACCGAAGACCAGCCCGGATGGAAAGGTCTTGGACACTCAGGACAAACCGATTCCCGGCCTTTATGGCGTCGGGAACTGCGTGGCGTCAGCCTCGGGCGGGGCATACTGGGCCGGTGGCGCAACGCTCGGGCCGATACTGGCGTTTGCCTACCGTGCGGCGAATGCGGCAAATGGCGAACCGGTGAAGGCAGTGTGAACCTCGCGTGAACCGTGGCGGGAGAGGCCCACAGTCCTCTCCCGCCCGCGATGCGCGCGCCGCAGATCCAGTACCGTTCCATGCTGCGCCGCGCTCTGCAGCGGACGGCCCGCTGCGCAGCCGGAGACCGGGCCGGCGGCGACGGCCCCGATGGGGTCAGCTTCAAACGTGACGTTCCGCCCTGAACTGTAACGCTGCGGTGCGGGGCGCAGGAATCTCGTTGCGAGACGTGACCAGGGTGCGACGGAGCGGTCTCGAGGGGTGGCAATCGGGGATGATATCGAGTGGAGGTCGCTCTTCGGTCAACCGCGGACGGGAACGCGCTGGGGGGACGGGCAAGGGGTGAATCCGGCGACGCACCCGCTGCAGGCGCACAGACCATACTGCTGCATCGTCCCTGCGGTGGGGACGCTCGATACCGACGGTGGCCTGTGATCGACGCCAAGTCACGGGTCCTCAAACAGAAGAACAACCTATCGTCGGCCTCCAGCCGCCTACAGGGGCAGCCGCGATATGTCGCCGTTGGGCTTGGCGTCGGTCCCGTCGCGAATGGATTGATGCTCATCTGGTCAGAGCGACCATCCTTCGAAGCTGATCGCCGATTTGTCGACGACTCTGGCCCGTCCGGCTCGGGGGGGATCACGGCGCGCTTCCGTTTCCCGTCATGAGCGTGTTCGACAACCCTCCAGGGGGCGGGACCGGTCGCGGCGGCTCCGAGCGCGACGACCTGAGGGCCGTCCGGCCCCGGCGCACCGGGCCGGCGCACGAGGTTGGCGCCGTCGCCGGCTCGCTGACGCTCATCGGTCGACCGCGCCTCGATCCCGTGCCTTCGGCTCCCCGGCGGGAACGCCACCGGGCTGGCGTGCGGCGCGCCCGGTGAGCCTGCTGGCGGTCCACGGGCTGACCGCGTTCTATGGCGATTTCCAGGCACTGTTCGGCATCACTCTCCGAATTGACGAGGGCGAGGCGGTCGCGGTGATCGGATCGAACGGAGCTGGCAAGACGACGTTCCTCAGGGCCATCTCTGGACTGTTGGCGGTGCCCTTGGACGCGGTCCACTTCGCCGGGCGACCCGTCGGCGGTCACCCCGCCCATGAGCTGGTCGCCCACGGCATCGTCATGGTCCCGGAGGGCCGCCGGATCTTCCCAAGCCTGACGGTCAAAGAGAATCTGAAGGTCGGCGCCTACCGGAAGCGCTCGGGCCCTTGGAGCCTCGAGCGGGTCTGGGAGCTGTTCCCGGTCCTCGCCGAGCGATCGAATCAGTCGGGCGCGACGCTCTCGGGCGGCGAGCAGCAGATGCTGGCGATCGGTCGGGCGCTCATGGCGAACCCGCGCCTTCTGCTGTTCGATGAGATCTCCTTGGGACTGGCGCCGTCGGTAGTCAGGCACCTGTACCACACCCTGCCGGCCATTACCGGCGGGGGGACTACTGCGCTGATCGTCGAGCAGGACGTCAGCCAGGTGCTGGGGGTCGCTGACCGGGTGTTCTGCTTCCGGAAGGGCCAGGTGTCGCTCGAAGGCCGTCCCGCCGACCTGACCCGGGCCCAAATTGCCGCGGCGTACTTCGGGGTGTGAGGCGCGGGCGTGCTCAACTCCGTCGTCCAGGGCATTCTCCTCGGCGGGCTCTATGCGCTCTTCGCCACCGGATTGTCCCTGATCTTTGGTGTGATGCGGCTTGTCAACCTTGCCCACGGTGACCTCAGCATCCTCGCGGCCTTCTTGGCTCTCGTGGTGGTGCGGGTGACCGAGATCAATCCGCTCCTGGCGCTGCTCGTGGTCGTGCCGGCGATGGCTGGCTTCGGCTACCTCATGCAGCGGGGCGTGCTGAACTTCACGCTGGGCCGGGGCGTCCTGCCGCCGGTCCTGGTCACCTTCGGGTTTTCGATCATTATCCAGAACCTGTTGCTCGAGGTTTTCTCGGCCGATTCCCAGCGCCTGAATCCCGGGAGGATCGAGACTGCAAGCATCGCGATCGGCAAGGAGCTCGCGATCGGCTGGTTCCCGCTCATCACGTTCGTCGTCGCTGTGCTGATCGTGATCGGCCTCCAGCTGTTCATGAGCGGCACGTCGCTCGGACGGGCACTCCGGGCCACCTCGGACGACCAGGAAGCGGCCGAGCTGATGGGGATCGATAACCGCCGCCTGTACGGGGTGGCCATGGCCCTCGCCCTCGCCATCGTCGGCGTGGCCGGCGTCTTCCTCGGCATCCGTACCACCTTTGGGCCCAGCAGCGGGCCGGATCGGCTGCTGTTCGCCTTCGAAGCGGTCATCATCGGCGGGCTGGGGTCGCTGTGGGGCACCCTCGCCGGCGGCATTATCCTCGGGGTAGCCCAGACGATCGGGGCCAAGTTCTCGCCGGGCTGGGGCATCCTCACCGGGCATCTGGTGTTCCTGGCGGTGCTGTTCGTGCGGCCGACCGGCCTCTTCAGGGGGACCCAGTGACGGAGCCGGCCTTCGTCGTCGAGCGTGGGACCCGGACGAGCCGGGTCGGGGCCGTGGCCGGCGCCGTCGTGCTGCTTATGCTCGCCGCGCTTCCGCTCTGGGGTACCCGGAGCCTGATGCGAATGCTCGTCGAGTTCATCTCGCTGCTGGTTCTCGCGCAGATGTGGAACCTCCTGGCCGGCTACGCCGGGCTCGTCTCGATCGGCCAGCAGGCCTACGTCGGTCTCGGCGGGTACGCGCTGATCGTGCTGGCCGACGACCTGGGCGTGGACCCGTTCGCCTCCGTCTTCCTCGCAGGTCTCGTGGCGGCCGCGTTCTCGGTTCCGACCGCGGCGCTGGTGTTCCGGTTCCGAGGCGGCTACTTCGCCGTCGGCACCTGGACCGTGGCCGAGGTGTATCGCCTGCTCATCGCCAACTCCCCCAGGCTCGGCCGCGGCTCGGGGCGGACACTCGCGGCCGTCTTCCCGCTGGCTCCCGACACGCGTGAGGCGCTGACTTACTGGCTCGCCCTCCTCATCGGGACGGGCGCGATCATCCATAGCTACCTCCACCTCCGCTCACGATTCGGGCTGAGCCTCACGGCGATTCGTGACAGCGAGCCGGCATCGGAGAGTCTGGGGATCGACGTGTTCAGGACCAAGCTTTGCGTCTATATAATCGCCTCCTTCGGCGCCGGGCTCACGGGCGCCCTGATCTATCTCAACCTGCTCCGGATCTCGCCAGACGCCGCGTTCACCGTCAACTGGACGGCGTTCATGATCTTCATCGTCGTTATCGGGGGGATCGGCACCATAGAAGGCCCGATCGTCGGGACGCTGGTCTTCTTCCTCTTGCGGGAGTTCCTGGCCGACTTCGGCGCCTGGTATTTGATCCTGCTCGGCGTGGTCGCGGTCCTCGTCATGCTACGGTATCCGCAGGGGCTGTGGGGCCTGATCGCGGACCGCTGGGATGTGCGGTTCTTCCCGGTGCAGCGCCGCGTCCGGTTCGGCGCTGCGCCGGCCGGGGAGGCGGATGCCGACCGTTCCGCCGGACTCACGAGCGGGGCGACGTAAGGATGGGCGCATGACTCATTTTCGCTCACCGGTTGACGTGCAGGAACGGCTGGCGGCGGTCAAGTACCTCGCCGATGACCGTGTAGCGGTCACAGTGTACCTCGCGGACCGGCTGGAGAAGCCTATCCTGTGCGAGGGGCCGGCCGGCGTCGGCAAGACCGAGCTGGCCAAGGCGGTCGCAGCGCTTACAGGTCACCGGTTGATCCGGTTGCAATGCTACGAGGGGCTGGACGAAGCGAAGGTGCTCTACGAGTGGAACTACAAGAAGCAGCTCCTGCGCATCCAGGCAGACTCGGGTGAGCGCGTGTGGCGCTCGATCGAGCACGACATCTTCACCGAGGAGTTCTTGTTGGCACGACCGTTGCTCACCGCGATCCGGGCGCCGGAGCGAGTCGTGCTGCTGATCGATGAGGTCGATCGGGTGGAGGTCGAAACCGAGGCGCTGCTGCTGGAAGTCCTGTCGGAGTGGCAGGTGTCGATCCCCGAGTTGGGCACGATCGTCGGAACCCAACCGCCGCTTGCGGTGCTGACCTCGAATAACACACGCGAGCTCTCGGAAGCCCTCAAGCGGCGCTGCCTGTTCCTGCATATGGACTACCCCGACATCGAGCGCGAGGCACGGATCATCCGAGCGCGCATCCCGGAGATTGACGCGGTGTTCGCGGATCAGGTGGCCCGTGTCGTGCGGTCGATTCGCGCGCTGGACCTCAAGAAGGCGCCGTCGGTGTCCGAGACCCTCGACTGGGCGCGCACGCTGCTCCTGCTCGGCGTCGAAAAGATCGATGCGGAGGTAACCAAGAAAACCCTCTCGCTGCTCCTGAAGTATCAGCAGGACATCGAGCGGGCTAGCGCCGAGTTGGTCGTCAAGGACGGCTGACCGCCTGGTCTACGGCGCCAGCAAGAGGTCGACAGACAGCGCGCCGCCGCCGGCGATGAAGCACGCCAGCGCCATCGCGACCAAGGCCAAGTTCGCTTCGAAGCCGTGCCCCTTTCCCGGAGTGATCTCCCAATTGATGAAGAACCCGTTCGCCCAGTGCACCTTGGCGATCGCCCCCACCATCACGATCATCACTGCCAGGGCAGCCAGTCGCGTCAGGAGACCGAGTAGGAGGCCGATGCCGCCGAGGAATTCGAAGAAGCACACGAGGTAGCCGATTGGAAGCGGCAGCCCGATCGAGCTGAAGTACCCGGTCGTGCCCTTGAGCCCATATCCGCCGAACCACCCGAGTACCTTCTGCGCGCCGTGGGCGAAAAAGATGACGCCGAGGACGATCCGGATGACCGTGATCGCCCAGGCCGGCGAAGTAGCAAAGAGCAGTTCCATGGCGGCCTCCTTACCCAAAGTCAGGGGTCATGCTCTCGGAAACCCTTCGACCGCTCCGCGGCCCGTCAGGTCCTCCTTTATCACACTATGGGCGCTAGCGCTCGCCGCTCCCTTCCCCGCGTAGAGCCGGCGCCCGATCAAGTTCGAGGCGGGTGTCAGGCTACTCCGCCCGCCTCCGAAGTGGTTAAGGGCGCCCTTAGAAGGGGTCCCAGTTGATCGCCTGGGAGCGCTGCGCCGGCCGTAACGCCTCAGAACAAGCGTGGATGTAAGACGAGGCCCGGCGAACGGACGATCACCCTGCCTTGAGCAGCTTCGGCTTCTGGGGAACGGCCGTCGAGGGCGACGCCTTGCCTTGAATGGCCCGACCACATCCGTGGCCGGGGGCATTTCGAGCGTGATCGCGGGAATTCGTCCGGCTGAGAACGGCGCCTGACTCGCTTGCGCTATCTTGCGCTAAACGACCCGCGAATCGCTGTGACTTCGCGTCCGCGCCCGTCGCGAGAGTACGTCTATGTCGCGAGCGATCAGGCTGCGAACGCATAGACAGGTCGCGCGGTTACGCGTAAGATCGCGGAAAGAGGAGAGGGCCGGTCTACCACCGGCCCTCGTCTGTTAATCAGGATGTCGCTGGTTCGAGTCCAGCCCGGGGAGCCAACTACGTCGAGGACTTCTGAGACACCCCCACCAGCTCGGTAGGCTCTTGCGCCGACGCTCACCGTGCAGAACTCCTATCACGACTCTGCATGTCGGTGTTGGTCGTGAACCTCCGGAGTCGCAGCCGGATCACCCGGGGACACCGCAATCGGCTGGCGACCTACCCGCTCACCAAGGCGCGCAAGTATTCGACCCCGGCGAGGTCCACGTCGAATAAGGGATTTCTTAACTCGTCAGCTCATTCGCGCCCAGGAGAACGTCACCGGCGAGGTGATGGCGGCCGATGCAGAATAGCCGAGACCGCGGCGGGCGCGCCCAGTTATTCGCGCCGACCCTGGAAGCGAAGTAGCATGAGGAAGAGGTTAATGAAATCGAGGTAGAGCGAGAGCGCGCCGACTATCGCGTAGGACCCGCTCTGCCCGTTCGGGAGCGCCACCGCCATCTGCTTCAGGCGCTGCGCATCCCACGCCGTGAGACCCGTGAAGACGATCACGCCAACAACGGAGATGAGGAACTGCAACGCGTCGCTGTGCCAAAACATGCCGACGATCGACGCGAGGATAAGCCCCATCAACCCCATGAAGAAGAACTGACCTGCCCCCGCCAGGCTCCGCTTCGTCGTCGAGCCGAAGAGCGCGAGCGTGCCGAACATCCCCGCCGTGACGACGAGGGTCGACACGATCGAGGCACCCGTGTACATGAGTAACAACAGGGACAGGGTGACCCCATTCAGCGCGGAGTACAGAACGAAGAGCCCCATCGCCGAGGTCGGCGCAAGTTGCGGCGCTCGAGCCGAGAGATAGAAGACGAGACCAAGCTCCCCGAGAACCAGACCGAAGAACAGAATCCGGTTCGATACAAGCGCCTGGACCATTCCGGGCGACCCGGCAACTGCATACGCCACGAACGCGGTAATGCCGAGACCAGCGAACATCCAGCCGTACACGTTCCGGAGAAAGGCTGTGACGCGTTCGGCCGCGGCAGCTGAGGTTCCTGGAAAGGCTGAGGCGTCTGTAATTCTAAAGTCGGCCATTGTCTTGCTCCCTAGGACGGCCTCCCATCTTGGGAGATGCGGGTAAGTTCCATCCGAGTCTACCCAAGCTAGGATACTCCGAATAGGAGTTGATCACACGATATCGAGAGGTCCCGAGCAGAGGCAACGGCCCGTTCTTCCTGGTAAACTCAAGAGGCTTCGATGACGAGGTGATGCGATGAAAGATAGTCTGAAGCCGGGAGAGACGTTCCCGGACATTGAACTTCCCAACCACGAAGGCGCAGTTGTGACGCTGTCGTCGATCATTCGCGGCTTCCCGACGGCTGTGGTGTTTAGCCGTGGTTACTTCTGTCCCAAGGATCGCCGGCAGCTGCTGAACTACGTTGCTTACCTGCAGCCCGAATTGATTGTGAACTACTGCAGGCTGGTCATTGTGTCCGTAGATAACCCGATGGTCTCAAAAGAAGTCCGCGACGGCATCGGAGCGACGTTTCCCTTTTTGTGCGACTCGGACAGGAAGATCATTCAGGAACTGGATATCGTCGATACGACGGGCGCAGCTCACGGCCCGGTAGCAATACCGTACACTTTCCTGCTCGACCGCGACTTGAGCATCTACAAGATCTATAACGGGTGGTGGTATGTCGGACGCCCGACCGTGGAAGAGATCCGTATGGATTTTCGGGCGCTGCTGTCGCGTCGAGCCGACTGGTGGTACGGTAAAACGCCCTCGCCGTACGCGGCAGGGGCATCGCACACCTGAATTCGACCTTCTGCGCAAATGGTGACAAGAGATTTAAGAGGAAATCGAAAATCGATTGGCTGAAAGAAATGGAGCCGAGGCGGTTCCTGGTCGTGGAGCGTAGCGGGTGCCCGCAGCGGGCCAGGCGCGCGTGCCGCGTCGGTAGCAAAGAACTTCCGCAACCTGATTCACCCTGGTCGAGCGATCCGGCTGGGCCAGAAGCGCGACCGGGCAACAGCCCTCGCGGCCGTCGCGGCCGTAGCGTTCGTCGTTCGTGACCTGACGCCATGAAGTCACCCACGTCTGGCATCCCGGCCGTGCGAGCGACAGCGGCTGTCCTGCTCGTTATAACGCTACTCGCTGTCGTCGTGTCGGCGGCGGCGCTCGACACCTCGCCGAGCGCGATCTTTGCCAGCCCCGACCGCTTCGACGGGCAAACGGTCACAGTCAGCGGCACGATCTCCAGCCTGCGGGAGCGTGTGTCAGCACGCGGCAACCCCTACTACACGTTCGACCTGAGCGACGGAACGCGGGCGATTCGAGTGTTCTCGTTCGGGCGTCGCCCATGCCCAGACGCCAGCCCGGTAGAAGTGACAGGGCGATTCTACAGAGAGCACCGAGTAGGCCGGTATGTGTTCTCCGACGAGGTGACGGCGACGACGGTGACATGTCGCTGAAGGGAGGGCACCACATGGAGGAGCTGAACGAGCTGCGACAACGCCTCGACCGGTTGGAGCGCGAGAATCGACGACTGAAGATCGCCGGGGCCATCCTGATGTTCGGGCTGGCCGCCCTGGGCTCGATGGGCCAGCTGCTCCCGAAGGCGGTACCCAAGGAGGTTGAAAGCGGAGCGGTTCGTCCTCCGTGACACGAAAGGGAAGATCCTGGCCAACTTGAGTGCCGACGCGTCGGGCATGCCGGGGCTGACCCTCATTGATCAGAACGGGAAGTCCCGGGCGATCTCCAGGCACTCGCCGGCGTGTCCTTAGAGGTGCGCGAGGGCGAGATCCTGGCGCTGGTCGGCGCGAACGCGGCGGGCAAGACCACGACGCTCCGCGTAATCTCGGGCCTGCTCCCCGCGCGGGTCGGGCGCCTCGAGTTCCGCGGGGGGGACCTCGGGCGGCTCCCCGCGCCCCGGCGGGTCGAGGCCGGAATCGTGCAGGTCCCGGAAGGCCGACGCCTCTTTCCGTTCCTGACCGTGCTCGAGAACCTGCAGCTCGGCGCGCATCCCGACGGAGCCCGGCGCGCGCGGGAGGTGAGCCTCGCGCACGTCTACTCGCTCTTTCCTGTGCTCGCCGAGCGGCAGGCCCAGCTCGCGGGGTCGCTCTCGGGCGGCGAGCAGCAGATGTGCGCGATCGGCCGCGCGCTCATGGCCCGGCCCCGACTGCTCATGCTGGACGAGCCCACGCTCGGCCTCGCGCCCGGGGTCGTGCGGAAGATCTTCGAGGTGGTCCAGACCATCAACCGCGACGGCGTCACGGTCCTGCTCGTCGAGCAGAACGTGCGGCAGGCGCTCACCGTCGCCCACCGGGCCTGTGTGCTCGAGAGCGGTCGGCTCGCGCTCGAAGGCCCGGCCCGCGAACTCCTCGGCGACGAGCGCCTCCGTCAGGCGTACCTCGGGTTGTGAACCCCGCTGCCGCTCGCGCTACTTCAACGCGACCTTTACCCCGTCAACGGCAACCTTGAGGTTGACTCCCTGGGTGGCGGAGTAGAGATGGATCACCACGCCATTCTGGTTACGCATGGCGGTCTTGCCGGCGCCGCCCCCGGCGTAGACCCGGAGTAGGTTGATGAACATGGACGACCAACTCATCGAGGATATCCGAACGTTGCTCCAAGCATTGCTCCCCGAAACGCAGAGGGACATCATTGAGCCGCAGATCAAGGCGATGAACAAAGGTAGCAAGGAAGCGCGGCTCATGGTGATCGGAGGACTAATCGGGGCCTCCATGTGCGGGTGCCAAAGCGCTCAGCAGAGCGATCACATGAAAGCCAACGACGCCCTGGAGGACGCGCTGCGGCTGACCGGATGGGACGCCGAGCTATCATGAGTGCCCAGGGGCTAAAGTACATGGGCATCGGATTGACTTTCTGCGGGATCGCGCTGCTCATCTCAACTACGAGCGGGCATCGGTGCTTGACTCTATTGGCAGCTACGACACGACGGAGGCTGCGATCGGCATCGCAGCCGGAGCTGTGTTGATCGTTGCGGGTGTCTTCAGCTACGTCGAGGGAGGGAGAAGGGCCGCCTCGGACTAGTCGGCCGCCGTCGCGCCCTACGAGCCGCATGAAAAGTGAGCGGTGTACAGATTCGGTGATAGAGCTCGAAAATGCACCTTGACAAAACCGTGAGGCGGGCTCACTTTTCACACCTTCCCTCTCATCGAGGGGTCACCACCGTGGAGCGGGCCACCGGACGACCTGTCCGTGCCTGCGTTGGCCATGCCGACGGCGGTCCAACGAACCGGCGGCAAACGGTCGTGCACCGCCTGACGAGGGACGGCGCGCAACTCGGTGATGGCGTCGGTACCGGCCCGTGACCAACGCCCGACTGGCCGTCGCCAGATCCGGCCGGCCGCTCAGCCCAGCCCGCGCTCGACGAGCGGTTCGTGCCGATGGCGGTCCTTGCGCAGCTCGCGGCGGCCGAGCAGGAGATGCACGATGGGGAAGAGCACCGCGGCACGATGGCCGAGCATCGGCGGCAGCCCGAATCCGGGAACCGGGAGTTCAGGCGCGGGATCGGACGGTAACGGCATGCGAAGCCACGGCCGATACCAGCATATGCAGACAGTCTCTCCGGACGGGAACAGTCTGGCGTGCCTCTTGGGGGGTACCATGGCCGAAACCAGCATTCGTGTGCGAGCGAGGAGGAGGTGCGCCATGAAACCGATGGTCGCGGTACTTGGGCTTGTTGGCCTGGTTGGGCTCGCGGTGACGCCAGGGGCGGCGGTTGCGCAGATCGCCAAGAACGTGGCGGCCAAGAGTCCGTGGGGTCCCGCCGATGAGATCGGCACCCTCAACATGATGACCGATGCCTCCAGATCCGACGCCCTCAAGCAGGTCGTCGGCGGCAGGGTCTACGATCTGGGCGTGGACCTATTCGTCGGGATGCCGACCTGCTGTGCTCCTTTTGGGGATCCGACCTTTCAGATATGGATGACGCACACGCCCGCACGAGACACCGCCAAGGAACTGCTGTCCTACTCCGGCGACGGCGTCTCCATGTACACCCACACCGGCACCCACATCGACACCCTCAATCACTTCGGGCTGCACGGGAAGATCTGGAATCAGGTCAGCGCGGAGAACGCCCTTGGTGTTCGCGGATGGACCAAGTCTGGCGCGGACAAATATCCTCCGATCATTGCCCGGGGGGTGCTCATCGATGTGGCGACGTCCAAGAACGTGGCCCACTTGCCGGCGTCCTATGCCATCACGGTGGCGGACCTGCAGGACGCGCTGAAAAAGCAGGGTACAGCGCTGCGACCGGGCGATGTCGTGTTGACGCGGACCGGGGTCATGACCCTATGGCCCGATCAAGCCAAGTACCGTCTCGCGGATCAGGCCGGCCTGAGCCTCGAGGCGGCCCAGTGGCTGGTTGAAGGGCAACAGGCGATGCTCGTCGGGGCGGATAACTTCGGCGTCGAGAACTTTCCCTCCAAGGATCCTGAGAACTTTGTTCCTGTTCACACCTATCTGCTCGCCGAGCAAGGGGTCTCGATGCTCGAAGCCCTGTGGTTGGAAGACCTGGCGAAGGATCAGGTGTATGAGTTCTTGTTCATTGCCTCCCCCCTGAAGTTGCGGGGCGGAACCGCGTCGCCGATCCGCCCGCTCGCGATTCCCATTCAGCACAAGTAAGGGCGCGGAAGCGGGAAGAACGGATTGATCGGAAGTAACTCGGCGTCATCACAGCGACGAGGCAGCGCGAGCGTCTAATTGCATCCTGGACGACGGGCCCCAGGCGTTCCGAAGCGGATTCTGGTCGCAGAACATCTGGGGCCTTGTCTTCCAGCTTCTCAGTTCTTTGATCGTGAGCAGGTCGCCCCTTCACGCTCCTGCCCGGTTCCCGGGTTTTTTCCCTCATCCATCCCGACACCTTGCCCGGTCAGAACAGGCGACGGTTGGAGGCGTAAGAGGCGATAGGGGCCAGACTGGCACGTGCAAGTGCTGCGATTGCTTGGCGACCCAGGACGGCTACTGCACCGGCCGTGCGGGGCTGCTACGCTGGGCTACTGCGTGCTCTGCACGCTGAGGTACGGTGAGGTCGACGGTCTCATTGGTGCGACAGCCCGTGTCTCAGTTGGACCCGGAGCCCGACGAGCACCGCGGCGGTCATGACGTCGACGGTGTCGAAGGACCCCTGGCCGGCCAAGCGCACATGCGGTCATGAGTCCCGTCTCACCGGGCACTGGCGCCCTGGCGGATTCGAGCGCGACAAGGACGAGGAGCAGTTTGAACGGCTCGGGGCCGCTGTGGGCGGCGCCCTGCAGCTACTGGCGCAGCTGGCGCTCCGCTCACGCTGGGCTCCGGCAGTCCCCGAGGCCCAGCCCGCCGGCGACGGTGCCCGCGGCGCTCCGCGTGAACGATGGGCTCGCCGCCGACCGTCAGGAATCCGGGCTGCCGGATAGGCGAAGCAGGAGGTGGGGCCGTGATTCTTCCGCCTCCAGACAGAGGTCGCCCAGGAGGAGGATATGATCTTCAGACGAGCGGTCCTCGCCAGCGCTCTGCTGCTACTCGGAGCCGGCGTCGCGCCAAGCGCCTCCGCCGTTGCGGAGAGCGTATCGGTTCTGACGGCCGGCGCGCACGTCTATGAGCTCACCGAGAGCGCAAAATTCATCCTTCGAGGGCGGCGCCCTAGTGAAACCTCGACGTCCGAGTTCATGGGATTCGTAGAACCGGGCACGCCGCCGTGTCCGGACGCATTTGCGGCGCCGGTCCGCGTCCTCCCCCTGGACGCCAACGGTCACCCCCAGCGGAAGTGCGTGGTGAACATGACGGGCATGGATCGGATCAGCCTCGTCACCGGCCTCGGCCCGATCAGCGGTCGGTTCACCGTTGTGACCGCCGATGAAATCAATCCCACCCAGATCGACGCGCCCGAGACCGTCGTGATGCAGGGGACCTTCCGTGGGCAGATTGACTTCTCGCCCGCGCTCCAGGTTCCCCCGCTCCCGTATGGCACCGTGACCGGGGATCTCATGTCGGACGAGGGTGAGCGGGTCGAGTTTTTCGGTGTCTTCCTGCTTCCCTTCGAGGCCGCCGGCGTCGATGTCTATCTCGGGTATACGCTGCTGAGTCCTGAATTGCAGGTTCAGCTGAGCGGCACCGTCGTGCCGGTACAGCCCTACGAGCGGGCGCTCCAGTACCCGACCGCTCGATTCGATCTCTACTTCCTCCCGCAGGAGGTGGGCGGCAATCCACCGGCAACTCCGCCTCGCGAGGTAGGCCGTGAGGAGGCAGAGACACTCATCCTCAAGCGGTAACGCCGCGAGCAGACGCGTGCGCCTACTCGTCGTGGATGGCCTGGTGGCCCTCGCCGCCGTGTTCGCCTAGCGGGCGATCGGTCATACCTAACGCGCCCTCCGCGATCCCGACGATGCCGACAGCAGCATCCGGCTCGTGCGCGGTATCCGCGCGCTCGTCCTTGCGGCCACGAGCGTCGTGTTCGCGCTCGGCATCATCTACGAATCGCGGGCGATGCTCCCATCGCAGCCGTCATCCTCGGTGAGCAGTTGTACGAGACAGGCGTGGCCCTCCTTGTCCTGCGACGCCAACGGCGCGGCGGCTGACCAGAGTCTCTCGCTTGACGAATGGCGGGCGGTGGTGATCGCTGGTCCGCTCGTTCCCTGTGGCGAGAGGGATGGTCATGGAGCCCGTATGATTCTCGTAGGAAGGGGATCGGCTCGGCCTCTCACGCTGTGCCCCCTTCGCGGGTGAACGCAGTCGTTCTGAGGCCAGCGGGGACATCCGTGGAGTGCCGTTCGATGCCGTCGATCTACCCGGGAGCGTGCGCGCGCGCGGTCCGCCAGGGGAAGCGAGTGCGGACCCTGTGGAGCTCGCCGGCCTCCGCATCGAGGTAGGGATCAGGTGCGGCTGACGAGATCGGGCCTCAGCGAGGAGGCGTCACGTCCCTGGAGTCGGCTGAAGGACCTTTTGGAGTACGCCGATGATGTCGACGAGCTTGCCGAGACCTGAGTTCCTTGCCCGAAGGTCAGGAACCAAGGTCCGAGTCGTGGTCGCGGCCTTACGGCGGAGCGACGCGACGAGCTCGCTGCCGACGGAGGTGAGACGGTCGGCGACTTCCTCGCGCGCTTGCTGGGTCCGCCCCATTTCGGCTCGGAGCTGGCGTTCCCCCTCGAGAAGTAACGCGCATTCTCGTTCGAGCGTCTTCGCCCGGTGGCGGAGCTGCTCGTTCTCGGCGCGAAGGTCCCTGTTTTCCCGGTCCGTCGACTCCATGCGGTCGCTGAGTCGATCATAGCCGTTGAGGACATCGCGCACGAGACTCAGGCGGCCCTGGCTCTCGGTGAGCCAACGATTCGCCTGGTCCCGATCGGCTTTGGACGGCCTGTTCATAGTTCCTTCCCCCTCAAGCGCGTCGCCCGCTGCCTCGCTCACTCTGACCCGAATGAGCGCCCACGAGCAGAGTCTGGCTGACCAACTGCAGAATAACGAGCAAAGATTCTCAGATAACCTACGCTCGCACGAATGTTTTCGTAAGGGCTCAGGTGGAGGTCCCTTCAAGGGTATGCGCCCGCTGAAACTGCGCTGATCTGGGCCCGAACGGCGCCCTGGCACGGGGCGGGAGTTGCTCAACCCGCCGACGCCACCCGGGCCGTTTCCGCTCCTCCCCGGCCTTGGGCCCGTCAGGGCGTCGGG
>Ga0137361_10000465_pt1 | contig 22683 bp, 16 predicted proteins | sample Mad1_80_16metaG_FD_104923 | JGI IMG/M metagenome (GOLD analysis project Ga0137361, IMG submission 104923) | Vadose zone soil microbial communities from Angelo Coast Range Reserve, California, USA - Mad1_80_16 metaG | ecosystem: Environmental > Terrestrial > Soil > Vadose zone | place: USA... | reverse complement strand
TGCGAGGTAACTTTAGTCTGAGGCGCGGACAAATTGTCGAACTCATCGCAGATGATCCCGAGGATTCAGTGCGGTGCGAAGTTATTTGGGTCGGCAGAGCAGGGTCACAGCAGGAAGGGCAAGCGGGGTTGCAAACCGTAGGCAAATGACTGCCGTTCTTTTAGTGTGAGTCCGGGCGAGCAGGTGATATGCGTCACAGGAGAACCCGCAAATGTCCGAAGTCGCGTTGCAAGAAAATATTCTGGCTGCACTAAGGTCAAACGCTGGTAGGTGGCGAAGCATACCGATCATAAAATCGACATCCGAAGCGCGTACCGTGTTCGACCTGTTGGGCGACAGAGAGCATGGTCGGGATTTCGACCTTCACATAGAAAAGTCGTTAGTGAAGGGAAGTTCAGTTTTATCTGTCGAGCTGTTTGGCGGGTTGAAGCCGGACATCGTGATATGGTCCAAGCGTTCGAGCCAAAACCGCATTGTTATCGAGGTTAAGCAGGCAACGGAAGCCACGCACAAAGAAAATGACGCTTCGCAATTCTTGCGTTACTTTCTACATCTTCTCGTTACATCAGACCCGAGACCGAAGGGGAAGGCCGACATTGGCAGAGGATTCCTAGTAGCGGCTCCCACGGTGTGGTTTGAAAGGCAGTCACTCTCCCAAGCATGGCATCATCTTGTTAAGCACTACGGCCCGCTTGCCCAGACATTCGACATAACGCTGGGCGAACTGCACGCCGACAGCATCTAGGATCACTGCCGCGCTCTGCCATAGAGTGTCACCTTTCCATCCACGACGTTCGCCACGTATCGGCCTTCGCTGAGAAATTGCATCACCTTTTTGCCAGATCGGGCCAATTGTGCCCAACGGAATTTGGTTTCAGGATTCTGCTCCAACCCCCGAATCTCGTCTCCGTCGAAAAGGAAATCCACCTCTCGCAGACCGAGCTTGGGCGTCCGACGAACAGAGTAACTTTCTCCGCCCACCTTGACGGTCTTGGCGTTTTCCACGAGGGCTTGCCGCCAGACTTCAACAAGTACTTCCTCGAATTTCGTCATGCTCTTATTGCACCTACACCAGAAAGATCACAGCTAAAGCGCCCGAGCCACTATTGTCCCTAATTATTGTTTCCCATTCTTTAAGTGCCTGTCGCGCAAGTCTGTACCCAGCACACCAAATTGATACGGCGAACCCTGTCCACAGGTGCAGGTAACTTTCAAAGACCAGTGTCCGCGACTCCCTTCCGGCTTCCGTGTTTTATCCGTAGAGTAGAAGTGGGCCACGAAGTTCCTTACAGGAGACCAAAATGCTGAATACTTTCGTTCGACGTAGCCTGCTCGGTGTTGCTCTCGCGGGCCTAATAACAGCGGGTGCAGTACAGGCTCAGAACAAGCATGCGGCCAAGGACACTGCCAAAGCCGCCAAAGAAAAGAAAGACAAGGACCGCGATCCGCTTCCTGACAACGACAAGAACAAGGGCAAGCACACGGGCGAGACCAAGGGCAAACACAAGGCCAAGGGTCATAGCCACTAAGGACAGCTTGTTAGAACTCGATTCGTAACCCATCAAGGGGAGCCGCCAGAAGAAATGCTGGTGATTCCCCTGTTCCTGTATTTAGGGGACAGCTATGGCGTTCTGTCGATTCGGTATTGCCTTTGATGTGGACAAAACAGGAAGCCGTAGGCAACGAACAGCATTGTGACGCCTATCCCCAAAATGAATATCAATTTGCGCAGTATGTTCATAACAACTTGTCATGTGTCGGCGGATGTAGTAGCTGTCCACATTCGCTTTTCTTACCTCTTTGGAACATTCGCGCGAGTGGTGGGTCGTTTGTGTCGTCAAGGGAGTCCTTCCTGTATAGCACTCGGTTTGGTCGTGTCCTAATTTGATTTCCGCTCATTTACTTCCGACTACAAGGTGGATGGCTGTGGTATCTGGTTCATTTGGAGACATTTGCCCTTGCGCCGGAATGCCTTCCGCTCTAAGTGCCAATACTAAAGCGCCTGCGGCAGGGCTGAAATCGTTGTAACGAGACTGAGCAAATTCGACGTAGATACCAGAGACGTAATTTATGCGAGCTTTCCCATTCAGCAAAATACTGGCCAGAGGGTTATCTGGCTTAGGCATCTGTCGAGTCCATCCAGCAGAGCCTAGAACACCGTCCATTGTTTCCATAAACGCCATTTCCACTGGATTCGCGCCTAAGTCAAATGGTGTTTTCGCGTACTTCTTGAGCTTCTCAATGATTCTCGCTTGGGCTGGAGCATCCAGCTTCCAGCCAGCTAGTTTTTCTTCGATTCTTACTCTTGCCAAACGCTCCTCTTCGGCCTTTTGGACTGCCTCGGCTGCACGCTCATTGGACTTGGCAATGTCGAGGCGAAATCCTTCCGCTTTGGCATTCGCTTCTGCCGCTCGCTGGTTTGCGGTGGAGATGGCGATTTCAAATCCACCCGCTATTTGTTTGGCTTCCGCAGCTTCCTTCTGTGCGAGAGCGGTCTTTTGCTGTTCCTCTTCGAATTTGAGCCTAAAATCTCCCAGTTCTTTGGCTTGGATTGCATTTAGGCGGTTGTTCACGATGAGCGCACCCGCGCCAAACGCAAATGTCAATAACAGCAGCACCACGCCACCTATCTCAAAAAAGGCTTTCCATCCCTCAAGGGACATAGGCCAGATCCTCCCAGAGTGGATACGGAGCACGATTCATGCCGCAATCTGACCCGCTGCGCCACAAGTGATGCTGGCACGCTCCCTTCCCGCATGGCCCGTGGGTCGCGCTTGCTAAATTTGTTTCTTCCATTCCAACACTCTCGCCCGTGCAAATGATTCTGGCCGTAAAACGTAGCCTGCACAATAGTCCGCATCCGCCTCTTTCGGCCCACAAAGGATGTGTCCGTACTCGTGGGCCAACGTTCCGGCCTTCGCAGCTTGGCTGAATTCACGCGCCCACGGTCCCATGCATTCGGTGACGCGCAATTTGGTATAGCTGTGGCATCTTGGCGGAAACATATTCTCTCCAGTGGTATATTCATGCGCCACGCTGCCGCCCTCCCTAAGAAACGTTGTGCGATCCTCGATGATTGATCTTCCTGACGATTGTTGTCTGACGCCTTAAATCAAAGTAACTATTTAGCGACAGGGCCATTGTCGATCTATGGACGCTTGCGGGCCTATGCCATACCGTGAAACGACAGAGGCACAATCCCCAATGAACAAAATCGTGCTAACCCTCGCGCTCCTAGCGGTTCCCGCGTTTGCTCAGGGTCAAGATGATGCGGTGCGTGCCCAAGCCGCCACCGTCTTAGCCAAGCACAAACATCCGAAACTAAGCACACAGTTGGCCGACCTGCGGCGGGCTGCTTCGCAGCGTACTCAGCCGCCCGCTCCCGGAGAAAGAATCGAAGCGCCACCGCGCTTCGATATGGAAACACTTCCCAAGTCCATCCGTGACGCAGTTCGCGCCGGACAGATGCGTATTACTAAGGACGCGGCGGTGCAAGTCTACATTGAGGTCAGAGAGATCACCGCTACCAATTTGGAGAGCTTACAGGCTCTCGGAGTAATGGTTGAAATCATCGGTCGCCCAGATCCCAATAAGGCAAAGGGAGAAGTGTTGACGGCAGTTCCGACAGTCCAGGCCCAGTTGCCGATCACCATGATTGACCAAGTTGCTTCGCTCCCGTTCGTGCGCTACATCCGGTTGCCGGACTACGGAATCCACAGCACGGGTTCGGTCACGACACAAGGTGATGGCATCTTGAAAGCAGACGTGGCCCGCTCGATGTTCGGCGTTGATGGAACAGGCGTGAAGGTCGGCGTCATTTCGGGTGGCATCGGCGGCGTATTCGCCACGGGATGTACAACCTGTGGCCCGACTACTGCCATACCAAGTCCAATCAATTCCGGCGACCTTCCAAACGCTACTGGTACACGCAATGCCAGCGGAATACTCGTTTCTGTAACTGGCGGCATCATCGCGCAATCGTTCCCATCGTCCGCTCCAGACTTGGAGGACCACCTCCAACCTGACGGTCCACTTGGCGTCAATGCCGAAGGGACGGCGATGCTCGAAATCGTCCACGACCTCGCGCCCGGCGCACAGCTTTATTTTGCGAATGGGGCTGACGGAACTTCGATGTCATTCCAGCAAGCGGTGAATTTCCTTGCCGCCAATACAGACATCGTTGTGGACGATATTGGTTTTTTCTCACCGCCGTTCGACGGCACGAGCGCGGTTTCAACGAACACGGCGACCGCTCTGAATACTGACACGAATCCGATCCGGGGATACTTCACGGCAGTAGCAAATCAAGCGCTCAATCATTGGGGGGAGCCGTGGACTAATTCAGGGACGAACCTCACTCTTGCATGTCCGGGCGGGCTAACTTACACGGGGAATGTGCAACTTTATCAGGCCACGACCAACACAAAAGATGCAACGACCTTTGGGCCGAGCAATGCGAATTTCCTTCAGCTTCCAAACGGAGCCACGTTGGTAGTGAAACTTTCGTGGAATGACCCTTTCTCCTCTTCAACTAACGATTACGACCTCTTCCTCTACTTGGTACAGGCCAATACTCTCACAACCCCATTGCAATGCAGCGTAAATCTTCAAACGGGCACGCAGCCTCCGGTCGAAACGCTGACCTATACGAACAGCAGCGGAACTACCCAACAAGTTGGAATCCTCGTTCAGAACTCAATCAATGCAGCGGCACCGCGAAACTTCGATATGTTTGTTTTAGGAATTGCAAACACTCAAAACCTCAACTTCTACACGCCGTCAGGAAGCGTACCCGCTCAATCAGATTCAGGTGGTTCGCCTGTCAGTGTGGTCTCCGTTGGGGCGATTGACCAAACGCAATGTTCAGGATCGGGTGTTTGTGTCGGTACTGTTGAGTCGTACAGCAGTCAAGGTCCAACTGAAGCAACGCCACAAGCTGCCGCTCGCATGAAGCCGGACGTAACTGCTGCTGATGACGTTACCGTTACCGGAGCAGCCGGATTTGGCATGAACGGAACGAACACAACGGCAACGGGTGGCTGTGTGATAGGACAGACCCCATGCTATTTCGCTGGTACTTCTGCCGCAGCACCTCACGCAGCGGGCGTTGCAGCGTTGTTGTTGCAATCTTCGTCCTGTCTACTCGCAAGCTCGACGTTGAACACGCCAGCGACCGCACGCACGAATTTGCGAAACTTCATTACGAGCACCGCAGTCCCGCTGCCGGGAGTCTTGCAACCCGTCCCGAACAACATCGAAGGCTTTGGGTTGATAAATGCGCTGGCAGCGGTGCAGAAAACTCTGCCTTCAGCGAATGCTGGTACGAATCAGACGCTTAACGGAGCAGGCCCGACTGGAACGACAGTCGCACTAAGCGGAAGCGCCACTGATCCGAATAGCTGCCCGGTCACTTTGAATTGGTCAGGAAGTTGCGGAACAGCAATCGGAGCTAATCCAAGCGTGACATGCCCCCTCGGGGTAAATACCGAAACTTTGACCGTGAGCAACGGTGGTGCAAAGACTTCTCTGCCCACGAGCGCCGTGCAGATCACGGTCAGCGATTTTGCGTTGAGTATGGCGCAACCGACAGCATCGGTTCGAGCGGGACAGTCGGCAAGCGATACGGTCTCGGTCGGTTCACAATTTGGGGCTTTCTCAAATGCCGTGTCCCTAACGTGTTCGGGTGCTCCTGCTCTTGCTACGTGCTCTTTGTCGCCTGTCAGCGTTACACCCGGCGCTGGCTCCGTGACATCAACGCTCACCATTTCAACTACTGCGCCATCCGTTGTTTTTCGGATGCCGCCCCCTCGTGGTCCCAATGTATGGTTTCTGCCTCTCGCGCTTTGCGTGTTGTTATTGTTGCTTGTTGTGGCCGCATTCGTGGTCAGAGAATCTAAGAAGACGCGCCTTGTCCCTTTGTTCGGCGCGATCCTTGTTTGCGTTCTTGCGTTGATTGCCGGATGCGGCGGGGGTGGAATACACAATCCGGGAACGCCAGCAGGAACTTACACCGTGACCGTCACGGGAACGTCAAATCAGCTTCAACATTCCGCGACCGTGACTCTGACCGTCCAGTAATCGTTCGCAAAACGGAGCAGCATTGCTCGACACGTAATGGAAAAAGGAGGCGAACGGCAATGTCGAAATACGGGTTGTTTCGACCGGGAATAGATTCACCGCTTCAAGAGATTGAAGGCGACTACATGAAGCGGGAAGGTGACATCGTTACGGTCTGCAAAAGGAATCCGAATCCGTCACTAGCAAGTATGCGTGATGAAGAAGTCGGCTACTTTAGATTGGACAAGGGCCAGACAGTCCGAGAGACTAAATAGCCGCCAGCGTCAGGCGGATTTCGCGGAGTTTCACCATCACCAAGAAATCGCAGCCCGCATAAAGAAGGCAACGTGGTCCTCAAAGTCGCTGTCGGGGTGTTCTTGGGTATCATCGCGGTGCTTGTCCTTCTAAACATTCCCAATTGGATACAAGAATACGGCGAATCGAGCGCATCCGCTCAACTCTATGGGCTTACTCCGGATGCTGTGATTGTGCGATGCGGTAAACCACTCAAAGATAAGACAGAGAGATTTTCCACAAAAAAGCCAAGGGAGCCTTTGGTTATGCGTCATCTGTTCTACAAGGGTCGAGTCGGTACGGTCCTCGTTAGTTTTGCTGAGTTTTCTGCAGATGACGGACAAAGAGCGTGGGGTCTGGCCGGAATGAAGGGCGTTAGTGGATTGGACGATTACTTGGGGTTCTCCAACTATAAGAAGGACCGGGAAAAGACATTTGCTCTTCCATGTCTGGCAACTAAGTGACGAGCGGTGAGATATAAGCCAAGACGGGGAAGCTGGACTGTCAAATGCCCGAAATGCAAGCGAATGGGCAAATTGCGAAAGCACAAGAACGGCTCTGCAAGCGTCTGGCATAAAGAGCCTGCAAAACGCGGAGCGCAAGTCTCTAGTGTTTGCAATTTCCAATTCTGGCCGTGAAGCAAACGTTCGAGTGGGAAACTGTCCGTGAAGAAAGTTATCGTAAAAGATCAGATCACGCGCGTCGCGGACCGTATCGCGGCGTTTCAATGGTATGTAGACCACCCACGCATTGAAGATGGTCGTTGCCGCTTCTGCGGTACAACTGCCGGGTGTACTTGCATCAGCAACACCAAGCGGAATCTCATCTACTGGGAGAAGCGATTGGCAGTACTCCGCGCCGAAAGCACGCTGACAGCAAAGGAAGTGGAAAGAATTCTTAAAAGTAGCAGACGCACGGTAAAGAAGCGGGAACGGGAAGAAATGTTAGAGAGGCTTGAAAATGCCTAGCAGTTAGTTTCTGCCGCATTCCACAAGAAAAGAAGTGAGTGTGCTGCCAAATCTAGACCGCTACAAGAAGGACCTTGATGCGTTGATTCTCAAAGGCGATAATCGGACGAGTTGCTATGCGTTCCCCCCGTCCAGCTATGGTCCTTGCGTTATTCCTTGCCGCGCTGGTTCCTATAACAGCGATCCCTCAAACCAACCAGTCAGCACAAGCGGCAATAACTGCGCTCACTAACAAAGATGTCCTTGATATGCTGCAAGCTGGCCTGACCGCAGAGATTGTCACGGCAAAAATTAAGTCTTCTAGCTGCAATTTCGACACCTCGCCTGACACACTCAAGAAACTCAAGGCTGCAAGTGTGCCCGACGCGGTGATTCTGGCAATGGTTCAAGCTCCTGTGGCGTCGAGTATGGAAGTTACGCCTGAAAGAGTTCTCCGAGAGGCGCAGGTTACTTGCATAAGTGCGAAGGAAATTCCCCTTCTATCCTCGCCGGGTATCCTCCCACCAGTCGGCCAGATAAAGTGCGGCGAGCGCATTTCCATTCTTGAGGAAAAGGACCCGTGGGATAAGGTGCGGACGCCAGACGGACGGTTGGCTTACATCTCCAATTACTTTGTCTCGAAAGAGCCGCAGAGTCCAAGTCAATTGGCAACAACCGAAACTGTGGCGTCGTCGAGACCTTCGGCAAGTAGAGCGCTAGCGCCTAATGGGCTGCGTGCAGTTGCGTGGCGAGGTGTGCCTTGGGTGACCACCTCGTATTATCAGCAGCAAGGAAGTGCGAACACGGACTGCACTGGCAGCGGAACTTGGTTTGGAAATATTTGGCAGGGGAACTCTTCTTGCACTACCCAGTACACCCCGGCCCAAAGTGTACCGATCAACTGGCAACATTACACGATCTACAATCTGGTTGAGACTTCCGACTCCATAATGGTGCTCGCTTGTACTAGGAACTGGGCTTTCAGCAAGTGCTCCTACCTTATTCCTGGGAACGCCTTTGAGTTTGAAAATAAAAAAGGGAAGATTTCAATAAAGGGCCACAGGGCAGGAAAAGACAAAGAGCAAACCCTCGACTTTGACATCGTTTCCAGCCAGCCCAAAACTGACCCTTGAATTCGGCGGTGGCCCGACGTTGATTTGGTGCAAGGTTGGTGCAAGATTTCCGGTGAGAAAAGGCAGGCGCAATCATATGCACAGAACTCTTGCGTGGTTTTCTGGCTTTATACTCTCGTTCTTTCCGTATGCAACGGGGAATGGGCAGTCAGCGCGTTTGAATTCGCAGGCACGACGGAGTGGGGTGATTGATTTGACGATAAAATCTTGCGCTGACTTCTCTGCATCTGAGTCTCATTTAGACGCGGCCTACCATGTGGTGACAAAGGCTTACGAGACGATTCCCACGCAGAAAGAACCCGTAGCAAAAATTGAAGGAGTAGAAACCCCTGAAAAAACGAAGGAGTTCATGCAATGGTACCCGAATGGTGGACATGATGAAATGTTCATCGCAGGGCAGATATGCCAAACCGAAATACGAATGAAAAGCGGAGACACGGCGGCAACGGAAGCTGGTTATTCAATTGCGCTAGAGGAAATGCGAAACGCTGAATTCTTCGCTGACAAATTGATGAAACAATGCACAGGGAAGTCTTTGTATAAGTGAAACCACGTGTGGATCGATCCTAGAAGAAGATTGGCGTGCCCAACTATCGTGACGTGTCCGAGCGGTTCGCCAGTGAAGCCGATGCAAGACGGCGGAAGTGGGAAATTCTAATGGCGTATCCAGCGGCAACCGTGCGCATCGAAAAGACGGATGAATCAGGGCGGGCGAAATAGGCTGGATTTTCCCGCCTTATTTGAGGTTGCTGATTCTACCACCACCTTAGAAACTTCTTGCCGTGTTCGGCAGAGACGACTTGCAGGTTTTTCCAATTAGCGGCATCGAATTTGGCTGTCAGATTGAAACGACCAAAGGAACAGGGCTTTGCGCTTTCTGCCGTCAATTCCATCCTGTAAAGCCCCGATTTCTCAAAACGGTGATACCCCTTCGTCCATTTTTGCGAGATAACTTGGAATCTCTCGTCCACGGAGTCCGTCGCGCAAATATCAATGTAGCATCCGTTTCGATAGCCCGTCCTGATAATTGGTAATTCGTACGCACCATCGATGTCTGTCCAATGGAGTGGTGAGCGTTCTGATTCGATTACTTTCCCCTCGAACAGGATTCGATCCACGAACACTCGGCAATGGCGAGCGGGAAAACCAATCAAGTTGTGGACCCACGCTCTGATGTATTTTGCTCTGCCTTGCCTTTTGACGGGACCCAACACTGTTGCGCTTGCCGTTGTAGCCATGCCCTCGAAGGGATCGTAATGGTCAAGGGTGTAGTGAATAGCAACCTCTTCCATTATTCGCGGCCCTTGGTATGTCATGTGCAACGTCGGTCTGAGTAATGGAGCAGTCCAACGCTCCAGCGCATGAATTTCTGACAAAACATCGGCCATGATGGACACTATACACCGGCGCGGGACAGAGCAAAAAATCCAAAGGACCACGGCGACAAGTTACACGAGCACGGCTCCGTCACTTGCATCACCGCGTTCTTGGGTGAAAAAAATTGGAGGCGCGGGTCGGATTCGAACCGACGAGTGATGGTTTTGCAGACCATTCCCTTGGGCCACTTGGGTACCGCGCCCCTGCCACAGAGGGTTTGAAAAACCCTCGAAAAACCTCCATCTATTATGCCCGAAATCTATGCCCAAAACTGCGCCCAACGCACCCTATTTTCGCCTATTCTCCCTTTTTGTGTCCCGCCAACCTATTGATGCTGCGTGTGCCCGCGTGAAAAGAGAGGATTTGCAGACCTCTCCCTTGGGCCACTTGGGTACCGCGCCGAATCTCTAAGTATAGCAAACCTGGCAGAACTCCCCGGACATCCCCAACAACGCCGCATTCGACAAGTTCTACTTTTTCTCTGCGACCGCGGGAATTTTTGCCTCGCGCAAGAATCGCGCCGATTCTTCCGGGGGTGTGGGATTGATGTAAAAGCCCGTGCCCCATTCAAAGCCCGCGACCTTTGTCAGCTTCGGAATAATTTCAATATGCCAGTGGTAGTGATCGTTGATCTCTTCGCCGATCGGAGACGTGTGGATCATGAAGTTTAGCGCGGGGCGGTCGAGCACCTGGTCTAGGCGCATCAGCGTATCCTTCAGCATTCGCGCCAGGCTTGCATACATCGAGCTTTGATTATTCTCATACGATGATCCGTGAACCTTTGGGAGCAGCCACATCTCAAACGGGAAGCGCGGCGCATAGGGTGCAAGCGTGATGAAATGCTCGTTCTCGCCGATGACGCGTTCACCGGTGTCGCGCTCTTGACGGATGATGTCGCAGAAAATGCAGCGTTCCTTCTCGTCGTAATAGTGCCAGCAGTTGTCGATTTCTTCGCGCACGCGCCGCGGCACGATCGGCAATGCAATTAACTGCGAGTGCGGATGATCGATGGTAGCCCCAGCAGCTTCTCCGTGATTCTTGAAGATGAGAATGTAGCGGAAGCGCTTGTCGTTCTTCAGATCCAGCATGCGATCTCGATAACCCCAAAGAACGTCCTCCACGGCACGTTCCGGCAACGTAGCGAGAGTTGCAAGATGGTTCGGCGATTCGATGACCACTTCGTGCGCGCCGATTCCATTCATTTTGTCAAAGAGACCTTCGCCCTCACGGTCCAGTTCGCCCTCGATACCCAGCGCGGGAAATTTGTTGGGGACGACGCGGATGCTCCAGCCCGGCGTGTTTGGCCCTCCGCCATTCCGTCCATAAACGAGAATTTCCGGCGGAGTGCGCGCTTCGTTGCCCGCGCAGAAAGGACAATTTTTCTCTTCTCTTGGGATGACGCTCTCACGGAGAAAGTCGTTTGGCCGCTTCCCTCGTTCCGTTGAAATAATCACCCATCGGCCCGTAATCGGGTCCTTACGCAACTCCGGCAAAGCACTCCTCCTCGGCGATGTTCTGGGTCACCCGCGCGGGGTGAGCAACCAGGAGACCTTGGATTGTACCGCTTCTGGCAATCCCGTGAAGATATTCCGGCGAGGCCGCTACACTCGAGGGCTGAACGCATCCTTGTGCGGCCGCACTGCCGGCGGCTGTCCCGGGCAGTTGTCAATCGCCATGACGTCAAACCGGCAAGGGCATTCGTCGACGTGGCGCTCCGCCAGAAATCGCTGCGCCGTGCGAACGACCAGGTGCTGTTTTTCGCGCGTAACACTTAATTCGGGCAACGCCGGCAAATCTTGCCGGATCGTGCGCGTTCTGACTTCCACAAAAGCCAGCGACTTGCCATCGTAACGCCCTAGATCGATTTCGCCCTTGATGCCTCGCGGAGTGTAATTCCGGGCTACGAAGACGTACCCCTGCCTACGCAAATACCAATAGGCGTAGGTTTCTCCGCGAATGCCGGTACGACGGGCTTCGAGCTTCTTGGCATCGCTGGAAAAACTCTCCTCTTCGCGCAGGCCTCACCGCGCGGCCCAGTGCACCGCTCGAGACATCAGATTTGAAAATATCGGCATGGTCCCGCCGCTGATTCTTTGGGCTCCGCGCAGTATAAACAATAATCCCGCGGCCGACCTAGTGCTTAGGTGGCAGCCGTGGGATGTCCTGCGTGATCTCAGTGCTAGATTTTTTTCCCAGCTTCGCGGAAGCACTCTTCGAGCGTCCGCGCGGCAAAGTCGGCCTGTTCCTGATCGATCAAGAGCGGCGGCGACAGGCGAATGGTGTTCTCGCCGGCACCGAGGACCACCAGGCCCTTGTGAAACGCCAGATCGACGATCGCATTGCGCAAATCCGCGGCTTTTTCTTTTGTGCGCTGATCCCGCACGATTTCAATGCCAATCATCAATCCGCGTCCTCGTACGTCGCCGACGATGTTGAAGTTCTTCGTCCAGTCGGCCAGCCGTCCGAAGAGGTACTCTCCCATGCGTCGTGCGTTTTCCTTATACTCGCTCTCGATCAAGTCCATGGTGGCCAGCGCTGCCGCGAGGCACACAGGGTTCCCGCCGAACGTTGTGCCGTGTGAGCCCGGCTTCCAAAGCATCACGCTTTCCCTTGCCATAATCGCGCCGAGAGGCATGCCGCTCGCGATGCCCTTGGCGGAACAGAGAATGTCCGGTTCGATCCCGGCGTGTTCACTGGCCCACCACTTTCCGGTACGGCCCATTCCCGACTGTACCTCGTCCACGATGAACATGATGCCGTGTCGGCGGCAGATCCGCTGCAATTCCTGCAAGAAGAACTTTGGCGCCGGCACATATCCACCTTCTCCTTGAATGGGCTCGATGATGATGCCCGCCACGTCTTCGGGATCGAACAACCGCTTGAAAATCTGGCCTTCGAGCTGCTCGAGGATTTCCGCGCCGCAGGTTTCCGCGGTGTGGCCGTGCACGCAGCGATAAGCGTACGGATAGGGAATGTGCTCGATTCCACCGAGCAGCGCGCCAAATCCTTTGCGCTGCGTCGATTTCGACGCCGTCAACGAGAGCGCGCCCATCGTCCGGCCATGGAAGCAACCGTAAAACGCAATCATCTTGTCGCGCTTCGTGGCGTACCTGGCCAGCTTGATGGCGCCTTCAATCGCCTCGGTCCCCGAATTGGTGAAAAAGACCTTCTTGCTTTCCGCGCCCGGCATAGTCCGGCCCAGCCTTTCGGCCAATTGCGGCATGCTCTCGTAATAAAAATCCGTTCCGGACATGTGAATGAGCTCGGCTGCCTGCTTCTGAATCGCGGCGACAACTTTCGGATGGCAATGTCCGGTCGAGCACACGGCAATCCCCGCCGCGAAATCGAGGAAACTGTTACCGTCTACGTCCTCCACGATCGCGCCGAGACCGCGCTTGGCGACCAGCGGATAATCGCGCGTATACGACGGCGACATGAATTTCGCGTCTTGTTCCAGCACCCGCTTGGCATTCGGTCCGGGCAGAGCCGTCACGAGCCGGGGCGTTTTTACTTCTAATGTCGTCGCCATTTCTTCCTCCAGCGAAAAAACAAAAGGTTGAGGTGAATCAAGAACTTCGGGCAAGCCCAGGCCTCCAAGCGGACGTATCCGTTAGTAGCCTGCAGGAGAAAGAAAATTAGACTAAGTCTACGCCGTAGAGTTCTGGCCGCTGGGCGGCCGGCGGGAGGAACCCCGGGACATACGAAGGGCGAATTTGAAGGTTAAGGCTCACTTGCGTTTCCAGCGGACACTGCCATCCTTGGCGTCCTCCATGATTATACCACGATCCGCGAGTTCTTTGCGGATGCGGTCGGCAGTATGGAAATCCCGCTTTTTCTTGGCCGCATTGCGCTCCAGCACCAGCCGATCGATTTCTGCATCGTCTGGTCCGCTCTCCTGTCCGCCGTATCCGAGCGCGCGAAGCTTTTCGCCGTCGTTGTCTTCCATAACAGCGAATACCTTATCGAATGTGGCGAGAAACTCCAAAACCGCTGGAACGTCGCCCTGCCGGAATTCGCCCTTGTCAATGGCGATATTCGCCTCGCGCACCAGGTCGAATAAGGCCGCCAGCGCCCTCGCTGTGTTCAAGTCGTCTGAGAGTCCAGCGTCAAATTCCTCCGCTGCCTTCGCGATGCGCGCGGCCATCCCTTCCTGCTTGCCGGTAGCAAATTTTCCACGCTTCAGCCGATCAGCGAAATTCCGAAGCCGTTCCACGGAGCTGGCCGCCTGCTGCAGGCCATCGAAAGTGAAATTGAGCTGCTTGCGGTAAGGGACACTGGCGAGAGCAAACCGCAAAGCCGAAGGCTTATAGCCCTTCGCGAACAAATCTCGCAGCGTGAAGAAATTTCCCGCCGACTTGGACATCTTCTCGCCTTCGACAAGCAAATGTTCGGCATGCAGCCAGAAGCGCACGAACGGTTTTCCTGTAGCGCCTTCGCTTTGCGCGATTTCGTTTTCGTGATGCGGAAATGCCAGGTCGACTCCACCGGTGTGAATATCCAGCGTCTCGCCCAGATATTTCATGGCCATCGCGGAGCATTCAATGTGCCAGCCGGGACGGCCCCGCCCAATCGCGGTTTCCCAGAAGTGCTCTCCCGGTTTCGGTGCCTTCCACAGCGCAAAATCCCTCGCGCTCTCTTTTTCGTAGCGATCGTTATCGACGCGTGCTCCTGCCTGAATGCCGGTTAAATCAATCTTCGAGAGCTTTCCGTATCCAGGAAATTTCGCGATTCGGTAATAAATCGAACCTTCTCCCGGATACGTGAACGACTTTTCCTGAAGTCGCTGGATTAATTTCACCATCTCATCGATATGGTCCGTGGCGCGAATCCAATGCTCCGGCGCCTCAATGCTGAGCGTCTTGCAATCGTCAAAAAAGGCCTGCACGAATTTCGCAGTGTAGTCACGGATACCGACGCTGGCAGCGGCGGCGTTGGCGATGATGCGGTCATCCACGTCGGTCAGGTTCATCACGTGATTCAGCTTGAACCCGCGCAACTTCAGGAACCGCCGCAGGATATCCTGAAAGACGAAGGTGCGGTAATTCCCGATATGCGCGTAGTCGTAGACCGTCGGCCCGCACGTGTACATGCGCACTTCGCCCGCTTTTTGCGGAACGAAATTCTCGATTCTCCCGCTCAGTGTGTTGTGCAGCTGAATATCGGCCATGGGCTGTAAATGGTCTCTTTCCGCATACGAATAAGCGTTCGATTGTAGCCGAGGCGTTTGAAACGTAGCAATGTCGAAGCGGCGCGATGTTGCGCGGAGGGGACGCAATGAGACTTGTCTAGTCCTAATTGACGTTGGCCGCTCCCGCAGTTAAAGTCCTTCTTCTCTTACGTGAGGGAGTTATCGATGAATCGTTTTTTTTCGGCTGGAGTTCTGCTAGCCTTGTCCGTTCTCGCAGCACCTCTTCTTGCGCAGGAACCGCCCAAGGCCGCAGGGCCAAAGTTGCTAACTCCAGAAGCATCCTTGAACCTGCGGAACATTTCTGACCTGCAATTCTCTGCTGACGGCAGTCGTCTGGCGTTTGTGGTCACGGAGCCTGCGAGGGGAGAAGGCCGCGCGCGTCACATTTGGATTTATGAGAAACAGTCCGGCACAATCCGGCAGTTCACTTACTCCGCAAAATCGGAATTCTTGCCACGCTGGTCGCCTGACGGGAAACAACTGGCTTTTCTTTCCGATCGCGACGAGCAGCAGCAGGTTTACGCGATGCGGGTGGACGGCGGCGAAGCCAGCGCCCTGACCAAAGGTAAGCGCGGCGTTCGCAATTTTGCATGGTCACCCGACGGCAAGCAGATCGCTTTCCTGGCCCCCGATGCAAAAACAGAAACGGAAGAAAAAAAGGAAAAAGACAAAGATGACGCGCGCGTCGTGGACAAAGAAGACAAACATGCCCGGCTCTGGCTGCTCACCCCCGACACTCGAGATGCCAAAACCCTTACCGAACCCAAATGGGATATCCGCGAAGCGGTGTGGCATCCCTCCGGCACGGGTCTGATGCTCAACGCCACGGATCATCCTGAATCGGATCAAAACACCGAGCGCATTTTTTTCTTTCGCCTTTCGGACGCTTCCGCTGGCGACCGCAAAGGGGCCGATCCTATGACTCAGACGCTCGCTCCTCGCGGCCCTTTCGGCAATATCCGCATCGCGGCGGATGGCAAAAGGATGGCGTTCGTCGGCTGCCGTGAAGACGGCCCCACGCCACATGACCTCATACTCGCCCGCCATGGCGAAAAAGCAACTCAGAATCTCAGCGGCGCCAGTGTGGACCGGCCGGTCTTTGACTTTCGCTGGACCAAGGACGGCGGGCTGCTCGTCCTTGTGGAAGATGGCTTCCATACAAAATTCATCGCTTTCAGCGCAGAAGGCGCTCTCAAGGATGTCCCTGCGATGCCTGCCAATCCAAATGCTTTCAGCGTTTCCGACTCCGGTGACGTTGCTTTCGCAGGGCAGACTGCGACGACTCCCCAGGAATTATGGCTTTGGGACCAGAAGGACGCGCCGAAGCAGATCTCTCACCTGAACGATTCCTGGAAGCAGTACACGCTCAGCGCCCCGGAGTTCTACAAATACAAATCCTTCGACGGCCAGGAGATCGAAGCGGCGCTCTTAAAGCCGCTTGGCTCGGACGGCAAGTCCAAACTCCCGCTCATCGCCCTAATCCATGGCGGCCCTACAGGGGCCTGGCAGGACTCCATCGAGGCTTGGGGGCAGCTCCTTGCAGCACGCGGTTACGCGGTTTTTTATCCGAATATCCGGGGATCGAGCGGCTACAGCGAGAAGTTTATTGAAATGAATCGGGGCGATTGGGGCGGCGGCGATTACCGGGACGTTATGGCGGGCGTCGACGATCTCGTTGCGCGGGGCATCGCCGATCCCGACAAGCTGGCCATTGGCGGTTGGTCTTACGGCGGTTACATGGCCGAATGGGCGATTACACAAACCACGCGCTTCAAGGCAGCCGTCTCTGGTGCTGGTCTATCTAATCTCATCTCCGAATACGGCACCGAGCAGGGCCCTTCCTACGACGAATGGTTCTACGGCCTCCCGTACGAGCCGGAAAAGATCACGGGGTTCCTGAACAGCTCACCCTTCGTCCATCTGAAGAATGTGAAAACGCCCACACTCATTCTTCAGGGCGACGCCGACCCGGTTGATCCTCCCGGCCAGAGCCAGGAACTGTACCGCGGCCTCAAACGCTATGTCGTCGAGGCAGAACTTGTGATGTACCCCCGCGAACCGCACGGCTTCCACGAAGAAAAGCACCTCTTGGATCGATTGAACCGCATCCTCGCCTGGTACGACAAGCACCTAAAGCAAGGGACCACAGCCAGCAAGTAGTCACGACACATCCGGAATTCCCCCGCGCGCTTGTGGCGGTACCAAACCAGCCACAAATTGTAGGGTAAGGCTTTACATGCCCTTCACATCGTGTTATTGTCTTTTCCCGTACCGCCATCCTTGCGCCAGGCGGCTGGGCCTCTGACTGAGAACCTGCCAAACGTTTTGACAGGCGACCTGAGAAAGGTTGACCTGTCGCTTGAAAGACCCTCCCCCCGAGGAATACAACGTCGTCTCTCCTCGCGTTCAATTGCCACAGCTCACTGGGTGAACAGAGTAACTGTAGTTGGCATCAGACTTGACTTAGCGCGACTTGAGGGACAAAGGGGACATCTTGCTGAAGCTGCGAAAAGTCGAAATCGTTGGCTTTAAGTCGTTCTGCGAACGCACTGTGGTCACATTCAGCGGGTCCGGCACCACCTGTATCGTCGGGCCGAACGGCTGCGGCAAATCGAACGTCGTGGACGCCATCTCCTGGGTTCTTGGCGAACAGAGCCACAAATCACTGCGCGCCGAGCGCATGGCCGATTGCATTTTTAATGGCACCACTAAGCGTCCCCCCCTCGGACTCGCCGAAGTCACCATCACCATGGAAGATCCCGACCTGGCCGAAGCTGCCCGCTTGGTGATGGAGAGCGCCGCGTCAGACTCGGCGACGGATTCCGCAACAGCCATCTCGGAAAGCAGCGAAGGTTCCGGCTTGACCGGTACTACCGAAACTCTCTCGCTCGACCCCGCGCAGGCCCCTGAAACGCAAGAAGCTGCCGCTGACGGTTCAGCTCTATCCCCGGCTGAACCCGGTGGCAAGTTCAAGCGGAAGAAGAGGCAGGCCGACAACCCCGTCCTGGCCACGAAACCGGGCGAGGTCGTCGTCAGCCGCCGCCTCTATCGCTCCGGCCAAAGCGAATACTTAATCAACGGCCGTGTCGGAAGGCTCCGCGACATTCAGGAAATGTTCATGGGCGTCGGCCTGGGCCCGGACTCCTACGCCATCATCGAGCAGGGCCGCATCGGCTTGATCCTTTCCACCAAGCCCATGGAACGCCGCGCCATCATCGAAGAAGCCGCGGGCGTCACGAAATTCAAGACTAAGAAGCGCCTCGCGGAAACCAAGCTGGAATCCTCGAAAGTCAATCTCTCGCGCGTCAACGACATCGTGGTGGAAGTCGAAAAGCAGCTTGGGTCGCTGAAGCGCCAGGCCGCCAAGGCCCGCCGCTACTCCGAGATTCGCGACCAGATGCGCGGCATCGTTCGCCAGATGCTGGCGGGCAAAGCGCGCGAACTGGACGGCGAAGCCGAACGCATCTCCAAGCAACTCGAAGAACTGAACGCCGCGGAATTGCAGCGCGCCACAGCCATCCAACAGCAGGAAAGCGAACAGGACCGGCTGAATCAGCGGATTTACGAATTGGATGCGGAGATCCGGCAGAACCAGAACGTCCTGAATCTTACGGCGCTCGAGGTCGACCGCAGCGAGAATCGTATCGCTTTCAACCGGCAGCGCGCCGAGGAACTCGCCGGGCGTCATGCCCAGGTTAATGCGGAACTGGCGCAAGCCACCGCCCAGGCCGTGGAGTGGGAATCCCGCAGCACGTCGCAAGTCCAGGCAGTCACACTGCTGCGCGAAGAATCAGGTGCTCTGACCGCTCGCGTGGAAGAACTCGCAAAGCGCGCGGAGTCTCGCGCCACGCAGATTGCCGAATCCGAAGCGAAAATTGAGGCGTTGCGCCGCTCCTCATCGGAAGCCGGCGAAAGCCTGCTGCGGCTCCATGGCGAGCAGAAGCAAGCCGAAGAAGCGCTCGTACATCAAACCGAAGCTCTCCGGAAGCTCGAAATGAGCGAGCACGACTTGCTGGAAACTTCCCTGCGCGCGCGCGATGACGCCGAGCGCGCCGCTTTCGATCACGAATCCGCTACCGGCCAAGTCAACGCGCTGAAACAAAGCGCCGCCGACCTTCAGACCAAAATCGCAGGATTCCGCGAGCAAGGCGAAGCCCTGTCGAAAGAAGCCGGTGCCCTCCGCGATTCTTTGGCTGGTGTTCGCGCTCGTCACTCGACCCTCACCCAAATCTTGAATGACCGCTCCTACACGGCGGACGCTGTGCAAAAACTGTTTGCCGCCAACGAGCGCGGCGGAGGGAAGGCTTTTCGCGCTGTAGGCGTGCTGGCTGATTACGCGGAAGTCGAAGAGCAGCACGAGGCCGCCATCGAGCAGTACCTGCGCGACGAGTTGGAATATGTCGTCGTCGAAACTTTCGACCACGCGCGCGCCGGTGTTTCCATGCTGCGCGATGAGGTGGGCGGGCGGGCCACTTTCTTTGTGGATTCGCTCCGGAACCTGCGCCTTACTTCCGAATACGAACCGATCGTGAATTTCCGCGCCGAAGACGGTGTCATCTCGCGGCTCGACAAGCTCGTCGAGTTCCGCGATCCGCTCGGCGCGGCGGCAAAACAGTTCCTGCCGCGGCTGCGCTCCGCGTATTTGACGGACAGCACATCGGCGGCGGAAAAACTAGCACGCGAGAATGCGCAATACGCTTTCGTCACGCCTGACGGCACTTGCTACCAGGGCCGCATGGTCACCGGAGGCCGCCCGGACGAAGTGGGTCCGTTAGGCATGAAGCGCGAATTGCGAGCATTGGATGCGGAAGTCCTGCAGCTCGAACATCAAATGAGCGAAAAACAAGCCGCACTCGAGACTGCCGCCTCGGAGTTGCGCTCGACGGAACAGGCGATCGCGGAAATCGACGAGAAGCAGCGCGAAGCAGAACGCGAAGCCATCTCGGCCATGCATCGGCATAGCCAGATGCAGAGTGAGCTGGCCCGCCTCGGCCTGGAGCTCACCATTTGCCAGAACGAACTGGCGCGCGTTCGCCAGGAAGCGAAGGGCGCCCGGGAGCGTGCCGAGCGCGCAAAGAACCAGCATGCCGCTGCCGCGCTTAGCCGCGCCGAAGCCGACGCCGAAAGCGCCCGGCTTGCGGAGTCGCTCGTGCACCTTCGTGGGTCCGGCCAAACGGAACAGAATGAGCTTGCCGCTGGCCGCGCCGCATTCGCCGCATTGAACGAGCGCCTCATGGCCGCCGAAGCGCTCGCCGCACGGCTGAACGAAGAGCGCGCCGAGCTCGAACGCCGCGAGGCCGCGCTTCAGCAGCAGATGGCTTCCATCGGCGACGAAACATCTGCCCTCGTCAAGCAAAGCGAAGAGCTCTCCCTCCAGCTCGAAGGGCTGCGCGGCGAAAAGCTGCGTCTGGAAGTCCGCCAGCGGGAGCTCGAGCAGGAATGGGATGCCGCCCGCACCCGCGTTACACAGATGGAAGACCATCTGCGCATGGGACGCCAGTCGCTGCAGGAACTTCGCGAGCAGCGCAGCCACGCGGAAGTCGACCGTGCCAAGAACGACTCCGATCGTCAGCACTTACGCGAGACGTGCATGAGCGAAGTGAACGCGCAGCCCGAGGACCTGATCGCCACGGAAGCGGCTTTCATGTCCGGCGAAGAACTGGCCGTTGCCGAAACGAACTATCGCGAAATGAAGCAGCGCATCGAATCCATGGGCCCGGTCAACATGATGGCGCTCGAAGAGTTCAACGAGTGCGAGCAGCGCTTCACGTTCCTGACGCGCGAGCGCGACGATCTGTTGCAGTCGATTGCAGACACGCAGCAAGCCATCGCGGAGCTCGACCTCGCCACCAAGGAAAAGTTCGAGCACGCTTTCCATGCCATCAACAAGAGCTTCTCTGAAGCCTTCCACACCATTTTCGGCGGCGGCATGGCGGAGATGCGCTTGACCGAGCCGGACAGCTCCGGCGACGCGGGCATCGACATTGTCGCTTCACCTCCAGGCAAACGCCTGCAGAACGTGTTGCTGCTCTCCGGCGGCGAAAAGGCCATGACCGCGCTTGCGCTGCTCATCGCCATCTTCCGCTACCAGCCCAGCCCGTTCTGCATCCTGGACGAAGTCGACGCTCCGCTCGATGAAGCTAACGTGGGACGCTTCACTCGCCTGATCGCCGAGATGAGCGGCCAGACGCAGTTCATCATCGTGACTCACAACCGCAAGACCATGGAGATGGGCAGCGTTCTTTATGGCGTAACGATGCAGGAGCCCGGTGTCTCGAAGCTCGTGAGCGTTCGCTGGGAAGAATCCGAAACCACCTCGCCGAAACAGAAAGCCACAGCCGCCTCCGCAGCGTGAAATTATTCCTCAGCAATCTTGCGGCTCTAACTTGTTATGAGTTACCGGGGATTTATCGAGCTTCTGTACGCACCAGTGAGTCCATCAGGCATTCTCCACAAGTTGTATAATTTTTTCCTTATTTTGTTTTGCAGAAATTTTCCTCAGTGCGCCTTTGACTTCGCGTTGCGCTGCGCTAGAATGCTTCACACTTCGTCGGGGGAACTTTTTCTGTGTCGTCTGCTCCTGCCATGAGAGTTTTGAGGGAAACGCAATTCACCGGCTTGACGCCTGCCGCGCGTGGCAAAGTCCGTGACATCTACGATCTCGGCGACAAACTGCTCATCGTCGCCACCGACCGGCTTTCGGCATTCGACGTCATCCTTCCGACTCCCATTCCCGACAAAGGCCGCGTCCTTACGCAGCTTTCTCTTTTCTGGTTCCGTTTGCTGCATGATGTCATTCCCAATCACGTCCTAAGCGCAACAGATTTCCCTGCGCCCTTCGACAAGTTTAAGGACGAACTTGCGGGCCGCTCCATGGTCGTGCGAAAGACCCAGCCGCTGCCGATTGAATGCGTCGTACGCGGTTACGTCTCGGGCTCGGGCTGGAAGGACTATCGGACCACGGGAAAAATCTGCGGCCTTCCGCTGCCTGCAGGATTGAGCGAATCAGACCGTTTGCCGGAGCCCATCTTCACGCCCGCAACAAAGGCCGTCTCCGGCCATGACGAAAACATTTCTTTTGAACTGGCCGCGTCTCTCATTGGCAAGGACCTGGCCGTGAGAGTACGCGCCATCAGCCTGGAGATCTACCGCCGCGCAGCCGCCTATGCCGAACCGCGCGGCATTATCCTAGCCGACACGAAATTCGAGTTCGGCTTGCTCCACCACGAACTGATTTGGATCGACGAAGCCCTCACGCCTGATTCATCCCGCTTCTGGCCCGCCGCGCACTACAGTCCTGGCGGTCCTCAGGCTTCATTCGACAAACAGTTTGTTCGCGACTATCTCGAGCGAATGCAGTGGCCGAAAACCCCGCCCGGCCCTGAACTTCCTCCTGAGATCGTCGAAGCCACTCGTGCCAAGTACCGGGAAGCCTATCGCATCTTGGCTGGGCGCGAACTGGACTAGTAAGCCGGGCCCTCACACCGTGAGTTTATGAGCGGAGCGTGCCGTCGTGAAAGACCAATTGGAAGGGCTTGTCAGTCAGATGGTGGAGCGGGGGATTTTATTTGAGGAAGCCATCGGCGAATTCGAAAAACGCTTTATCAAGCGCGTTCTGGACCGTGCCAACGGCAACCAGTCCCGCGCGGCCGAAATTCTGGGCATTCACCGCAATACGTTGAGCCGC
>Ga0137361_10000464_pt1 | contig 22683 bp, 21 predicted proteins | sample Mad1_80_16metaG_FD_104923 | JGI IMG/M metagenome (GOLD analysis project Ga0137361, IMG submission 104923) | Vadose zone soil microbial communities from Angelo Coast Range Reserve, California, USA - Mad1_80_16 metaG | ecosystem: Environmental > Terrestrial > Soil > Vadose zone | place: USA... | reverse complement strand
CGAGACGGGCCATTCCGCGCTCACGGGGTCGAGCCGCTTCCGCACCTCCGCGGGCAGCTCGGTCAGGAGGCCGTCCCAGGGGGAGAGGTGATTCCGCCATCGTCCGTGCACGGCGAAGCGGGACTGCCGGAAGAAGAGCGAGCCCGCGGCGATGGTGTCCGCTGCGGCCTTGCCGCCCTCGCGCACGCGCAAGCGGTCGCGCTCGCCCGCGTCGATCGCGTCGTCCGCGGTCGCGGGCTCGTCCTCGCTCACCCAGCGCTCGAGCCGGGCCGCCGTGAGGGGCTCGCCCGCCAGGGCGGAGGCCGCGGCCACGAGGAAGAGCGAGGGGAGCCGCTCGCGACCGGTGCGGGGGTCGGCCCGCGGGTAGGTGAGGACGAGCCGCTCGCTGGCCTGGGCCACCGCGCGCGCGAACAGACGGCGGGCCTCCAGCAGGCGGTCCTGGGTGGTGGGGAGGCGCGCGGGCGCCGCGACCGGGCGGACCGCGGGCGCCGCGGCGGGCGCCTTCTCCGCGAAGAGCGCGAGCTGGGCCGGTCCCGTCTTCCTGCGCGGATCCCGGGGCGGCACCGCGGCATCCGCCGAGCCCAGGGCCTCGCGCTCGGCGTCCAGCAGGAAGGGGTCGGGGCGGATGACCCCGGGATAGCCGCCCTCCACGAGCCCGGGGATGGCGACCACGCGGAACGGCAAACCCGCCATCGCGTCGAGGGCCCCGATGTGCACGGCTCCGCCGGCCGCGGGCTCGAGGGGCAGGCGCCTTCGCTCGAAGCGCGCCTCGATCACCGCCTCCACCTCGTCCCACGGCGCCCCCCGGGCGTCCACGACCCCGAGGCTCGCCAGCTCGTCCACCACGCGCAGGACGGCTTCGCGCTCGCGGTCTTCCTGCTCCGTCCCGTCGGCCTTCGTTCGCGTGGGCGGTCGTATCCAGCGGTCGCACACCCCGCGCAGGCGCTCCGACCACTCGGGCCAGGGGGCGGCACCGGACAGCGCGTCCAGCTCGGCGGACAGGGTCTGCACCACCTCCAGCAGCGACTCCGCGTCGCGCGCCCGGCGGAGCCGGCGCTCGCGCCGCTCCGGCGGCCCGTGACGCTCGGCCGCCTCGCGCTCCGCCTCGGCGTGGGCGCGCAGGCCCACGATCCACCGATCCAGGCCCGACACGATCCGGGCGTCGCGGCTCAAGGCGTCCCAGCGCGAGGGCCAGGCCCGCTCGCCCTCGGGGAGCATGGTCGCGAAGGGCACGGGGGCGAAGGTCAGGAACTCCATGACCGCCGGGCGGGCCAGGCCGCGACAGCGGAACAGCAGGAGGAGCGAGCGGGCGCAGAGGCCGAAGCGGAGGGGCAGCGACGGGTGGAGCTGGTGGGGGATGCCCAGCCGGTCGAAGAGGTCGGTGAAGAGTGGTGCGTAGCGGTCGGGACGGGCCAGGATCACCCCCATCTCCTCGAAGGGCACTCCCTCGGCCGCGGCCCGGAGGAGCCGCCGGGCGATCGCCCGGGCTTCCCCGGCCTCGCCGGGCGCGGTGATCAGCTCCACCGAGCCGTCCCTCACCTCGGGTCCAAAGGACGGCTCGAAGAGGGCGGTCCGCAGGCGCGCGAGGCCGGCGGGGGGGTCCGTGGGGGTGAGGGGCGCGAGGATGGTCTTCTCCCACGACACCTCGGCGATCCCGTGGGCCTGGGCCCAGGGGCCGAAGGAGGAAGGCTCGAGGGACGGCGGGCGCGCACGCACCAGGCGGCGCACGCTCACGCGGCGCGCGAGGGCCGCGAGGAAGGCCAGCTCGCGGCCGTCCAGCTCCAGGTCCTCGACGATCAGCACTTCGGCCCCGCTCAGCCAGGCCGCGGTCTCGAGCGCGGGGATCGCGGCCTCCAGCACGGTGACGGGGTCGGCCACGCGCCCGGCGCGCTCCTCCTCGAAGCGTCGGTAGAGGCGGGCGAGGGTCTGAAGGCGCGCGCCGTCTTCGGGAGAGCCGGCGGCCGCCGCGGCCACCGCCTCGAGCCGCTCCGGCGCCACCGCCTCCTGCCGCAGCTCGGCCAGGGTCCGGCCGAGGGCCGCCGCCACCGGACCCCGGGGGACGTCGGCGGGCAGCCGAAACCCCCCGCCTTCGTCCTCGGCCATGAGGCGGGCGGCGAGGCGCGCATCGTGGCCGCCGTCCCAGCTCCGGAGGCCGCGCCCGAGAAGCGTGGGCTCCGCCACCGCCCGCGCGAGGTCGCGCACCCCCGAGCGGTAGTGATCGCGGCCCGGCTCCGGGAAACGATGCAGAGCGAGGGCACGCCCGGTGGAGGCGAGCCGACGCGGCAGCTCGATGGCGGCGGCCATCGAGGGAGCGAGCAGGATGACGGTGGAAGTCACGAGCGCGCTCCCGCCGGCGGGCGCAGGACGTACACGTCGTCGCACGGGCCCCCGTCGGGCTTGCGGGTGGTGGCCAGGTGGACGAGGAGGTCGGCGAACGGCGCCATGTCCGGGGAAGGAACGAGCGGGTCCGCCCGCGGCACCACGAGCACGCTCGGGCCTTCCCCCGCCCACTTCGCGAGGGCGGCGACCGCCGAGGGGTGCGCGAGGTCCCAGTCCTCGAAGTGGACGCGCGGCTCGCGAATGAAGGCGAGGCCGAGGGCCAGGGGGGTCGCGCGCAGGGTGCGGTAGCGATTCACGTGGACGACCACGGTCACGCCCTCGGGATGTCGAGCCAGCTCCTCGCGCACCAGCCGCTCGGTATCGCGGATGCCGTAGCCCGACGTCCACCCGTCGATGTACTGGGCGCGCTCGAGGGCCGGCAGGGGGGCTTTCGGGGGGTCGCTCCAGAGCGCCGTGTCGAAGCGGAGGCTCGGCACGACCGCCGCCACGGTCGCGAGGGCGAGCGCGGCCGCGCGCGCAGCGTCCCCTCGGCCCGCGGTCGCGCGGTCGACGGCGCGGCAGAGGAGCCAGGCGGCCAGCACCAGGAAGGGCGCGGACGCGAAAAGGAGATAGCGGGGCAGCCAGCGCGAGAGGACGAGGCCGAAGGCCACCGAGGGGTAGGCGGCGAGGGCCGCGAGGAGCAGCGCCTCGCGCCGCCGCTCGACGGCCGCGAGGGCGATCCCGGCGAGGCCGAGCACGACGAGGGCGGGGGTCCAGAAGGCCCAGAGCCAGCCCGAGGCCTCGGCGAGGTTCGCGGCGAAGCGGCCGACGAGGCCGCCCTCCGTCCTCGTCGCGATCTCGGCCATGGTCGCGGTGTTCCCGGTGGCGAAGAAGCGCCAGAGCGGGTAGGCGGCGGCGGCGGCGCCGACCGGATAGGCGGCGAGGACGGCCCGCCACGGTGCGTGGCGCCCGCCGAGGACGACGACCGTGGCCAGGGGTACGGCGAAGAGCAGCACGCCCGGGAACTTCGTGTAGACGCCGAGGGCCATCACCAGACCCGCCAGGACTGCGAACGCGGTCCGGGCCTCGCGGACGAGGCGCACAGAGAGCAGGAGCGCGAGGGCGAAGAGCGCGTGCAGGCACGCGTCCGCCAGGGCGAGGCGGTCGTAGAAGAGGGTGAACGGGCACAAGGCGTAGAAGACGCCAGCCACGAGGCCCACCCGCCGGTCGAAGAGACGGTCCGCCACCGCCACCGTGGCCAGGAGGGTCACGAGCCCGAGGGCCACGCTCAGGCAGCGGTTGGCCCACAGGGGGTCGCTCGCGAACGGGCTGACGAGCGCACCCAGCCACACCGTGAGCGCCCGCCCCCACTCCCAGGGCTTCCACCAGGGCTTCCTTCCCTCCGCGACGAGGAGCGCCCAGCGGACGTGCAGCGTCTCGTCCAGGAAGATCGGCAGCAGGGTGAGCGCGGGCAGGCGGGTCCCGAGGTGGAGCGCGGACAGGACCAGCCAGCGCAAGGGTCGCTCGGGCCGCGCGGAGCCCGCCTATACGGACCGCGGGTTCAGCCGGACCGTCTCTCCGAGGGCGTAGCCGAAGATGAGGTAGCTCCAGAACACGGCCGGGAAGAGCCCCACGCAGCAGAGCAGGGCGCCGAACTGGGAGGCAAAGTTGGCCACGAGGTAGACGACCAGCGAGAGCGCGTAGTTCGCCAGGTTGGCCTTGATGAAGGCCAGGTGCTCGCGGAACGCGAAGGCCTCGGAGAACCGGTCCTTCAAGACCACCCGCACGAAGACCGCGGGCAGGAAGACCGCGAGGACGAGGGCGAGCAGCATCAAGAGCCCGTAGGCCGCCGCCATCCCGAGCCCCCCTATGGCCGCCGCGGCCGAGCTCGCCCCCTCCGAAGCGCGGGAGAGGCTGCCGATGCCCGCGCCCAGGAGGCCCGCGGCGCAGCCGAGCGCCATCACCACCACGATCACCCCGGCCACGTAGGTGAAGTACACCCCCACGACCTTGAGGCCGTCGTTGAAGATTCCTCCCAGGTCGTCCCACTCGGGCAACGGGCGCGGATCACCCGCCACCACCCGCCGCAGGAACCGCACCCAGTAGCCCGACACGAAGAAGATCCCCACGATGAGGGCGGAAAGCAGGGTGAACAGCCCGCCGAAGAGGATCTTCTTCACCCAGTCCGGGTCCTCGACCGCGAAGGTGAAGCACTTCGCGAAGTCGATGGTCCCGGAACCGGCAGGAGTGGGGGTCGCGCGTGTGGGCATGGTTGGCCTCGCTTCGAGTCAGGTTCGGCAGACGCTATACCCCCGCGAGGGGAGGGTCAAATCGCGGGCGGCTCCGGCACCAGCCGCCACAGGCCGAGGGCGGCCAGGCCGGCGAGGCACGCCCCCAGTCCGAGGGCGGCGGCCGCCCCGTGGACCTGCCAAAGCAGGCCCGTGACGAGGCTCGCGGGGAGCAGCATGGCGCCCGTGACCGCGTGGTAGAGGCCGAAGGCCCTACCACGCTCCGCGCGGCCGGCGAGGTCGGCCACGAGCGCCCGCTCCGGCCCTTCCGTGAGGGCATGGAACAACCCGTAGACGGCAAAGAGCAGGACGACCTGCAACGGCGTGCGCGCCACCGCGAAGCCCGCGTAGGCGAGCGCGTACACCGCCCAGCCGGCGAGGATCGCTCGCCGCCTGCCCACCCGATCGGAGAGGGCGCCGCCCGCGGTGCCGGCGGCGGCCTTCACCAGGTGATGGAAGCTCCAGAGGAGCGGGATGAAGGTGAGGTCCACCCCGGCCTCCTGGGCGCGCAGCAGGAGGAACGCGTCCGAGGAGTTGCCCAGGGTGAAGACCGCCAGGACCAGGAGGTAGAGGCGGAAGGGCAGGCGCATGGGACCCGGGGCTCCGGCGCCCTCCCTCATCGCCGGAGCGTGCGGCTCCGCGGCCGGGCGCGCCTCCTCGCGCACGGTGAAGACCAGGGTGGCCATGGCCACCGCGGCCGGGATCGCGGCCAGGCCGAAGACCACGCGCAGATCGCGGGTGAAGAGGAGGGCGGCCGAGGCGAGGAGCGGACCGACCACCGCGCCCGCGTTGTCCATGGCGCGATGGAAGCCGTAGGCGCGCCCGCGCTGGTCCGCCGGCGTCACCTCCGCCAGCAGCGCGTCGCGGGGCGCGCTGCGCACGCCCTTGCCGAGCCGGTCCAGCAGGCGGACCGCGAGGACGTGGAGGGGGGCGGTGGCCAGGGCCACCAGCGGGCGCACGAGCGACGACAGGCCATAGCCGGCCACCACCGCCGGCTTCCTCCGGGGCATGCGGTCGGAGAGCGCGCCCGCGCCGATCTTAACGAAGGCGGCCAGCGCTTCCGCGAGGCCCTCCACCACCCCGAGGAACGCGGCCCCGGCCTTGAGGGTCCCCGTGAGGAAGGCGGGGAGCAGCGGGTAGATCATCTCGCTGCTCGCATCGGTCAGCAGGCTGACCAGGCCGAGGGTCTTGACGGAGCGGGGGAGGGGCGGGGCCATGCGGGGATTCTAATCGCCGACGCCCGTCCCGCTTCGTGGTCCCTCAGTGCACGATCATGGCCTCAAGGTCGCCGGAGATCCGCGGGTCGCGGGCGCCGGCTCGGCCCGTAGACGCCGCCGAAGCCCCGCCGCCCGTCGTGAGCCCGATCTCGTATGACACGGACTCGTCCACACTCGCGAAGTTTGCGATGAGTAGCTCGTAGGTGCCGGCCGTGAAGCTGGGCAGCGAGATCTTCCGCGGCTTCTGCGTCGTCTCCGATGTCGTTACGAACTTGCACGTGCGGGCGTTGAAGTCGCTGAGCGAACAGGCCTCCCGCACCACGTAGACGCCGATCGGGCTCGAGGCGAACGTCCAGTCCACGGTGATGTCGAGGGTGCCGTTGCTGGGGGTCGTGAAGGGGAGCCGTACCACCGTCTTGGTTGGCAGGCTGCCGCTTTCTGCTTTGATGGACGTGCGCACGGCGGGCGGGAGTGTCGTCGGCGGCGGAACGCACCCCGGACCGGTGGGGTTCTTGGTGCAATCGTTCCCGCCGCCGCCGCAGGCAAACAGCCCGGCGGCGAGCACGAGGCCGCCCGCGATCGCCAGACCACGTTTCCGTGCGAACCACTTGGTCTTCGTCATCTTCTTTCTCCTCCATGGTCGCGCGGCGCGTCAGCGCCCGACAACCTCGCTCAGGACCACACCGAGACGCGTCGCTCGACGAGCACCGGGCAGTCTGCTTCGTTGCAGGGCCTGTGCCACGCGGTGTCAGGTCCGGCGGGGCGGGAATGCGCGCAAGGATGCGGGGTTGGGGAGCGGCGAGGGGGAGCGGGGAGGAAGGCCCGCCCAGTGTATGGGCGGGCCGCCCAGCGGCTGGGCAGCCTCAGTTGTCAGTCCGTGACTCCGAGGCGCTCCATCTTGATGGCCAGGCCGTTGCGCGAGATGCCCAGCAGCCGCGCAGCCTGGGTCCGGTTGCCTCCCGCGCGGCCCAGCGCCTCCCGGATCAGCCGGCGCTCCAGCCGCGCGACGCTCCCCTCGAGCTCCAGGGAGGCGGGCGTCTCCTCCGGAGCGGGCTCGTCGGGTCGGGGGGGGACCAGGACGTGCTCCGAGAGCATGCTCGACTCGATGGCCTGGCCGTCCGGGCAGAGGTAGACGAGCCGGCGCACCTCGTGCTGCAGCTCGCGCACGTTGCCCGGCCAGCGGTAGCCGAGGAGGGCCCGCAGCGCCTTGACCGTCACCCCCCGCACGGCCTTGCCGGTCTCGCTCGCGAAGCCGCGGACGAAGGCCTCGACGAAGGCGGGGACGTCCTCCTTGCGCTCGCGCAGGGGCGGGACGTGGAGAACGAAGCCGGCCACGCGGTAGTAGAGGTCGCGGCGGAAGAGGCCGTCCTCCATGCGCCGTTGGAGGTCGCTGTTCGTGGCCGCGATCACCCGGATGTCCACGGACACCGCCGGAGCCCCCACCGGCTGGACCTCCTTCTCCTGGAGGGCGCGCAGGAGCTTGGGCTGCAGGGGCAGCGGCATCTCGCCGATCTCGTCGAGGAAGAGGGTGCCCCCCGCCGCTTGCTGGAACCTCCCCTTGCGCTCCGCCACCCCGGTGGCGGCTCCCTTGCCGATTCCGAACATCTCGGCCTCGAGCAGGTCCGCGGGAATGGCGGCGCAGTTGACGGGGACGAAGGGCCCGCCGCGGCGGGCCGAGGACTTGTGCAGGATGGCGGCGAGGTGCTCCTTGCCGACCCCGGTCTCGCCGAGCAGCAGCACCGGGAGGTCGCCCTGCAAGAGCGGCTGCATCTGCTCGTAGAGGGAGGTCATGGCCGGGGAGTCGCCGAGGACGTAGCCCTCGGGGAAGACGAGGCTCCGCGCGCCCGGTCGCGCCCCGCCCGGCGGGTGGAGCGGCCGGGGGCGGAAGAGGTCGGCCAGGCCCAGGAGCACGCGCAGGAGGCGCTGCGTCTCGGAGGGACCGAGGCGCAGCTCACCCCACACCGCGAGGCCGAGGCGGTCCGCGTGCCCGCCCTGAAGCGCACAGGCGAAGGGGGGCTCGCCCGCGAAGGAGGCCGCGGCCACCGCGCTGCCCCCCGCGCCGGCCCGCGCGAATTCCTGGAGCTCCTGGTGGAGGGTCAGCTCCGCCACCTCGCCGCTGCTCACGTGGATCACGGTGGCGGAGCGGGTGAGCTCGAAGAGGGCGGCGCTCCGCGCCCCCAGCAAACGCCGTAGCCGCCCCAGCCCGCCCGCGAGATCGGGCTCGGGGCGCACCGCGAGCCGCGCCAGGACGTCCTCCACCACCCGCAAGGCGAAGCCGCCGTCCTCTGCAATCGCCGCCCCGGTGGTCTCGTCCGGGGGCAGGCCGGGGATGGGCGGGCTGGCTCCGGGGCGGAAGGGAATCGCGATGTCGACGTCCGCCGCGTCCACCGCTTCCAGATGCAGGAGGACGGGGCCGATCCGCACCTCGTCACCGGGCTCGAGCCGCGTGCGCTGGATGCGCACCCCGTTCGCCAGGGTGCCGTTCTTGCTGCCCAGGTCCTCGAGGATGAGGCCGTCCGAGCCCAGGGTCAGCAAGGCATGGCGGCGCGAGACGCCGCGCACGGGCAGCACGATCGCGTTGCCCGCCATGCTGCCGATCGCGCTCTGCCCGGGCCCGATGGCGTGGTGGCGCACCACTCCCCCGACCTCGCCCCGCAGCCGAAGGCTGGGAGGGGCCGGTCCGGGTCCGGGCCGCGCGGGACGGGGGTCGCTCACAAGACCAACGCTCGATCGTGAGAAGGAGCCATTCTACCGGCATCCCGCCGGGCCGCAATCGACGCGCCCCCGGCCCGATTGACACCTCCCCGGGGGTGGTGGTCTGCTTGCCTCGATGGCCGTGAACCCCCGCCTGTGGGCCTCGATCGTCCCCCGCGACCCCACGAAGAGGAAGCCGAACCACTACTGGGAGATGGCGCGGGTGGCCTGGCAGAACCGGGAACAGCTCGGCTACGCCTGGCGGATCCTGAGCCACGGGGTCTGCGACGGCTGCGCCCTCGGCACGAGAGGCCTCCGGGACTGGACGCTCCCCGACGTCCACCTCTGCATGGTCCGGCTCGAGCTGATGCGGCTCAACACGGCGCCCGGCCTCGACCCCGCGCGCCTGGCCGACGCGTCGGCTCTCGAGGGGCTCTCTTCCAGGGCCCTGCGCGACCTCGGGCGGCTCCCCGAGCCCATGGTCCGCGGCAAGGGTGAGAAGGGCTTCCGGGTCGTGTCCTGGGACGAAGCCTGCGGCGCGGCCGCGGAGGCCATCCGGAAGACCTCGCCCGAGCGCTTCGCCGTCTACATGACCTCGCGCGGCATGCTGAACGAGCACTACTACGCCGCGCAGAAGGCGGCCCGGGCCATGGGGACGAACCACGTGGACAACTCGGCGCGGCTCTGCCATGCCGCCTCCACCGTGGCCATGAAGAAGACCCTCGGTCACGGGGCCACCACCTGCTCCTACACGGACTGGCTCGGCACCGACCTGATCGTGTTCTTCGGCTCCAACACCCCGAACAACCAGCCGGTCACCATGAAGTACCTCTACCACGCGCGCCAGAAGGGCGCGAAGGTCGCGGTGGTCAACCCGTACTTCGAGCCGGGGCTCCAGAGCTACTGGGTCCCCTCGATCGCGGAGTCCGCGCTCTTCGGCACCCGCTTTGCCGACGAGTGGTTCGCGGTGGACACCGGGGGCGACCTCGCGTTCCTCTGCGGGGTCTTCAAGGTGCTGGTGGCGGAAGGCTGGATCGACCGCGAGTTCGTGGCGTCCCGCACCGCCGGGTTCGAGGAGGCGCGGGTCCACGCGGAGCGCCTCGACTGGGGGGCCCTCGAGCGGGAGAGCGGCGCCCCCCGCGCGGAGATGGCCCGTTTCGCGGGGATGCTGGCGGAGGCCCGGAACGGCATCTTCGTCTGGTCCATGGGGCTCACCCAGCACGCGCACGGCGTCGCAACCATCCTCGCCCTCGTCAACGTCGGCCTCGCCCGAGGGTGGCTGGGCCGGGAGAACGTCGGACTCATGCCGATCCGCGGCCATTCGGGCGTGCAGGGAGGGGCGGAGGTGGGCTGCGCCCCCGCGGTGGAGGCGGGGCAGCGCGGGCGCTTCGAGGAGGTGTGGGGCTTCCCCCTGCCCGCGGCCCCGGGACTCAGCGCGGCCGAGATGGTCGACGCGGCCTACCGGGGCGCCCTCGACGTCTTCTGGATGGCGGGGGGAAATTTCCTGGAGACCCTGCCCGATCCGCCGGCGGCGGCGCGGGCCCTCGAGCGGGTCGGCACCCGAATCCACCAGGACATCGTCCTCTCCTCGATGATGTTGCTGCCTCCGAAGGAGGCGGTCGTGCTCTTCCCCGCCACCACCCGCTACGAGTCGCCCGGGGGCGGGACCGAGACCTCGACCGAGCGCCGGATCATCTTCTCCCCCGAGGTGACGGGCCGGCGGATCGGCTCCGCGAAGGCCGAGTGGGAGGTGTTCGGTGAGGTGGCGGCCCGGGTCCGACCGGAGCGGGCGAACCGCGTGCGATTCGCCTCGTCGCAGGCGATCCGGGACGAGATCGAGGCGGCGGTTCCGCTCTACGCCGGCATCGCGCGGCTGCAGCGGGAAGGGGACGCCCTGCAATGGGGCGGGCCGCGGCTCTACGCCGACGGGCGCTTCGCCACCCCCGACGGCCGGGCCCGCTTCACCCCCGTCACGCCCCCCGCGCGCGCCCCAGCCCCTGGGCTCTTCCACGTCTCGACCCGCCGCGGCAAGCAGTTCAACTCGATGGTCCAGCGGGCGGTGGATCCGCTGACCGGCGCCCCCCGCGAGGCCGTCTTCATCTCGGAGGAGGACGCGGCCCGCCTCGGCGTGCGTGAGGGCGATCCCCTGCGCCTCACATCGCCGGTCGGGCAGTACCTCGGACGGGCCCGGATCGACCGGATCAAGCCGGGGAACCTGGCCGTCCACTGGCCCGAGGGCAACGTGCTCCTCTCCCGCGAGGAGCAAGACGCCCTCTCCCACGAGCCCGACTACAACGCGGTGGTGGAGGTCGAGAAGGCCTGAGATCCTGCTAGGCGGGACAGACGGGGATCCCGAGCTCCTCCGCTGCCCTGAGCATGCGATCGTCGTAAGAGGCCAGGCGAGGCTGCTGGCCGAGACGCCTCAGGAAATCGATCGATGCGAGGTGGAGCGCGTCGAGGGTCCGTACCGCGACCGGGAACGGCTCGAGCGCGCGCTCCAGCACCTGCGGCAGGAGCTCCAGGAAGCCGACCCGGGCCAGGGTCTGGCGTGCCACCTCCGCGTGGGAGCGGGTGAGGCCGCGGGCGTGGATCCGGACCCAGACTTCGTACTCGAGCAGCCGGCTGGAGACGAGCGTCTCCGCCCAGAGGGACGGCGTGGGTGTTCGATCCTCGGCCAGGAGGTGCGCGAGGACGACCGAGGTGTCGAGGTAGATCAACGGTCCCCGCGGTCCTGGCCGAGCTCGGCGAGCAGCTCCTCGAGTGGAGCCACCGGCGCCCGAGGGGGCGGCCCTTCGGCGACCATCGCGGGGGCCGAGATCCACCCCTTGCGCATCGCCTCGGCCAGGAGGGCGTCGGCCACCCGCGGGCTCCGCCCTTCCCGGGGGGGAACGATCTCGGCCACCACGCGGTCCCGGTCGGTCACGAGCACGGTCTCGCCGCGGGCGGCCAGCCGCACGTATTCGCTCAGCCTGTTCTTGAGGACCTTGAGCCCGACCGCGTGCATGAAGCGAAGGTAGCTTCCGGGAGCCACCTTGTCAAGCCGGTCAGCGGAACCGGCTCGGCTCGATCCCGTACTTGCGGACCGCGTAGCCGATGATGCGCTCGGTGGTGTCGAGGAGCCGAGCCGCCCGGGCCCGGTTCCCGCGCGCGCTCTTGAGCGCGTCCTGGATCAGGTCCTTCTCGTAGGCGTCCAGCGCTTCCTTGAGCGACTGCCGGGGGAGGGTCCCCGAGACCTCGGCCGTCTGTAGCGAAGGGGGAAGGTGGTGGGCGTGGATCACCCCCCCCTCGCAGACGAGGACGGCCCGCTCGATGCAGTTCTCCAGCTCGCGCACGTTGCCGGGCCAGTGGTAGCTCATCAGCATGTCGATGGCGGAGGTGGCGATCCGGCGCACGTCCTTGCCGTGGGCGGCCGCGTACTTCTCGATGAAGTGGTCGGCCAGGAGGGGAATGTCGGGCCGGCGCTCGCGGAGGGGCGGCAGGTAGATCGAGTAGACGTTCAGCCGGTAGTAGAGGTCCTCCCGGAAGGTCCCGTCTTTGACCCCGGCCTCGAGGTCCTTGTTCGTGGCCGCCACCACCCGCACGTTGACTTTGATCGCCTGCACGCCCCCCAGGCGCTCGAACTCGTGCTCTTGCAGGACGCGCAGCAGCTTGATCTGGGTGGAGGCGCTGAGCTCGCCCACCTCGTCGAGGAAGAGGGTCCCGCCGTGGGCCAGCTCGAACCGGCCCTTCTTCTGCGCGCGCGCGTCCGTGAAGGCCCCCGGCTCGTAGCCGAAGAGCTCCGACTCGATCAGGCTCTCGGGGAGGGCTCCGCAGCTCACCTTCACGAAGGGCTTCTTGGCCCGGGGGGAGCTGTAGTGGAGGGCGTGGGCCACCAGCTCCTTTCCGGTGCCGCTCTCCCCGCGGATGAGAACGGTGGTCGTGGCGGGGGCCACCTGGGCCACGTGCTCGTAGACCTGCTGCATGGCCCGGGAGCTGCCCACGATGTTCCGGATGTCGTAGCGGTCGCGCAGCTCCTGGCGCAGCTTGGTGTTCTCGTCGAGGAGCCGCTTGCGCTCTCCCTCCACCAGCTTGTGGACGCGCACCGCCTGGCCGATCATCGAGGCCACGATCCCGAAGAGCTTGCCGTCCTGCTCGTAGCTCCGGTCCTTGTGGTAGGGGAGGCCCACCCCCAGCGCCCCCACCGTGCGGTTGTCCGCCTTGATGGGGACGCACACGAAGGACATCTCCTCCTTGCCCGACTTCTTGAAGACGCCGCTCTTGTCGAGGAAGAGCGGCTCCCGGCTCACCCGCGGCACCATCACCGGCTTCCCGCTCGCCACCACCCGCCCGGTGATCCCCTCCCCGAGCCGGTAGCGGGAGTTGCGCGCGGTGCCCGCGCCCGCCCCCGTGGCCGCCTCCACCACCAGGTCACCCGCATCCTCGTCCTTCAGGAAGATGGCGGCCGAGAGCGTCCCCCGGCTCTCCTCCAGGATCTCCAGGATGCGCGTCAGGGAGCCCTTGAGGTTGAGGGTGGAGCCCAGGGTCTGGCTGACCTCGAGCAGGTCGGAGAGCTGGCGGACCTCGGCGGTGGGCACGGCGCCCGATTATGACAGAAGTGTCGCCCCGCGGCGGCACCCGCGACAAATGTGTGGGCCTAGGGCCGCGAGCGCCGAGAAGCGGAGGCGGAGCGCGCCCCCGTGATCGCCTTGAAGAATGCGTCGGCGATCAGGTCGTAGCCGGCGTCGTTGGGGTGGACACCGTTCTCGTCCAGCGGGTCGAAGAGCGCGGGCAGGTTGCCCTTGGCCCGGAAGGCCGCGTTCAGGTCGGCCAGGAGCGCCCCTTCCGACTGGGCGAGTCCCTTGATGAGGACGTTCATCGGATCGATCCACTGGTTGCGGCCGTCGTTCAGCGCCGGGTTCACGGGAGGGAGGGTGGCGAGCACGGGGAGGCTCTCCGCGTCCTTCACGTGCTCCACGATGTCTCGAAGGGAGTCGATCGTGAAGCAGGCGGTAGGCGGCTGCAGCTGGCAGGTCTGGTCGTTCCAGTCGTTGGTTCCGTAGAGAATCAGCGTGTAGGCGGGCTTGTGGCGCAGCCCCCTCGCTCCCGTGATGCGGTCTGCGCCGTCCTTGCTGGGCGACCCGTATTTGCCCTCCTGAATCACCTCGGCGCGTCCGAGGTAGCCGGTGAGCCGGCCCTGCAGTTTGAGGACGTAGCCCTTGGTGTCGCTGGAGCCCTCCCCCGCGGTGATGCTGTCGCCGAAGGCCAGGTAGCGGTTGGGCTCGTTGTCGCCGATGGGCAGGCGCACGGGCAGACGCACCGGATCCCCCGACTGCGGCACCTGGACGGGAATGGGCGTCGTGGGGACGAAGAACGGGGGCAGGCTCTCGGTCCGGATGGCCACCGTCTGGCTCCCGGCCCGCACCCCGCTCACCACCGCCTGGCCCCCGGCCGCCGACTTCGCCGAGACCGATCCCACCACGACGTCGATCTGCTGGAGCCGGACCGCCTCGATCGCGTCCACCACCCCGTTGCCGTTCTCGTCGTAGAACACGAGGGCGTTGACCGAGTAGGTGGGCTCGGTGGACGGAGTGGGACCGCCGGGGGGCTTGCTCCCCCCGCAGGCGGCGAGGGGAAGGCCCAGGATGACGAAAGCGCGGAGCACGCCATGCCGACGCGTTCCCCTCCCCCTACGTGGGGAGGGATAGGGTGGGGGGTCGATGAAAGCGCGGAGCCGTACGCGCATCGGCCTTTCCTCCCCCCTACGTGGGGGAGGAAAGGAGGGGGGGTCGATGAATGAAGAGATCACAGACGAACGGAAAAAGCTCATCGCCAAACAACGCATTCTACCAGACGGGGCGCCCTCAGGTCTTGGTGGAGCGGGGGATCAGGTCGCTCGCGTCCCCCGGGGCTTCCAGCAGGCGCAGGCCCACGTCGAAAGCCATCGAGGTGGAGCCACGGGGGCCGTCGGCAGGATGGGTCTGGTCCACCCGGACCACCTCCCCCCGGAGGCCCACGGACGGCGCGCCCGGCGCGCCCGGCGCGCGGATCACCAGGCTCACGGCGCTCCCCACCGGCACCGGCTTCTTCAGGCTCAGGAGCAGGCCGCCCGCGGAGACGTTCCGGGCCCGGGCCGTGGTCCGCCGGCCGGGGGCTCCCAGGGTGACCGGGTGGTCCGCGGGGACGCGCAGGTGGCGGCGGCGCTCACCCTGCGCGAGCACGATCCGGTTCTTGCCGGCGGCCTTGGCCCGGTAGAGCCCTTCGTCCGCCTTCACGATCATGTCGGCGGGGGTGGCCGCGTCATCGGGCCAGGTGACGATCCCGCCCGAGAGGGTGACCCGGGGCCCCCGGCGGCGCCGGAAGCGCTGCTCGACGCGGAGCCGCACCCGCTCGGCCACCACGTAGGCCCCAGTGCGGGAGGTCTCGGGGAGGACCACCGCGAACTCTTCACCACCGTAGCGAGCGGCGATGTCGATCTCGCGCACGCTCTCCTTCACGAGGGCGGCCGTCCGAGCCAGCACCCGGTCTCCCTCCAGGTGGCCGAGGGTGTCGTTGACGAGCTTGAAGTCGTCGAGATCGAGGAGGACGAGCGAGGTCTTGAGGGCGTGGCGCCGCGACCGGATCATCTCGTGGCGAAGAGCCTGCAGGAAGTAGGCGTGGTTGAAGAGGCCTGTGAGCCCGTCCGTGACCGCCGAGCGCTCGGTGCGCTCGTAGGCCGACACCTCGATCACCTTCGGGTTGCGGAGGCGGTGCTCGACGTTGGCGAAGTAGTCGAGGAGCGACACCCGCAGGCCGGGATCGCGGCCCAGCAGGTCGGCGAGCCGGGTGCGGTGCTCACGGATGCGCCGCCAGTGGCGGCGGGCTTCCGCCTCCGGGAACTCGAGGTTGGCCAGCACCGCGAGCAGGACCGCGTGGATGGCGTCGCCCTTCGCCCTGCGCTCCGCCAGCTCTCCCAGCAGGCGCTCCTCCTCGCCGGGCGCGGCCTCGAGCATTGGCAGGAGGGACTGCCGCAGACTCTGGTGGAGATCACTCGGTTCCATCGTGGATCGCAGGCGGGAGCGCGCGAGGACTGTATGATAGGCGCAGGCCCGCTGTAAAGCGGCCTTTTTCAGGAGGCCCCCTGAGCGCCCTCACCTTCGCCGTCGTGCTGACCGCCCTTGCGCCCCCGGCCGCTCCTCCCGCGGGGCCCGCGGCGGTGTACTTCGAGCAGTCCACCCTGGTGCGCACGGACGGCGTGGCGCAGGGGGCGGGGGTGCTCTCCCGGGTGTGGTACGGCGGGAAGCGCATGCGCCTCGAAGCGGGGGACGTGCCGGGCGGACCGGCGCTGATCCTGCGCCTCGACCTCGGCAAGGCCTGGCGGCTCGACCCCGAGCGCAAGGTCGCCACCGAGATCGACGCGGCGCAGCTTCGTGCCCGCTCGCAGATGGACGCCTCCCTCGCGGGCGACCTCATGGGGGGAAGCGAGGAGGGGCGCGTGCGGACGAGAGCCCTCAGCAACCCGCGGACCATCGCGGGCCACGCCTGCCAGGGCTTCCGGGTCACCGGCCCCTCGGTGGTGATGGACCTGTACCTGGCGCAGGACCTGGGCGTGGGGACCGACGCCTTCGCCGAGTTCATCGAGTGGTCGGGGGCGGACCAGTCGATGGGCGGGGTCCTGGCCGAGATCCGGAAGCTCCGGGGCTTCCCCTTGCAGACCCGCTCGCGGGTCACCGTGCTGGACCGGGTCCACGAGATCGTCTCCACCATCACGAAGGTCGTGGTGGGGCCGCAGCCGCGCTCTCTCTTCGAGGTGCCCGCCGGCTACCGGGTGGTGGTCGAGGCCAGAGACCCCGAGAAGGAGTGACCGGTGGGCATCCTGTTCTCCATCCTCGGCAACGCGGTAGCCCTCCTGGCCACCACCATCGTCCCCGGAATCACCTTCCAGGGGAGCTGGCTCCAGCTCGTCCTCGCGGGCGCGCTCTTCGGCCTCTTCAACCTGATCGTGCGCCCGCTCGCCATCCTGCTCTCCCTCCCCGCCCTGATCCTGACCCTGGGCCTCTTCTACTTCGTCCTGAACGGGATCCTGCTCTGGCTCGCCCAGTTCATCCTGCCCGGCTATCGGGTGGACGGGGTGCTGGCCGGTATCCTGGGCAGCCTCGTGCTCATGATCGTGAACTGGCTGCTCTCGGCGGTCTTCAAGCAGGAGGGCTAGCCGACCCTGGCCGCGATCGCCTCCGCGATCTCGGTCGTGCCCGCGGTGCCCCCCAGGTCCCGGGTCAGCTTGCGGCCCTCGGCCAGCACCGCGTAGACCGCCTCCCGCACCCGGCGGGCCGCCTCGTGCTCGCCCAGGTACTCGAGCATCATGGCCGAGGAGAGGACGAGGGCCATGGGATTCGCCAGGTTCCGCCCCGCGATGTCGGGGGCGCTCCCGTGCACCGCCTCGAAGATGGCCCCCGCCTCGCCGATGTTCGCCCCCGGCGCCATCCCCAGGCCGCCGATGAAGCCCGCGCACAGGTCGGACACGATGTCGCCGTAGAGGTTCTCGAGGAGCAGCATGTCGAAGCGGGTGGGGTCGAGCACGAGCTGCATGCAGGCGTTGTCCACGATGATCTCGTCGTACTTGACCTCGGGGAAGTCCTGGGCCACCTTCCGGCAGCAGTCGAGGAACAGCCCGTCGGAGAGCTTCATGATGTTGGCCTTGTGGATAGCACTCACCCGCTTGCGGCCCTGGCTCCGGGCGTGCGCGAAGGCGAAGCGGGCGATCCGGGTCGAGGCTTTCTCGGTGATGATCTTGATCGACTCCACCACCCCCGGCACCACGACGTGCTCGAGGCCGCTGTAGAGGTCTTCGGTGTTCTCCCGGACCACGATCAGGTCGACCCCCTCGAAGCGGCTCTTGACCCCGGGGAGCGTCTTCACCGGGCGGAGGTTCGCGTAGAGGTCGAGCTGCTTGCGGAGCTCCACGTTGACCGAGCGGTGGCCGGTGCCGACCGGGGTCTCGGTGGGGCCCTTGAGCGCGACCTTGTTCTTGAGGACCGATGCGAGCACGCGCGGGGGGAGGGCGGTTCCGTGCTCGCCGATCGCGCTCGCCCCCGCGATCTCGGTCTCCCAGTGGAAGTCGATCCCGGTGGCGGACAGCACGCGCACCGCCGCCGCCATGACCTCGGGGCCGATGCCGTCGCCGGGAATCAGGGTGATGGGGTAGCTCATGGCCTCAGGAGATCGGGCTCCCGGCCACGAGGTCCAGGACTTCCCGGGTGGAGCGCGCGCGCTTTAGGATGCCGAGGTCCTCGGGGCTGACCTTGCCTCGCTGGAGCAGGGTCTCGCGCACCCAGCGGAGGAGCCCATCCCAGTAGGCGTCGTCGCCGAAGAGGATCACGGGCAGGGGCTCCACCTTCCGGGTTTGGACGAGGGTGACCGCTTCGAACATCTCGTCCAGGGTCCCGAAACCCCCGGGCAGGAAGACGAAGGCCTTGCTGTACTTCACGAACATGACCTTGCGCACGAAGAAGTAGCGGAACGAGAGGGTGGTCGTGAGGTAGGGGTTGGGCTTGTCCTCGAAAGGCAGCTCGATCGCGATCCCGATGGACTGACCCCCGGCTTCGAGCGCGCCCTTGTTCGCCGCCTCCATGTCGCCGGGGCCGCCGCCCGTGATCACGGCCTGGCCGGCCCCGGCCAAGGCCCGCCCGAGCTCCTCGGCGCGGCGGTAGTCCTCCTCGCCCGGCTTGCTGCGGGCCGAGCCGAAGACGGTCACCCCCTTGGGGATGCGCGAGAGGGACTCGAAGCCCTCCACGAACTCGGCCATGATGCGGAAGATCCGCCAGGTGTCGTTCGCGAAGTCCGGATCCTGCAAGCCTTGCTCCATCAATGAATTGCGATCATAGGCGGGGGAGGGCGGGAAATCAACCGCCGGACCGGAACCAAAGCGTACCCCCGCCCGTTACCGAAGCGGCAAGGGAAGGATAAGGGGTCGAAAGTGCGGAGCTGGTCTGCCGCAGCGATCCCTCCCCCCTACGTGGGGGAGGATAGGAGGGGGGGTCGATGAACGAACGACACTTGCGGCCCCGCCGGATGGCCGTGACGACCCTCCTGGCCGCTGGGCTCACCGCCGGGTGCCTGGTCGAGATCAACCACGTGGCGGACCCGGGCCCGGCTTTCGAGCAGGCCAGGCGAGAGGCCGCTCGTTACCAGGGGCGGCCGGGCCCGGCCCACCACGTCAACGTGCTGGTGTACGACCATGACGACGGGCAGCTCGTCCGGGTCAGCGTGCCGATGTGGCTGGCCCGGAAGGCCGCCCGCACCGCCCTGCGTGACAAGGAAGAGATGGACCTGGACCTGGACGGTCGGGCCGAGCGCAAGCTCCGGCGCCACGTTCGGCTCGAGGACCTGGAGGAAGCCGGCCTCGGGGTGCTGGTGGAGGTGGAGGAGGAAGGCGGCGACCTGGTGCTCGTCTGGCTGAAGTAGCCGCGTGCGTGGCGCCGTGGTCCAATGTCGCAGGGATGCAGAGCCCGGCCGAGCCCGGGTCCGACCTGGATCTCCTGCACCGGCTGGCCGCCGGCGACCGGGAGGCCCTCACCCCCCTCATGGAGCGGCACTACCGGCGGCTCTACCGGCTGGCCCTGTCGTACCTCCGGAATCCCGATGACGCGCTCGACGCGGTCCAGGAGACGTTCGTGAAGACATTCCAGAACGCCGCGCGATGGGACGGGACCTCGGAGGCCGGCCCCTGGCTGTCCCGCATCACGATCAACGTCGCCATCGACCGCTACCGCCGGGACAAGCGGCGCCAGGCCACCTTCACCCCCCTCGCGGAGGGCGACCACGACGAGACGATCGCGGGGGGCGAGCCCTCGCCCGAGCGGCGCACGTTCGGCTCCGAGCTGGCCGGGCGCATCGCCTCCGCCCTGCGCGTGCTCCCCGAGAAACAGCGGGCCGTCTTCGTGCTGCGCCACTACGAGGAGATGAGCCTCGAGGAGATCGCGGAGTCCCTGGGCATGAGCCTGGGGACGGTCAAGAGCAGCCTGCACCGCGCCGTCCATCGCCTGCGCGAGCGCCTCCAGGGGGTCCGGGCATGATCTTCGACCACCTGCGCTACGGCCCGAAGGTGAGCCTGCTGGCCTTCGGAGCCCTCGAGGGACGGGCGCGCGAGGCCACGGAGCGGCACGCCGGCTCCTGTGCTCGCTGCCGGAGCGAGCTCGAGTCGCTCCTCGCCCTCCACGAGGTGCTCCGCGCCGACCCCGTGCGCGGAGCCGAGCCCGGCCTGCCGCTCCCCATGCTGGTCGCCCGGGTGGAAGCCCGGGTCAGCGAAGCGCTCGCCAGGCCGCGGGGGCACTGGGCCTGGCGGCTGGGGGTGGGCCTGCCGGCCGCGGCCGCGATCGTGGCCATCGCGCTCCTCGCTCCCCGGATCGCGTCCCGCGTCACCCCTGTCCCGCCGCCCCCCGCCGGGGTGGACGAGCCGCCCGTGGTGTCCGCGGAGGCCCTCTCCCGCCTGGAGCGCAACGTGGCCCGGGAGCAGGCCGCGCGCTACCTGAGCGACGCGGGGGACGTGCTGGTGACGGTGGCCGCCGCGCCGGCCGAGTGCGACCGGAAGGACGAGCGGGTCGACGTGGGGCAGGCCTCCGCCCGGAGCCGCGAGCTGCTGGCCCGCCGCGCCCTCCTGCTCGAGTCGGGGCCGCAGGCGGTGGCGAGCGCGCGCCCGGTCCTCGACGATGTGGAGCAGGCCCTGCGCGAGGTGGCGTCGCTGGAGTCCTGCGTGCGCCGAAGGGATGTGGAGCGGCTGCGCGCGAACGTGGAGCGCCGGCAGCTGCTCCTGCGAATCCGCCTCATGACCCGGGAGCTCGAAGGATGAAGGGACGGGCTCGGGCGCGCGCGTGGACGGTCGCCCTCCTGGCCGGGCTCGCCCTGCTCGGCGGGTCGGGCATCGTCTTGGCCCAGGGAGACCCTGATCGCCTGCGCAACGCCAAGGCCCTCTTCTTCGACCGCAAGTACGCCGAGGCGCGGCAGGCCTGGGAGGCCATCCAGGCGGGCCGCGGGCCCGAGGCCGAGGCCGCCCCCTACTGGATCGCGCGCTGCAGCGAGAGCCTGGGCGAGCTGGAGCGAGCCCTGGGCGAGTACGGCGCCTACCTGGCGGCCCGCCCCGCCGACCGCGCGCTCGCGGAGGAGGCGCGGACCAGCCGGGTGAGCCTGGCCGCGCGCCTGTACAAGATGGGACACCCGCAACACCTGCCGATCCTGAAGGACGCGCTCACGGATCCGAGCCGGACCGTGCGCTATTTCGCGGCGCTCCAGCTTCCGACCCTCGGCTGCGACGTGGGAAAGGCGGCTCTCCCGGTGCTCAGGAAGATCCTGGTGGAGGAGAAAGACGAGGATCTGATCGACCGGGCCAAGCTCGCGCTCCTGCGCTGCGATCCCACCTCCCTGGCTCCGAGCCCGGGGCCGGCACCGGCACAGCCCCTCGCGCGTACGCCAGCGCGTGCGGCGAGCTGGATCCGCGTCCGGATCTACCACAAGGGCGCGGCGAAGCCGCAGGTCTCGGTGAACCTGCCGGTGGCCCTGGCGGAGATGGTCTTCAAGAGCCTGCCCGAGGACGCGCGGGCCGAGCTCCGCCGGAAGGGCTACGACGCGGACAACTTCTGGGACCGGCTCAAGAAGCTGGGGCCGACCGAGATCATCAGCATCGAGGGTGACGAGGGGGAGCGGGTCCAGATCTGGCTCGAATAGTCGCGGGAGGGACGATGAAGGCCACATGGCTGTTGGCGATCGTGCTCGCAGGGGAGACCACGGGGACCCGATCGGCCGAGGACGACCTCGCGCTCGTCAAGAAGGCGGTGGCGGCCCGGCCTGCGGCCCCGGCCACCACCCCGATGGTCGTGGCACAGGAGGGAGCGGGGCAGAAGGGCGACCCGCAGGAGCGGGAGGCGACTCGCCCCGCCCGCAAGGGCAAGGAACCCCAGTGGCTGCGGTTGAGGGTGGCAGAAAGGGGCGGCAAGAAGGTTTCGGTCAACCTGCCCCTCGCCCTGGTGCGGGCGATCGGCGAGGACTGGCCCATCGAGCTCCACTGCAACCGGCCGTGGAAAGAGCGGACGCGGCTGAGGCTCGGCGACGTGCTGCATGCGCTCGACTCGGGCCAGGACCTCGTCCAGGTGGACGAGGAGGACGCGACCGTCCGGGTCTGGGTCGAATAGCCTCCGTTTGAGCCTCGGCGCTTCTGGACCCGGGCACGGACACCGGGTGCTCCCGCGAAGCGACACCTTCGGGCGGAGCAGACCCGCAAGTCCTTGGCCCTCTGTGACAACCAGATGGAACGGGCCTTGCTCTTGAGTCCATCGGCGTCCGTTCACTTGGGGGGAAACGGTCATGAACACACGCAGACTCGTAGGAGCGACGATCCTGGGCCTCACGGCCCTCCTGGCCGGCTCGGCCTCAGCACAAGCCTGGGACCGGCGCGGGCACGACGGTGATCGTCGCGGCTACTACTCGAGGGGGTCGCATTCATACGGGCGTAGCTACCGGTCGTACCGCTACCGCGCTCCGCGGCGCTACTACTCGGTCCGGCCCTACTACTACTCGGGGCGGCCGTACTACGACTACGACTACGGCTACGATTCGTACTACTCGGCCCCGCCGCCCGACTACTACTACGGGCGGCGGTACTGCAGGCCTCGTTCGCGCGTCGGCGTCTTCTTCGGCTTCTAGCCGCCGCGCGGGCCCCGCGTCGGCGGGCGAGCGGCCGGGTGAGCTAGCTCGCCGGCGCGTAGTACCCGAGCTTGTGGCGGATCTGCAGCTCCTCGCGGGTCGGGGTGCGGACCACGATGCGCCGCCACTTGCCGTCGCGCCTGCGGTTGGAGGAGACGTAGCCGAGGCTGTACTGCGTGCGCAGCTCCTCGGCGATCTGGTCGTAGACCGAGTCCAGCTCCGAGAGCGAGTTCGGGAAGAACACGCGCCCCCCGGTGTCCCGGGAGAGGGCGGTCAAGAGGTATTCCGCCTGGCTGAAGGCGAGGCGCTGCCGGTCCTGGGCGCGGTTCGGCCGGAGGCTGATGCAGTAGATGTTGATCTCGGTCTTGCGGGCGAGCTGCATCACCTGCTCGTCGCTGACGAGTGAAGCGGTGTCCTCGCCGTCCGTCAGCAGGACGATGGCCCGCCGCCGGAGCTGTCCCCCCTTCTTGTCCTTGCTCAGCTCCTTTAGGGCGATGTAGAGCGCGTTGTGGAGG
>Ga0137361_10000460_pt1 | contig 22741 bp, 13 predicted proteins | sample Mad1_80_16metaG_FD_104923 | JGI IMG/M metagenome (GOLD analysis project Ga0137361, IMG submission 104923) | Vadose zone soil microbial communities from Angelo Coast Range Reserve, California, USA - Mad1_80_16 metaG | ecosystem: Environmental > Terrestrial > Soil > Vadose zone | place: USA... | reverse complement strand
GCCCCAGTCGGCAAAAATGGCTTCACAGAATTTCTGGCCGTAGCCGGAAGAGCCGCGCGGATTGGGAAGAAGGACGGCGTAGCCGTTGGCGGCGTAGAGCTGCGCGAGATGGTAGAAGGAAGCCGAATACTGGCCGACCGGACCGCCATGGGGATTGAGCAGCGTGGGGACTTTTTTGCCGGGAGCGTAATCGACGGGTCTGTAAAGATAGCCGGAAACGGAAGTGCCGTCCTTGCTTTTGAAATGAACGTAGTCGACTTTGGCAAGGCGGAGCTGCGAGAAGAGGGCGTCGTTGGTTTTAGTGAGGCGAGTGAGATCCTTTTCATTCGAAAGAAAGATCTCGTCCGGGCGATCGAGGGCGCTGATTTGTGCAGCGATGGCGTCGTCTTTGCTGAGCGAGTACGAGGCCACAACAAGGCGGCCGCCGATGGGGTGCCTAACTTCGCCGCCGGTGACGGCGATGCGGCAGAGATTTTCTGTGCCGTCGTCGTCGGCAATGAAGTAGATGGAGCGGCCGTCAACCGAGAAACGCGGGCGGCGCACGCTGCGGTCAAATGCAGTTGTGAGAACTCTTGCCACGCCGCCGGAGGACGGGGCGATGGCGAGATGATGCGTGGCGTAAATCATGGCCTGGACGTCGGTTTGGCTGACAAAGGCAATCCATTTGCCGTCGGGAGACCAGGCGGGCGAACGGTCGGGACCGGGGTTGGTCGTGATTTGAGTGAGGTGCACGCCCTTGTCGGTATTGCTCGCAGCAACGACCCAGATGTCCGAGTTGTAGGTGCGATCGGGGTCGGGCGTGCTGCGATTGCTAGTGAAGGCGAGAGAAAGACCATCCGGTGACCACGCAGGCTCGGAGTCGTCGAAGTCGCCGGAGGTGACCTGTGTGGCTTTTTTGGAGGTGGTGTCGAAGACGTAGAGATGCGTGCGACGGCGATCGAGATAGCCGACGGTGTCACGCTTGAACTGGAGACGATCGATGACGAAGGGCGGCGGCGTTTTAGGCTTTGGAGCGGCGGCGGGCTTGTCTTTGTCCTTGTCTTTGGCGGCTTCCAAGTCCTCGGGCTTGGGATCGCGAAGAACTAGAACGAGACGAGTGCTGTCCGGGGACCATTCGAAGTCGTCAACGCCTTGAGGAATGTCGGTGAGGTGAGCGGCTTCGCCACCGAGGCGGTTGAGAAGCCACACCTGAGTTTTGCCGTTGTTTCGAGAGGAGAGGAAGGCCAGGAACTTGCCGTCGGGACTCCAGCGAGGATGCGAGGAGGAGACGCCTTCAGCCGTCATGGGGATAGGCTCTCCACCATGGGCCGAGATCATCCAAAGGCGCTGCTCGTTCTTATCTTCCTTGAGCATGCGCGTGCGTACGACGTAAGCGACCCACTGGCCGTCGGGGCTCAGCTCAGGTTGCGAGGCTTCGCGAATTTGGAAGTAGTCGTCAATGGTGATGTTGCGGGGAGTGGCAGGATCGGGCTTCGGGGCAGATTCCTGAGCGCGGATGGGCAGCCACAAAACCAAAACAAGAGATGCGAGGACGGAGCAGCGAATGGTTTTCATGCAGCAAAACTCCTCAGAAATAAAGTGGAACGCAATCCGGGGGCGTAGTGTAGCAGAGGGAGAGATGGGGTATGGCTGGAAAAAAATTCAGCGCGTACGATTGGCGAGAGCGCTGCCTGCAACGACAGAGGCGGCTATTCGTAGCGCAGGGCTGTCAGGGGATCGAGTTTGGAGGCGCGATGGGCGGGCAAGAAACTCGCCAGCGAGGCTACCGCGGTCAGCAAGATAACAGCCATTACGAGCGTCAAGGGATCGCGCGGCTTCAAGCCGTAGAGCAAAGACTTGGCGGCTTGAGCCGCGCCCAGGGCGAGGCCGATGCCAATCACCAAGCCTGCAACCGTGAGCACGCCTGCTTCGTGCAGAATCATTTTCACGACGTCGCCACGTTTCGCGCCGATGGCCATGCGGATTCCAATTTCCCTGGTGCGCTGCACCACCATGTAGGAAATGACGCCGTAAAGTCCAATGGCCGCGAGAAGCGCCGCGAGGAAGCCGAAAAAGCCTGAGAGAGTAGCCATCAGTTCGTCTTGCAACAGCGAATCGTGAATTCGCGTCTTTAAAACCCTAAAGTCAAGGTCGATGCCAGGATTTACTTCGGCAACGGTTTGTTTCAGCGAGCCCATAAGGGTAGTCAAGGGCAGCGACGAGCGAATCAAGATTTGATCGTCCGGGCCGGGCTTTTCCTGCTGCGGGGCCGGGAAATACATAAACGGCAAAAATTCCTCGTGCATGTTCTGAAACTTGTTGTCACCTGTCACTCCCACAATCTCATAAAGAGGCCGCGGCTTTCCCGGCGGTTCGTGTATGCGGAACCTCTTGCCGAGGGGATCGGCGCCTTTAAGAATTTTGCGCGCAAAGGCCTGATTGACAATGGCCACCTTGACTGAGGTGGTGGTATCGCGGTCGTCGAAGTCGCGTCCCGCGAGGAGTGGCGTTCCAATGGCCTGAAAATAGCCTGGGCCAAGATAATTAAGCCACGCGACACCCGCGTCTGTGTCGGAACCTTCGAGAAGGACGTTGTCATTCCAGGAGCTGCCGCCAAAGGGCACGAGCATCGCGCTGGCGGCGGATTCCACGCCGGCCATGGCCTGCACATGCTTCAGGATGTCGCGTTTGTATTCGGTAAAACGCTCCTCGGGGATGTGCAACCGCCCGAAATCGACGTTGGTGACCAAGATTCCGCTTTGCTGGAAGCCGATATTCAGTGTGGTCAAGTTGCGCAGGCTCCTGACAAAAAGCAACGCGCCCATCAACAGGACGACGGAAAGCGCCACTTGCGAAACGACCAGAATGCGCCGGAGACTGAAGCGCTCACGGCCTCCAGACATTCCGCGGCTGCCGGATTGCAGCAGCGTGGCAGGCTCCGCGCGCGTGGCACGCACGGCCGGAGCAAGTCCGAAGGAGACCGTCGTCAGCACCGCGAGCGCAGTCGTGAAAGCCAGCAGGCGCCAATCCATCCCGAGATCCAGGAAGATTTGACTCTGCGGCGTGCTGATGAACGCCACAAGCAGGCGGCTTATCGCGAACGCCAGAAAGAGCCCGCAAATCGTGCCAGCCACTGCGAGCAGAAGGCTTTCAGAAAGCAGATCGCGAATCATTCGCCAACGCGAGGCTCCCAGCGCTCTCCGGATGGTTATTTGGCGTTCGCGAGCACCGGCGCGTGCCAGCATCAAGTTCGCCAGGTTGGCGCAGGCAATGAGCAAGACGAGTCCGGAAATGCCGAGGAGCAACCACAGGGACGTCTCTGAGTCCTCGCGTAACTCCGAGAATCCCGTGCTGGCGGAAAACGCGCCGAGTTTGTATTCGAGATATTTCTTTACGCCCGCGGCGTCGTAAACGGGCGGAATCGTCTCTTGCAAAATCGCGGGCGTGACGGCGTTCATCTGCGCGCTGGCGCGGGCAATCGTCCATCCGGGTTTCAAGCGGCCGACGGAGGCTAGCCACCAGGCATGACGGAGCGTCAGCCGGTTGTTGCGCGGGCTGAGTATAGGCTCGACGCAAATGGGCACGGCCACGTCAAAGGTATCGCCCACGGAGATGCCATTGAAACCCGGAGGCGTGACGCCAAGAACTTCGAAGGAATTGCCATCGAGCGTCAGGCGCTTTCCAACCGCGGAGGGATCACCGGCAAAATCCCGCTGCCAGAATGAGTAGCTGATGTTTGCTCCCGATGCGCCGCAGTCGGGCTGGTCGTCCTCCGGACCAAGAAGGCGGCCAAGAATCGGCGCTACGCCAAGAACATGAAAGAAATCGCCGCTGACCCGGATACCTTTTGCCTTGCGGACCTCCCCGCCCGTGGCCAGATTGAATCGCTGGTCGGACCAAGCGGCGATTTCGGCGAATCCTTCCTGGCGCTTGCGGATCTGCTCCCAAATGGGAAAGGTGAGCTGGGAATACTGGCTCGAAAACTGGCCGGAACCCCAATGGCGGTCGGCAATCCGGATGGTACCCAGCTCCTGGGGGTTCTTGACAGGAATGGCACGGAGGCGGACGGAGTCGATGAGCTGGAAGATGGCGGTGTTGGCGCCGATGCCGAGCGCGAGCGTAAGGACGGAGATAATAGTGAAGCCTGGACTTAGCCGAAGAAGGCGAAAGGCGTGGCGAAGGCTTTGCCAGAATGAGGCCATCGGAACCCCCTGGCAGTATAAGACGACGGAGGAACAGGAATGTCACGCTGCGTGGACGCCGAAAACGGCGATCAGGAGGTCAATATTCCCAAGAAGAGGGACGGGCTGAAGCCCGCCCCTATAGGGTCTCTCAGGGTTGCGGGCGCGCGGGCTGCGGTTTGGGCAGGGGCTTGCGCGGGATCATTTCGTCGCGGCTGGCGGTCAGGTAGACGAAGGAAGCGACGATCACGGCCATCTGCTTCATGTCCGGCTCCTGAATGCGCTCGTAGACGTCCATGTTGGAATGGTGGGTGCGCGTGTCGTAGTCCAGAGGATCCTGTATGAATTGAAAGCCCGGCAGGCCCACAGCATTGAAGGCCAGGTGATCGGTCCCGCCGGTGTTGCGGATGGTGAGAGTGTTCATGCCGAGGTCGTGGAACGGCTCCATCCATGCGGAGAAGATGGGGGCCACCATTTCGTTGCCCTGGAGATAGACGCCGCGAATCTTACCAGTGCCGTTGTCGACGTTGTAGTAGGTGTCGAGCTTGGCATGCTCCGGAGAAGGCTTCATCACTTCGGGATCGGCGAAATGTTGCTTGACGTAAGCGCGGGAGCCGAGCAGGCCCTGTTCTTCGCCGGTCCAGAGGCCGATGCGAACAGTGCGGCGCATTTTCAGGCCGGTGGTCTTGAGAATGCGGATGGCTTCGAGCATCACGCCGGAGCCTGCGCCATTGTCTGTGGCGCCGGTGCCACCATGCCAGGAATCGAAGTGCGCGCCAAGCATGACGATCTCGTCGGCTTTGGCTTTGTCCGTGCCGGGGATTTCGCCAATGATGTTGAAGGAATTCAGATCGTCGTCGTAGAACTTGTTTTCGATATCGATCTGCAACGTAACGAGTACTTTCTTATCGAGCATTCGATAGATGCGGCCGTAATTTTCGCTGGCCACGGCAACACGCGGAGGGGCCGGCGGATCTTTCTCCTTGTCACGACCGCCTCCCTGCTGGACGAAGACGGTGCCGTCATCGCCGCGGGAAGGCTCGATCCAGGCGGCAACGCCTTCTTCGACAAGAAACTTCTGTATCTTGAGACTTAGTTCACGCTGGGCGCGAAATTGCGCGGCGCGATCTTCGGCGGGCGCCACGGGCACCGGCTGGGTGGCAAGCTCCGCCAACTCGGCATCCGTGTAGCGGTGCGCTTGCGGTTCAAAGCGCTCAGGATTCTCGGGAATGGCGGCGGTGAGGACAAACTTGCCTTTCAGCTGGCCGCGATACTTAGCGATGTCTTCCTCTTTCAGAATTGGCGCGAGGACTGCGGCGGCGGTTACCGGGCCGTTGGTCCCGGGCGTCCACGCCTTCGGGTAGGCGATCAGAGGGAACGGGCGCGGGGAAATTACTTGAGCGGAAAAGCGTTCGTTCGACCAGCCCCGGCCGAAGGGTCCCCAAGGCTCCAGATGGACGTTGGCGAGCTGCCATTCCTTCATCTTGCGGGTGGTCCAATTGGCGGCTTCCTTGATGTCCGGCGAATTCGTAAGACGCGGGCCGTAGACATCCGTCAGGTAGCTCATGATTTCCATTACTTTGGAATCGTTGAAGCCTTCGTCCTTGATCTGATGAATCGCGAACAGCTCCGACTGGCTCGGGGCCTGTGCCGCCAAAGGTAAAACCATCAAGAAGACTACGAATACCGCTAACGAGCTTGCATGCTTTCGCACCATCGTCCTCCGACTGTCGTATTTACATTTCTCGCTTGTCAGGAAATCACCCAGGGGAAGCAGTCGCTTTGCATGTGACGCCGTTGATCGCAAATCGGTTTCATTCGCAATGCAGCTAAACATGGAAGGGCGGGCAAGCCCCGCCCCGACAGGTATCATGGAGCGGTGGGCGAGACAAAAAAATATTTTGCTGAGGCGCATTTTTTTCTTGCATGCAGGGGCGGCTCTTGTATGCTGCGAATGCGAACTCGCTTTATTTTTGGCAATGAGCGCAAAAACGCGACGTCAAGAGCGAGTTTCCCTTAGGAGGACGAGAGTAAAAATTGAGTTCTTTAACGCTTCCCGCCCGGCTACCTGCCCGCGCAATTCCAACTACAAGAAAACCCGCCGCTAAGCTTACGCTCTGGTCGCTTGTGGCAGCCACGTTCTTTATGGTGTCCGGGGGCACGTACGGCACAGAGGAAATTATCCATGGGGCGGGATACGGACGCGGAATATTGGTCCTGCTGTTCCTGCCAGTGCTGTGGTCGCTGCCTACGGCGTTCATGATTGGCGAGCTATCGAGCGCACTGCCTCAAGAGGGAGGCTACTACGCGTGGGTGCGGCGCGGCTTGGGAGACTTCTGGGGCTTTCAGGAAGCGTGGCTTTCGCTGACCGCAAGCATTTTTGACATGGCCATCTACCCGACGCTGTTTGTTTTCTATTTGAGGCAGATGTCGCCGTGGTTTGGACTTGGGAATCACGGAATCTACGGCGGGCTTTTTGTGGTTGCCACTTGCACGGCGCTGAATCTTGCGGGAATTCGCGTGGTGGGAATCACATCGCTGTGGCTTTTCTTCCTGCTGTCGGCACCGTTCGCTCTGATGGTCGTACTGTCGCCGCTGAAAGTGGGTGCATTGGCGGGAGCGCATGCCGCGCCAGCTGCTGCGGGGCTGAGCTTGCTTGGCGCCGTACTGGTGGCCATGTGGAATTACATGGGCTGGGATAACGCGTCGACGATTGCGCGGGAAGTCGAGCGACCGCAGAAAACTTATCCGAAGGCCATGATGGTTGCAGTCGCCTTGGTGGCGCTGTCTTACGTGCTGCCGTTTGCAGCGGTGTATTTGACGGGAGTTCCGTCTGCGCTCTTTGGGGGCGACGGCTCGTGGGCTGCGGTTGCGGGGGCGATTGGCGGAAAGTTTCTGGGATTCGAATGGCTGAGATTCCTGATCATCCTTGGCGGGATGATGAGCGCGTTTGGAATGTTCAATGCGTTGGTGATGAGCTATTCGCGGCTGCCGCTGGCGATGGCGCATGACGGCATGCTGCCGAAGTTTTTTGGCAAGGTAAGCGCGCGGACTCAAACGCCGGGGGTGGCCATTCTTTTCTGTGCGGCATGCTGGGCGGTATGCCTGGGGCTGGGATTCAGGCGGCTCGTGACGCTGGACATCATGCTTTACGGGATCAGCCTGATGCTGGAGTTCGTGACACTGGTGGCGCTGCGCATTCGCGAGCCGGAATTGAAACGCGGATTCCGCGTACCGGGCGGGATGGCCGGGGCGATTCTCGCTGGAGTGTTTCCGCTGGCGCTGCTGAGCTTGGCGATGGTGGAAAGCAATCGCGAAACTGTGCTGGGCATGAACGGGCTGCTGTTCGGAGCGCTCATTATTATGGCTGGTTTCATGATTTATCTTGTCTCTGGCAAATTAAAGATTCGCAAGTCGAAGCCAGTTGTGGTGAAAAGCACCGAGGAGTTGGAAACAGCCTAAGCAATTCTCCGGCACGACGATTCCCTGCGGCCCGGTTTGAAAGAGCCGGGCGGTTTTGTTGTACGGCTGAGATATACTCAGCAATCTTTGGAAAAGGCTGCTTTTCGCCAGGAGGCGGTTGACGTGAGACTGCGCCGCTGCGTTCTTGCATTTCTATCTGCTTTGTTCGTGCTTAGCGCTTCGGTTCGGCTCCTTGCCGGGCCTGATGTGCCAAAGCAGTATGACCCGAAATTATTTCAGGAGCTGCGGTGGAGGCTGATCGGTCCATCGCGCGGAGGGCGTGCACTGGCGGTAACGGGCGTGCACGGACAGCCCGAGATTTTCTATTTTGGGAGCGTGGGCGGAGGCGTTTGGAAAACGAACGATGCGGGGCGGACGTGGAAGCCCATTTTCGATTCGCAGGCGATTGCTTCGATAGGGGCAATCGCGGTGGCGCCTTCGGATTCGAACGTGATTTACGTGGGCTCCGGCGAAGCAGACATGCGCTCTTCGATTTCCTGCGGGAATGGGATGTACAAATCCACGGACGGCGGGAAGACGTGGACACACATCGGGCTGGAGGATTCGCGGCAGATTGGGCGGATCATCGTGGATCCGCGAGACCCGAACAGAGTTTTAGTTGCGGCCCTGGGGCATCCTTACGGGCCGAACCAGGAACGCGGCGTGTTCCGTTCGAAAGACGGTGGAAAAAGCTGGCAAAAGATTTTGTTTCACGACGAAAACACCGGCGCGATTGATTTGGCATTCGAACCGGGAAATCCAAGAACGATTTACGCGTCGCTATGGCAAACGCGAAGGCCGCCGTGGAGCGTCTACCCACCTTCGAACGGAACGGGCAGTGGTCTGTATCGCTCGAGTGATGGAGGCGATCATTGGGAACGCGTGAGCGGGCAAGGATTGCCAACGGAAGGGCTTGGGAGGATCGGCATCGCTTTTGCGGCGAGCAATGCGCGGCGGATTTATTTGATTGTGGATGCCAAAGAGGGTGGGCTGTTTCGTTCGGATAACTCTGGACAGAGCTGGCAACGCGTTTCGAATGACCGGCGCATCTGGCAGCGCGGCTGGTACTTCGGGGAAATCAGTGTGGATCCAAAAAACCCTGACACGGTGTACGTGCCTAACACCACGACTTACAAATCGATCGACGGAGGGAAAACGTTCACGGCATTCAGAGGCGCGCCGGGCGGCGACGACTACCACGAAGTCTGGATTGATCCCGATGAACCGCGGCGGATGATTCTGAGCAGCGATCAAGGCACGATCGTAACGCGCAACGGCGGAGAAACGTGGAGCTCATGGTTCAACCAGCCGACGGGGCAGTTCTATCACGTGATAACGGACAACGAATTTCCTTACTGGGTGTATGGCGCGCAGCAGGATAGCAATGCAGTGGCAACGCCGAGTCGCAGCAGGTACCGCTCGTTGAATTTTCATGATTGGCGGCCAATCGATGCGGGCGATGAAAATGGCTACATTGCGCCGGACCCGCTGAATCCGGGAGTGGTGTTCGGCGGGTTTGTCGCGAGGCAGGATTTGAGCGACGAACAGCTCCGGCAGATGCCGCCAACGCTGGCACATCCGGGCGAGTACCGGAGCACGTGGACGCTGCCGCTTGTTTTTTCGCCAATCGATCCGCACGTGCTGTATTTCGGTTCACAAGTCTTGTTTCGGACAGCAGACGGAGGAAATTCGTGGGAAGTGATCAGTCCCGACCTCACGCGCCAAGATCCGGGAGTGCCGGCAAATCTGGACGCAGCGACGGCTGCGGATGCGCCAAAGGGCAAACGCCGCGGCGTGATTTACACGATTGGTCCATCGTACGTGCGGGCCGGGCAAATCTGGGCAGGCACCGATGACGGGCAAATCCAATTGACGCAAGACGAAGGGAAAACCTGGGAGAACGTCACGCCTCCGGAATTGACGCCGTGGAGCAAAGTGACGCACATCGAAGCGTCGCATTCCGATGCGGGGACGGCGTACGCCGCGGTGGACCGGCACCGTCTTGACGATTATCAGGCGTATCTCTACCGTACACGCGATTTCGGAAAGAGCTGGCAACGCGTTTCGAATGGAATTCCTGAAGGCAGTTTTCTGAACTGCGTGCGGGAAGACCCGGCGCGAAAGGGATTGCTGTACGCTTGCACGGAAAAGGGCGTCTACGTTTCTTTGAATGACGGAGACGATTGGCAGTCCTTGCAACTCAATCTGCCGGTGACCTCGGTGCGTGACCTGGTCGTGCACGAAAGCGACTTGGTGATTGCTACGTTTGGCCGATCGTTTTGGATTTTGGACGATGTGACGCCGCTGAGGCAGATGGACGCGCATGTTGCCGCGGCCGATGTATGGCTGTTTCGACCGGAAGCTGCGATTCGCATGCGTCCGGGATCGGACCAAGGCACTCCGGTGCCGATGGATGAATTCTTAGCCGCGAACCCGCCCGAGGGCGCAATGCTGGATTATTACTTGAAGCAAAAAGCGTCAGCGCCCATTCAACTGGAAATTTTCGATGCCGAAGGAAAGCTCGTGGGACGATTTGCGAGCGATGACGTCTTGCACAAGACAAATCCGAACGATGTGCCAATTCAAATGGAGTGGGTGCGCGACCCGAAACCTCTCTTGGCAGATGCGGGGATGCAGCGATTTGTCTGGGACCTTCGATACGCCCTGCCGAAAGGCGTTCGGAGATCGTTCTGGGGCCCCACAGGACCACTAGCCGTTCCGGGCAACTACACCGTGAAACTTACCGCGAACGGCAAGAGCAGCACGCAGCCGCTGGTTATTAAGCTGGACCCACGCGTGAAAACGCAGCCAGACGCGCTGACGCGGCAATTCAGCCTGGCGTCCAAACTTGCAGCACGATTGGGTGAAGTCTCGATAGCGCTGCAACAGACCAGCGATCTGCGAAAGCAAATCGACGCGCGCAAGAAGGATGCCAACGGCAAAAGCGAGCTTCTGACCGCATTGCAGGAGCTGGAAAAGAAGGTGGAAGCGGTGGTCGAGCCCGATAGCGATGGAGATTTTGGATTGTTTGGTCAAGCTCTGCCAAGCAAAGAGCACGAGACTCTCCCCCAAGTTCAGGGAGCGCTCACGCGGCTTTTGATCATTGTGGACAGCTCTGAACTGGGGCCCGCGATCGATGCCGCGACTGCCAGCGTTGGGTGGGAAGGAGCGGTTCAGGAGGCGCTGGCCCGTTGGGCCGCGTTCCAAAAGGAAGATCTGGCGAACGTCAACGCCTTGCTCGAAAAAGCCAAGCTGAAGCAAATGGTCATTGCTCCGGCGGACCACTGAGAGCGGCGGATTTGGTATGCTGCTGTAAGTGAAAAACACCTTCCAAATTAAGCTTGTTTCCGTGACTGGGCTGCTATGCGTGGCGCTTCTGGCTGGGGCGCTGATTTCCCCATCGCAAACTCCTTCGCAAGCTCAACAGCCTGCGCCTGGCACTCCAGCAACGACCAGCCCCGCGGCATCTCCGACGGCTGGCGGAGCGACGGGATCGACTTCCGCGTTTGGCACGCAACAATCCGGCCTCAACATCGTGGTGCTCGATCCGGCACATGGCGGAACGGACCCGGGCGCGCGCGGCACAGGGGGCATCCGCGAGGGTGAGCTCGTACTGCATTTTGCCGTTCAAGCTCGGCGCGGACTGGCGTTGCAGGGCTTTCAAGTGGTGCAGACGCGGCAGGGGAACGAGAACCCTTCGTTTGACGATCGCTCCGCAACCGCCAACGCGCAACGCGGAGCGGTGTTCGTCACGCTGCACATCTCCTCGACGGGATTGCCGGGCACGGCGCGCGTCTATGTAAACTCGGATTTGCCGCCGGTTGGAAATGCGAGTGGGTTGATTCCCTGGGACCGCGCGCAGGCTCCGTTTCTTGGATTGAGCAAGGCGTTTGGGGATTTGGTTCAAGGATTCCTCGCGCAGCGTTTCAAAGGTTCGCCGGACACCTCGCAATCCGCGAGCGTGCGCCAGCTTCGAACCACGGCGGCGCCTGCCATTGCGGTGGAGATTTCCAGCGTGACGGTGGAGGACCGCGCCGACCTGGACCGCATGGCGCCGGGCGTGGCGGACGCCATTGCGCGCGGCGCTGCGGCATTCAAGCCCTCGTATATCGTTCCAAGCGCGCCGGGGGCGCTTCCGTGACGCCAAGCTGGAAATCGTGGCTGATTGGTGGACTGGTTGTCGCCGTGTTTGGCGCCGCGATTTATTTTCCAATTCTCCGCAGACGCGTGAAGCGCGCCGCGAGGCTCCAGCAGCAGAGCGAAGAACAGGCGAGGCGCGAATTGACGCAGCCAATTGCAATCAATCCGGGCGATCCACGCGTGAAGACCAAAGTTTTCTGGGTTTCAGATGCGATCGATTCCACGCTGGCGCCGGTAACGGTCGAACTGCCGCTATCGAATGACCCGGTGCTGCGATCAAAACAGGTTCTGAACACGCTGCTTGCGGGTCCCGTGGATGCGGAGTTGCGCACGTTGCCGCCGGACGCTTCGCTGCTGGCGTTTTATCTCTTGCCGGATGGAACGGCGATTGCGGATTTCTCCGAGGCGCTGGCAACTTCGATTCCTTCCGGGATAGTGAGCGAGCAGTTGGCTGTGAACTCCATCACGCGGACGCTGGAAGCCAATGTGCCACAGGTGCAGCGGCTGAAAATCCTGATTCATGGGCAGGAAGTGGAAACCCTCGCGGGGCATTTGGACTTGACGGGGACATTTATAGTCAACACCAAAGTAGCTCAAGAGCCCGGGAAGCCGACGCCGACGGCATCCAGCACGGACAAACCGGCATCGCCAGCAGCGGCCGAGAAAACGTCCACTCCAGTTTTGGCCACGTTGACAGCGGATGAGGCGCCCGGCAAACTTGGTCAAACTGAGAGCAGACCGTAGAATTCTTGAGCGCGGAAGTGACGACGCAGGAGGAAGAGTGAGAGCCGACGGCCGGACCGCGGATCAGATGCGTCCCTTGAAGATCACGCCGGACTTTATCTCGACGGCGGAAGGCAGCGTGCTGATTGAGTTGGGAAACACGCGAGTGATCTGCACCGCCACGGTCGATGACGGCGTGCCCAGCTTTCTGAAGGGCAGCGGCAAAGGCTGGGTCACCAGTGAATATGGAATGCTGCCGCGCGCCACCGAAGAGCGGACGCCGCGCGAGGCAGCGCGCGGGAAACAGTCCGGGCGGACGCTGGAGATTCAGCGATTGATTGGGCGCTCCTTGCGCGCAGTGACGGATCAGGAAGCGCTGGGCGAGCGCACGGTATGGCTGGATTGCGACGTGATTCAAGCGGATGGCGGAACGCGCACGGCATCGATCACGGGAGCGTTCGTGGCGCTGGCGCTGGCATTCGAACGGCTGACGGCGGCGGGAATCTTGAAGAAGTCGCCGCTGATCGATACCGTGGCGGCCACCAGCGTCGGTATTGTGGACGACCGGGCGTTGCTCGATCTCGCCTATGAAGAAGATTCGCGCGCGGAAGTGGATATGAATGTGGTCATGACCGGCGACGGACATTTTGTGGAAATCCAGGCTACCGCCGAGGGGCGCGCGTTTTCCGGAAGCGAGATGCAGGACTTGCTGGCGCTCGCTGCCGCGGGCATTCGCCGCCTGACGGAAGAACAGCGCGCACTCCTGCCCCTAAAATTCAGTGCGCGCGCCCGCTAAGCTTTTTCTCGCTTCATCCAACCCAGGGAAACTCGCTGAATATCGTGAGCTCGCAGCGTCGCGCACATCTCCGCTTGTGGTTGAATTGGCACTGCTGGCGGATTTCGAAGGGCTTCCCGCGTTTGAAGAAAACGCTCCGACATTTTCTGAAAACGCAGCAGGCAAGGCGCTGCATTACTCGCGACATTGTGACGGGTTGGTCTTCGCCGACGATTCGGGACTCGTTGTGCCTGCACTCGACGGTGCGCCCGGGGTTCATTCTGCAAGGTACGCGGGGCCGCAAGCGACAAATTTACAGAGGATTGAAAAGCTACTCGCCGAGCTACGAGGCAAGGCCGGAGCCGAGCGCGCGGCGTATTTCGTTTGCGCGATTGCACTGGCGGAACGCGGACGAGCGCTGGCGATCGTGACGGATCGCGTCGACGGAGAAATTCTTGAAACACCGCGCGGTTCGGGCGGATTCGGGTACGATCCGGTGTTCTGCTTCCCAGCCCTCGGAAAGACTTTTGCGGAAATGCCCGCAGAAAAAAAGAATCAGCGCAGCCACCGGGGAAAGGCATTCCGCAGGTTGCTCGCGGCTCTTTCCTCCATGTTATAGTTTTGGCTCCTATGGCCACGAAATCGAAGAAAAAATCGTCAAAGAAGCGAGCTGGAACGGCAAAAACAAGATCGGCGAAAGCTGTGAAATCAGCCAAGGCTGCCAAGCCGGCTCGCGCGGCGGGAGCGGATCCCAGGCGCGTACCGGCAATCCTCGCGAAGCTGGATGAAGCGTACCCGAATGCGACGTGCGAGCTGAAGCATGAAAACGCATTTCAATTGCTGGTCTCCACGATTCTTTCCGCGCAATGCACGGATGTGCGCGTGAATCAGGTGGCGGAAATGCTTTATGAGAAATATCCGGATGCGAAAGCGTTCGCCTACGCCGCGCCGAGCGAGTTGGAACAGGACATTCGTCCGACGGGATTTTTTCGCAACAAAACGAAATCCGTGATGGGCGCGAGCAAGGCGATCCTTGAAAAATTCGGCGGGCAAGTGCCGCAGACGATGGAAGAAATACTCACGCTTCCGGGAGTGGCGCGAAAAACGGGCAACGTTGTGCTCGGTACTGCCTATGGGATTCCCAGCGGCGTGGTCGTGGATACACACGTGCTGCGCCTCTCAAAGCGCCTGGATTTATCGCGAAATGACGATCCGAAGAAGGTCGAACAAGATTTGATGAAGATTATTCCGCAAGAGAAATGGATCCAGTTTTCGCATCAACTGATTTGGCACGGACGACGCGTATGCCATGCGCGGAAACCGAAATGCATCGAGTGCAACATGGAATCATTGTGCTACGCGAAAGACAAAACCGTCTGAGGGGCAAGTGGCAGGCGAGGATTTACCCGGGCTTCTTGGCCGGAGTTTGGTTTTGAGTACTCGGCTATGAACTGGGTGACCAAAGACCGTTGGGAACCATTGGCAGGTTGTTGAGGCGAACGCCGGTAGCGTCAAAAATGGCATTCCCGATGGCAGGCGCCACGGCCATGATCGGCGTCTCGCCCGCGCCCGCTGAAGGGATATCTTTTCGATCGAGCAGCACGGCTTCGATTTCTGGCACGTCGCGGAAGCGCGGCACGCGGTAGTTCGAGAAACGCGAATTCTTGATACGCCCGTTCTCAAATTCGATGGCCTCGAAGAGCGCGCCACCCAGCCCCTGAATCATCGCGCCGACCACCTGGTTGCGCAGACCATCGGGGTTGACGATGGCGCCGCACTCGAACGCCTCTACCAGCCGCGCCACACGAACAGCGCCAGAGCCGCGGTCCACGGAAACTTCGGCGCAGGTTGCGACATAGCTGCCCTTTTCTGCGCCACACGCGATTCCGAATCCTTGTCTTTCTTGCGTTTTCCTGCGTGGCCAGCCAAAAGATTTGGCTGCCGCCTCCAGCACCGCGCGCATGCGTTCGTCAGAGAGATTCTTCCTGCGGAAATCGAGGGAGTCCATTTTCACAGCGCTTGCCAGCACGTCCATGTGGACTTCGCGCGCGAAGTGGTTCGCGGTGGCCGCAAGCCCGCGATAGGAGCCGCTGCGCAAAATCAGCGGCACAGCATGGTATTCCGTTCGCTGGTTCGCGACGACGTAAGGCGTCTCGATTCCCGAGGCCCCGGAATGGTAGTTGTGAAATTCCCATGCCGTTAGCGCGCCATCGCTGGCGATTCCACTCTTGATCTCAATCACGCCTGCGGGGCGGAAATACGCCCAGGTGAACTCTTCCTCGCGCGTCCACACCACTTTCACGGGACGTCCCGCCGCGCGCGCCAGTCGAGCAGCTTCAATCGCGGCGTCGCTGGTGTGCTTCCCTCCGTAGGCCGAGCCGGTATCCGGCACGATCACGCGCACGCTGCCCTCTGGCAGGTGGAAAGCCGCAGCGAGCTCATCGCGATTGGCAAATGGCCGCTGCGTGCCGGTCCAGACAGTGAGTTTGCCATCGGCCCATTGCGCCACGGCCGCGCGCGGCTCCAGTGGAGCATGCGCGATGTACGCAACGGTGTATGTGGCGTCGAGCCGGTGCGCGGCGTTCGCCAGCCCTTCTTCGATCGAGCCTTTCTGTCTGTGGAAGCGGTCTTCGGTTTTCGCTGCGCCGTTCTGCTTAAGATACGCGAAGAGTTCTTTGTTGGAAATCTGAGGAATCTCTTTCCATTCCGCCTTCACGGCGTCGAGTGCCGCCTGCGCCTCGCGCTCCGTGGGCGCTGCCGCGCCGACGAAATCCCCATCCCGCACGACGAAAACTCCGGGCATTGCTTTCGTTTCGTCCTGCCGGAAGGAAGTCAACGTGGCCCCAAATGAGGGCGGGCGTAGCACTTTGCCATAGAGCATGTCCGCGAGCCGCAGATCCGTCGTGTATTGGTGGCGGCCGGTAACAAATGCGCGGCCGTCTACTTTCGGAATCGCCTTCCCAGCAATCGTCCATTCAGTCGCGGGCGTGATGGGATCTTCCAAAGGGAGGTTCTGCGCGAGCGTCTTGCCGCGCGCGAGTTCCGCATACTTAAGCGAGCGGCCCGATGCAGGATCAGTGACTTTCGCGTTGGCTGCTGTCAGTCCTGCCGGTGCGACATTCCACTCCTTCGCCGCCGCCTCCACGAGAATATCCCTGGCCGCGGCCGCCACGCGCCGCAACTGCGGGGTCATTGTGGGAGTCGTTCTGCTGCCAAAAGTTCCCGCGTCAAACGGAGTCAGAGCCGTGTCCGCCATCACCATGCGAACACTCTCAAAGGGCACGCGCAATTCGTCCGCAATCGTCTGCGCCAACTCCGTGCGAATGTTCTGTCCAATCTCCGCCTTGCCGGTGAATCCCGTTATGCTGCCGTCTTCGCCGACATGCAGCCACGCGCTAATGTCTTTTGGCAGTTCCTCGTTGTGGAAACTACGGTGCCCGGGAGCGGTCTCCTGCACGGCCATCGCATCTTTCGCAATTGCGAATACGGCGATTCCCGCGCCAAGAACCTTGAAGAAGTCGCGACGCGCCAATTCGAATTGATGGATCGAAGCGGCGGTGAATTCGTAGCGCTCCGGCTCGATGAAGAATTTTCCTTCGACGTTATTCATCGCCCGTGCTCCTCGATTACCTTGGCCGCCTGGCGGATCGCATCGATGATGAGCGGGTGCGTCCCGCAACGGCACCCATTGCCCTGCAAGAATTGAACGATGTCCGCCTGACTTGGATTCGGATTGGTTTGCAGCAATCCCACGCCGCTCATGATCATTCCCGAAGTGCAGTACGCGCACTGAAAGGCACCGGCATCGAGAAACGCTTGCTGGACAGGATGCAAGCGCCCGTCTTTTTCCAGGCCTTCGATGGTCACCACGGGTTTCCCCGCAGCCGCGCTCGCAGGAATCTGGCAAGACCGCCGTGGCGCTCCGCCAATCAGTACGGTACAAGCGCCGCATTGCCCTTCCCCACATCCGTATTTGCTGCCGGTCAGTCCAAGCTCATCGCGCAGGACGTACAAGAGCGGCGTATCCGGAGGGTAGTTGACCGGATAGCGCTTGCCGTTGACTTCCAGTTCGGTCAGCTTCGCCATGGTTTCCCCCGGAAAAATCTTGCTCCGAATCAGAGCTCGTTGCAAGGGTCGCAAGCGCTCTTCGCGTGATTCAGTCTGGGCCAGTTCCTGGGATCCAGGGGAGGATGGCCAGATGGAAGCTCTGATCTACGGAAGCGGGCCCTGTGCAGAGGGCGGATAGGCCAGGGAGGGGTTATTTCGGACGGTTTGGCAACTTTTTGCCTAAAAAGACGTCGAACTAATCTACGCGGGAATCCGTCACTTGAAGGTGAGGAACGGGCGAGACTTCCTCACCGCCGCTCAGGCCAGATTCACAACCTGCCACAACGGGGTCAACGGGGCCTTTGAGCCGCTAAGAAGTAAGTATTGATCGAAGCTAGGGTCGACGGAACTGGGGGCGAAGATGGAAACGCTGGGGCAGGATGTCCGGTACGCGCTAAGGAACCTTCGCAAGACACCAGGATTTGCGGTGATCGCTGTACTTACTTTGGCGCTCGGAATCGGAGCGTCCACGGCGATTTTCAGTGTAATCGACAACATTCTCATGGAGCCCTTTCCCTACCCCGACGCCCAGCATTACTTTTCGGTCCTAATCCATGACACGGAACGGAGTGAGCCAGGCGGGCGAGCGGGCTACACCGGGCCGGAGTTCCTGGAATATGTGGAACAGAATCATGTGTTTGACCGCGTGATTGCGAATGACCAGACGGATGTGTTGTACCGGTCGGGTGAAGGTACGCAGCGCTTTGACGGCAATTACGTAACGCCCGGAACCTTCGAGTTTTTGGGAATGCCGGCGCTGCTCGGGCGGGTGATGCAGCCAGCCGATTACGAGCCCGGAGCCCCGCCGGTATTTGTGCTGCGCTACAAGACATGGGTGAAGAGCTTTGGCTCCGACCCCGCAATTGTAAACAAGACGTTTGTACTGAACGGCGTATCGAGGACGCTGGTCGGGATTATGCCGCCGCGTTTTGGATGGGGCGATGCGGACATGTGGATTCCAGCGAAGCCGACCCGGGCAGCCGGGGGTAACGTCGTGGCTGGGGCCTTTCAGCAGCGGTGGTTCCTGCTGGGGCATCTGAAGCCGGGAATCACCGTAAAAGAGGCGCAAGCGGATTTTACGGTAATAGCAAAGCGGCTGGCCACGGTCTACCCGACGGAATACCCGAAGAAGTTTACGGTGCAGATGGACTCGCTAACCAATCTCGTGGTAGGGAGATTCAAGACGACGCTTTTCATTGTGCTGGCCGCAGTGGGGCTCTTGCTGCTGATTGGCTGCGGAAATGTGGCGAATCTTCTGCTGGCGCGGGCAACGACGCGAGAGAAGGAGTTTGCGATCCGCTCGGCGCTGGGAGCGAACCGTTGGCGACTGGTCCGACAGCTATTGGTCGAGAGCCTGCTTCTGGCGACAGGCGGAGCAGCGGTGGGGGCGCTGCTGGCGTGGGGAGGGCTGAAGTTTCTGGTGGCGCTGATGCCGCAGGAGATTATCCCAGCCGAGGCGGTGATTCGGCTGAATACACCGGTGCTGGCGTTCACACTCGGCGTGGCGGTTCTGACCGCGCTGGTGTTTGGGCTGGTGCCGGCGTTGAAAGCGGCGCGGAAGGACATTAACGATCCGCTGCGGGACAGCGGGAAAGGGATTAGCGGCGGATTCCGTCATGGACGCCTTCGCGATGCGGTGGTAGTGCTGGAAGTGGGGCTTTCATTGACGCTACTGGTTGCGGCGGGACTGTTGATGAGAAGTTTCGTGGCGATCAGGGACGTCAAGCTCGGCTTGCAACCGGATCATATATTGGTGGCAAGGCTTCCATTGCCGGTGGACCGCTACAAGACGGCGGACCAGGTTGCGGGATTCTACCGGCCGTTGCTGCAAAGGCTGAAAGCTCTGCCAGGTGTCCTGGAAGCGACGGAGACGAGCACTCTGCCGCCATACGGCGGAATCCCGAGCGACATCGAAATTCCCGGAAAGACGCACGCTGAAAAATGGAACGCGATGTTTCAACTGGTCAGCGAGGGATATTTTCCGGTGCTGAAAATCCAGTTCGTGGACGGAAGAAGTTTCACGGAAGCGGAAGTGACCGGGGCGCGCAAGCTAGCTGTGGTGAACCAGACATTTGTGAAAAAATATTTGGGAAGCGAGAATCCGATCGGAAGGCAAGTAAGAATCGCGCAGCTTGCGGAGTTTGACGACGCGGTGAAAGATCCCATGTTTGAAATTATCGGGCTGGTAGCTGATGCAAAGAACCGGGGATTGCAGGATCCACCCGAGCCGGAGATTTGGGTGCCCTTTACGGTTACGGGTTCTGCGTTCCGAGGAATCCTAGTGCGGACAGCGAAAGAGCCAATGACCATGATGAACGCCGTGCAACATGAAATCTGGGCCACGGATGCGAACGTTGCGGTAACGCTGACGGGGACGCTCGAGGGCTACATCAGCCAGTTCTCCTACGCGGGGCCACGATTTGGATTTTTTCTGATGACCATTTTTGGCGCAATCGGACTGCTGCTGGTAACCATCGGCGTCTATAGCGTGCTGGCGTATACCACGGCGCGAAGAACCCATGAGATCGGAATACGAATGGCGCTAGGGGCGGAAGGGCCGGACGTTCAGGGAATGGTCATTCGAATGGGATTGCGGCTGGTGGGGATCGGCGTGGCCATTGGGCTGATCGTAAGCGTGGCGATAGGGAGAGTCATTGCGACGCAGTTGTGGGGAGTGTCGGCATACGACCCATGGACGCTGGTGTGTGTGCCTGCACTGCTATTGGTCACCGGGATCGTTGCCTGCTGGCGGCCCGCGCGGAGAGCAGCGAGCGTCGACCCGCTCGTCGCTTTGCGTTACGAATGAGTTCCGCGATACCTGGGCTAGGCCCAGGAGTAGCCGTGTTTGGAAAGTGGCAGCGAACGGATGCGCTCGCCGGTGGCGGCGAAAATGGCGTTGCAAAGAGCTGGAAGAACCGGCGGAAGCGCGGGCTCGCCGAGGCCGGTGGGTGAATTGTCCGTCTTGAGAAAATGGACTTCGATTTCGGCCGGCACCTGGTTCATGCGGACCGGTGGATATTCGTGAAAATTGCTTTGGACGGCGCGGCCACCATCGATTGTGATTTCGTAGGACATCACCGAGCTTAACCCTTCGATGACCGCCCCGCGGACCTGATTTTCCGCGTTGATGGGATTAATGATTTGGCTGCCGACGTCGCCAGCGACCCAGATTCTGTTGACCTTGATTTTCTTGCTGGCATCAACACGAAGCTCGACAACCTCCGCAAAATAACCGCGATGCGCAAATTGGAAGGCGACGCCCATGGCCGTGTCCTTGGGGAGTTTTTTCGTGCCCCAGCCTGATTTTTCGGCCACCAGCTTCAACACGCCTTGCATCCGAGAAGCATCGAGCTCGACATCGCCAGGATTGGAAGAGGGCGATGCACTGGGGACTCGAGGGGCACTGAGAAGGTCGAGACGGAATTGGACGGGATCTTTTCCGGCAGCGTGCGCGAGTTCGTCGGTGAAAGACTGAAACACCCAGGAGTAAGCATTGGTTCCGGGAGCACGCAGCGCATAAGTTGGAATGCCGAGCGGCATGAGGGAGGCGCCGAAGAAAAAATCCTGGAGAAACGTGCCGGGAAATTGGTTACCAGCGATGCCTGCAGAGGGAGCGAACTTATCACCTTCGCCGAAACTGACGAAATGATTGCGCCAGGCTACGAGCTTGCCGGAGGAATCAAGACCGCCTTTAAGGAAATGATACCCGGCGGGCCGATAGTGATCGTGGTGAAAATCGTCTTCGCGGGTCCACAGGAGCTTAACGGGAACGCCGACTTGCTTTGCGATGGCGCCGGCTTCAAGCATGTAGTCGTTGGTGAGGCGGCGGCCGAATCCGCCGCCGGCGCGCTTCAAGTGAACGATGATGTCGTCATGCGGAATATTAAGAACTTTGGAGACGAGCAGGCGGCCGTTTTCAGGAGTCTGGCTTGGCGACCAGAACTCGAGCTTGCCGTCGTGATAATGGGCGAGACAATTTTCGGGCTCCATGGGAGCGTGCGCGAGGAAAGGATAGGAGTAGGCGGCTTCGACGGTTTTTGCGGCGGACTGGAAGGCTTTGTCGGCGTCTCCATCCTTGCGAAGAGTGATGGACGGTGGCTGCTTGGAAAGTTCCTCCGCGCGGCGCGCAAAACCCTCGCTGCTTTGTTGCGCCGTCGTGCCTTCCTCCCACTTTGCGCGCAAATTCTTGCGGGTGGAGTTGGCTTGCCACCAGGTGTCGGCGACGATGGCGACGCCGCAATGCAGGCCGAGCAGGTCGGAAGTTCCATCCACGGAAAAGGCATGGCGGACGCCTGGCATGGCTTTGAGTTCGTCGAAATTGGCGCTCAGAAATTTGCCGGCGTAGACGGGACACTTCTCATAGACCGCATACAACATTCCTGGAACTTTGAAGTCAATGCTGTAGAGGTTTTTCCCGGTAACGATGGAGGGGTTGTCCACGCTGTGAGTGGAGTGGCCGATGATCTTGTAATCCTTTGGATCCTTCAGCTTCACGGACTTAAGATCGGGCGCGGGCAGCGCCGCAGCCTTTTCGGCGAGCGCGCCGTACGTGAGAACGCGTTTCGACGGCTGATGGATGACGCGACCAGAGGAAGTCTGGCACTCGGATTCGGGGACGGACCAGGATTGGGCAGCGGCGGTGACAAACATCTGGCGGCACGCGGCGCCAACGCGGCGAAGCGGATCCCAATTCGTGGGCGTGGAAGTGCTGCCACCGGCGCGCTGCGGCCCAAATTTCGTTTCGTCGAGATCGGCTTGCTCGATACGGACGTCTTTCCAGTCGACATCGAGTTCATCGGCGATGAGCATGGGGAGGTGCGTCTTGACGCCCTGGCCGACTTCAGGATTCTTGCTCATGATGGTCACGATGCCATCAGCGGCAACGCGCAGAAACGCCGTAGGCTCGAAAGCGGCGGGCGGGACCTGCGGCGCTTGCGCAAAGACTTCGGCGACAGGATCGAAATGGAGAGCGACGAGGATTCCTCCTCCGGTGAGAGCGGATACGCGGAGAAAACTGCGGCGATCGAGGAGTGTGGCTTGCACAGGGCCTCCTTATTGCGTGCACTTGGTGCGTGCAAAATTTGTTGCCGGCGGGCAGGTAGCTAGCATAGCCGGTATTGTAACGCCATCCGGGTCGATTTCGTTTCACCCTCCACTGGGGAACGGAATTGGGTCATAAGGCCACCATCCACTGCGGGCGATTCGAGCCCCAGGAAAACTGGGAAGTGCTTTATAATGGAAGAGTACTGCATGTCGGGGCGTAGCGCAGCCTGGTAGCGCGCCTGCCTTGGGCGCAGGAGGTCCCGAGTTCAAATCTCGGCGCCCCGACCAATCTATGTTGTTTGTTCTCCATTACTTAGAGAGCTCTATATTT
>Ga0137361_10000456_pt1 | contig 22795 bp, 33 predicted proteins | sample Mad1_80_16metaG_FD_104923 | JGI IMG/M metagenome (GOLD analysis project Ga0137361, IMG submission 104923) | Vadose zone soil microbial communities from Angelo Coast Range Reserve, California, USA - Mad1_80_16 metaG | ecosystem: Environmental > Terrestrial > Soil > Vadose zone | place: USA... | reverse complement strand
TCACAAGCCCAAGTGAACTGAACACCTGCGACATAATCACAGGTCACGGCTGGTTCTGAACACTTACAAAATTGGCTCGAAAAAAGCCTTGATTTCATTTTTTTTTCTCTAGCTACGGCCTCTACAACGTGGGTGCGCCTTCACAGCCCCTTCAGTCAAATATTCCACAAATTGAACAAAACCGCCTTGTACAATGCATTCTAAGAGTGATAAAGCCGACATCGGCCGCATCAAAAATTAATAACACAAAACAGGAGGCGGCCGCACATTCATAAAAAATAATCTGTCTCTTTAGAAAAGATGCGGCCGGGCAGTTAGAAAAAATAACCTTTCCCTTTAGAACAGTAACGGCCGGGGTTGGTGAAAAAATAAATTTTCCCTATAGAAGAGCAGCGGCCGGGCTCATAGAAACAATGACATTTCCCTTTAAAATAGCAGCGGCCGGGGCAATAGAAAAAATGACCTTTCCCTATAAAAGAGAAGCGGCCGGGCTCTTAGAAAAAGAGAATATTTCCCTATAGAAGAGCAGCGGCCGGGGCAATAGAAAAAATGACCTTTCCCTATAGAAGAGAAGCGGCCGGGCTGTTAGAAAAAGAGAACATTTCCCTATAGAAGAGCAGCGGCCGGGGTCACAGATAAAATAACATTTTCCTATAGAAGAGAAGCGGCCGGGCTCTTAGAAACAATGACATTTCCCTTAAAATAGCAGCGGCCGGGGCAATGGAAAAAATGACCTTTCCCTATAGAAGAGAAGCGGCCGGTCTGTTAGAAAAAGGGAACATTTCCCTTTAAAAGAGCAGCGGCCGGGGCTGTAGAAAAAATAACCTTTCCCTATAGAAGAGAAGCGGCCGGGCTCTTAGAAACTGCTCGATATTGCTCCCACAATATCTTTGTTGCCAAGTCGGCCGAGTGAATCGATTCTTGATGATGCGACTTCAGAAGCACATCCGGCACAGTGTGAAAATCATTATGTGGAGCATGATAATAGATGTGACTCAACATCCCTTGTATATCATCTGGGTTGCCACCTCAGCGGAGTGAATAGATTGATATATTCACAAAAAAGATCACAAAAAGACAAAATAAGTTAAATGAAAGAGAGGAAGAAAAACCCAAGCCACAACACATCGAAGACAAGATAAAAGTAATGAATGGAAAAATAACCCTGCTGAAATCTCTAGTCCCTATGGCAAGCTGTTTGGAATTCAAACTTGAGCTTACTGATTATCCAAACCATTCAACAACCGTTCTATTTTATTGACCTCCTTTATGCCGAATTTTGATGCCACCACTTGCTCTGGATGCTTGCTTGGAGTGTCAGGCTCAACTTCCATCGAACGGCTCACTTCTCGATACATCAGCCCTAAGAGAAGAAGAGGCGCATCAATTTTCCCTTCGTCCACCAACTTTGGGTTCCGAAAATCCCTCTCCAGAATCACCAATAAACTATCAAAATACCGCGATCGATGGAAGTCAGTTGGTAAGTAGACTTCTTTGCTTTTCCATGATGCCCACGGAGGATATTCCGCAGGCTTAGGGGATGGCCTGGGCTGAGATAGACATTAATGAAGAAAATTTTAAGAGGAAAATAAATACTCACCATTGCGGGAATGGAATCTGCTAATGCCAAAAATTTCGGGATCTGGCAGAGACTCCTTATGAAAGCCGTCCTCGAACTGCTGGAAGCTGTGTTTCCGGCAGGGAACTCCTTCAGCCTGCTGGATTCTCGATGCTTCACTGGAGATTTCGGAGAAGGGGGGGGATCCTTTGGTTTTGAAATTCTGGATTGACAAATGTATCATTTAAAATAATATGCAAAAGGAACTAAAACTCACTGATTAGGACGTTTCTTTTTTGGAGCGGAGGGCTCTTGTGCCAGGTTCTGGTTTTTAGTCTTTTCTTGATCATCCGCATTTCTCTTCCTCTTCTTTCCAGTTTCGTTCTGGGAACATCAGTTTTGATCCCACAATAAAATCAACAAAATCACCCACTGTTGCTTTGCTATTATCATCCGAATTTTCTGTCTTCCTCCCTGGTTTCTTGAGATCATCATGCTTTGAACGTTTCTGCGGAGGATTTTTGGCTTCTTCATCACCCCGTTTTCTCTTTGAAGAAGTCCTTGTTTTCCGACCTTCAGGCGCCCCCCTATCGGCGTCTTTCCCATTCGAATCTTTCGATGTGGCTTTAAGTAAAACCGACGAAGAAGGTTCAGCATCCCCAGAACCAACATTAGCCATAGAAATTTTAGGCCTCCCAACAGGTGGGCCATATTTGGCAGCCAAAGGGAAACCGATTTCCCCCTCATCCCCATCTGGAATCTCCTGTCCTTCTTCCTCATCATCATCAGTGCTGACTTCCTTGTATTCCATCTTTTTCTTTCCTTTAGCTTTGTCAGACTTCTTCGCAGATGAAATATGCAAAGGGCCGGGATTGAGGACGATGAATGGGGGGAGTTTTTTCGATTGTCGAGTCAGCCAGTGGGCATAGAGGGATTCGATTTTGAATGCAGGCAAATGGTCGGGATCGCTTAGGGAAAACCCTCCTGGCGCACATTCTGTAGAATAGATAATCTGGTCTTCTTTAGATGCTAAAATATAGGGAAAGGCCGCAGTTTTGTTTCCAGTAAATTCTCCTGTCCTTTAAATGAATAATGAAACAAAACAGATTTACTTTGCTTACTATAAACTGCCCCGATATATCCCCTAACTACTCTCTGCCTCTGCCGGGTGGTTCTGTAATTTTCCATGCCGGGCAGTATGAGATGTCCTTTGGAGTTCTTTCTGAATTCAATGTTTTTCGCCTTCTTAAAATGCACCGGAACGTCGGCTTCCCCGTCTGATTCGATCTCATTTTCGCCAAAGTGCTTAAGCGCCCAACCTTTGAAATTATCATATGTTCCTTCCTTCCAGTCTGGGCAGTACTGAGTGAAGGAGCTCCGATTCCCGATAACTGGTGCGCTCTCCATGCTGGGAACGGAGTGAGAGGGAGGATTTTCAGGCGAAATAAAAACTTACTGAAAGGTTTGCACATTCGATCCATCGGAATAAGCAACGAGGCAGAGTATCGCTGCACCGCTCGCAAACCTCCATTCCTCCAGCTTTTTCTTGATGTCTTTTGGAAGCTTAGTTCTTGCCCTCCTAAAAGAGCCGCGATTAATTGGAAGTGCTGAAACATCCAGCAAATCACTCACTTTAATTGAACATCTGAAGGCGCTCCATTCAAATTCCATTGCTCTAAAATATTTCCTGCTTCTTCTAGCAACTCCTCGTCCATATTGTTCAAAACAGTCGTCACCGCTTTTTGGTAACATCCAAGATATCCCTTTTCGCTGGGATTAAATGGTATCTGTTCATCGACAAGCTTTGCATAATTTTGTTTAATGACATCACGAATGGTGTAGACTTGTTTCACTTTCTTCGGTTTTGTCTCCTCATTCTCAGAGCCTTCTTCATTGGCGAGAAGTCCTTTAATGTAACGAGTTATTGCCTAAATTCATAAAAAAAAGTTCAAAAAAGCAAATGATAAATGAAAATGACAAACAAGAGACAGGTTTTTAGGCAAAACGCCATCTTGATCTTCTAGGGATTCCCTGCTCTTTCTGACTGCTTCGGTTGCGTTTTTGATGACTTCCTTTCGTTTTATTTGGTTTCCGGCTTCCTTGTAGTTATCGACAAAGGGAACAAGAATCTCGCATATCTCCTCGTCAAAGGCCATTACAGGTTTTGAAGTTTGAGGTTGTTTAACAAATTTGAGCTTTGGAGGGGTGATGGTTGAAATGAACTCTGTTCAAGTCACCTGACGGCGCCTTCGGCGGAGTAAACCTTAATTAATATAGGATCCGAAAATCTTAGCCAATTGCCTTTATTTCATTTCCCAAAACCCAAAAAAAAATACAATTCAAAACAAACATAAAAACGAATAAATTAAAATAAAACAAGCTCAGGCCGCGATGAGAACGACGATGACAACCCCCCCCCCTTCAAAATCAAGGCTTGAGTTTTTGCTTCTTGCGAAGTTCCTCCGCCAGAGGAACGCTGTCAGCACTGTCAGCTCTTTCACGACGTTTCCCCAACGAAGGTAAACCGGCAGGCGCGGCAGCTGTTGTGAGGGCGTCGACATCTATCTGATATATTTGGTGATGAGGAAGGTCCAGCATTTCACCCAGGCTTGCGAAAGAGATGGCTGAAACGGCGCCCTCCGATCTTGCAAGGATTTGAATTTGGGGACCCGTCCATGTGAAATCTTTGTGGAAACCTGACAAGCAACGGGAGTAGTAAGGGAAGGCTCTTGGATGGGACTCCTGGAGAATTTCTTCGATGCACGCCACTGTCGAGGAGGGCGATGGACGGAACTCTACCTTCCCAGCTTCATCAGCGCTCACATCAACGGCCTCATTACTCCTACCGATTGCCTTTGCCAAATTCACAGAGGCCGCAGCAAACTCCGCAAGCATCCTGTCCAAAACATAGGAATGCGCCACTGCCTCCCCTTCCAAGAGTATGGTAAAACGTTTTGAAAATTTATGCAAAATACAAAAGAAGTGGCCTGTGGCATGGCGATATTCTTCAGCAAGGAAAGAAGAGAGATTTTTTCGGTCGTAAAAGCGCCTATCAAATGCTGGGGAGAGAATGATAAACACGCCAAGATACAAAACGTCGAGAAACTCCAACGCAGAGGAAACATCCGGTATATGCGCCCCTAAGTATATTATGATTTAGAATTAGACTGCAATATATAAAGATTGACCTAGCGAACCATCGGCTTTAGTCTTCCAAAGTCTCTTTGACCAAAAAACCAGCAACTGGTAGAGAAGCGTGCGAGTCTCGACCAAATCCTCGTTTGTCAGAGCCGAACCTAGGAGGAAGGTTTGCACCGCAGAGATGACTGACGAGCGGATTGTAGATGAACTGTAAAAGTGCCTGCCGACGCAAATGGCATTGGAGGTTCCCAGCACCCAATGGGGCACTCCTCCTGGCATAATACTTGAAGTGATGTCAGCAATATAATTTGACATTCTAAAAATCACTTACAGCATATCGCCCTTCTGCAAATGGACTCCCTCAAAACTAAACCGATCGGCATTGTTTCCTTCATTGAGAACATAAGGATTCCAACCGCCGCCGAAGGAGTTGGCGGAACAGATCCCGTCAATCTCGCCCAATCCCGTCGCTAAAATCCAATATTTACTTCCTTCAAGAACCATCACTGCAGTCCCCAACCCATCGGAGTCCACGTGGAATGAGCTGATGGCACCCCTACCCCCAATTAGAGACCACTCCATTTGTGACTTTACATTGGAAACCTGAAACTTCTCCTCGTAATTCAACGGCACCCGAGACTGGGCCACTTCATGGGAAGCAAGACTCCCAAACTGACACGGCATGAAGATGCTCCTCGGATGAGCTGGAAGAGAGATGGCGTTGACGGGAGGGCATTCCTCGCTCGACAGGCTGGTGGTTATGTTGTAAACATCCTCCAACGTTCCCTGGTGATGTCGAACTCCAGCGTCGCGGTCGTCAAACAGGGTTGAAACTAAAGCTATATTCAGAAAATTTGCATTTTTAAATAAAAGTTTCATCTCACCGTGTATCGTTGTCTTTTTCTCAACATCATAGAGTCTTGCAAAGCTCTTAAGGTCCCATTTGTAGTCATAGCCCAATGGATTGTCGTGAACCAAAATGATTCTTTCGCGAAGTATTCCTTGAACCTCCCTGTCTTCTAATCTGCTGAAGTCGGAATGCGAAGCTACGAATATCCGCGACTGATCAGACCCAGGAACGTATCGAAGGCTTCTAGCATTGGGTTGAAGATGGGGGGGACGTCCGTCCACAAACTTGCTTTGGATGACACGCTCAAGTCTCTTGAGGGTCTCAGTGTCATCGCCTGTCTTGAAATATCATTGTCGAAATTGATTTCAAGGAAGAGATCCTTTTCTACTCACTGATTCAATGTTTCCAGGCGGCACAATCTGGACAGGTATGTGTCGATATGGTTTGGGGCCAGCTTCCACAGTCGATCCCCATCCCTCGATGTCAGCACATAGCGTAGGATGGTACTATGGGCAAAAGTTATTAGGCAATTTGACAAATGAAAATTGCCAAACTAACCGTGGCCTTCGCGACTTCGCAGAGCTTTGGCATTCCATCCAAAGCGTCTTCCTCCTGCTCGCCATACGGTCAGCTTTTGTTAAATTCGGTGATAAAATCACCTGCCTGAAAATGAGTCGCAGTTTTTTTGAAAACTGGCTTCCTTTTGCCTCGGATTGGAGACCTGAGATTCTCCAAGATGGGTTTGTTTTTCGCAACAGCATTACGGGAACTCCTGCGTAACTCGGGAAGTGGAGAACGGCGGACGGGCGCTTCTAGGTCAGCTGATTGTCCTTCATCCAACGGCATCTCATTTGACTCCATCCCGATGTGGGGGTCACCGCTTTCAAAATCATCTGCCAAATTTAATGACTTCTTTAATACCACGTTCATCCTTGCAACGACATCTTCATCAACATCCATCAAATCTGACGATGGCTTCATCACCTCAGAACCATCCATGTTTTGATCTTCGCGGTCTTCTTCCAATCTTGACTGGGATTCTGCGTCTTCTGCCTGATGGGAAAATGGCGCCGTGGGTTCCTTGTCAAATGCCAAGTTTGTCATGGGGCTATCTTCTTCTCCTGGAATGGCTGACGAAGCATTGGTTGATTCCTTGTTGGACTCGACATCAATCCTGGATTGAGCAATAATTTCGGGGTCATCCTCGTCCCCAAGCTCTGCCATTGCAGTCGTTGATTTTAAACCGGACGGGCTTTTAGACCTTGATGTTGGGTGGGTCTCAACTCCTCCTAGCTGGGCCACCTCTTGCTCTGTCAAATTGCTAAGCTCGCCGCTTTCGGGTTCGCCCACCTGATCCGAAGAATTTCCCCGTTCGTTCTGTCCGTCTTCATCCCCCTGGCTAGACCTTAGCTTTGAGTAGGTCTCAACTCCTCCTAGCTGGGTCGCCTCTTGCTCTGTCGAATTGCTCAGCTCGCCGCTTTCGGGTCCACCCAGCTGATCCGACGAATTTCTCCGGTCACTCCGTCCATCTTCATTCTCCTGCTCCGACAGGTCAGTTTCTCTAGACCTTGGCTTCGAGTAGGTATCAACTCCTCCTAGCAGGGCCATCTCTTGCTCTGTCGAAATGCTGAGCTCACCGCTTCCTGCTCCACCCTCCTGCTCCGAGGAATTTCCCCGGTCGCTGTCTCTGGGATCCTCCTCATTCTCTGACAACACCATCTGCCCGCCAACAAATCGTTCGTCTCCAAAAGTCGCATTTCTGCCAAGAACTTGTTTAGGATTCACATATCTACACGGCGGCGAAGCGTCTCGGAAATTATATGCAGTCTTTGACCCAAAGGGGAAAATGGGTGAATTATTGTTTGACGCGGGGGGTGAGGCCAGCCCTCCTATCAGATGGAAAAATGATAAGTTTCTGACCCTGCATCAAACATCAGCGACTGACCTAGGAAAAATTCTTTATCAGAGGTGAGGAATTCTGCTAAAACTGTTAAAATTATTAAAAAAATAAAAATTCAAGAAATCGCACCATTTGTGGGTAAGGGAATATGGGCAGAAGTTGCGGGGGTCGGTGGCATGGACATAGATGGCATGGACATAGAATCCACTAATAAATCGGCGAATGTCATTTCCAAGAGTTTATTCGCAGTAAGGAAATGTGGAACCGCACCTGTTGAGGCGTCCGAAGGAAAAACAGAAGGCGGGGGGGTTGAAGGCATGGCAGTGGGTTCTGGCTTCGGTTTGAACTCGAACCATGTAAGGGCGTCGTTGTCATTCATTAAATCCTTCTCCAGAGGAATAATCTGCGAATAGAGGTTGTCGATTGCATCTTCTCGCGACATTCCCTCCGAAATAGCGATTATGGCATTTAATACACAGTCTTCTAGCTGGACGAGGATTTGAGGTCGGTTGTTGCCGAGACACCTAAAAATCTATCCATCTTTATAAATAAATGGGAAGATAGAAAGTAAAGATCACTTACTCTAAGGAGATAGCTGCTGTTCGTAGATCTCCAAGCCCATCCGAAGGTCGACAGCGTCATTAGGGGGGAAACTGCAAAAACAATTTCAATCATGTTTTTCATTGACTTGTGCAGATCTTTTATCTCTTCTGTGAGTTCCACAAGCAACTGCGAATCCATTCGACCTGACCAAATTCTTGGTAATGTAAACGATTTGATCAAGTCATAGGGAAAAAACTCACCGTCTTAAAACACGTATGACATCATTTGGCAATTCAGGAAATACACCGTCGTTCTTAGACATTCAATACAAATTAGAGCAGTTCAAACAAATAAACAAATGTCACAGACCTCTGAACAAATGGCCAAAGCCAATGCCATCATCACGAACCCTGCCTCGATATTGACAATATCTTTCATTTTCGCCAAAGAAAGAAGTCGCTTTGAGAGATTGTAAGTAATACCCGCCGAATCGAGTCCGTTTGCGGATGAGGGAATATGAGCTGTCTCAGAATATTGCATTTTTCTCTTTTCGCGATTCCCCCATGATTTCAAAAATTTTCCAGTCAGTTTGGTAGGCGGATTCGCGTGTTCTAATATCTGAAAAGCAAATAAGCAATTTCCACAAGTCTGCAAAGAAAAAGCTCACCCCCTTAAATGCGGTGCCAAAATAATCAGAATAACAAGTCATTCTCGTTATAGGATCAGCGGGGTAAAGCTCTGCAGCGCCCAAAGTTTTTCCAAACCTGTCAAGCATAACAAACTTTGACAGGAAACCCCATATTCGATTCGCGTTCTTCGGACCTACTTCAAGCATATCATCAGACATCAGCAGTTCTGCCTCCCGCAAAACGACATCGATGCCAGTAGTATCCGAGAATGGGTGGACTTCATCCAAACTCTTCGCAAGTCTCTGTCAAAGTATTCACAATTCATTAATGCAAAGAATGGCTCCTTAACTTACAACAAAAAACGCAGTTCGACTGCCTCCCCTGCCTTCAACAAGAGCGTGTTGAATCGGACCAGACATTTCATCCATTCTTGGGATGTCCGAATAAAAGGGTAGGAGCTTGAAGAAAGAAGAATAACGATTCCTCCATAGTCGTCCCGTTAAAGCCTGACCCTCGCAGTAATGAATGTTTCGTTGATATGACATTGTGAAATAAGACAGTAGTGTGAAAAAGTAGTCTGTTTGGCAGCCGAAATCTGAGAGGGTGGTTCAAAATAGAGAATGAAGAATCTGAGAAAATTCGATTATGGCAGTCATCCGGAGGAGGGGAAAAATGGATCGGGATTCATAAATCACATGATAATGTTTCCTGGCATTCCCTAACCCGTGACATGATTTCGACTGGAAAATCAACATCAACTTCGTAAGCAATCCACGGATCACACGTGACATCGCGATTAAATGTTTTTCGAAGTGAAAAGGTTTTCTTTTAAACGACCATGTGGCATGGGTTTCTGATCCCTCATCCGGAATACACAGGAATGCGGACGCGCGTTCTTTCCTTACAGCTGTGTAGAGGTTGAGAAGAACACATTCCTCCAGAATGGCTTTATCACCGGTTCATTAAAATTCTATGAATCGAATAGCATTGCCAAATGCTTCATTTTTGGACCGCCAATTGCCGTATTGGGCGTAATAGCGAATATGTGTGCTGTTGGTATTCTTGATTGGGTTTGGCTTAGGTGGCTCTTCATGGCGAAGGGCGATTGACAGCGTTAATGGCTCGGTTGACATTTGTGTCCTGTTTTCAATCCAATTCGGTGAGATTAGGCTATTGTTTTTTGCATTTACTGAGTGTTTTTTTAAGTTTCATCGTTACTGTATCTTTCCCAATCAACATTGCGGTGATTTATTTTGCCTGAGGCTCCGGCGCCTGTTTGATGTTGTTGTTCGGAATGACTATTTCTCAATAAAAATAAGTTTTCCATTCACGATGGTAAGCAGATCCCAAGAACCCAAACTTCATGCTGATTATTTAGTAGGTTTTTCGCGGTTGCAATAATATCAAAACAATTCCAAGAATAATAATCTTTCCCATCTACGATAGTAAGCAGAACCAAAGAACCCAAACTTCCTGCTGATTATTTAGTAGGTTTTCGGCGGTTCAAAATATCAAAACAATTCGAACCATAAGTTTTGGTCGTTATTCTGGTGAGAAAATTGCAAATGCTGTCTTCAATATATTTATATTCCTTAGGTTTTGTTTTCGGCTTCAAAAATCCGTTGATATTCGCTTGGCAAGTCCTAGAATTTGTTTCGAATCTCAATGATTCTGACTTCATTTGGACTACAGTCAAGACATCCATTTCGCGAATTCAGTTTGTGTAGACAGATTTATTTCTTTGGGTGTTTTAGTTGGCTAGAGATTGGGCCCATCTCTAATCGACTAAAACACCTTGTATTTGTTTGTTCGGATAGAAAAAAAAAAAAGAAGTTTGTCATTCCGAAGATAAATAATAAGCCCCATCTAGAAAAAGGTTATTTTATTTTTCGTAGATTACGTAATAATAATAATAAAAGACTTGAAGCAGGTTGGAGCCAAGTTGTGAAATGAGTCGACTGAGGGAGAGCATCGCAAGTCTGAGACCCTCGAGACAACGGAAGTCTCGAGATGATGGGAGGCTCGGGTTCGCTTGCATAGGCATTAGGCAGGAAAAAAGTTATTGGACTTGGATTTCTCAACGATTACAAATAAAAACATTCATTTTTCAAACAAACAAGACAGCCAACGATCGCTCTTACTCCAAGGCAGTCAAATCTCCGTTCTCCAACAGATTTTCATTCTTTATTTCTATTTACAACATCATCGTTTCCATAGAAGTCACAGTGCATTTAAAGGAAAAGAAAATTTCAACAGTAGATGGAGGGGGAACAGATGGCAGGTTCAGAAATCGGGCGGCATATGGGAAAAAAAAAACGTACCCGGTCCCATCGACCTGTATTGATTGAAGTCCCCCCCGTTGACGTTCGTCATAACGGGGTGATTGAATATACAGTAGTTATAGGTTGCTAGGCGGTATTGAGTAGATGAAAAAGAAGAAAGAAAACGCCAACTCACGATGCGCCCCTTCCTCCCTCTGCTCCGGCCTGGATGTCTCTTCCTCCTTCTGCTCCTCTGTGGATGGAAGTTCATCTAAGTGCTATGTTTAGCATTTGATGAAAACAAACGGATTTTAGAAATCTCACCGACGTTGGCCGCATTGACAAAGTTGGAAGAGAAGAGGAGGCCGACGATGGTTGCGAACATGGCCAAGAAGATGCCGAATACGAAGGGGGCGACGATGAAAAAGAAGAAGCAGAATATGAGGAAGCAAATGACGAACGCGAAGATACAGAAGACGGCAAGGGCAAAAAAGACGAGGATGCAAAAGTGAATTGGCGTCATGTCGAGCAACGGCGATGGATTGATTTAATATAGTGAAATGAGTTGTCGATTATGGGGGGGGTGAACGGATTTCACCGATGCGAATAAAGAATTACAATAACGAAAACAACTACAACCACCATCAACTTAGCTCTCCGTCAATCCATTGATGTTTATTGCCGAAATAGGCGAAAGGGAGTGCAGGGACGATGAAAACGGGCCATAGGTAAATAGGTTTTCATTTACTCATCGAGATTTTATATAAGAACTTAAGACGCATCGAACTAATAGGCACTAATTTCGCAATGGGCGACGGAGAAGCAGCTGGCGAGCTGGCGTCATTACTAAATCAGGAATTTGTCACCTGCATGTCAACAAACGATTGGAGAAGCTTAAAATGCATGTATCGAGCCCCATGCTATATACGCTTTCTTTTGTCTATTCGTTAAAAACTTTAATATATTTAAATTGCACAAATATGGAATGCTTCGCGATTTGCTTTTCCCAACCTTTAAGGGTCACTTCATTTTGATATATTTCATTCCCCAGAAGTCATCAAATCAATAAAAGGCATATTTAGCATGATTCAGTTGGTCATTGGGCTTGAAAGAGAATTAATTCCTTGATAGAAGTAAATGTGAAAAGGAGCCTTGGAGGGATCGAGGATTCTGATTCCGGAACTAAATCGGAGATAAACGGTTCCCAGAATATTCATTTGTCATCATGACAAAGAGAAACAAACGGTCCCATTAAGTCTTTTTCATTGTTCTTTTCCGTCCGGCAGGTTTCTTTCTCCAGGACTCAGTGAGCCTCTCATCTCATGCTAGATTGTTTTCCGAATAACTAGGATGACCTAAAAAATTTAGAAGTTTTTCAGGGTGCTTCAACAAGAAAAATAAACCATGAGAAAAAAAACATCTGCTCCCACAAGCGATTCCATTACTGCTGAAGACGCGTGTAAACAGAGACCTAAAAAAGATTTGGATCCGACAACTAATGACAGACTGGCGGAGGATTTGTTGGAAAAACTTAAAAATGGAATTGATTCCATGGCTCATCTGTGATTGAATTCAATTTTGCCTGTAAAATTTATTGACAGATCTTCGCCCAAGAAACACATCAGGAAAATTGAAAAAAAAAAATCACAAAAATGAGGGAAAAGAATTAAGGAATGAGCCCAGCATGGAGAGAAGATTCGGCCAAGAATTGAGGCATCTGGAGAAAATTGTAAGAGAGGCCTATCTCAATCCTAGTGGGTTTTCATTTTCTCCATCATAACACAACATTTCTACAACGGACAATAAAGTTCAAATTCCCTGGGACATAATGGATTTTTATGAGGAATGCGTATTGAAAGGCCGGGATAAGCGGCGCGTTCGATACCCAAACCCAAATTTTGGCGCTATGTCCAAGCCTTGCGTATTGATCGATATCAGAGGAAGAATTGTGTTGTGGTATCTTCCCAGGTTGTTGTCCAAAAAACAGAAGGTTTGTCTTTTTGTTTGGAATGCATATTTATTGAACTCAAATTTTCCAGTCTGATGTTCGAATGGGAACCATATCCATTGGGCCTTTATTAAAAAAATCAGTCGCCAGTGAGAAGCCCAATAATCGCGCCCCTAATTGGAGAATCCATATGAAGAACTTTGTGAGAAAAACCAGAACTCACTTTTGCGAACCCGGCTCAGTTACTTTTTCGGCTGGGTGGTTGGGCCAAGGCCACACAGTGAGGCAAATTTGCTTTTTCTGATCCAAACTAATTTGATTTAAAAACAGACCGATGAATACCCCTTGTTGCCATCATTAAACCTCCGGACGCAAGTCTATTTAGGCTCCTCTAGATGGCTTGATGAATCCAATAGCTTAGAAAGGTTTGTAAATCTGACAATCTCTTTAATCAATCCGGGGCTTTTCCGAATGGGGCTTGATATGCTTCGAAAATTGCGAAACGACGAGGGAACTAAAGCTATAGCGAAAACATGGCAGTCAGTTTATTCCGGAATTTCGATCATTTCAAATAGACTTTCGCCATCTCATCGCGATTCAAAGGGAAGACCGGAGTGGTTCGACACTCTAGTCAGTTTTTCAGCACCTGGCTCCCATCCTAGACTTTTATTGGAGGACTTGGGATTGGATTTGGAATATTCAAGTGGGACAGTGGTGTCGTTTTGTGGAACGATATTAAAGCATGAGGTCAGATCTTGGGGTGATGGAGACCGAATCTGCTACGCTCATTTCATGAGGGAGTCAGTGAGAAGGAGATTGGATGTGCCTCCGGCGGGCTGGGTTTATAGGGATTCGTATGTCAAAGAGGAATATGATGATGATGGTGATTTCAATATGGTTGATTAACTGTTTAGAAAATAGTTATCCAATGTCCATAAAAATTTTCAGTTCAAAAAAGTCTATTTGAAGCGAAAATTTGATAAAGGAAATCAAATGCCATTGAAACCTTGGCCAGAATATTAGAAATTCAAATCGAGACTGACAAGTTTGGGATACTGCATTGGTTTGCTAGTTTAGTCCCATTTAATTCACTCAAAATAATGAAGATTTTTGATCATATTTTATTCCAAATTATTATGCATTTTTACAGTCAATAACCCCACTGCCTCATCATCTCAAGTTCGTACCGCTCATTCTCCAATGCCACAGTGTAATCCTTCACCTGTTCAAGCACCCTCGCAGATCTCTCCAGGTTAAGCCGGGCCATGGCGATGCTGGCATCCGGGTACTCGACCGACGCTCTGGGGCGGTTTTCCATTCTCTTCTCCATTCTCATCAACGTCCTCAGATATCCGTCGTACACTGATTGGGCGATTTCCAGAACATCGTCCTCTTCCGCAGGTTCTTCTTTTGTGTTTTGCATGGCCTTTTCCTGGGGTCGATCACGAGGCTCTGGTTGAGATTGATTTGATGAGGCTGGATAGGTTGACCGGTCTATTGGAGGTGGCTTTTTTTCAGCTGGATATGTTGAATAATCAATTGGTGGTGGTTTGTTTGGGGTGGAGATGAGAGTTGTGGGTCGGTTTTTGGGTTCCATCTCCACATAGGTGTGATTGGGAGATGTAGATGGATGAGAGGCCATTGTCCCAGTAACCTCTGCATTGAAATGGCCTAAAATGAATATCAATAAACATTCCAATCCCAAAACCTGAAGTCTTACCTTCAAATTCTTCGAGTTGAGTCATTGTTCGGTTCAAATTGGGAGCGTGACTTATTTATCTGAACTTTGACATATTTGCAATCAGCAAGACCAAAGAAACATCGATTTCAACATCACATGGTCGTTTTCCTTTTGGAATCAAGGTTTCTGTTATGTAAGATAAATAAACTTGTTTTCCTCTCTTCATCATGCCTACATACCCAGCTTCCACTTCGAGCGACCCATCTGGGTCCAATGTGAATAGTAAGTCACACCACCATCTGCTAGCCCATCAATTGCTAATGTTTCCAAAGCAGCTTCCACTTCGAGCGACCCATCTGGGTCTAATGTGAATAGTAAGTCATACCGCCATCTTCTAGCCCATCAAATTGCTAATGTTTCCAAAGCAGCTTCAACAAAAAGAAACAATAACGTAGAGATGGAAGATTCGGGTGATATTGTGTATTGCTGCCCACGACATAGGGAAATGGGACTCCCCACGTCCTGGTGCAGATATGACATTGAAAATCAAACAGGAGAAAGGTGAGTTAATTCCCATGCTTTGTGGTCTTGATAAAGAGCTTAAAGTCTTTCCATGTAGAAAATCGGAGATAGACCATCAAATTGCTAATGTTTCCAAAGCAGCTTCAACAAAAAGAAACAATAATGTAGAGATGGAAGATTCGGGTGATATTGTGTATTGCTGCCCACGACATAGGGAAATGGGACTCCCCACGTCCTGGTGCAGATATGAAATTGAAAATCAAACAGGAGAAACGTGAGTTAATTCCCATGCTTTGTGGTCTTGATAAAGAGCTTAAAGTCTTTCCATGTAGAAAATCGGAGATAGACAACAAAATTTTATTTTCAGGCCTTATATCGTATGACATCAATTGCCAATTTAGAGAATAGGTCATTTGTTGGTTTTGGATTCTGGTTTGTGACTAAATAATCTTGCCATTCATTCATTGTATGTTTTTTTGCTGTCTATTGTCAACGGCACCATCCCATTCCCACCCACTTTCCCATCACCCTGCATTTTTTTAAGTCATATCTCTTAGTTCCTCTTCCGCCCTTAGTAACAAACCCACAACATAGTCAAAATTTCAATTATGGTTCTATTTCAATCAATTTGTGGGAGGGTGTGACCTGTGACGAAGTGGACCTAGTTTAGGCACAGACCGGTGGGCGGGTGACCTTTGACCAACCGGATAATTTGGCCCACCGCTTTAGGGTTGGGTAATCAATTTCACTTACCAGTAAGTTACCTCCGATTTTTTTTCCAATGGTTTTTCAAAGCCAACCACTCTTCGTGTGACGCGGGACAAACAACCGATTTCGTCCAAAAACACTTGGCGCGTGACGCCTATCAGACTAATTGATCGAAATACTATAGAAAAAGAAATTAGATCATGTGACATTAATCACCTGATAGTGACATGTGGCTTTGGTGAACATGTGACTTGATGTTTACTTCCTTCTTCACTCCCACTATGACCGCCTTTCAAAAAGTGTTCTTCGACGAGCTATGCATAAACAACAGGCTAGTTGTTTTGAGTAAGGAAGGATGTATGAATGCGATGCAGATATATCAAGAGCGGGGTCGGTGAGTCTTTGTAAGGTTCTTCGGAAATTCAACCGTCCCACACCTCTTACTAGGAAACATCTCGAGTTTATGATCGCTCCGAACGAGGCTATAAAATTGGAGATTCAAGAGTCGATTTCGGAATTCAAAGTAAGTAAAACATTCATCTCCATGCAAACATCTTACAAAACCAATGTTTAGTACAGCGAATGGGCCCCCGAGCCTTTGATCTTCGACTTTGAACTTTTATTGATGTCTTTCCCTAAATGGATTCTCGAGTATACGACAGCAAATATCGGTTGCATTCAAAGGGTTGTTATTACGATGAAGGTTAATTGCTCTCAGTCGCAGTTTCGAGCTTTTGTTGGTGAAGTTTCCTCAGCGCTTGCAGACGAGCAATACAAATCTTTAGAGAAGTTTTTCTTTCCTTAAGCATATTCTTTTTGATAACCTGTGTTAATTTATTTAGATCCTCAGAAGCAACCATTCTTTGGAAAGAGAGATCCACCATTCCGTTAGTAATCAAAAAGACCCAGTTCTCACAACCAACTGATCTTCATTTCACAAACACAGGACAACCCGCAAAGTCCTTTGTGTGAAATTTCTACTCCCCAATTTCGAGAAGTTATCCATTCTAGATATGGAGAGGTTGAAGGAAGACTGGAAATGGCTCTCTGATTCACATATCACCCTAGGACTTCAGTAGGTTCGTTTTTTTATTGTTTTGGATTCATCTGATTGAAATAGGCATTTTTTTCGCGATTGCGCTTCGCGCCAAGTATGGGGGAACCTGACGGTGAAACTTTTGGATACCATGTTTTGGCATAAGTTAAGAGAAGAACCTGAAGAATTTCACGAACGATACCGAGGAAAGCTTGACCTCCTGGAATTCGATTTTGTGGTCATGCCCATGTTTGAAGAGTGAGGCTCTTTTTTTATTATCAAAGTTTATTAATCGAGTTTCTAATATCTAGTCAGCATTGGAGGCTGGGAATCGTTGAAAAGCCTGGCCAACTTATGGAGGGAAAAACGTGAGAAAGATTTCGACATTGAAATTGTCTTCTTATATTGAACAAATCCACAGCCAATTTCACATTCTGGATTCCCTTGCAAGTGATCCGCCTAAAAGAGAAGAAAAACAGCTCCAGATGATACTGCTTCAATATTTCAAGGATGAATCATTTGAGGAAGGCCGGATTGCTGTGAATGTCGCTAAGGTAATTCCTCTCAAAAATTTTAAAATCTGTTGGTTCAATCAGTTACTCAGGTGCCTCGTCAAAACAACTCCAGCGATTGCGGCTGTTTCGCCGTTTTTTTTGGGAAGAAATTTTTCAACGACCCAGAGGCCACCATGGCCCTTGTTAGGGTTGTACCATTCTTTTTTTTTGGTGATTCCAATATTGATTCTGATTTCCAGACTCGTTTTACTTCCAAGTTAGAGGCAGCCACAGCATGGGGCGTGAAGGACAGGAATATCAAATTTATCAGACATGAAATCAGGGCCCTCCTTTTCAAATACATAAACGAAGGAGAAGCAGTGGTGGAATATGAATGATGATGAAGTTTCTCCTGCCAGCCAGGCTTCCCCATTTGAATCAGGTTTTGAATTCCACAGCAGTCGCCGTTCCAATCGACATTTATTTGTATTCTGCTTTTCGATTTATATTAATAATGCAACTGTTGAGAAGGAGAAAAATGCGAGTGTTGGTGTTTATGAAGGTCAAGCAGAACTTGGATTTATTTGCGTCTGAACTCTGTTTGAATTGTTCGGTTTGAAGTCAAGGCAAGGCAGTAGACGGATTGATGGAATTTCGGAATAATAGGAAATGTCTTCCGATTTGAATGAATCCATATGGGGATATTCTGTCATTTCAATCATGATAGTTCGATCATGATGGTTTGACCTAGCAGAAGTTTCCCACAATGTCGCTTTCTTCTAGACCAAAAAAAGTCAAGCCTAGAGGTATTGTCCAGGAGCTCAAAATCGTAGAGACAGTAACTCGTCGAGGATTGAAGACTATCAAAGCTGTAGAGGTCACCCCAGCAAGACGTGGTTTTCAGAATGAACCATCTACAAGCAAAAGCAACCCCATTTCTTCCATAAAGCGTCGAAAGGTGGAGTTTTCTGATGTTGAACCCATTCCATACCACATGGAAGGCCTGGATATAACAGAGAAACGACAGACATTGGTATTTCTTTTTCCAATATCATTTAAAATTGGATCTCATTGTTTAAAGGGCCAAAACGACTACTTATCACAGTTCTTAGTTCACGAGAAAACATATCTGCACCACCTTTTAAACCTAGAAATGCCCCCATCCGACCTCAGCTGCAGCGCCTGCAGCAAAAGGGATGCTCAATTTCGGTGTCTTGATTGTTTTGGGCCACATTGGTTTTGTCAGAGATGCATGATCAAAACACACAGCATGCTGCCCTTCCATCGTCCTCAACAGTGGAAAGAAGGATCGTTTGAAAACGTCTCTCTTTGTGATTTAGGATATGTTTTCATCCTGGGCCATTTTAGTGAAGGTCGCGGTTGTCCAGAAGAAGACAACCTGTTTGGAGACCGGAGGATGACGGTCATTCATGTCAACGGGGTCTTTGAGCATTGTGTCAGGTTTTGTCGGTGCAAGGGTGCCATTTCGGAACACGAGCAGCTTTTCAACCACCGGCTGTTTTCTTCCACATTCGATCGACCTGAAACCGCTTTTACGTTGGATGTTCTGGATTATTATTTGATTGATGCCATGGAATGCAAAACGTCTGCAGAGGGTTTTTTCCAGAAATTGAGGAGGGTTACTAATAATGCTTTTCCGGATGAAGTGCCGGTATGTTCATTTTTGATCTTCAATTCCAGAAAAAGAAAACTGACCATTCGAAAAAGAACAGATACCGGGAATTGATGAGAGTCAGCAGGCAGATGAGAAAACTTCAGGTTTCGAAACGATTCGGAACCGCATACGATGAAACATCTTTTCCTGGGGATCTCACAATATTCTGCCCATCTTGTCCCCAGCCAGGAATTAATCTTCCTCCCAATTGGCAAAGCCTGCCGAACTGGATCACTCGTCGAACCATTGCTGTGGACGGCAATTTCCATGCGGATCACATTAAAATGAGACGCCCAGATCTGGATGTCATGTTGACAAATGGTCGGGGATATATGGTGGAAGAAGAAAGATACAAAGAATACCTGAGTGTGGCCAAGGAGCCCCGGTTGGTGAGTAAATGAAAAATTTTGTCTTTTTATTATATTTTAACTTATATAAGTAGAGGCCATCCTGTAGGAATCACCGAGCTGTCAACGCCGCCAACACGAATAATCGCCGCAACCTTGACGCGACTGGCGTCGTTGCCTGCTGCTGCGCAAGACATGGATGCTTTATCCCGACCTCAGTCTGTGACATGCAAAAGGGAGAACGGTGGGTGTCATTTTGATATATCTGATCAAAGGCATTTTCAATTGAGCTGTTTATTGCAGACAAGTGAACGTCGATTATTCAGTTTGCAATGCTTTGAATTTCAAAACTGACGGCCTCCAAGAAGCAAATGTGGTCTACGATGTTATGTGCAGTTATCTGGTGCATTTTGATGAACGAGTGGAAGGCGTATCGAATTATTTGTCCAGAGATCCAGAGATGAAAATTTTCGGTGCTGTTGGAAAATTCCATCTTGCAGATCATGTGGACAGCTGCTTTTCGAAATGGACTTTGAATTTTCTGCAAGGGGTGGGACACATTGATGGAGAAATTATGGAGACGTTGTGGTCAGGAATGAACAAAGTATCAGGCGCAGCTAGATCAATGAGCAAAGCACACAGGCAGGAGACACTTGATGATTACATGAGGGATGCCAACTGGAAAAAAACTGTCGGAATAGGTGAATTCTTTATTGCCTCAATCGATTCTGATTTGTAATATGTTCATATCATTAGTTCCAACTCTCCTTACAAAGCTGAAAAGAAGTCACATCGGTTTAGATTCAACAAAGCCAGCATTCGACCAGTTGACTAATTCTTGTCGAGAAAGAAAGCTTCCTGTTGATTTATGGAAGTCGGAGGAACTTCTGGCGATGGAGGAAAGGGGCGAAAGACTGGAGATCTTTGATATCAATCATGAAAAGGCACCCACCCTTGCCGAAATCACATTAAAGCTCACCGACCCTAAAGAAGGTTCTCACATTTCTGCCAGTGTTGTTGATTGGATTTCGGATGGGATTAAAGCCCAAAATGATCAGTATGTCCTCAACCACACCGATAGTTGAGTTTTCTGCTAAAGTTTTTCAGATCAAGGCTTATATCGGAAATAAGAAAGCTGCCCAAAAAGCCAACAGCTCCACAACAGCTTAAAGTCAGTAGAATGAGATCTCGACTCGGGAAGCAGGTCAAGGATTTTCTTCACACAGCCAGTTCTTTTCTACCAACTTTGGAGGATACTGATCTAAATCCATTTGATGAAGAATTGATTAACACTCCTTCAGATGAGTCGGTCGAACCTGAGGATATGGCGGATGGCTCCCTAGAAGATGATTCTCTTTATGAAGAGGAAGATGAATCCAACACTCCCTTGGATCTTCCCGAATCGGTCATCCTTCCTCTCCCCTCAAACATCACTTCAGCCAGGCTTAAATCAGCTCTAGAATCAGTCATATCGGTAGAGAGAGAGCTTAGAAAAGGCCAAGCAAATGATGCTCTGGAGGGTCTTCGAATCGGATTGGCCAACAAGTCTCTTCTGCTTGTCACAGATGTGAATCGAAGTACGTCTACTAAACAAAGCACTCGAGCTTGGGCAAGTGTTCGAAATGCAGAAAGCCAGATTCTATTTCATGCAAATGGTTATAAAAGGGCATGGCAAGCTCTTACTCGCATAGGGACCCCAGAAGATCGAATTCTCTATCAAATATTGGAAGACAAAGATCTAGTGGTAGTCAAGGATGTCTTCATGGCAAAACGTTTTGGACAGGGTAGCGACAGTTTGGCCTGGTTCTGGCGTATCGGGCCAAGTAAAGATTCCTTGACAGGGGAGTGGATGGAAGAGTGTGAGTGAAATGTCAGTTCTGCTATCAGCTCCATCTAATTCATTCTGTAGTTTACCGTGTTAATTGGCTAAGGGCCAAAGCCCGAGTCGATAGATGGGCAGAAGAACTAACAATAGTGAAACATGAAATGCATTGGACAACTCTTTGGTTTCAAAATCAAGCCGATGTCTGGAAAAGAAGATCAAATAGGGAAGACGGTAAATTGCCCCTAGGTCATAAATCCTATGCAGTAAAGCAGCAGAAACTTTGGAAAGCATTCCAGAAGAAGGCATCAGAGAGATTTGAAATGTATCTTCCTTCCTAATGAAACTGGCATTTGTATTTAATAATCAACCATGGGAATAAAATCTATATCCCAGAAGAATTTAATGTGTTTTAAAAATGCTGTCCTTTTTCTAGAGGGATTGATATTCAAAATGCCAATGCAGGCCAGCCTTATGTTAGAGAGTATCCTCTTGAAAGTGATGAGTCCGGCCGGCCTTATCTTAGAGAGTATCCTCTTATAAATGATGAGTCCGGCCGCCCTTATTTTAGAGAGTATCCTCTTTAAAACAATGAGTCCGGCCGTCCTTATTTTAGAGAGGTATATTCAAAAATCACAGTATCCGGCCGCCCTTAATTTAGAGAGTATCCTCTTGAAAATGATGTCCGGCCGTCCTTATCTTAGAGAATGTCCAATCGAAAATGATGAGTCCGGCCGCCCTTATTTTAGAGAGTATCCTCTTAAAACAATGAGTCCGGCCGTCCTTATCTTAGAGGGATTAATATTCAAAATGTCAAAGCAGGCCGGCCTTATTTTAGAAGGGTATATTCAAAAATCACAGTATCCGGCCGCCCTTATATTAGAGAGTATCCTCTTGAAAGTGATGAGTCCGGCCGGCCTTATCTTAGAGAGTGTCCTCTTATAAATGATGCGTCCGGCCGCCCTTATTTTAGAGAGTATCCTCCTCAAAACAATGAGTCCGGCCGTCCTTATGTTTGAGGGGTATATTCAAAAATCACAGCATCCGGCCGTCCTTATCTTAGAGAGTGTCCAAATGAAAATAATGAGTCCGGCCGCCCTTATTTTAGAGAGTATCCTCTTAAAACAATGAGCCCGGCCGTCCTTATCTTAGAGGGATTAATATTCAAAATGTCTAAGCAGGCCGGCCTTATTTTAGAAGGGTATATTCAAAAATCACAATATCCGGCCGCCCTTATGTTAGAGAGTATCCCCTTGAAAGTGATGAGTCCGGCCGGCCTTATCTTAGAGTGTCCTCTTATAAATGATGAGTCCGGCCGACCTTATTTTAGAGAGTATCCTCTTTAAAACAATGAGTCCGGCCGTCCTTATTTTAGAGGGGTATATTCAAAAATCACAGTATCCGGCCGCCCTTATTTTAGAGAGTATCCTCTTGAAAATGATGAGTCCGGCCGTCCTTATCTTAGAGAGTGTCCAATTGAAAATGATGAGTCCGGCCGCCCTTATTTTAGAGAGTATCTTCTTAAAACAATGAGTCCGGCCGTCCTTATTTTAGAAAGGTATATTCAAAAATCACAGCATCCGGCCGCCCTTATTTTAGAGGAATTTATGTTCAAAATGTCAAAACAGGCCGGCCTTATTTTAGAAGGTATATTCAAAAATCACAATATCCGGCCGCCCT
>Ga0137361_10000455_pt1 | contig 22800 bp, 22 predicted proteins | sample Mad1_80_16metaG_FD_104923 | JGI IMG/M metagenome (GOLD analysis project Ga0137361, IMG submission 104923) | Vadose zone soil microbial communities from Angelo Coast Range Reserve, California, USA - Mad1_80_16 metaG | ecosystem: Environmental > Terrestrial > Soil > Vadose zone | place: USA... | reverse complement strand
TTTGGGCAGAAGAGCGCCCAGATTAACGATCTGATCGAGCGTCTGAAGAGCGGACAGAACGTCGATCCTGCGGAGATCGACCGGGCGTTCGAGCCGGCTTACATTTGGTAGGGCGCCAGCCGACTAGATGCAGGCGGATTGCGGAGAGTGTAGCGCGACGGCGACTGCGGCTGTGGAGTTTCGCTGCTCCAGCTCCTGGCAACGGCGGATTTGAACCTTGGCGGCGAGCAGCGAGTTAATGGCCGCACCGCGATCCCCTTTTGCAAGTGATGCCTTGGCTTGTCCAAGCAGCGCGTTGTACTGATCGGCGCAGCTGGAACCATCGCGAGACTGTGCCGCCACGCTGTTGTTGGGGCCTTCCGCGCATACGCGCGGTAGGCTAGCGATGGACACGACCGCCAGGACAGCCCCGAACAAGACTATTGTTCCGAAGCGCATGGCCCAACTGTTGGTGCAAGGAAGGGGCCGAGCGGGTGGAGTGGCAAACCCTGATCCAATTACTTCGACGCTGCGCATCGGACCGGCACATGCTGAGGAAATGGGCACGATTCGCCAGTTGACATCCACCGCGGCTCGGTTGTGCGCCGCTTGGCTAGTTCTATCGTTCACGGTGCCCGCCCTCATCAGCACTATCGGAGTCATCATGGCGTTGTTGCTTGTTCCCCGAAGTGCCGATGCGGCAAACGGCGTTGAACTTAAGATTAGCGGCTATTTCAATCTCACGTCGGGCGGCGTGTTACACGGTGCTGGCGGCCAGATCGGAAGCAGCGTGGGCGTTGTGCCCGAAGGCGAAATTGAGCTTACCCCTCAGTACCAACTCGAGGGCGATACGATTTTGGCCGCTCGCATCGCAATCAACACCAATGCCGATGTGGGGCAGTCGTTCCAGAGCGGGGACCTGCTGATTCCTGAAGTCAGCGTCTTCGCTATCGGGACGTACGGACGATTCGAAATCGGCGAACGCGCTGCGTTTCCGCAGAGTCTCGTCGGGTTCACTCCCTCTGAGATCGCCTTCACGGCTGCCGAGTTCGGCCCCGAGTCGGGAGCCCGGCTCGACCCCGACGGGCGATTACCGCCAACCTTCTTGCAAAGTGGCCTCGCGAGCCGAATCAACGCTCTCACTTACTTGGGCTATTCGGAGCGCTTCTACGATGTTAGGTCGCCGAAGCTCATTTACATCTCTCCGCGGATTCGTGGTCTCTATGCGACAGCCTCATATTGTCCGCGAACTGTGCGTCCCGAGGGTTTCCAGATCGCGCACACGCCAACGCCATCTGGCACCGCAACCGACCCGTTCGACAACGCTGCAAATCTGAGCGCCTTCAACAATCTCGTGCAAGCGGCCGTTGTCTACGTCCGGCGGACGGAGGATATAGACCTCACTGTGGGCACTACTTTTTCCCACGCGTCACCAGGCGAAGACACCCCAACGTACCTGAGCCGGAAGGACGCAAACTCGATCAACGCTGGTCTCACGACAATATTCGACGACACTTGGGTTCTCGGCGCGAGCGCCAATTACGATGGATTTTCCGGAACTCGCCCCGCTTTGCCCCCCGCCCTTCGGCGAGATCCATTCGGCATAATCGGCAGTATCAATTATGTTGAGGGTCCTTGGGTTCTCGGAGGCTATTATCAATATGCGACCGCTCCCGCCACTGCCACCACGCCCGCCCGCGATCAGACACAGATAGTCGAAGCAGGTCTCTCTTATTTACTGGATCAAAATCACGACCTTCTCGGCGTAGGCTACTACACGGACCTGAAGGCCTACGCCAGCGCCTACTACTACGATTTTGAAACGGACTCGAACGGATCGCGCAGCGGGTACGCTAATGGCGCCGTGTTCGTTGGCGGACTTCGCTTCTCGTTCTTCTGAAATCAGACGTGATTGTTGTTAAAGACATGAACGACCTGTATGGGGTAATCAGATGAAAGGCAAATCAAAATTGGTAGGTGCCAGCCTCGCTATGGCGGTTGCGCTCGCATTCCTAGAGAACGCCGCGGCTCAGACCAACATTCCCAGGCCCACTTACAAGTACGAGAAGTGCTTCGGAATCGTAAGGGGCGGACAAAATGACTGCTTCAGCCCGGCCAATTCATGCGGCAAGACCTCGAAGCGGGACAATGATCCAAACGCCTGGATTTACGTGCCTGCGGGTACATGCGACAAAATCGTAGGTGGAAGCACCGCGCCAATCACTGGAGTGAATACCGGGCCGAAAAGCGCGGAGTGATCGTCCTGTCTGGATACTACACGCGGAGTTTGTCAATTTTTTGACCGAGGGAGATTTTTGTGTGAGGGCTGGGATGATAGGAAGCGGCGGAGGTGGAGAGATGGAATCTCGCAGAGAGTCTCTGTAGAACTTCTTGACGCGTTGCATGGCTTACTGGCCATTCAGGAAGTCGCCCGACGATTCGAATTCAAATCCCCCGCCAAGCAGCCTACCGGTTGGGGCATTCTCCGGAAGATAGGGAACGTTGCAATAGCCCACTCGGTCAGGCCCGTCACGTAGCATCAGGTTTTCGGTAGGCACAACATCACCACTTGTCCGGGTTTGAGTTTCCGGTAATCAGCGGGCGGCACGCCAAACGACTCAATTTACTCGCTCCCCGGTTAAGCGTGATGTTGCCTCCAAAAGAGGACTTTCCTTGCGTGGCGTCGGCAACGCGCTGCCGCGCGGCTCTGCCAGTCCAAATGCTCGGCCGATCAGGTAATCAACGCTCACCCTACCGGGCCCCGAGAGTAGCAGCCAGAGATACGCAAGTGCGTAGAGGGGCTCGTCCAGCTCGACAAAGTCGTCGAGGGTGGTCACCCTTTTCAAATTTACTTTGAGTATCGCTACCAACATATTGATCATCATCGGCATGGAGACCAGGCGCGTGCCGAGTCCAAGAATAGTAAGCCACCCGCCGACGAATTCGGTATACGCGGACAGGGCTGCGTTGAAGTAAGGGTACGGAATACCCCAACCGACAAAGCGCTGGGCGAACGCATCGAGATTATGAAGTTTGCCCCACCCCGTCTCCATGAAGAAGTAACCAACGAAAAGCCGCACGAGCAGCTGCGCGACCCATTCTTGCGTGTTAATCAGACCAAGAATTCCTTCGATCTGCTTCCGAATTTGCATGAGTCATTTCCTCGGTTCTTGCGGCTTGTACTCTCCAGGCTCGTTACTGTGAGCTTTAGATTCCGTCGGGCAGAATAATTAGATCGCTGACCGCTCCCGTTCGATTAGGCTTTTGAGTGCCTGACGAGCTCGATGCAGGCGGATCTTGATAGCGTTGGACGAAATCGCGAGCATCCCGGCAACCTCCGCAGTGTCAAGGTCCTCGATGTCCCGCAGGAGCAGAACCGATCGATAGATTTCCGGCAACTGATCGATGCAACGCCGGACCATTTGACGAGTCTCGCGCCGGTGTATCGGATGCTCATCGACCCATCCGGTCTGCTCAGATTCGTCGACCCATCGACCAGCATCGTCGAAACGTGGTAGCAGCTCCTCGATCGGTAGCTCCGGCCGACGCCGTCGAGATCGTAACTGCATAAGCGCAGCGTTCACGACTATTCTATGGAGCCAGGTCGAGAGTGTGGCGTCGGCATTGAAACCGGCGATAGACCTGAAAGCAGAAATGAAAGCCTGCTGAACGATGTCGTGAGCGTCATGCTCATTGCCCAAGAACCTCCGCGCCGTCGCCAACATCCGGGCCCCGTAACTCTGCACCAGCGTTTCGAACGCTCCTTCGTCACGCGCCTTGAGGCGTTCGATAAAATCGTCCTCGTTCTGCTGGGCGTGGATTGATAACAACGAGACCCGCTTGTCGCGCAAAGGCGCTGAGAAAAATCCAGCGTATTCCGTAAGCATGAGTTCCTTCCTTTCGAGATTGCGAAGCAAACGGCGCGGAATCCCATCCGCTAAGGTTGCACCGGCAAGCTGATGAACGCGTTTGGGCCTTTCGCCGGGATGGCTGACGTGACCGTTCCATCCCGTAAGCAGTAGAATCGTGTCCCTTTTGGGCGCTGATTCCAAAAACTAGTTTGTTGTGCTGCGAGTGGTAGTCCCGAAGCACTTACGCCCGCTTAACTGGTACTTCTGAGCGCGCCGCCTGAAGTTACAGGCGCGCGAGAGCACTTCTTTTCAGAAAAAGCATGAGCGGAAGCTAGAAACCTGGCGCGGACTCACTAGCATCTCAATTGTGTAGCGACAACCGCGAGTCTTCGAAACGCGGAAACCAACCGCGCGTCCGCACTATGGCGCCCGTGAAACCTTTGGAGCAGCTCCGGAATCCAACACGTTGGGTAGAGTTAAAACCAAAAGGTCGGCGCGGGCCGGCCAAACAACCCATGTGGAGAAAGAATCATGGACAGGAAGAAGTTAACTGGTGCGTTTCTAGCGGCTGCGGTCGGAGCTATGTTTCTGACTACCCCGTTGTTTGCCCAGGAGTCGTCGGGGAGCTCAGGCCAGGCCAATGTGAAGTGCGTCGGCGGCAATAGCTGCAAGGGTCAGAGTTCCTGCAAGGGCGGAAACCACAGTTGCAAGGGATTGAATTCCTGTAAGGGCCAGGGGTTTGTCATGACTTCAACCGCGCAGGAATGCATCGACAAGGGCGGCCACGCGGAGGAATCAAAGTAGATACGGGAACCTCGAACCGGGACCGCCCGCGACTGAAATCGCTCAAGGTACGCACCCGTCAGGCGGATTAAGATGAATCGGTCAGATTTTGCACCACTCGGCTTCGGCGTCGGTTTGCGCCGTCCCCACTACATTTACATCCTTGACGAGCAGCCGCTGATGGACTGGTTCGAGGTCATCTCGGAGAACTTCATGGTCGAAGGTGGCCGGCCCCTCGAAGTCCTCGAGGGCGTGCGGTCGCAGTATCCGATCGTGATGCACGGCGTGTCGCTTTCGATTGGCTCGACCGACCCGCTCAACATTGGTTATCTGAGACAACTTGCAACGATTGCGCGGCGCTTCGAGCCGGCCTGGATCTCCGATCATCTATGCTGGACCAGCGTCGGCGGTCGCAATCTGCACGACCTGCTGCCGTTGCCTTACACTGAGGAGACAGTGCGCCATGTTGCCGCGCGCATCAGACAGGTACAAGACATCCTCGAACGCACCATATTGATCGAGAACGTGTCGAGTTACATGGAATTTAGTTCATCGCGACTCTCTGAGTGGGAATTCCTCAGTGCCGTGGCCGAGAAGGCAGACTGCGGGATCCTGCTCGACATCAACAACATCTTCGTTAGCGCATTTAACCATCGCTTCGACCCTGTTTGTTACATCGATTCGGTACCCCCCGGACGCGTGGTCCAGTTCCATCTTGCCGGCCATAGCGATCATGGCACCTACCTGCTCGACACCCATGATCATCCGATTCGCCCGGAGGTCTGGACTCTGTACGAGCACGCGGTACGACGGTTCGGTCGAGTCCCGACGCTCATCGAGTGGGATGACAATATTCCGGAATTCGAGGTCTTGGCCGCGGCTGCGGACGAGGCGCGCCGGCGATGCGAGTCAGTGCTCAGCCGCGAAGGCCCCGGCGCAGTTGAATGCACGTGAATCTTCCAGAACTCCAAACTTTGCTCTATCAACTTATCACCACCCCCGAGGGAGCAAAGCGGATCGGCAACGAGCATCGTCCAGCTCCCGGACGGATAGAGACGTTGGTCCGCGGCGACCAGCGCTTGAGCGCGATCGAGCGGGTTAACATTTACGCCGACGCCTATTTCTACCGACTGCTCGACTGCCTCTATGAGGAGTTCCCAGCAACGTTCGCTGTCGTGGGCTCGGACAACTTTGCGGCCCTCGTACGGGACTACTTGCTGGCGTGCCCTCCTACTGAGCCCTCGATATTCTATGCGGGTCGATATTTGGATAGCTTTCTTCGCAACCATCCCCTTGCCAAGCGTTGGCCGTTCATTAGCGAGCTGGCGAGGCTGGAAAGAGCAATTCTGGATGTCTTCCACGCAGCGGACACCTCCACACTCAGTGACGAAGCTATGCGCGCGATTCCTTCGGAGCAGTGGCCCGCAATTAAATTTGAAACACATCCAGCCGTCGAGATTTTGCGCAATGAATGGCGCGTGGCAGACGTACTATGCGCGGTTGAGAGCGGTCGTGGATGGAGCCAGCCCGCGCATCAAAAGACGGCAGTGCTCGTGTGGAGACAAGACGCGCAAGTAAACTACCGCGACCTGGAAGACATGGAGACCAGGGCGCTCGCCCTCTTATCGGAAGGAGCAAGTTTCGCCGCTATCTGCGAAGCGATCGCGGCCCTCGCTACGGGGTCCGACCAAGTACCTCTCATCGGCCGGTTGTTAGCTCGATGGCTAGGGGACGGGATCATCGTGCGAGCCGACGCGATGCTTACGACATCCCCGATCACTTCCCGGATCTGAAACGGGGGTAGAGGGCCATCGAGGCTCGCCCGCTGCTCGAATCGCGGGTACACGGAGACATGCACTGGCACCTGAAGAACGTCATCCGCGGCGCGCGCAAAGGATCTTGCCCAAACTTTTTGCCGGCTGGCGAGATTCACCAGTATGGCGCTGTCTGACCTCCGGTTACATGGGCGACCTGTCGGCCGCTATGGCGCGGCGGACCGGAGCCCAAGGTGCACCATCATCAAAAATGATCGCTGGTCCTCTGACCTCGACTCCAAGCTTACGCCACAGTAGCCCCAGGTCCGTCCCTGCCGGGGCCGCCTTCATCTCGTTGTAAAGCTGCATCAGCACCGGCACCCCGACTGCCCGATCTCCCACCTCGAGCGCACCCGTGAGCTGCCATGTCGTCTCCATGTTCCCGCCGGCAAAGACGATTGCACGAAGCGCGTCGCGCAGGCCATAGCGATTGTCCGTTTCGCGCCGGATTCGGACGTCAGCAAGCAGACAGAACATCGCGCCGCCCCAGTAAGTGCGGCCCCAAGTGTGCGTATGATCGAGGCCTTCGTCGCCGGAACGCGGCAGTCCGAATGGAAGGCCGTTGACCAAGTCGCCCCAAACTTTTACGGCACGAATTTGGCCCGCTTCGAGTCGGGCGATCGGTTCGACATAGGTTGCGATGCCTTCTTCGATCCAATGATGTTCCGCAGACACCGACGGGAACGCATAATGGACCATCTCGTGCGTCATAACCCAATCATTCTTGAGACCATCGTCGTTAGTTAACTCACCCAAGTAAATCCTGGTAAAGGCGGGACGCGTTCCCCAGCTCGTTCCATTGAGCACGCCCTCACGATTCTCTACCGGAATAATGAGAATTCGCGCTTCGCCGACCGGGAAGCGGCCGTAATAGTCGGTAACGGCCCCGGCCGCGGCAGACACCCACGCGATGAGCTTTGTCACTGGAAGATCGAGATCACCCGGTGCGAATTCGATCCTGATCGTGCTGCCACCGATTTCGATTGCGGCCGGACTGTAACTCGCGGAGCTAAGCAGCGGACGTGTGGTCTGTCGGTGAAAAGAAGCGACTCGTACCATTCCGGCTCGCCTGGTGCGACAATGGTTCGCTCGAGACCGCACGAAGATTGTCATCGCGGAAAAGAGGGCCAGAACAAGCATCAAGACCCACCGTTTCATATAATTTATGCGGCGCGCCGGTAGGATCGCGAGTCAGTCGTTCCGTAGACGCAATGTTCAACCCCCTTTTCTAAGCACTCACGGAGTATAAAGAGCTGGAAATTGCTTTCGGAGATAGTCGAGCTTTGGCATATCGTTGAGAACGATATAGGGATTGTCGGGATTACGCTCAAGGAAGTTCTGATGATATTCCTCGGCAGGATAAAACCGCTTTAGCGGCACAACCTGGGTTACGATCGGATTGGGAAAGGCCTTATCCCTGGTAAGCTGCTTGATGTACTTGTTAGCAATGCGCTTTTGCTCGTTGTCTGCGTAAAAGATTACCGACCTGTACTGGGTACCGACATCGGGGCCCTGACGATTCAATTCAGTTGGATCGTGAGCGACGAAGAAAAATATGTTCAACAGTTGATCATATGAAATCTTCGAAGGATCGTACTTGATCTCGACCGACTCGGCATGTCCGGTCGTTCCAGTGCTGACCGTTTCGTATTGCGCCGTATCCCCGGCTCCGCCCGAGTAGCCCGAGGTCACGCTCGTCACGCCCTTGACATGCTTGAATACGCCGTCAACACCCCAGAAGCACCCTCCGGACAGTACTGCAATCGGCTCAGCAGAACTTGGTTGCGCCGAAGCCGTAGCTGAGGAGCCTTGGACGTGTCCGATCGCATTTCGCGGTAGCAATGAAGTTGTGATTATGAGCAGTCCGAACAGGAACCGACTGAAAGAAAACGCATGCCGCCTATAGCTTAGCGAATTGAGAGTTCTATCTACTTTGCGCATTTGCAAATGAAACCTCGATCTTACCCTCAGTGGTGCCAGATATATCACGCAACATACTGCCTTAGGTACACCATTGAATGATATCGTCGCTTAGGTTGCGATCGGAAGAGAAAATCGCCACTGTGTTGATGCGTCGCAAATGGCTCAGCCGCAACAGGCCAAAGAGTATCGCGGCTGCGGTTCTCGGGTTGGCGGGCTGAATCGCCGTTAGGGAATAGAAATGCTCATGCGCGCGCGATAGCACGCTCACGGGACGCTCGGTCGAAATGGAGAGCGACACGCGCCGCATCGTTTGCTCAAGCAGAGTCTCTTCCCCGAGGATCGGGCAGAACTGTTTCGGCAGATCGCGGCCGACTGTCTTGCGGGTCAGAGAGACGAGCCTAGTACCATCGCCGCCCGCGAGTATAACAGCCCCGGCTTTTATTTGCGCTTCGTAATCTGGTTTCATTGGTTCGCTCCAAGATTATGGGTTCGGGCTCTAACTAATCGTTCAAGATGCGGCGGCCTAAATTCGTTCGCTTCTGGTCGTGAGGCCGAACCTTCAGCACGCGCACCTTATTCAGGGGCGACTCACTGACGCGACCAAAGAGAAACGGCATTAGGCAACTCGCCGCGAGCGCTTTACTGAAGCGATTGAGGCACGAAGCCGAACTCAACGGGCGATACTTTGACACAGCGGCGATGGGCGTAAGCGAACGGCTTGCTTCAGAGAATCGCGCGAGCCGGTCGACTATAATTTCAAAGACTTCCGGGCAATAGGGGAGCCCGCAGTGGCTCGACGGCACCTCGATCGTCTCAACCTCCGGTCCTGATTCGATGCAGTTCCGCCATTGAACTACACCGTCGGTCTTGGAGTAGATCAGAGTCTCAGGAACGCGCGGGGGATTGCGACTCTGCTCGACTTTCGCCTCGCCAGCAGACCCAGCAACCATTTCAGCACATCGCCTATGCCACCAATAAAAGACGGGCCGCAGAAATATGTTCGGGCTTTCGAGAGGATCCTTTATCGGTGAGCCCAACAGTATCGCCCGCTCCACCAGATGAGGAAACCGACACGCCGGCTCGCGTGCGTAGATGCCGCCTAAACTGTGACCAATAAGAACCACTTTTGCGTGGGTCTTGTAATTTGCTTTGCGAAGAACTTTTTCCAAGCGCGGCAATGTGTGGACTGGGCAGTCCACGTTGTACCAAATCCCCGAAAAGAAGATCCGGTAACCAAGAGCTGCCAATCTGGCGCCAAGCGGGTTCAGACTGTGGTCGCCGAACAGGAAGCCGGGTATAAGCAAAACTCCGCGCCCATGAGAACGCGCACTCGGATTGGTCCGGCGGAAGAGTCCGTGCAGAGTGAAAGAGATCAAGTCTCCCAGCCAACGAGTTTCGCCAAACAAGTCAGCGAACCCTAAATGAAGTTTGGATTTCATCTGCAGCCTTCGGAGCGGCGCGCAGACGTCGAATTCTTTGGCGGACAGTTCACTGGGCCGCCTCGAACATCCCTCTGCCGCGGCGCGTTCCGCTATCATGGAACGCGTTTCATTCGACACTTTGACTACACATCGTATTTCTCTCGAACTTCGAAAATGTTACAGGGTTTTCTCGGCACCAGAACTGCGCACGCCTCCAAATAGTCGCAACACTCGCCAGGAGTAGCAGGGCGCCTCAAACTCTTAACGGCTGCAGTCGAGGCGGCGCCCTCGGCCTCACGTTCTTAAGCAGCCAGGGCGAGGGGAGTTAGCCGCACCGCGCGCCTATCGGAATCTGCGCGCCTGCACGGCGACAGCGATCGTAACGTACAAGGCCGCGTAGCCAACAATCACCGCGGATGGAAGAATTGCGGAGCTCACCGGCAAATTCCGGATCATGAGGTCGTTGTAGGAATTCATGGCCCACGTCGTCGGCAAACATAGGGCCAGTGTCTTCATTAAGGGCGGTTCCAACTCCTGCGGCCACCAGCATCCGCCAATCGCGGCCATTGTCATGATTGCGATCGCCCCGGCCGGTAAAACCGAATCCCTGACCGGCACCAGCGCCGCCACCATCAAGCCGAAGGCTGCCGCGCCGAGCACGATCGCTGCGGAAGGCAATAGCAGCGCCGCGGGCGTAAGGCCCAGCGAAATTCCGAAGGCCAGCCGGCCGACCGCGAACAATATGATCATTTGAGTGAGGCCTACCACAAATCTTGACAGCAGTTTTCCAAGCAATGTCGCGGCGATGGGGGAGCGCGACGCGCGCAGACGGTCGAGCGTTCCCCATTCGCGCTCGTCCGCCAGTCCAAGCGCCACACCGAACAGCATCCCCAGCAATACGAATGTCACGCCGAAACCGGGAACTTCCTGGTCGAAAATATTAACCTTCGGCGATGCTCCGGTCAGGTTCTTCTCCTTGAATCCGATGCTACCCGGAAGCGAAAACGAAGGGATCGTGAGATGATCGATCTGTGGCAGGTGTTCGATTCTAGAAAACTCGGGCAAGCTGGAGACTGATGGCAAAGCGAATCGCGGCAACCGAAGCCTGGAGAGCCTAGTGCTGCCCTTGAGATCCGAGCGAATCTTGCCTAAGTTGATCGCGGTGGCGTCGCGGCTGGAGATATTGTCGATATCCGTGGGAGGCAAGGGAAACTCGGGTGGTGATGGGATCTCGCTCGCTCGGCTGCCGGCGAGGTCCCGCAGCCGCATCAGCCATTGACCAAATTGCTCGCGAGCTTGGGCCAGCCTCATAAAGTAATCTCGCAACTCGATGAGCTGTGCACGCTGGCTTTCGCCGGCCGCGGTCAGTTGTTCGCCGGTGCGGGCAAGCTGCTGATCGATGGCCTCCTGGATCCGGTCTTTGGCGAACAACAGCTGCCTATCGAGTAGCTTCTCGGATTGCGTCCGCCTCCGTGATGCTTCGCGCTGGAGATTCACAAGTGACGCTCTTAAGTCTGCCGACGCGTTTGCGCCGTCTTCGAGTTGCTTACGAAGCCCACCCTCGGCGGCTATCCCTTCACTGCGCGCCTTATCCACCGCGGCAGCCGATAGTCGGCGTAGAACTTCGCTGATCAATAGTTTGAAGTTGACTATTTCCAGATGCTTGACCGGGTCGGTGTAGAGGAGAAGTTGCGGTTTCCCGCCCTGGCGCAGCCTTGTCGTGGTGCCCGCCGGAATGACGAGGGCCGCCGCCGCTTCTCCGCGGTCGCGGACCATCCGCTGCGCTTCAGCGCGAGAATCAATGGCTCGAAGGTCGACCTCCTTGATCGCCGCGAGCGCGTCGGCAATCGCTTTGGCAGCTTGGCCGTGATCTTCGTCGACAAGTAGGAGAGGATGAACACCGGCGTCGCCGCCGTAGACCTTTGCCAGCGAAAATCCCGCCACGCTGATAACCACGATCGGAGCAAGAATCAGGAGGCAAATGCCCACCCAGTCGCGGCGCAGTATGCGAAGCTCCTTCTCGACTACGGTAGCGGTCGCTCGCAGGGCGCCGGCATGCAGCGGTTTCATTTCGGCAACGGTGGTCAGCTCGGCCAAGCCGGTCATACGGCATCTCGCAGCCTATGTCCCGTAATAGCGATGAACGCGTCCTGAAGGTTAGGCTGATGCAGCGCGAACTCCTTCACTTCACCACCGGCGTCGCGGGCGAGGCGCAGCACTTCAGGCACAATCTCCACTTCGTCGACAATTACGGTCGCGGTGACGCAGTCGCCGGGCGGTTGTTCGATCTCGTGCGCTCCGGAAATTCCGCTTGTCCACCCCAGAGGTAACCTCGTTCGCGTATGCAGCCGAACATGTGCACGAGTTCCGGCCCTCTCGATCAACTCTTGCGGAGTTCCACTTGCAACGACGCGGCCCTCGTCAATCAACAGGACGCGATGACAGAGGCGCTCGGCCTCTTCCATATAGTTGGTGCTGTAGACCACTGCGCGTCCTTCCGCAGCCGCCTTGTCGATTAGGTCGAAGATCCATTCGCGCGACTGGGGATCGACGCCAACCGTCGGCTCGTCGAGAAGCAGCACCGGCGGCGAATGGATCATGCCGCAGGCGAGATTTAGCCTTCGCTTCATCCCACCCGAGTAGCTGCCAGCCGCATCCTGCGCCCGATCTCCGAGCCCGACCTCGTCGAGCATTCGGCGCGCCAAGGCGCGTGCGGTGAGGCGACTGAGGCCTTGCATCAAGGCAAAGAATTCCAGGTTTTCGCGGCCGCTCAGACCCGGATAAATCGCGATTGACTGGGTAACGAGGCCGAGATGCGAACGCGCCGCACCGGTTTCCTTGGCAACGTCGTAACCGCAGATGCTGGCTCGTCCGGAATGCGGGCGTGATATTGTTGCAAGAATCGAGAGGGCGGTGGTCTTGCCAGCGCCGTTCGGTCCCAGAAAGCCGGTCACCTCACCGCCTTTAGCTGCGAACGACAATCCGTTGAGAGCGTTTCGCTCACCGTAACGTTTGGTCAGATTCTCCACTTCGACAAAGTCTGTATACATGTCGGTCATTAAGCTCATCTCGCCAATCCGCATGCACTGCGACGTGCGCGATGGGCGATCACCACTGCAGCAGTACCAGCTCCGAGCAAAAGCCTGGTCCGACCACGATCATCACGCCATAGTCGCCCGGCTTGGGTTCGCCGGACCTCAGCAGGTCGTCGAGCACCAGCAGTAAGGAGGTCGACGAGACGTTGCCGGCACGCGCCAATATCCTGCGCGACCTTTGGAGCGCGTCGGGTGGCAGTTCAAGCGCCGATTCAATAGCGTTCAGTACCTTTGGTCCGCCGGTATGTGTTATCCAATGGGTGACCTGCGAGCGTTCGATGCCCGCCGATCCAAGCAACGCATCGACGTCCCGCGCGACGTTATGAAGCGTGACCTCGGGGATCGCCGTCGACAGAATGATCTTGAAACCGTCATCGACGATTTCCCAGCCCGACATGTCTTCGGTATCTGAGTAGAAGACCGAACGCGAGGTGACTATCCTTGGCGCGCCTGGCCGCGCCCGGTCGGCACCTCCGACAACGACGGCCGCCGCGCCGTCGCCAAACAGGGCTGCGGCAATCAGATTGGCGACCGACAGATCGTTGCGTTGGAAGGTGAGCGAACAGAGCTCCACCGACAAGAGTATGGCGATTTGATTTGGAGACGAGGCCAGATAATCGGACGCTCTCGCGATTCCTCCGGCTCCTCCGGCGCATCCCAGCCCGAACAAGGGTGTTCGCCTTACCCGCGAGTTGATTCCGAGACGATTTATGACCAACGCTTCGATATTGGGCGTGCTGATTCCGGTATCGGTGGTAAAGAGCAAATGGTCAACTTCCGCCGGACTGATTCTGGCTTGCTGCAGCGCGTCCCTGACGGCTGCACAGCCAAGCTCGGCCGCGATCTCCCTCCAACGACGATTGCGTTTGGCAAAGGTATCCAAGAGCTCGTACTCAGAGAGCGGCAGGGCAAAATAGCGCCCCTCTACCATTACGGCGTGCTGCAGGTCATCAAATCGACGCAGCAATGGTTTGCGGTCCGCCCATAGCCGACGCAACCGTGCCGACACAGTCGCCTGGTCCACGTAGTTTGCGGGCATGGCCGGCGACACAGCAAGAATCGCTGCGTGGCCCGGTGCAGGCAAAACCTCAGCACCATTCGAATCCGTTTTGTTCACGACAGTCATTCCGCAGGCTCCACGACGGAACTTACATCGGGCGCATTCAACCGGCCGTTGAAGTCTGCTGATCCTCGAATGTTGCAACTCCTCACTGCGCACGGAGTTCGCTCGCTCGGCCTGAACGCCAGCGTTGCGTTGGTGCCCCCGAAGCCGAAGGAATTGTTCAGCGCCAGGCGAATTCTTGCCGGCCGTGGCCGGTTGGGCACGTAATCGAGGTCGCAGCAAGGATCGGGACGATCGTAGTTGATCGTCGGCGGCAGCATGCCGCGCTCGACCGCCAGCACCGTGTACGCCGATTCGATTGCACCCGCCGCGCCCAGCGCGTGTCCCGTCATCGACTTGGTCGAGCTCACCGGAATCCGAACAGCGCGCTCGCCGAACACACGCCTGATGGCCTGGGTCTCAGCGATATCGCCCTGCCGCGTCGAGGTGCCGTGCGCGTTGATGTAGTCGACTTCGCTGGGGTCGAGCGCACCGTCCTCCAGGCACAACTGCATGCAGCGGGCCGCGCCCTGGCCGCCCGGCGACGGCGATGTCATGTGGTAGGCGTCGCTGTTGGCGCCGTAGCCGGCGACCTCCGCAAGGAGGTTTGCGCCGCGGGCCAGCGCCGCTTCGCGCTCCTCCAGAATGAGGGCGGCAGCGCCGTCGGACATTACGAAGCCGTCGCGCTCGGCGTCGAACGGGCGGCTGGCAGCCTCGGGCGCGTCGTTGCGAGTCGACAACGCGCGCATCGCGATGAACGCGCCCAAGCCCAGTGAGGTCAGCGCAGCCTCGGACCCACCGGCGATCGCGGCGTCGAGGTAACCGTCGCGGATCATCCGATATGCCTCGCCTACCGCGTGACTGCCGGAAGAACAGGCGCTGGTGGTGGTCAGGTTGATGCCGCGTGCGCCATAGCGGATCGCGATCTGGGCGGGCGCGAGGTTGGCTAGGAGCTTTGGAATGCAGAACGGGGTGATCCGTGTGAGCCGGGTATCGAGGAAGAGGAGATGGGTTTCTTCAAACGTGATGAGGCCGCCGATTCCGTTGCCCATCAGCACGCCAACGCGTTCGGTATTGTCATGGTCGATCTTGAGCCCCGACTGTCGCATCGCCTGCTCCGCGGCGGCAATCGCGTACTGAATGAAGCGGTCCATCTTCTTGACGTCCCGCTTTTCGATCCAGTCCAGCGGGTTGAAATCGCGTACCTCGCCCCCGATGTGGGTTGCGAAGTCGGAGGCGTCGAAGCGGGTAATCGCAGCAATGCCCGAACGCCCGGCCATCAGTGCCTCCCAGTTCTTCTCGAGCCCCGTGCCAAGCGGCGTGACCAGGCCAAGACCCGTTACGATCACGCGACGATCACTGTTGCGTTTCATGTGAGTTCGCTGCTCCTCTACTTGCGCGTACGCTTCAAGTACCGCCTGTGTCGTGCTGGCTATCGCCTCAAGGTGGGTTCACTTGTGACGTTTCATCAACCGTCACTCGCCGACGGGCTTCTTCGGATACTGCGGCCAGTTGTGGTTAGCGGACGCGATGTTTCCGCTTTTGTTCAGTGACCAGAGTGATTGAGCGAAAAAGCCATTGTTCAAGTAGAGTTTCCCGTCGACGATAGTCCACTCCGACGGACTTATGTCAGCAATCCGGTTGAGGGACATGGCGTAGGCGCAGTAGCCGCCGTACTGCGGCAGGTACTTCTCGGGATCGGACTTGAACAGCGCCAGGTTCTCGGCAGAAGCGAATCGATAGGTCACACCTTTCCACTGATAGACGTACTGGTCCAGGCCTGCGGTGGGCCGGCCCACAGTGAAGTAAGCCACCGGGTCATAACCCTTTAGTCCGGTACCGGCTGCGGTGTTCACCGCAGCTACAGGCGACTTAGCCGATGCTGCCACCGCAAGCCCGGAGTGAGCCGCAAGTAGAGCGACAACCGGCAGAACGAGGATCAACGCGAGGCATCGAAAACGTGTCATAACTTCTATTCTCCTTTGCACCTGCATCATCCTCAGCTGAGGCTCGGCGCGGGCTCCCCACGCCATCCAGAACGACACAGGATCGGCGATCGGGACCCTCGAAAAACCCCGTTTTTTGGAGCACACACGCGATGGTGATAACGGCGCAACCATGAAACCGATCACCTTGTATTAGATGCGCATCCGAGCCGGACGTTTCGGGACCAATGCCGCTCGCAACTTCTCGGCCTGGCGACATCGACGACGACTTGGCGGGCGCCCGTAACGTACGAGAAACATCCGGTGGAATGATGTGAGTGTCGGCAGACGCTGGACTGCGCCGCGTTAAACGCGGCGCATCGTGTCCAGCCTTCATTCTTAGCTGCCATTCGCGAAGGTATCGTCTCAACTGGACCGAGTTGACTCCGAGGCTCTCGCAGACCATCGGACAAGACAGAAATGCGGTACCATCTGAATCAAATAACCACTCTTCAGTTTCACGGAACAGGATCCGGCGCGATCCATTTCTCACGGCGAAGTTGCTCTGATAACAGCGAATTGCGTCTTCAAGAATTGCGAGCAGCAGACGCTGGTAAGGACCAGTTGCCGGCGCTGGATTGTATTGGGCCGGAGTTAAGGCATCCGGCGCCCACAGCCGGTCACTGTTATCGAATGAAGCCATTACGCGGGCCAAGTCGCTCCGCATCTGTCTTCTCCTTTTTGGACTTCGTAAGGTTGAAGCTGAGCGCCAACGATCGAGCGAAGCGCCCGACTCGGCTTACGACTCGACTCGCACCTGCGCGGTCCCGTCCGAATGCTCCTTAACCCACAACATTACGCAGACCGCGTCCGCGGTTTCCTTCCAAGGCAACGGCACCCAATGATCGTCGACTGCCAATGCCCACGAATGCATTATTGAATCGCGCCTGACGCGGATCACTTCGCCATGGCTGAAATTGAAACTGAATGCGTTCATTGTTGCCATCCGTCAACCGAGTGAAGTTTCTCGAAGGGCGGTCTAACTCCTAAAAATCAACCGCGCCGTCACGCAGCGGTCAGTCACTTTCTGTATGGCTATCGCTGTTTTGAAAATCTACGATTCGCACCCTCTGCGAGGACTTACTAACTGTCAATTCCTTGCCAACCTTACAAAGTTACCGTACCGCATCGCCAAAGGAGCCGCATGGGAACAACCGCCGTCGCGAATCAGGAATGGGTGAAAACGGTCCGAAAATGAAACGCGCACGCCGTGGTTCGACTTTCGCCGCGCGTGCGGTGAAGTTACTCAATTGCGATTTGCTGCCGCCAGTGATGCAGAGTAGCGGAGGATCCGTCAGCGGTCCCTCCGCTACTCTCACCCTTTCGGACAGCGCCTCACGGCGTATCAGTCCGTGCTGTCACTCCTCTTTCTTTCTATGGGCTCACGACTGCCATGTTTGGCAGACTCACGCCCTGCGTGATGCACGACTCCGGATCTCCGACCACGTCGTGCTGCGAGTACACGTGTCCCGGCCTACTGCAGTTGCGTGAGGCCTTAGGTCGAGCGTTAGCTGCGGATGGTTCGAGCCAACTCCGATCGACAATCCTTGAGGGGGCAGAGCTATTCGATGAGATTACCTGCGCGGTGCCCAACACGGACCGGCTGTCAACTGTCCCCGACCACGCCGGAGCAGTTCCGATCACCAAGCCGGAAATCACCGCTGCTGCAGTCGTTTTGAAAATATTCATAGCTACTCCTTTGTAACGCTCTGCTTCGAGCATTAGTCAGTTATTGCTGGTGATAAGCGTATACCAATACCACCTTAATAGTGATGTTCTTCGGGAAATCGAGGAAGTTACAATGACGGTACGGTCGCGCGTGTACCTCTGCCGCCAAACAGAGCGTCTGCAACTTGTAACTGTTGTCGGCCGCCCAAGAATTGGTTGATGAAGGGAGTTGGCCCACATTGCTCAGCGGCGCTGTAGGCAGTTGCCAAGTGACACTCGAAAATCTCAACAAAGAGGAGAGATCGCGACAATGAAAACAGCAAAGACAGGCGCTTTCCTGGCGACCGCCGTGGGACTGATGTTCATGGCAAACATCGCCATGGCCCAAGGCAACGGCGCGGCGGCGGGAGGCGCAAGCGCTTCGAGCGCTCAGACGGCCAAGGTCAAGTGCATGGGAGCCAATAGCTGCAAGGGCAACAGCTCCTGCAAGACTGCGCAAAACGACTGCAAGGGACAGAATGCTTGCAAAGGTAAGGGTTTTGTCGAGACTTCAAGCTCCCAGGAATGCATGCAAAAAGGCGGCATGCCGGCAGGTAGCTAATACGTTATTCGATCCAGTCTATGGCGGCAGGACGCTTCACACCTCGCGTCCTGCCGTTTTGTATAAGATACGATTAAGCAATGACTGATACAGCGGACGGCCACTGGGCGCAGTGATGTTGCGGAATCTGGAAATCATCTGCCTCTTGATCATCTCTGTGAAGGGTCAGAGGTGCGTTTCGGCGGCGATGACGGGGCGCACCGGTTCGCCGTCCCGCGCGGTTTGTCCGACGTTGACCGCGACCAGGTCGTCGTTGGCAACACCCTGCATAATCTGGACGTTCACGCCGTCGTCATAGCCGAGCTTGACCTTGGCGAGTTTAATATGTTTGTTGCGCACAATTGGCACGTACGACTTGCCGTCCTGGAACACGACCGCGTCGTCGGGGACCATCGGGAGACCCGCAGGCGTGGCCACCTGCAAGCTGAGCTGCGCGTACATCCCCGGCAGCAGCGTGCCATCACGGTTGGGCAGATCGACCTCGACCAGCATCGTGCGCGTGGCGCTATCCAGCGCACCCGGATGGCGCGTAATCGTGCCATCAAAGGTCCGCTCAGGATATTCTGTGACGCTCACCGCCGCAGGCGCGCCGTCGCGGATAAAGGCCGCAGCGCTTTGCGGTACGTTGGCATAGACGCGTAGCGGGGTTACCACCGCCAAGCCAAGCAGCGGAGCGGTGACATTGGAGGGAGAGGTCGATTGTGCGATTAGCGCACCCGGGTCAACGTAGCGCGCGGTCACGATGCCGTCGAAGGGGGCGCGAATCTCCTTATACGCCTGCATTGATGCTAGCTGGTTGAGATTTTCTCTGGCCTCGAGCATCTGCGCGTGGGATTGGTCGGCTTCCTGTAGCGGCAACACCGCCAAGCCGCGGAGCGATTGATTGCGTTTGTCAGTAACCTGGGCGAAGTTGTAACTCGCGCGGGCGTTTGCTGTCTGATGGTCGAGTTCGGGCGAATCTAGCAGCGCCAGTAACTGCCCCTGCTTCACACGGTCGCCCTTATCTACATAGATAGCCTTCAGGTAGCCCGCGATCTTTGCATGTAGTTGGGTCTCGATGAAGCCGTGAATGGCGCCGGGCAACTCCAGCGTACGGCTGCGCGGCGCTCGAATTACAGGTCTGACCAGCACCCGTGGCCCAGCCTCCAGTTCTTCCTCGAGTTCCTGGGTCTGATGGCTCAAGCGTAAGTGTTGCGCCCGCACCATCCCAGCGGTGAGAGTCACAGCCACACCCAGAACCGCGATCGAGCCAAAGTAGAAAAGCCAACCCGGCTTCTTATACGTATAGGTCTTCGGATCGTCTTTCATGGTCTAACCTTCGTCGGTCGCGCGTCAGGACTGCGGGACCGCAGCGATTTCGGCGTCGCGCTGATGCACACCCGTGATATTGCGGCTGAACATCGAGTAAACTGCCGGCACTACGAACAAGGTCATTAACGTCGCCATTATCAGCCCGCCAATGACAGCACGTCCGAGCGGCGCGTTCTGCTCGCCGCCTTCGCCCACCGCCAGTGCCATCGGCAGCATGCCTAGGATCATCGCCAGAGCCGTCATGATGACCGGCCGCAGCCGGGTCCGCGCCGCCTCGATCGCCGCCATCGCCGGGTTGTAGCCCTGCTCGCGCAACTCGTTGGCGAAAATCAACACCAGGTTGCCATTCGCGACGCCGACGCCGACCGCCATGATCCCGCCCATCAGCGACTCGACGTTGATCGTGGTATGCGTCAGCACAAGCATCCACAGCACGCCCGCAAGCGCGCCCGGCACTGCGAGCATAATGATAAATGGTTCCAGCCACGACTGGAAATTCGCCACCATCAGCAGATAGACCAAAATCACCGCCAGCACGAGACCCTGTTCAAGCGACGAGAACGACTCATGCATGGATTGGCTCTGGCCACGTATATTGATCCTCATTCCGGGCGGAAGCTGACCGAGTCGATTAATCGCCCGCTGCACCGCCGCCGAAGCGCTGCCAAGGTCACGCCCTTCGACTCCGCAGTTAACGTCGATTATTCGCTGAACGTTGTAATGGCTCAGCGCCGCGGGCTCCACGTCCCGGCGGAACGTCGCGATGTTCGATAGCAGTTGCGGTGTCTGCGCGGCATGGTCGGTACTCGATACGGTAATCGGCGTGTCGCCGATTGCTTGTATCGAATCGATCACGTCCTGGGGGACCTGTTCGAGCACGCTGTAGCTGACCCCGTTTTTGGGGTCAAGCCAGTAACTTGGCGCCAGAATTATATTGGTGCTGAGCGAAGTGAGCAGATTGGCCGCAACCGCGCGCTGATCGATACCAAGTTGCAGTGCCTTGGCTCGGTCAACGTTTATCCGAATCGTCGGATAATTGAGTATCTGCTGGATACGCATGTCAGTAAGGCCCGGAACGGAAGCGAGCGCGGGTTCGAGCCGGCGCGCAACATGATAGTCGTCATCAAGGCTGTTTCCAGAAATCTGCACGTCAATCGGCGCCGACAGGCCAAAGCTGAGGACTTGACTAACGATGTCGGCGGCCTGGAAATAGACGTCAACGTTCGGATATTGGCGCGCCAGCGACTCGCGAATTTGTTGGCGATAGCCTGCCGTCGGATGGTGTTGTGGATTGAGCGCGATCGACACATCGGCGTCCTGCGGACCAACGCTGTCGTTCTGGTAGAAGGCAAGTAAAAAGGCAAATGGCGGCACACCGATGTTGTCGCTGATACTGTCGATCTCATCGCGCGGAATGATCTGGCGCACCGCGCGTTCGACATTGTCTACCACCCGTTCCGTCTGTTCCAGGCGCGTACCAGCCGGCGCCCGCACATGTATTTTCATCATCCCGGTATCGACCTCGGGAAAGAAATCTTCTCCGACCACGGCCAGGAGGACGAAGGAGGAGCCGACGAAAATCGATACGCAGATCAGCGCAAAGGCGCGCTTCGCCATAAATTTACCCAGCAGATCTCGGTAGCCATCCCTGAAGCGCTCAAAGCCGGCATCAAACTTTCTTGCAAACCTGGACCAGCGGCTGCTTCCCGTGTGTTCGTCATACGTCGCCGGCATCAGGTATCGCGCCATTGCCGGCACCAGCGTGCGCGATAACAGGTAAGACGTCAGCATCGAAAAGACGACCGCCATCGCGAGCGGCGTGAAAAGAAAACGCGCCACCCCGGACAGCAGCACCACAGGGAAGAACACGATACAAATGGCAAGCGTGCCTACAAAGGCAGGCCCCGCAATCTGGCTGGAGCCGTCGAGAATTGCAACCAGCAGCGGTTTTCCCATCGCGTGATTGCGATAAATGTTCTCGATTCCGACGGTGGCGTCGTCAACCAGCATCCCCACCGCCAGCGCCAGACCGCCGAGCGTCATGATATTGATCGTCTGGCCGGCGAGCTTTAAGCCGATGATCGCCGTCAGGATCGAGAGCGGTATCGACAGAATGACAATCAGCATGCTGCGGGCCGAACCGAGGAAGATCAGCACCATCAGCGCCACCAACCCTGCCGCAATCACTGCTTCGCGCACCACTCCCAACAGTGCAGCGCGCACGAACACCGATTGATCGAATGCGATGCCGAGCGTCACCCCCTTGGGGGCAGTCTCCCGAATGAGCGGCAGCATCCCGCGGACCTGATCCACCACGCTCAGGGTCGACGCTGCGAAATGCTTGAATACCGGGACGTAGGTCGAGCGCTTGCCGTCGATGCGTACGATCTGGGTTTGCACCGAATGAGTATCTGTGACCGGCGCAACTTCGCCGAGAAAAACCGTCGCGCCGTTTACCACCTTTACCGGCAGGCTATTGAAAGCATCGATCCGCTCGGGGCTGCCGTTGAGTTCGACTCGGTATTCATAGTTCCCAATCTTCGCGGAGCCCGCCGGAATCATGATGTTCGTCGAATTGACGGCCGCGGTCACATCCTGGGCCGACATCCCGGCCGCATACATCTGGGACGGATTCAGGTTCACCATGATCGAACGCAGACGCCCGCCAAACGGCATCGGAACCGAAATGCCTTGGATACTTGAGAGGCGAAGGCGCATGAAATTCGCGCCGTAGTCGAACAGTTGCTGCTCGGAGAGAGAATCGCTGTAGACGTTGAGGTTCGCGACAGGAACGTTAGTCGCATTGTAGCTGACGATCATCGGCGGTGTCGTCCCGGGCGGCATAGCCCCCAACGCCGTCTCAGACACAGCGCTCATCTGGGCGATACCGCCCGCCACGGTTTCACCAGGATGGAAGTAGACCCGGATTACTCCGGCCCCCGCCATGGATATCGACTCCATGTGATCGATATCGTTGACGATACTGGTTAGCGCCCGCTCGATAAAAAGCACCACCCGGCGCTCCATATCGGTCGCCGAAAGCCCGGGGTAATTCCAAATCATCACAACCACCGGGATATCGATCGCCGGAAAGATGTCAGCGTTCATCCGAACGAACGACAGCGCCCCTAATACCAGCATCAGCAGCGCCATTACCGCGACCGAAAGCGGCCGCCGGAGCGCAAGTCGGACGATCCACATGGAACTAATTCTCCTTAGACGCAGGCCAGATAAGTCTCGCTTGCCTCACGAAAGGGTCTCTCGCTC
>Ga0137361_10000452_pt1 | contig 22846 bp, 13 predicted proteins | sample Mad1_80_16metaG_FD_104923 | JGI IMG/M metagenome (GOLD analysis project Ga0137361, IMG submission 104923) | Vadose zone soil microbial communities from Angelo Coast Range Reserve, California, USA - Mad1_80_16 metaG | ecosystem: Environmental > Terrestrial > Soil > Vadose zone | place: USA... | reverse complement strand
CTGGTCCTGACCGCCATGGTTTCGTCCTTTGCGGCGATTCCGGCGGCCGCGCAAGCGAAGCCTGTCCCAGGCAAGCTTGCAGGAGTGGTGCGCGACGCTCAGGGCACGCCGCAGTTGGGCGCGAGCGTGGAGTTGATTTCCGAAGCAGTGGGAGTGGCAGCCACCCGCAGCTTTTTGACGAACACGCAAGGGATGTTCCGGGGCGACAAGCTCGCTCCGGGTTTTTACACTGTCCGCGTGACTCTCGCCGGTTTCTTACCAACGCTTGAAAAGCACATTCGTGTCACCTCGAATCTGACGACCCTAGTTCGCATTGAACTGGAATCCATGTTTGCATCGCTCGATCAACTGCGGCGCATGCCTGCGAGCAGCACCGCCGAAGTTGATGATTGGAAATGGGTATTGCGGTCCGCTTCAGGAATGCGGCCCGTTCTGGAGTGGGTGGACCACGGCACTTTGAGTGCCTCGACGGTTACCGGGGAAGTAGCAGGACCCCGCGCGCCCAGAATGCGAATGGAATTTACCGATGGGGCACGGCGCCCCACTTCGGCTTCGAGCATTGCCTCCGCACCCGCCACAGCCGTGGCCTACGACCAGAAGTTGGGCGGCACCAGCAGAATGATTTTGGCCGGCCAGGTGAACTATGACAGTGATGCCCCTGCCGGTAGTATTGCCACCGTGTGGCTGCCTACGGGGACTTTAGGTGCCGGTCCGCACACGGCCCTGGTCCTTCGCGAAGCGAAGCTGGGACCTGTCGGGCCGACCTTCCGCGGCGTCCGTTTTGATCAGGGCGGTGCGTTGTCGCTCGGTGATCGCACGGTTCTGAGTTACGGCGGAGAATATGTTTTGGTGGGACTCGGGGCCGCGGCCTCTTCACTTCGTCCTCGGGCAGAATTGAACGTGCGCCTCACTGACGACTGGAGCACCGCAATCGTTTTCGCCTCCATGCCCAAGGGGCCTGGTCCGCTGGAGGCCAATGACGCCCAACCAGGTGGCGCCCTCGCTGCTGCGCTCAATGAGCTGGATGCCTTCCCCGCGTTGCTTTGGCGCCAAGGCCGTCCGGTTTTGCAGAACGGTTTGCACGAAGAAATCTCAGCGGAACGAAAAATTAGCACCCGCGGCAAGCTGCAGGTCGCAGGCTTCCACGACGACAACCGGCACGTGGCCGTCTTCGGAAAGGGCAGCGACCTTCCCACCGCGGATTATTTTCAGGATTTCTTTTCCACGGGATTTGCTTATGACGGTGGCTCCTCGAGTAGTTGGGGAACGCGCCTTGCATTTCGCGAAAAGCTTGACGGCGACGTGGAACTAACCGCCGTTTATTCATTCGGTGGGGCTCTCGCGCCTTCGGACGATGCCGATGGATTGCTTCGCGACTCCCTTCGGACGGCGCAGCGACACTCTCTTGGAGCCGGAATTTCCGCGAAGGTGCCGCACCTCGGCACGAAGGTTCAAGCGGGATATAAATGGGTGAACGGCGTCACCGTTTCCTCCGTGGATGGCTACGGCGAATCCGTCTTCCGAATGGACCCCTATCTACATCTGGTTTTCAGGCAGCCGCTTCCGAGGTTTGCCTTAGGGCGGTGGGAAGCCATCGCCGATTGTAACAACCTACTGGCGCAGGGGTATGTCCCGACCAATAGCAGGGATGGTCATGTGGTTCTGGTCCCGGCGTTTCGGACATTTCGAGGCGGGCTCAGCGTCCAGTTCTAGGAGTTTTTGGGTTCTAGAAAGCTGTATCTGACCTTCCAGAAACAGGATGATGTGGGATAACCTGCCCTACCGCTGCAGTAACCTGTTGAATATAAAGGTGTTCCTCGGATGATGGGCTACCAAACTAATGGACATTGGGTTGCACTTGGTTTCTTATGGCGAGGTATAGTCCTGTCCGGTAGATTATGAGGCAAAACCTCCGAGCGAGCCTTGGGGCAGTCGTGCTGGCGTTGGCCACGCTGGCTGCGGTGATCTTTGCCCTCATTAATTTCGACCAGCGCAGCCGGTTTGAGGTGGTGTACGACGGCGTGGCTTGGCTGGATACGGACCATGGAATTCAGGCCAGCCGGGTTTCACCCAATTCCCCAGCGACTCGTGCGGGGATCCGGGCGGGCGATGTTCTGCTGACCATCAACGGCGCCCGAGTCACCAGGGCTGCAGAAGTTGCCCGGCGGCTGGATCGTGCAGGACTTTGGACCCAGGTGCACTACAAGCTTTCCCGCAGTGGTGAGGAATTCGAAACCCCGCTACTCACGGCGCCAGCCGAAAAGCCCCTTCCCACTGAAAACTATCTGCGAATCGTGGGCCTGCTTTATCTGTTCATCGGCTTGTTCATTTTCATCCGCCGGTGGAACGCTCCTCGCGCCGTGCACTTCTATGTCTTTTGCCTGGTTTCCTTCGTTCTGTGGTCTTTCCATTTCAGCGGGAAGTTGGACACTTTTGACTGGGAAGTTTATTGGTCGGAAATAGTGGCGCGGTTGCTGGCCCCTGCTTTGTTGCTCCATTTTGCGCTGGTATTTCCAGGACGGTCCGAATCCACCATTCGCTGGTCTTCGAAAGTGCTTGCCGTGTACGCGCTTCCGGTCGCCTTGCTCCTTATTCATGTGAGCACGGCGCTCAACGTCTTCGGCTTTATACCCTGGCTTGCTCCCTACATACTGCTTACGAAATTGGAATTCGGCTATCTCGCCCTTTGCTTCCTGACTGCCGGACTCGTTTTTTACCGGAATTACCGCGAGGCGCCCTCGGGTGTTATGCGCCAGCAATTGAAATGGCTCACCGGTGGCACTCTTGCCGGGAGCTTGCCTGTTTCTCTGCTCTATATCCTCCCCTTGGCGATGGGCGTGGTTTTGCGCCCGTGGATGCAACTCTCGGTGGTAAGCCTGGTGCTGATCCCGCTGTGTTTCGGCTATGCGATCATCCGCTACCGCCTGATGGACGTGGACATTATTTTCAAGCGCGGCTTGGCCTACACGGTGGCAACCGCCGGGGTTGCAGCCGTCTATTTCGCCCTGATCGCTTTGGTCGCCTTGGTAGCCCATACGCCCACGAACGGGACCGCCGGCGGTATGATCGCCATTGTCATCGCGGCGTTTTTGTTCCAGCCTTTCCGTGCCGGGATTCAAGCGCGCCTGGATCGCTTCTTTTACCGCGATCGCCTCGACTACCGCCGCACTCTCATCGAATTCGGGCGCACGCTGACGAACGAAGTGCGTATCGATCCCATGCTGGGTTCGGTCATGGACCGCATTTCTCAAACCTTATTGGTCGACCGGCTGGCGATTTTTGTGGAGAACGCCGTCGAGCCTGGGCAGATGCGCATTGCCCGTTCGATGGGCGTCCGCCTTTCCGAGTCTTTGGATCTCAGTTTCCTCGAGCCGGCCCGGCCCGAGTTTGCCCGCGGGGCGCTCTTTTTCGAGTCGCCCCGTGCCGCGCGAGACGTGAGTGGTTCCATTCGTCGCACGCTCGAGCAGCTGGACCTCAACTACTATGTTCCCTGCCGCATCCGCGAACACACCGTCGCCGTTCTCGGCCTCGGCAAAACCGTCGACGGTGATTTTCTGTCCAGTGATGACGTCGAGCTGGTCGAAACGATTGCCGGCTATGTCGCGGTAGCCCTCGATAACGCGCAGCTTTACAGCTCGCTCGAACAAAAGGCCCTCGAAATCGCGCGCCTCAAGGACTTCAGCGAAAATATTGTTGAATCCCTGAATATCGGCGTGCTTTCCGTTGACCTGGAGGGCATCGTCGAATCTTGGAACACCCGCATGGAACAGCTTTTCGGAGTGTCACGCCAGGAGTCCGTTGGACGCCAGCTCAGCTCGCTATTGCCGGAAGAACTGGCACGCGAAATCGCCGTGCGCGGTGACCAGGAACAGATTACCGGCATCTATAAACAGAGACTGCAGCATCAAGGAAAGTCGCTGACCTTGAACGTTTCCATCACACCCTTGGTGAGCAAGTCGAACGAGCGCATCGGCCGTCTGCTGCTCTTTGATGACGTTACCCAGCGGGAGCGCATGGAAGAGCAGATGTCACAAACGGAGAAGCTGACTTCGCTTGGACTTCTCGCGGCTGGTGTCGCGCACGAAGTGAACACGCCGCTAGCGGTCATCTCCAACTACATTCAAATGCTTGCGAAACAGATGCCGGAGGGCGACCCGCGCCACTCGATAATCGAGAAAATCGTCAAGCAGACGTTCCGCGCCAGCGAAATCGTCAACAACCTGCTCAATTTTTCACGCACCGGCGCTCCGGAAGCGGCGGACATTGATGTAAACCGCGTTGTCGAGGAGACCTTGTCTCTCGTGGCCCATCCGCTTAAAGCCTCGCAGATCCAGGTGGTGAAGCAACTCGGCGAACCGCTGCCAGCCGTCCGCGGGTCGGCCAACAAGCTCCAGCAGGTCTTCTTGAACCTATTCTTGAACGCGCGTGATGCCATGCCCGGCGGAGGAATGCTCGAAGTCCGGACTGCGGCGCACAACGGCAGCGTCGAAATCGAAGTGGCGGACACGGGCGGAGGCATCGCCCGCGAACACATTCATCGCATCTTTGATCCGTTCTTCACTACCAAAGCCAGCGGCCGCGGCACCGGCCTCGGTCTTTCCGTGAGCTACGGCATTATCAAAGAGCATGCCGGAAAGATTGATGTGCGCTCGATGCCCGGCAAGGGCACCTCGTTCCACGTCGAATTCCCCGCCGTCAAGAAAGCGGTCCATGTCTAAGGGTTCCATCCTGGTTGTTGATGACGAGTCGGAAATCCGCGAGGGCCTCGAACTTCTGTTAAGAAGTGAAGGCTACGGTGTCTCCAGCGCGGAGACCGGCGAATCCGGCCTCGAAAAGCTGGAGCAGCATCCTTATGATCTTCTCCTGCTGGATGTCAGTCTGCCGGACCGCAACGGTGTTGACATGCTCAAGGAGATTCACCGCCGCGATCCACAGCTCTCTGTCGTCCTAATCACTGCCTACGGGTCGATCGAAATGGCTCGCGCCGCTTTCAAGAATGGCGCGATGGACTACATCACCAAACCGTGGTCCAACGATGAATTACTCGCCCAGGTGGCGCAGGCCGTCGAATCGCGCCGGCTTCGTGACGAAAACGTCCAACTCAAACGCGCGCTGAAGCAGCGCTTCAATTTCCCGAACATCGTAGGCAAAAGCGACAAAATGCAGACGCTTCTGGACCTCGTTGTGCAGGTCGCGCCCTCGCGCTCCACGATTCTCATCAGCGGCGAAAGCGGCACGGGTAAGGAGCTCATTGCGAAAGCAATCCACTCCTCCTCAACCCGCGCGGACAAAGCCTTTGTGCCCGTAAATACGGGTTCGATCCCCGTCGATCTCCTGGAGTCCCAGCTGTTCGGCCATGTGAAAGGGGCCTTCACCAGCGCTATTGCGTCCAAGAAAGGCCTCTTCGAAGTCGCCGACCAAGGCACCATTTTCTTCGATGAAATCGCCACGATCAGCCCGGAAACGCAGGCCAAGCTTCTGCGCGTGATTCAGGAGCGCGAATTCATGCGTCTCGGCGGCACCGAGCAACTCAAAGTTGACGTGCGCATCGTAGCTGCTTCCAACGTCGACCTGCTAACGCTGGTGCGGGAAGGCCGCTTCCGCGAAGATTTGTACCATCGCCTGAACGTGATCCACCTTCAGATTCCCCCGCTGCGCGACCGCCGGGAAGATGTGCCTTTGCTTCTGGGGCATTTCCTCGAGCGGTATTGCCACGAAAACTCTAAAACGCTCCGGCAATTCACGCTGGCGGCGCTGAAGCTTCTGATGGATTACGACTGGCCCGGCAACGTGCGCGAGCTGGAAAACGTCGTCGAACGCGCGGTCGTCCTTTCCACGCAGGAGCGTGTTGACGTGGATCTGCTCCCTGAAAGCATTCGCAGCAAGGAAATCGTGCGCGGCGTGCGCCTGCAACTTTCTGAATTTCTGCCGGCGCTTCCGGGCGAACCGGGTTCGCGGGCCTCGGCGGACAACCCGCAGCCGTCTCTCTTCCAGATCATGGACGAGATCGAGCGCCGCATCATCATTGATATGCTGGAGCGCACCAGCTGGAACCAGACGGAGGCCGCCGAGCGTTTTCTGATTCCCCTTTCCACGCTCAATCAGAAAATCAAGCGGCTCGGCATTGACGTCCGTCGCCGCGGCCGCGGTGATGAGATGTTGTCCGCCTCGATGGGAAAATAGCAGCGTCACCGCGTGAAGACTCCTCCTCCTGCATCTCTTGCGCGAATTCACTGGTCCCATCGACTACACTAACTGCGGATCGTTATGTCCGAGCCGATCGCTCCACCTCATCCGCCCGATATGGCCTCGTTTAGGAACGAATGGGCGGTCTTGCTCGAGTGTGCTTCTCCAGCCCGCGATGGTCAGCGTATGGCGGCCGCGCTCCCGTCCGCGGCTTGGGCGCGTTTGCTGCTGCTCGCACAAGCGCACGGTGTATCCGGCCACCTCGCGGCGGGTCTCGGCGATCTCGATGAGAAACTGGTGCCGCGGGAAATCAGGCAGTCGCTTGCCGATCGCCGGCGTGCGCAGATTTTTCTCACGATGCGCCTGACGGCAGAACTCTTCCGCATATTGGAAATCTTCACCGCGGAAGGAATCAGCGCGCTGGCCATAAAGGGGCCGGTGCTGGCGGTGCAGGCTTACGCCGACTCGGCGATGCGTAGCTATGGCGATGTGGACCTGCTCGTGCGCCAGCAGGATATTCGCCGTGCCACGGAATTGATGTGTGCTGCGGGCTTCACTCCCGAAGTCCCGCTGAGCGCCATTGACGCTGGGAAAATCCCCGGCCAATATCTCTTCTCCAAGCCGGATTCGAAACTGGTCGTCGAACTGCACAACGACTACACGCTTCGCTATTTTCCTCGCCGGCTTCCCCTCGAAGAATTTTTCGCGCGGCAAATTCGTGTGAAGCTCGATGCCAGTGAAGTTCCTGCCCCATCAGTGGAAGACGAACTCGTGCTGATGTGCATCCACGGCGCAAAACATTTTTGGGAACGTTTGATGTGGATTGCCGATGTCGCTGGGCTGCTCACGCGCCAGACGGGTATCGATTGGGAGCGCGTTGCGGATTCGGCGAAAGCGGTAGGGGCGGAGCGCATGCTGCACACTGGAATTCGCCTCGCGTCGGGGCTGCTCAAGGCGCAACTGCCGGACGAGGTGCAAGCGACGGTGCAAGCGGATACCTCCGCTGTCCGGCTCGCCGATCAAGTTTCGAACTGGCTACCCGCGGCCGGTCATGCTCCCCCGGGTCTCTTCACACGCGCCCTTTTTCGCATGCGCATGCGTGGCGGCCTGATTGCCGCCCCCGCCTATTTGCTCAGACTCTCTTTTTCACCCACTGAAGAAGACTGGATGGCTGGCGCGGACAGAGAAGTGAAGCGGCGCGGTTTTTTTGATGCCCTGCGCCGGCCATTCCGCTTGGCGCGTAAATATGGCCGCAATGGCAAAACCTGATTCCTATAATTTGTACTTCATCGAGCGCGACGGAACGATTGTGAACCTGCCCGAAGCCGTGCATCCACGCTGCGCGGCCTTCGACACGGCTCTCGCGTTGTTGCCATGGGAGTCGAGATGAGTGGCTTTGCAGGCGTTGTCTGTGCTGATGGGAGCATTCCGGACGCGCGTTTGCTCGAACGCATGGCAGCCGGTCTGGCGTTCCGCGGACCGGACGCCACGCAGGTTTGGTCTCAAGCCGGCGCCGGATTTTGCTTCACACTTCTCCGGACTGGGCCTGCGCCCCAATCTTCGGAACAGCCTTCGACTCTGGATGGACGCGTGTGGTTGCTCGGCGACGTGCGCCTCGACGGGCGGGAAGACCTAAGGCGTCGGCTCGAACAAGCCGGAGAATCGTTGCCGCCCGACGTCACCGACGAGGAGTTAATTCTCTGGGCCTGGCGTCAGCGCGGCGAAGAGAGCCTCGCAGAACTGCTCGGAGACTTTGCCTTCGCACTATGGGATGCCGAGGCGCGGCGCCTCCTATGCGTACGCGATCTGCTGGGTCTACGCCCGTTCTACTATTCACAGGCGGGCCAACGACTCTATTTCAGCAATACTCTCGACCTCCTGCATCTCGTATCGGATCTTTCTTCGGCACTTGATCCGGTATTTATTGGCGATTTCTTGCTACAGGATTCCTGCGCGGATCCGGCACGCACCGCGTTTCGCAACATTGCGCGACTTCCGGGGGGACACGTCCTGCGGTACTCGAACGATGTCGTCGAAGTGCGTCGTTACACATCGTTACCGGTCGAGGAACCCCTTTGGCTGAAACATCCCTGGGAATACGTTGAGCGCTTTCGGGTGCTGCTCGAAGGGGCCGTGCGTGATCGCCTGCCCCGGGGACCCGCAGCGATCCTTATGAGTGGCGGGCTTGACTCTACCGGTGTTGCAGCAATCGCCAACAAGCTTACCCAGGAGTTCGGGACATCAGGCTCACTCCGCGCCTACACCATCGACTACCGGCCGCTATTCGAGGACGAAGAGGGCTATTATGCGTCGCTTGCAGCAGAGCACCTTGGCATACCAATTGAGATTCTCTCGGGTGCTTCCTGTGTCCCTTATGAAGGTTGGGATGACCTGGGGCCGCTCATGGCTGAGCCATGCAACGAACCATTTCTGCTTCTAAATCAGCAGCAGTATCGCCGCGTCCACGCGCATGCAAGGGTCGCCCTTTCTGGATTAGGCGGGGATGACCTGTTGACCGGACAAGCTTGGCCTTATCTAGTCTATTTGGTTCGCCGGTTGCGTTTCGGCACGATCAGCGCAAGTTTCGGCGGATACCTTCTCAAGCATGGACGAATGCCGCCCTTACTGGGAGGTTTTCGTACACGGTTCCGGCAATGGGTGAGCCATCCGGACCCCATGGCCGAATATCCGCCATGGCTAGAGCCAGACTTCGAGAAACGGCTGTGCCTCCGGGAGAAATGGCTTGAACGTCAGCGGCCACGGAATAGCTCTCATCCCTTGTACCCACTCGGATATGCGGGACTCACGGGCCACTACTGGTCAGGCGTATTTGAAGCCCAGGATGCCGCCTCGACGGGAGTGCCTGCGGAATTGCGGGCCCCTCTTCTCGATCAGCGCTTGCTGCGGTATCTCTTGCGAGTCCCTCCGGTACCTTGGTGCGCGCACAAAGAACTTCTCCGCCAGACCATGTGCGGGCTCTTACCGGAACGAGTTAGACTTCGACCCAAGACCCCGCTTCTGAGCGATTCCCTGGCGCTTCACGTGGAACGAGGCGCTTGGAGCCCAGTCCCGCTCCCAAAGCTTGCTGCGGAGGTACGCGAGTTTGTGAAATGGGAACAGCTTCGCGCGACCTTGGCGACTGCCGCGGGTTCTACTCTTTGGATTAGCTTGCGCCCTATTTCTCTGTATTATTGGCTAAAAATTAAAGACGTTGTCAACGAAGAACGGATTCGTTAGAGTTCCAAACGGAGACAATGAATGACGCGTGCGTCAAAGGTGCCTGCGAAGAAGCCCTATCGGCCACCGAAACTTGCTCTTTACGGGGATTTGACGGAAATGACGATGGCCAAGGAAGGCGGAATGCGTCAGGCAGACGGCGGCGCAATAGCGGGCATGAGGAAAACATGACCCGCGCTTTCTGATCGAGTCGCGCAGCGAAATCGAGTCCTCCCTTTTGAGCTATTCATATCGCGCCTACGGTCTCAATTTAGTTTCGAACCTTGCCATTCGAGGCATAGGTGCCGAACGCACCGATTCACGTAAGCCCGATCTAGTTTTGGAGCTAGGCTTCGAGCCTGAATGGGCGAGGGCTGCGACGCACTTGCCCAGCTCCATACACCACAGCAAGCCGGCGATACCCGAATCTGCTGACCCTGCATTTTCCCTCAGCGTGCGTGGCAGTGGCCAATTCTTCGAATTAGCTTACAGCGACGGAACGCGCTTCGTGGTCGATGCTGAAACGAGACGCCTTTGCGGAACCTGGCTCCCTCCCCTCACCGTTGAAGATCTCTCTATTTATCTCCTGGGACCGGCCATGGGATTTATCTTGCGCCAGCGGAACATTCTGGCTCTTCACGCCAGCACCGCATCCATCGCGGGTCAGGCCGTCGTATTGTGTGGTGATAGCGAGGCGGGCAAGTCCACCACGGCGGCCGCGCTAGCGCTCCGTGGAATTCCAGTCTTGGCCGAGGATGTTTCGCCAATTGAGGAAGAGGCCGGCACGTTTTACGTCGAGTCTGGTTACCCGCGGATCTGTCTTTGGCCAAGTGCGGTGGACACCCTGTTCGGTTCGCCGGACGCGTTGCCGCGGCTGACTCCGACCTGGGAAAAGCGTTTTCTAGCGCTGGATGGGGTCCGGGCGAAATTCGAGCCAGAACGGCAGCCTCTCGGCGCCATCTATCTCTTAGGGCCACGCACCCCAGAAGGCGATGCGCCGCGGATAGAAGCCTTAGGTAAGCGCGAGGCACTGCTCCAGTTGGTCCAGAATACCTACATGAACTGGCTCTTGGATCGAAGGCAGCGCTCCGCCGAACTCGATACGCTCGCCAGAATCGTCGGACGCGTTCCGGTACGGCGGATTGTGCCCCACTGCCATCCCGCACGCCTGGGCGCGCTCTGCGATCTGATCGTTCCGGACGCGGAGCGCTTGTTTGCCCGTCGAGAATCCTCGGCATTACTCCCCACGCGCTGACATGTATTCGCTTGCCGACTATGGAAGCATGATCGCAGACGGCGGGCGCTTCGCTGCATACGCCAAAGCCATTGCGGATGCAGTGCGTCCGGGTGACACCGTCGCAGAAATCGGTTGCGGCCCAGGCGCATTCTCACTGTTAGCCTGCCGTGCGGGAGCGCGGCGCGTTTTTGCGATCGACTTGGATGACAGTATTCATTCCGCGCGGCAGCTTGCGGCCGCGAACGGTTTCACGGACCGCATCGAGTTTTTTCAAAGTGATTCGCGCAAAACGGAATTGCCGGAGCGCGTGAACGTCATTGTGTCGGACATTCGCGGCGCGCTTCCGTTTCGTGGCTCCGCCATTCCGTCGATCGAAGACGCACGGCAGCGATTCCTCGCTCCGGGCGGCTTATTGATACCACAGCGGGACGTGGTGAAAGCGGCCGTGATCGAGGCCAAAGAGTATTACCAAGGGCTCGCTGCACCCTGGCAGAAAGCTGTGGGCGGTGTCGATCTCTCCTCTCTCCTTTCGCTCGTCCTCAACGGATATTACGCCGCTTCTTTCAACCCCGAGCAACTCTTCACGGAACCACTGACCTGGCACGTCCTGGACTACACCGTAGGCGCTGCGACGCATGCGGCCTCCGTACTGCGTTTTCGCATTGTTCGAACTGGGACGGCGCACGGCCTTTGCCTCTGGTTCGAGACGCAACTCCTCGGCGGCATAAGTTATTCTTCGGGGCCAGGAGGTAGCGCAACCATATACGGCCAAATCTTTTTACCTTGGCTGGACCCGGTGGCTGTCGCGGAAGGCCAGGAAATTCAAGTCGAATTGCGCGCCGATCTCGTCGGCCAGGATTACGTTTGGTCCTGGAACACCACAATTCTCGCCTGCGACGCCGCGCCACCTATCCACTTTCGGCAGTCGACATTTCTAGGCGCAAAGTTCTCGCCGCAGTCACTCCGACGCCAGGCCGTAGACTATGTTCCCGTGCTTTCTCAGGCAGGACAGGCGGACCTCTGGATGCTGGAACGGATGGACGGAAAAACCACCTTGCAGGAAATTGCGCAGTCGGCCTGGCCGCGGTTCCCGCGCCTCTTTTCTTCCTGGCGCGAAGCATTGCAGCGCGCGGTGGACCTTTCCAGAGATTTTTCCCGCTAGCGTGCGTGCGGCACGCAACGGCCGATCTTTTTGAGAAAGCTGACTTTCCAGCGAGGGCCCTGCTACACAGCGGACATTTATCTTGCAACTCCGAAGTCCTCTAGGCTCAGTACCGGAGAATGATTCTGCGTCTCTCCAGCAATGCGCAGCGCGCGGCACTTGTTGCTGCTTCTTTCGTTGTCGCCTTCGTCCTGTCTTTCTTCAGCGTCCGAAATGCGTTTGCTGTCCACTACGCTGGTTTGCAAACGGCTGAAGCCATTGAGCGCGCCACGCGGCTGGAGCCTGCTGACTCGCGCAACTGGTACCTCCTCGGCCGTTATTGGCAGTACAACCTCGTGGATCCAGACGCCGCGCGCGCCATTCGCTCCTACCTTTCGGCGCTCTCGTTGAATCCGGCATCGTGGCAATCGTGGCTGGATCTTGCCGCCTCCTACGAATCGGAAGCCAACTTCGCAGCGGCGCGTGACGCCTATCTGCACGCCAAGAAGGTCTATCCGCTTTCTGCCGACGTCTCTTGGAGCTACGGAAATTTTCTGTTGCGCCAGGGAGAGCTTGAGCCGGCACTCGCGGAAATGCGTCTTGCCGTCGAAGCCGATCCCAAGCGCGCTGCGGAAGCCTTCTCTCGCTCCCTGCACGCCGGTTCCAATTTCCAGACCGCACTCGATCGCGTCCTGCCGCCCATCAGCGATGCTTACCTCGATGTAATTCGGGAGCAATCGGAAGAAAGACACACCGAAAATGCCCTCAAGGCATGGGACCGGCTCGTCTTCCTGCATCCCCGCATTTCCTTGTACGATTCCTTCCCCCTCGTCGGCGCCCTGATGACGGGAAAACGCATAGCGGATGCCACCCGCGTCTGGGACCAGGCAGTCCTTCTTGCGAGCCTGGCTGATTTGCAAGGTCCCCCGGACTCGGTTTTGTGGGACGGCGGATTCGAATCCAATATCAAAAATGGTGCTTTTTCCTGGCTCATTTCCGAGGCATCCCCTGGCGTCCAGCCTGGCTTCGACACTCAGGAGAAACACTCCGGCAACCGCTCCTTGCGTTTGATCTTTGACGGGAACTCCAATATTAATTTCGCCGGCGTTTGTCATTACATCCCCGTGCAGCCTTTCACCGCTTATCGTTTCTCGGCCTGGGTCAGATCCAGAGCGCTCACCACGGATCAGGGCATCCGTTTCCAGTTGCATTCAATCGGATCGCAGGACACTTCTTACGCTGTCACATCGGAAGTTCACGGGACTACGCCTTGGACGCTTGTCCAGTTGCCGTGGTCCTCGGGGAAGGATGTTCAGGAATTGCAAGTTTGTGTGGTGCGTTTTCCCAGCGAGGAAGCCAATAACAAAATTCAGGGAACGGCCTGGGTGGATGACGTCGCGTTGGTTCCGGAGCCTGCGGGGCACCCGAAACCATGAGGCCGCTGCGCTTCGGCATTTGCGCGCTGGCCGTGTTGGCCGTTGCCGCGCACGGAAGTGTCGAGGATTGGGCGCGAGCCGTCTTTGAGACTGGCGCCGGATTGCTCTTTCTCGTCTGGGCTGTGTGGTTCTACATCACAGAGGAAGACAGAATTGTTTTTTCCCCTCTTCTCCCGCCGCTCGCGGCTCTTTCCTTGATCGTGTTGAGTCAGTTGTTTTTTCATGGCACCGCTTCTCCGTACAGCACGCGTATGGAACTCTTGCTTCTCGTCTCCGACTTCATCCTCCTCTTCCTTGCCGTGCAAGCTTTCCGCACGCTTCAGGATTGGCGCGGATTCATTTGGTTCGGGATGGGTTTCGGGTTCTTGACCAGCCTTTTCGGCCTTCTCCAGCACCTTACCTTCAATGGGAAGCTGTATTGGTTTCGCGACATGGAATACGGCGGGATTCCATTCGGGCCCTACGCGAACCGCAATCATTTCGCCGGCTTCGTGGAATTAATTCTCCCGCTATCTCTCGTTCCGCTTGTCTTGGGCAGAGTTCGGCGGGAGCGCTGGCCGGTCGTCGGTCTATTCGCGATTATTCCCATCGGCGCGCTACTCCTCTCCGCCTCGCGAGGAGGCATCATAAGTTTCGGCGTCGAGTTGGCCGTGCTGGCTCTAGTGATGATTCAACGGCGCACGAAAGGAAAGCAATTGTTTGCCGGTGCCGCCGTCCTGTTGCTGGCATTGCTTATGGTTTCCTGGCTGGGAGTCGGTCAGGTCCTCGAGCGGTTTTCTTCGTTTCAGTCGCTCGAAGTCACGGCCGGCAAGCGCGCCTCCATGAGGCGGGACACCTGGCAAATCTTTCTCCATCACCCCCTCATTGGAACGGGACTCGGCACGCTCCAGATTGTGTATCCGCCGTATGAATCACTCTACGATGGGAGAATCGTTAATCACACACACAACGACTACCTCGAGGCCCTCGCTGAAACCGGAATTCTCGGAGGACTCTGTTGCGCCTGGTTTCTGGGAGTCTTGTTCAGAGAGTCCCTGAAGCGGCTGCGTCAGTTGAACAACTCCTTTGCCGGAGCTTTGCAGCTCTCCGGCCTGGTGGCCTGCGTCGGCTTCCTGGTGCATAGCCTGGTTGATTTCAACCTGCATATTCCATCAAACGCCCTTCTGTTTTTCCTTATGGCCCACTTGGCAACCTCGGAGATACAGTCTATGCCGGCTCCTTTGCCCGCTCCCGGGCGCTCCCGCCATCGAGATCCCGCAAATCACTGATGGAATTGGACCTTCTGGCTGTATAATCAACCCGGGGTCATTTAATCTCATGCAGCCCGGAAGACTGGGTGCGTTGGTGTGGTTTTGCGTTCCGGCTGTCCTTCTAGTGTCACTGGTTCTGCCCCCAACCAGAGGTGCTCAGCAGGCCGTTCTCGAAACGCCACAACAAGTCAACGACCGCATACGTTCGATGTCCGTGTCCGCGCGGGCCATGCCGCATGACTACATCATCGGCAATGGCGACCTTCTCGATCTCGAAGTTTTCGATGTAAAAGAGCTTAGCCGGGAAGTGCGCGTTAGCCAGACCGGGTCCATCGGCATTCCTCTTGTCCCCGTTCGCTTGCATGTCGCCGGACTGACGGAAGTCCAAGCCGAACAGAAGATTGCTGAAATCCTCGAATCCAGTGGCCTGGTTTCTCATGCCGAAGTAAGCGTCACTGTCAAAGAGAGAAAGAGCAAGCCCATCACGGTCGTCGGGGCTGTCTCACATCCCATGGTTTATCAGGCTGACCGGGCCGTCACTCTTCTGGAAGTCTTGGCGGAGGCGGGAGGCGTTGCCAATGATGCCGGCGACACGGTGATTGTGAATCGGCCTTCGCAGGAAGCGTCGTCCGATCGATCGGAACCTCCGGCAATCGGCCCGGAAGGTTCTGCCCCGGTGGCCGCGTCCTCCGGGACAAGGGTCCCCAATCCCTCCACGAATTCCCCCGCGCCTGCGGATCCGCCCGCCTTGTCCAATACCATCACGATTAACCTGAACGAGCTGATGGAAAGCGGCGACGCCACGAACAATATTATTCTTCAGGCCGGCGATATCGTTACCGTCCCTCATTCCGGAATCGTCTACGTCCTGGGAGCCGTGGGCAGGCCCGGCGGTTTCGTACTTGCCAATGACCGCGGGCAGATGACTACCTTGAAAGTTCTGGCTCTTGCCGGTGGTTTGAACTCCACGGCGAAAAGGGATCATGCCGTCATCGTCCGCAAAGACGCTCAGGGGCAGCAACATGAAGTTGCCGTTGATCTTAAGAAGGTGATGGCACGCCAAGCGGAAGATGTTCAGCTTCAGCCCAGTGACATTTTGTACGTGCCCGACAGCGCCGCGAAGAAGGCCATGCTCCGCACCGCGGAATTGGGAATCGCTCTGGGGACCGGTGTCGCTCTCTACCGAGTGGCGTACCGCTAACAATGGCGGACGAAAATAAACTCGTGCCACGTGAGAACGGCTCCAACGGGGCCGTCGAGTTGGTTTCCTCACATAGCCGCGTTCCCAGCTTTGACCTTTCCCCCCGCGAACCTCACCTTTACGACTATCTGCTGATTTTGCGGAAGCACCAGTGGCTGATTCTCTCCTTCATGCTTGCCGTCGTCACCATTGTGGCTATCGCCACTTTTCGCATGCAGCCCGTTTACGTGGCCACGGCCCGCGTTGAAATTGACCGCGAGAACGCCAACATCCTTCCCTTCCAGGGCGCCGATTCCTACGACTACATGGTGGATCTCGAAAATTACATCGAGACGCAATCCAAAATTCTGACCAGCGAGACGCTTGCTCTTCAAACCATTCGCAACAACGCTCTCTCCACGCGCCCGGAATTTTCTTCGCCCAACGGGCCCTCGGAAGCCGTCGCCAGCGGCAGCCTTGCCAACCAGAAGCGCCCGCCCGAACTCGCCGAATTCTTGGGGAGTCTAAGCGTAAAACGCGTTCCCAACAGCCGCCTGATGGACGTCAGTTTTGAATCCACCGATTCGCAGCTAGCGGCGCGCATCGTCAACGCCCATATCGCTTCCTACATTGAACAGAATTTCCGCAGTAAGTACGAGGCCACCACTCAGGCTTCCACCTGGCTCGCCGACCAGCTGGGTGAGTTGAAGATCAGGGTGCAGAAGTCCGAGGACGCCCGCATCGCCTACGAACGGCAAAACCAGATTTGGACGCTCGACGACAAGCAGAACATCACTACGCAGCGGCTCTCCGACATCAACAAGCAGCTGACCGACGCGCAGAGCGAACGCATGAAAAAGGAATCGCTCTATCAGTTTGCCAAGGCCGGCAATCTCGACGCCGTGCCGGAAGTTCAAAACAACTCTGCGCTGGGCGATTTGTTCAAAAAGCGCAGCGACGCTGCCTCTCAGTACACCGATGCCTTGGCCCAATACGGTCCCAATTTCCCCAAGGTGCAGCGCCTCCAGGCTCAAATAAAGGAATTTGACCAGACCATCGAAAAAGAAAAACAGAAAATCCTGGACGTGCTCGAAAGCGATTACCACGAAGCGCAGCAGCGCGAAGCGCTCCTGACACGGGCCCTCGACCAGCAAAAGGCGGACACCAATCAGATGGCGGGAAGGCTTGTGGAGTACAACATCCTCAAGCGAGAGGCGGAAGCCAACAAGACTCTCTACGAAGGTCTGATGACCAAGTTGAAGGAAACCGCCATTTCCCAAGGCTTGCGGTCTTCCAACATCCGCGTTGTGGATCCGGCCATGATTCCTTCCACACCCGCGCGTCCTGCCAAGGCTCGCAACATTGCGCTCGCTTTTCTCGTGGGTTTGGTCGGCGGCATCGGTTTGGCTCTGATGCGCGAGTATCTCGACAACACCGTGAAGTCCCCCGATGACGTTGAAACGCTCTCGCGGCTGCCTTCCCTAGCCGTCGTCCCGAAGTTCGCCGGTTCCAACGGCAGCAGCAAGCGCCACGGCTTCTTTCAAGGCCTCTCGTCCAACGGGCATGACGCGCGCATCGAGCTGGTCGCTCAGCACTTGCCCAAATCGCAGATGTCGGAAGCGTTTCGCGCCTTGCGAACTTCCATTCTGCTCTCGCAGGCCGACCATCCGCCTCAAGTCATCCTGGTTACCAGCGCCCTCCCGCGCGAAGGCAAGACCACTGCGGCCGCGAATCTGGCCGTTACGCTCGCGCAGTTGGGCGACAGCACGGTGCTAGTTGATGCCGACCTTCGCAAACCCGGTGTCGGCCGTCTCCTCAATTTAGCCGGCGGAAAATACGCGGGGCTCAGTTCCTATCTCGCCGGTGTTTCCAGCCTTGATTTGGTGTCCGTCCCGCATCCCGCGATTCCCAATCTCGTTGCCATTCCCACCGGCCCCCTTCCGCCCAATCCCGCGGATCTGCTCTCCTCCCACAAGCTCGTCGATGCTATCGCCGAGCTTCGCGCGAAATTCAAATTTATCGTCATCGATTCGCCTCCCATCATGGCCGCTACCGATGCCGTGATTCTTTCCGTGCAGGCCGATGGCGTACTCCTCGTCGTTCGCAGCGGCGAAACACCCAAGGAAGCCTTTACTCGCACACGCGATTTGCTGAATAGCGTCAAGTGCCGCATCCTCGGCGTCGTTCTCAACGCCGTGGATGCCAGCGCCCCGGACTACTACTACTCTTACCGGTATTATCCGTACTCGTACGGATATGGTCCCCAGGAGGCGGTTGAAGCTCCGCATGAAAATGATTCCGATGCCATTGCTCATCGCGTCTCCCGCGATCGCGACGATGACTCCCAAGCCCTTTAAGGAGGCTCTTTGCGCTATTTGATCACCGGTGGAGCTGGTTTTATTGGTTCGCACCTGGCGGAGAGGCTGCTCGATCGCGGCGACCGTGTCGTTTTGCTGGACAATCTTTCCACCGGCAGCGTCGAAAACATCCGCCATCTCAAGTCCTCCGGCCAAATGCAATATCACTTGGACAGCATCGAGAATCGCCAGTTGCTTGCTGAACTTGTGGACGATGCCGATGTCATCGTCCATCTGGCCGCCGCCGTCGGCGTCAAACTCATCGTCGAAAGCCCCGTCAAGACCATCGAGACCAATGTAAACGGCACTCAACTGATCCTCGAAGCCGCCTGTAAAAAAAAGAAGCTGGTCCTCACCGCCTCTACCTCCGAGGTTTACGGGAAAAATACCAACGTGCCCTTCCGCGAAGACGCCGACCTCGTCCTTGGCCCCACTACAAAAGGCCGGTGGAGCTATGCGGCCTCCAAGGCCCTCGATGAGTTTCTTGCTCTTTCCTACTGGAAGGAAAAGAAGCTGCCCGTCATCGTGGCTCGCCTGTTCAATACCGTGGGCCCGCGGCAAACCGGCCGCTACGGAATGGTGCTCCCGAACTTCGTCAAGTCCGCCTTGGATAACTCCGCCATCAGTATCTACGGCACCGGAAAACAATCCCGCTGCTTCTGCGATGTGCGCGACACTGTCGAAGCTCTCATCCGCCTCATGGACTTGGACCGCTCCGTCGGCGAGGTCGTCAATGTCGGCAACACCGAGGAAATCACCATCGAAGGATTGGCGCAGAGAGTGAAAGAGCGCACCGGCAGCTCCTCTCCCATTGAATATGTGCCTTACGATCAGGCCTACGAACCGGGCTTTGAGGACATGATGCGCCGCGTGCCCTCGGTCGAAAAGCTACACGCATTGACAGGCTTCCGTCCCCACACTCCATTGAATGAGATCATTGACCGCGTCGCCGCCTTTTTTCAGCAAAAGACAGAAAGCCTGGACGCTCACAGGGTGGCTACAACCAGCGCTGACTAGCCTTTGCCCAGATCTTCTCCTAGGTTTCGCCATTTCTTTGAAATAGCCTCTCGCTTGTGGATACACGAAACTCTTCGTACTTTCACCGAACTTTTGGTAATCTTCTTCGTCTTTACCTCTAGCTGCATGAGGGTATCCCTGTGACCAAAACCACAAGTTCGGCCACTCGTCCTTTGAATTTCGGCGGCTGGCTCGACACCATCCTTCGCGATCTGAAGTACACCTTCCGCATGCTCGCTCGCACACCAGGCTTCACGGCGGTCGCTGTCCTGACGCTGGCCCTCGGCATCGGTGCGAACACCGCCATCTTCACGCTCCTCGACCAGGTTTTGTTGCGTCTCCTGCCCGTCAAGGATCCCCAGCAACTCGTCCTCCTCACCATGCGAGGGCGCCATTACGGCAGCAACTGGGGTGGCAACGCCATCTCCCATCCCATGTTTCGTGATTTTCGCGATCACAACGAAGTCTTCTCCGATATGTTCTGTCGCTTTCCCACTTCCGCGAGCCTTTCCTTCGGCCAGCAAGCCGAACGCGTATCCGTGGAACTCGTCTCCGGTACCTACTTCTCCACTCTCGGTGTTATCCCGGCCATGGGGCGAATCCTCACTCCCGAAGACGATCAGGTCCCCAGTGGCCATCCGTTCGTAGTTCTCAACTACAACTTCTGGAAGATGCGATTCGCGGGCGATCCCCAAATCGTCGGCAAGACTCTGACTCTCAACAATTACAAAATGACCGTTGTCGGTGTTGCTCAGGCGGGCTTCGATGGCGTGGAGCTGGGCTTCGCTCCAAAAATCTTCATTCCCATCATGATGGAGCCGCAGATTATCGTCGGCAATCCGGAAGACATGCTGAAAGAACGCCGCAATCGCTGGGTCAACGCCTTCGGCCGTTTAAAGCCGGGCGTCTCGCAACAGCAGGCCAAAGCCGCTCTCCAGCCCTTCATGCATTCCATGCTCGAGTCGGAAGTGCAGCTCCCGGCCTTCAGCCGCGCCTCGAAATACGACCGCGACGAATTTCTCAAATGTTGGATCGACGTTTTGCCCGGCTCCCAGGGACGTTCGTACACGCGCCGCCAACTCACCACGCCCCTCTGGGTCTTGATGGCCACAACCGGTGTCGTCTTGCTCATCGCATGCGCCAACCTTGCCAACCTCATGCTCGTCCGCGGTTCCAGCCGCATCAAGGAAATCGCCGTTCGCCTCGCCATGGGCGCCACGCGTCCGCGCATCATCGGCCAACTCTTGATCGAGAGTCTTTCTCTCTCCGCGCTCGGTGGCGTCACCGGATTGGCTGTGGCGTTCTGGGCCGACCGCGCGCTCATGAAAATCTATCTGCCGTCCGATTCCGGCGGCATGAATATTTCGAGCGCCCCCGATCTCCGCATTCTTCTCTTCAACCTTGCCGTCACCGTTCTGACGGGAGTCATCTTCGGCCTAGTGCCTGCCCTACAAACCACCAAGCCCAATATCGCCGGAACATTAAAGGATCAAGCCGGCGCCGTCGTGGGTGGCGGCGGCCATCATCGCCTGAGAAAAGGCCTCGTCGTCGCGCAAGTCACTCTCTCGCTCCTGCTTTTGGTCGGCGCCGGACTTTTTGTTCGCAGCCTTGCGAACCTCCGCGATCTGGGCCCCGGCTTTTCCGCGGAAAAACTCGTTGGCTTCCAAATCGATCCTTCGCTCAGCGGCTACACCACCGAACGCATGAAAGTTTTCTATCCGCAGCTCTCCGACGCTCTCAGCTCCATTCCCGGCGTTAAGTCGGTCGGCCTCGCCTCCGTGCGCATCTTCGAAGATAACGAATGGGACAGCGGCGTGTCCGTCGAAGGCTTCACTCCCGCCAAGCCCGGCGAGCATGCCGAACCTTTCATGAACGCCATCGGCCCAGATTATTTCGCTACGCTCGGCGTGCCCGTCATCGCGGGACGTGACTTCACCATCAATGACAATCACGAAGTGAAGCACGGTCCTGAAGTCTGGAACTGGTCCCCCACCACGGTTATGATCAACGAGAAGTTTGCGAAAAAATATTTCCCCGGGCGGAATCCCATCGGCCTCCATCTGGGTTTCGGCACCGATCCCGGAACGCCTACCGACATGGAAGTCATCGGCGTCGTCAAGGACTTCAAGTACACCAGCCTCCGCGACGAAATTCCCGAGCAGGCCTTCGTTCCGTATCTCGGTGGCCGCTACCTCGGCGAAATGACGGTTTACCTCCGCACCTCTGCCGACCCCAATCAATTGATGTCCGCCGCGCGTTCGAAAGTCCGCGACATGGATTCCAATCTCCCCATGTTCAACATGCGTACCACTGAAGTACAGATCAACAACTCCCTTTCCACCGAACGCATGATCGCCAGCCTCTCCGCCGTCTTCGGCTTTCTCGCCACTCTGCTTGCCGTCATCGGCCTTTACGGCGTCATGGCCTACACCGTCGCCCAGCGCACCCGCGAAGTCGGCATTCGCATCGCCCTCGGCGCCGCCCGCGGCAACGTCATCTGGCTGGTCATGCGTGAAGTCCTCCTCCTTGTCGCCATCGGCGTCGTTGCCGGCGTCACCGCCTCCCTCGCGCTCACTCGCGTCGTCCAAAGCCAGCTCTTCGGTCTCACTCCGCACGATCCACTCACGCTGGGCCTGGCCACCGCCGCGCTCGCCATCGTCGCTTGCGCCGCCGGCTACGTCCCCGCCCTTCGCGCCAGCCGCCTCGACCCCATGGCCGCCCTGCGATACGAATAGTTCCCGTTGTTCGAACAACGGATGAGTAGGCCAAATCCGGCTTGAAAATTACTGTTCGCGAAGCAGGATGGCCGGGTCGGCATGCAGGACGCGTCTCACGGGGCCGGCGACGGAAAGCGACCCGGTGAGAAGCAAAGTGAATGCAACGCCGGCAAGCACGAAGGGATCCTGCGCGGTGGCCTGGTAGACAATCGCCGAAAGCACGCGGCTTGCGCCCACCCCGAGCAGGAGGCCGACAACCGAGCCGCCAGCAAGCAGGATCAGCATGCGGCCGAGCGCTGCCGAGAGAATCTGCTTGGCCTGGGCACCGAGCGCGACGCGAATACTGAGTTCGCGCAGCCGCTTGCTGACCGTGTAGGAAGCGAGGCCGAAGGTGCCGGCAATCGAGAGGAGAAGTCCAAAAGCGCCAAAGATACCAAGCGCGACGGTAGCCACCTGAGCTGGAAAGAAAGTCAGTGAAAGCTGGGTGTTCCAGGAACTCAATTCGCGAATAGGAACGGCGCTGTCAAGATCGCGGACCAGTTCGCGAATAGCGGCAACCATTTCGGCCGTGTCGCGGTGGGAGCGGACGACGAGAGCGGTGCTGGTGCTCGCTTTCTGTGAGATCGGGAAGAACGCCGCGGCTTCCGGATCTTCACTGAGGATAAAGTATTTTCCATCAGGCACGATGCCCACGACTTGGATGGAGACGCCGTCGCGGTTCTTAAAATAGCGTCCGACGGCCTGCTCCGAGTGGAAGAGCCGGCGGGCGAACTCCCGGTTCACAATGGCAACAGGCGGAGTCTTTGGGGTGTCGGAAAAGCTGACATCGCGTCCTGCGAGGAGCGGTGTTGCGGCGGCGGTCAAATATCCAGGGGAGACGTTGAAGTTATAGCAATAAAATGCGCTGTTTGAGGGTCTGAAATCGGCAGTTTGCTGAGAGAAGACAGGAGACACCAAAGTGTCGCCGGAGAGCGGCGTGGTATTGGCGTATGCCGCTGCGTCCACTCCGGGGATCTGCGAGGCCTTTTCCAGAAGCCGGCGCTGGAAATGATCGGCGGCATCCCCCTTATAAGCAGCCTGGCTCAGATCGAATTGCGTAAGCAAAACGT
>Ga0137361_10000451_pt1 | contig 22847 bp, 17 predicted proteins | sample Mad1_80_16metaG_FD_104923 | JGI IMG/M metagenome (GOLD analysis project Ga0137361, IMG submission 104923) | Vadose zone soil microbial communities from Angelo Coast Range Reserve, California, USA - Mad1_80_16 metaG | ecosystem: Environmental > Terrestrial > Soil > Vadose zone | place: USA... | reverse complement strand
TGCGGGTCCTCACGGGCGGGGAGGAAGCGCGGCTCACTCTCCAGGGTGTGCTCTGGGGGCTCGTCCCCCTGACGGGGGCGGTGGTCGTCTTCGACATCGGGGGCGGCAGCACCGAGTTCATCCGGGCGCGCGACGGCGCCGTCGAGGTGGCGGTGAGTCTTCGCCTGGGCGTCGTCCCGCTCGCCGAGGATCGCGCCACTGCCGCCGCGGTGACATCGGGCGTTCGGGAGCGCCTCCGGCGGGAGCTGCCACCGGCGATCCGGGGCTCGGGCGTCGACCGGCTCGTGGGGACGGCCGGGACCGTCACGACTCTCGCCGCGCTCGACCAGGGATTGGCCGCCTACGATCCTGCCCGCGTGCACGGCTACACCCTGACCCGGGGGGCGGTGGAACGCCAGCGGGCCCGCCTCGCCCCGCTCTCCATCGCCGAGATTGGGCACCTGCCGTGCCTCGAGCCCGGCCGGGCCGACCTCATCGGGCCCGGAATCGCCATCACCCTGGCCGTCCTGGACGCCCTCGGCGTCGAATCCCTGGTCGTCAGCGAGTACGGCTTGCGCGAAGGGACCGTGGCGGAGGCCCTCGAGCCCGGCCGCCGCCTTGACACCCCCCTACCGAATGCCTAGCATCGGGTGCCGTGGAGGCCGTCCTGTCCTTGCCGCCGCTCCTTCTCGTGAGCGCGGCTCTGATTCTCGGGGTCGGCCTCGTCTATGGCTGGCGGACATACCAGTTCTGTCCGCACTGCGGGCGGATCGTCCGGCGCGTCTATCGCGGCTGGCTTCGGTGCGGGCACTGCGGTCGACAATACCGCCGGGGCCTGCGGCTCAGGTGAGGCGACAGTCCTGAAGCTCGAACTCCTGCGTTCCCGTCGCGCCCTCGTCATCCTGGCCACCTGCGCCGTGGCGGTCGCGCTCCTGCTCGTCGGAGGCTGGGCCGTGTACAACTCCTACCAGACCCGCGGCCTCGGGGCGTACGCCGAGGCGCTGACGCGCGCCCAGGCCAGCCAGTCGCCCGAGGCACCGGGCGAGGCCCGGGCCCAGGCCATCCGCGAGCTAGAAGCGGCCCTCGCCGAGTATCCGGCCAACGTCGCCGCCGTCCAGGCCGCCTACGAGCTCGGGAACCTCCGGTACATGGAGCGCGAGTACCCAGCCGCCCGCGGCGCCTTCCAGGTGGCGCTCGCCAAGGGCGCCACCGGCACGCTCCGGGTCGCCTGCCTGGCCGGCATCGCCTACGCCTGGGAGTCCGAGCGCAACTTCCCAAAGGCGGTCGAGGCGTTCCAGGCGGCGCTCGAGGGGCTGCCGCCCGGGGACTTCCTCTACGAGGATCTCCTCCTGGGGCTCGCACGGAACCAGGAGCTCACCGGCCAGAAGCAGGCTGCCATCGCGACCTACCAGCGCCTGCTCAAGGACCTCCCGACGGCGCGCCGGGCCGACCTGGCCCGAACCCGCCTCGCCCAACTCGGCGTCACCGTCCCGCCCTAACGAAGGGCGTCGCGCGCGCGACGTCGCCGTGTGCCATGCTCCGCTTCGTCAAGCGAGGCCGAGCGAGACAGGTCGAGCCTGCCTTTAGGATTCTTGCGCAAAAGAGGGCGCACACCCAACCCTGGCGTCCTCCACGGCCATCTCAATAGAAACCGGATACAAGGGAGGCGAGACTTCCCGGGGGAGGGACCGATGCGGAACTCAGCGATTCGAGCGTTGGGCGTGGTGATTCTCGTGGCCTTTACGCTGACAGGTTGCGCCTCCATCCAAGACAACCCGAAGACGGACATTGGCGCCCTGGGCGGAGCCGCTGTAGGCGGCCTGATCAGTGCGGCAGCCGGCGCCGGCGGCGCCGGGATCGCCGCTGGCGTACTCGGCGGCGCGCTGCTAGGCGGGGTCATCGGCAACTTCATGGATCAGCGAGACCGCCAATTAGAGGCCCAGGCGGCCCATCGCGCGTTTGAGACCGTTCCGTCGGGAACGGCCGTGCCGTGGACCAATCCGGACAGCGGCCACTCGGGCACGGTGACGCCCACGAGGACGTATCAGGCGGCCAGCGGCGCCTACTGCCGGGAGTACCAGCAGACTGCCCTCATCAACGGCAAGGAAGAGCGCGCATACGGCAAGGCATGCCGGCAGCCGGACGGCAGCTGGAAGGTCAACGACTGATGGCCCCGAGGCACTGGAGAAGCTGACGGCGCCGGTCCTGGCGAGGATTCCTCCAGACGGGCGAGAGGCCGGAGGGCGGTGCTGGGGGGATCCCGCCAGGATCTGAGGGTCGCCGACTTTGGCTCTGACGCCTGCCGCTGACTCACGCGGTTCGGCCACGCTCGTGGCGCGGCGCAGGAGCCCTGAGCCCAACTTCCGATAAGAAGCATTATGTCAAGTTCGCGTTCGCGTGGGCTCGAGCCGACTCCAGCTACCCAGGCCGTCGCGCCGCGCGTCTCGGGCGCTAGGACTCCTCCCCGCCACGCGCGGTTGCGCCCTTCCGTCTTGCGGCAGGCTGAGAGGAATGGAAACAATGGCTTAACTGGACACCTCTGAGTCGAAACCTTAGGGACATCAGAGGTCTCAGGAGCCTCGAACGGGCGCTCGGCCACGGCGGTATCGATCGCTGCCACCGCCCGATCTAACGGTCGCCCGGGCGCGTACGGAGGCGGGTGATTCTACTGGACGGTGGCGAGGAGGGTGAGCGTCAGTTGGTCTGCGGTCTGGCTCGCGCGCTCCCCGAGGATCTGGCGCGTGAGCGTGTTGAGCTGCTGCTCGGCACCTCCGAGCGCCACAGGCGTTCCCGCGGGTACCCGCAGGTCGCTCGAGGCCTCGGCGAACTCGACCTCCCCGCCACCTGTGGCCGTCAGGTACGTCACGTGAGGCGTCAGCCGAACACGGATGGTGCCGTCAGGGAGGATCGAGGGACGGACGACGAGCGACGTCCCGACTTGCTCCCACTGGATGCCGGCGGCCACGAGGCCGTGAGCGGTCGCGTAGTCGTAGAAGAAGGCGACTTGGGGATACGGCACCGCGGTGGCGACGAGCAGGCGCCCTTCTCCGCCGTCCTGGACGACGACGAAGAGGCTCGTGGTCTGCCGGACACGGGTGCGCGAGTCTTCGACCGTCAGACGGCCGCGGCCCCTGACCCCGCGCCCGGTCGCGATCACACGGCCCGCCGGGTCGGCGGCCGTCACCCGGTTGATCGATGAGCTCTCGAACTGGAGGGCCACCTTGACGTTCCGGGGCTCGGCCGCTCCGGCAGTCCCGCCGCCGAGCAGCCAGAGGAGGGCGAAGAGCGCGGGCTCAGCCCGGGATCTGCGCATCCTCGGGCAGCTCTTCCCAGACGGGGTGCCAGGCGGGGACGCTGAGCCCGACCGCACGGCAGAGCCCGCCGACCTCGTCGGCGAACGCCTGGCGCACCTCGCCGTTGTCGCGCAGCTTGAGCCGGAGGCGACGGTAAACGACGTTCTTGGCCGAACCCGGCCGCCCGAAGATGTTCATGGTGCGGATGTACCACTTCTCAAACGTGCGCTGCGCTTCGTCCCGGGTGGCCGGATCCCCGACCAGCCGCTGCACCCACACTTCGCCATGGCGGATGTGGAACTTCTCCTCCTTGAAGATGCCCTCGATGGCACGCGTCCAAGGCCCGTACGAGCAGTGGCGGACGTCCTCGAGCTGGTGCCCGGCGCCCCGGTCCATGCAGAAGTTGAAGAAGACGAAGTCCGCCCAGGTGTCGATCGGGTAGTAGAAGATGTTGACGCGCTTGTCGGACGTGATGCGCGCGGTGCCGAGGTCGGCGTGAGAATCGACCCGCATCGCGAGGATCGCGTCGTGGGCGCGGACGTGGTCGGCGACGTCGACGCCGAGGTCGGCCAGGAGGCCGTACATCACCGTCGCGTGTCGGATCTCAACCTTCACGATCTGGGCGACGACGTGCTTTTCCTCCACGCCCGGGGCCCGCATGATCCACGGGACGTACCCGTACCCGCCGGCAAGCTCCGAGTCGGCCTGCATCGTCATGAGGTGGATAAGGCTCTGCCGGTATTCCTCGGACATCTCGGCGACGGACTCGATCCGATCACCGCGGTCGATCTTGGCGAGGCACTGCTCGACGGATACGCCCATGGTCGTATGATACGCCCTTCGGCCCGGCGGCGGATACCGGCGCTCTAGCCCGGCCGGACGTCGCGGCGAAGGCGCGCGATCTCCTCGCGGATCAGCCGCTCGGCGATCGTCGGCACCACTTCCCGCGCGACCGACCGCACGAGGTCATCCGCCACGGCTCCGCCCGGCGTGCCCAGCTGGTGCCGGATGACGGCCTCGATGGCACCCCGGCCCTCGGTCTCCGCGTACCGGCGGGCGATGGTCTCGATCGCGCGCCGTCCGTCCTCCCGCAACTGCTCGCGGAGCTGCGCCAGCACCTCCTCGATCCGCGCCGCGGCCGGCGGCAGGTGCGCGATCTCCCGCTGGACGAGCCGCTCGGCAACGGTCGGCACGATCTCGCGGGCCGCCGCCCGGACGAAGTCATCCGCGAGGCCGACACCCTGGGTGGCGACGTACTGGCGGATGACGCTCTCGACGGTCGCGCGCCCATCGGTCTCGGCATACCGGCGGGCGATGGTCTCGATCGCGCGCCGCGCGTCCTCCCGCAACTGCTCGCGGAGCTGAGCCAGCACCTCCTCGACCTTGGCCGCCGGGCCCGGCAGCCGCTCGAGCTCTCGCTGGACGAGGCGCTCCGCGATCGTCGGCACGATCTCGCGCGTCGCCGCTCGGATCAGTTCCTCCGCCACCTCGACGCCCTGGTTCCCGGCGTACTGGCGGATGACCTCCTCCACAACGGTACGGCCGCTGCTCTCGACGTACCGGCGGGCGATCGCCTCGACCCCGCGCCGCGCGTCCTCCCGCAGCTGCTCGCGGAGGTGGGCGAGGAGCTCCTCGAGCTTGACCGCGGGGTTCGGCAGCCGGTCGAGCTCCCGCTGGACCAGCCGTTCGGCGATCGCCGGCACGGCTTCCCCGGCCAAGGTCGCCACGAGCCGCTCGGCGAGGCCCCCGCCCTCGCTCGCCAGGTACTGGCGGATCGCGGCCTCCAGCGCGCCGCGCCCTTCGACCTCGATCTGCTGGCGGCTCGCCGCCGTCGCCGCGCGCCGGGCCGTCTCGAGCATCTGCTCGCGGAGCTGGGGGACGAGGGCCTCGACCCGGGCCGCCAAGCTGCCCGGGAGCTGCTCGAGGTGCTGCCGTGCGAGCCGCTCCGCCATCGCCGGCAGCATCTCCTGCCCCAGCGAGGCCACCAGTCGCTCGGCCACAGCCCGGCCCTCCCCCGCCAGGTACTGGCGGAGTTCGACCTCCAGCATCGCACGGCCTTCGGTCTGGATCTGCTGGCGGCTCGCCGCCGCCGCCGCCCGCCGGGCCGTCTCGAGGACCTCCTCGCGAAACTGCGGGGCGAGCTCCTCGCCGCTCGCGGCCGCGCCTGGCGCCTGCTCCATATGCTGCCGCGCCAGCCGCTCCGCTATCGCCGGCAGCATCTCGTGCCCCAGCGAGGCCACCAGCTGCTCGGCCGCGGCCCGGCCCTCGCCCGCCAGGTACTGGCGGAGCGCGGCCTCCAGCACGGTACGCCCTTCGGTCTGGATCTGCTGGCGGCTCGCCGTCGCCGCCGCCCGCCGGGCCGTCTCGAGCACCTCCTCGCGAAACTGCGGGGTGAGCCCCTCGGCGCTCGCGGCCGCGCCCGGCGCCTGCTCCATGTGCTGCCACGCCAGCCGCTCCGCGATCGCCGGAAGCATCTCCCGCGCGATCGGCTCTGCGATCGCCGGAAGCATCTGCTGCGCCAGCGACGCCAGGAGCTGCTCGGCCGCGGCTCGGCCCTCACCCTCGAGGTACTGGCGGACCGCGACCTCGACGATCTCGCCTCCGGCGGCCCACCCGGACCGTGGCGCGTCCGCGGCGCCGTGCCGGATCTCGTCAACCGCCGCGCTCAGCGCCGCGAGTTGCTCGGCCAGGCTCTGGCCTTCGGTTGCCGCGTAGCGACGGACGGCGGCCTCCGCCACGGTCCGGCCTTCGATCTGGGCGTAGGCCCTCAGCGCGGCGTCAACGATCCGGCGCGTCTCCGTGAGCAGCTCGTCGCGGAGACCTCTCAGCTGGTCGGGCGAGGCGGCGGGCACGTCGACCGGAGCCGCCGACGTCTGCGCCGGGGCCGAGCCCGACTCGGCGGTCCCCGTCGAGCGGTGCATCGCGGCGGTCAGCGCCTCCACCAGTCGCGCCGCCGGCCACGCATCCACCTCCACCGCGCCGTCCACCTTCGCGCCCTCGGGGACCGCCCCGCCCTCGTGGAGGAGGAACACTACCGGAAGCTTCCGGAACTGCGCCGCGCCCTTGATGGTGCGCGCGATGTCGGCGCCGGACACGCCGGCCGCCTGCAGCTGGGGGTTGATCAGGACGAGGTCGACGTCCGTGTCGCGGACGACTCGGAGCGCCTGAAAGCCGGACTCGACGATGGTCAGCTCCCAGCCCTGGTGTTCGCAGAGGGGCTCGAGCACGGTACGGGCGGTCGCCACCGTGTCCGCCACGAGAATCCGCGCCGCATGCGCGGGGGCCTCCGCCGGGACCCGAGCGACCGCGGCCGCGCGGGACGCCGTCGTCGCGACGACCCGCGGCGCGTCGTCGACCGGCTGCGGGGCCGCTACCCGGCTGTCGGCGGCGACACCCATCGCCTCGCGCATGGCGGCAAGGACACGGGCGGGCCCGGCGGTGGCGATCTGGATCGTCCCGTTCACGGCAATCCCCTCGGGGGCGGCCACGCCCTCGTGCAGCACGAACACGACGGGTAACGCGCCGAACTGCCCACTGGTCTTAATCGTCTTGGCGACCTCCTTGCCTGAAATGCCAGAACCTGGGAGCTCGGGATCGACCATGACCAGGGCGATGTCCGAGGCGTCGCGGAGCATCCGCAGGATTTGAAAGCTCGACTCGACCGCCGTGAACTCCCACCCCTGCTCCCGGCAGATCACCTCGAGCACCGTGCGGGTGTCCGGGTGCGTGTCGCCGAGGAGGATGCGGAGTGCCTTATCGGCCATCGTATGACGTAACTCCCGAGGACTTCTAGTTTCTCACCCGCCACATCCCCGCCAGAAGGTTTTTTCTCCCACGACCTATTCGACCTCGACGCCCCGCACGAGCCACTGCTGACGCTCGAGGAATCTCGCCACCGTCTCGAGCAGCCGCGGGTCGGCCGTCGACTCGAAGCTGATCCGGTCGGGGAGGATGTGACGGACCTCCGGGTACGTGACGAGCACGCGCCGCAGTGTCCGAACCTTCGGGTCGGTGCCGAGGAGCCCCTGGTCGTCCGGACCGCCCCGGCCGGGCTGGAATCTGACGCGGATCCCCCGGGGCGCCGGCATCTAGCCGAGCCGGCATACGCGGGCGTAGAGGGCGACGGTGTGGTCGATCTGGAGTCGGACGTCGAAGTCCCGCTCGGCGATCTCCCGCGCCCGCCGGCCCATCCGGCGCCGACGCTGGCCGTCGAGCAGCAGGCTGATTGCCGCCTCCGCCAGCGCTGGCGGCTCCGCCTTGGTGAGGAGGCCGGTCTCTCCGTCCCGGACCACCTCGTCGCAGCCGGGCCCCGTCACCGAGACCGCCGGAACGCCGCAGGCGGCCGCCTCCGCGAGCACGAGGCCCTGCGTCTCGGTCTCGGACGCGAACAGGAAGACATCCGCCGCCTGGTAGCACACGGGGAGATCGGCGTGGGGCCGTGCGGGGAGAAACGCGATGCGCCCGGCGGCCGGCAGCGTGCGGGCCAGCGCCTGGAGGCGCGCCGTCTCCGTCCCGTGGCCGACCAGGAGGAGCCTGGCGTGCGGCACCGTCCCCTGGACGTGCGCGAATGCGAGCAGGAGCCGCTCGACGCTCTTCTCCCGGTCGAGACGCCCGACGTAGAGGAGCACCGGGTCCGCCGGCGCCAGCGCGAGCGCGCGCCGCGCGGCGGCGGGGTCGCCCGGCCGGAAGCTGGCGACGTCGACCCCGGTCGGAATCACTTCGACCGAGGCGCCGACGCCCCGCTCGGCGAGCGTCTGGCGCACCGCCTGCGAGGGCGCGATGACGGCGGCGGCCGACGCGGCAAAGGACGAACTGAGCCGGATGGCGGCCGCCTCCACCAGCGGCCGCCGGACCGGCACGTAGTGGGCGTACTTCTCGTAACGGGTGTGATACGTGAACACGAGCGGCCGGCCGGCCCGGCGGGCCAGCCGCCGCGCGGCCGGGCCCAACAGGAAGGGATGGTGGGCGTGGAAGACGTCGAGCCCGAGGCGCCGCACGCGCCGCGAAACCGGCGGCGCGACGGGCAGCGGCAACGCGAACTCGGGATAGGTCACGGCCGGCACCGACGGGTACCGGATCACCGCGGGGTCAGGGGCGGCGCCCCGCGCGCGCGGCGCGATGACCCAGACCTCGTGACCGCGCGCCTCCAGCCCCCGACGGAGCGTTTCGACCGAAACGGACACTCCGCCGCAAAACGGCAAGTAGTTGTTCGTGAAGAGGCCGATCCGCACGAAACCGGGCTACATCTTGTTGAACTTCCCGAAGTCCTCCGGCTTGATGTTCTCGAGCCACTCGCGGAGGCGCTCCGGATCGTCGGTTTTCAGACCCTCAGTCTCCTTGGTGACTTCCACGCTCTTGGCCTTCCGGACGACCTCCTCGTCGACGAAGATTGGCGCGGCCACCCGGAGCGCCAGCGCGATCGCGTCGGACGGACGCGAGTCCACGGTGATCTCCGACTCCCCCACCCGGAGATGGATCACGGCGAAGAAGGTGTTCTCCTTGAGGTCGTTCACGACGATCTTGGTCACGTGGGCGTCGAGCGCCTCGAGGATGTTCTTCATGAGATCGTGGGTCATCGGCCGCGGGGTCGCGATCTTCTCCAGCTCGAGCGCGATCGCGTTGGCCTCGAAGATCCCTACCCAGATCGGAAGCGATCGCTTGTCTTCCTCGTCGCGCAGGATGATGATCGGCATGTTGGACAGCGGGTCGAGCGCGAGCCCGCGGACCTTCATCTCAACAAACATGCGCAGCCTCCTCGGCCAGCGTCCCGCGCAGGCTGTGTGGCATCGCCTGGGTGATGCGGACGCGCACGAAATCGCCGACGCCGATCCGACCCCCGCCGTCGAAGTTGACCACGCGGTTGCATCGCGTGCGGCCCGACAGCTGGCGAGGGTCGCGCCGGGAGGCGCCGTCCACCATCACCTCCAGCTCGCGTCCCTCGAGAGCGCGGCTCTGCGCCGCGCCTACCCGCTCGGCCACCTCAAGGATACGCGTGTTGCGGTGCGCTTTCACGTCCTCGGAGAGCTGGGACGGCATGGCGGCCGCCGGTGTGCCGGGTCGGCGCGAATAGCGGAAGGCGAAGACGCCGTCGAAGCCCACGCGCTCGACCATGTCCGCCGTCTGCGCGAAGTCCTCCTCCGTCTCGCCCGGGAAGCCCACGATCAGATCGGTCGTGAGCGCGACGCCGGGCACCGTCTCCCGGAGTTCGGCGACGAGCTCGAGGTAATGCTCGCGGGTGTAGCCGCGATTCATGGCCGCGAGGATGCGGTTCGACCCAGACTGGAGCGGCAGGTGCAGCGCCTCGCAGACCTTGGGCACGTCCCGGAGGGCCCGGACGAGGCGGCTCGTCAGGTTATACGGATTCGAGGTGATGAACCGGATCCGCCGGATGCCCTCGACCTCGTTCACCCCTTCCAGCAGCGCCGCGAGGTCCGTCGGCGGCGTCAGGTCCCGTCCGTACGCGTTGACCGTCTGCCCGAGCAGCGTGACCTCGCGCACCCCCGCCCGGGCGAGCTCGCGGATCTCGGCGAGGATCGCGGCCGGCGCGTGGCTGCGCTCGCGGCCCCGCGTGACGGGCACGACGCAAAACGTGCAGTGCTTGTCGCAGCCCTCCATGACCGTCACGAAGGCCTTCGGCGCGGGTCGCCCGGGGCGACTCGTGACCTTGACGAGCGGCGCCTCGCCGACGTCGAGCACCCGCCGCCCCTCCCGCCGCGCCCGCTCGACCAGCTCCCCGACCCGAGCGATGGCCGGCGAGCCGAAGACCAGATCCACGATCGGCGCCCGTTGCTGGATCGCGCCCCCCCGGAGCTGGGCCATGCAGCCCATCACGCCGATCAGCAGCGAGGGCTTGTCCCGCTTCAGCGCCCGGAGCTCGCCGAGCTTGGAGAAGACCTTTTCTTCGGCCTTCTCGCGGATGGCGCACGTGTTCAGCAGGATCAGGTCGGCGTCGGCGGGCGAATCGGTCAGCTCGTAGCGGTCGAGCTGCGTGAGCAACCCGGCGGCCCGCTCCGAGTCGTACTCGTTCATCTGGCATCCGTAGGTGATCAGATGTAGTTTCGGCATTGGCCGCCGAGATCTCGCAAAGCCGTGAATTTCCCGTAGCATAGCACAGAAGCGCGGCGGGACTTCGCTTCGCCCGCCGCGCTCCCGTGCGCCGCCCGGGACGGCTAGTCGATCTCGTCGACGCGGCCGGCGGGCCGCAGGCCGCGCTCGGCCGGCCCGCGACCGTTGCCGTTGCCGCCGAAGGTGAGCGGAGGCTGGATCCGGAACTCGCGCTCGAGCCGGGCGCGGCGCTCCTTCCACCCCTCCTGGTACTCGAGCTCGTCCTCGGGCAGCGTGGCCGGCTGGCGGATGCCGTGGGCGGCCCGGAACTGCACGGCGAGCTCGGACGCCTTGGCACGGACGTAGTCCCACGGCGTGCCGAGCGCGAACTGGTCCGAGATGGCGCCGATGCGCCCGCTGTGGATGTTGCAGGACAGCGTGATCGCCGAGATGATCGGTCCCGACCAGTACGAGGTCTGCGAGTTGATCGGCATCGGCAGGATGTGGAGGTAGTGGCTGCCTCGGCAATCGCCGGCGACCATCGGGCACGCGGCCCACGGCGAGGTGATCTCGCCGGGCGCCGGCCAGTCGCCCTGGGCGAAGGCCAGCAGCACCGGGTCGTCCTTGCCGCCGTAGGTGAACCCCTTCTTAGTCTTGATGTTGTGCAGCCGCTCGGCGGAGCACACGTAACCGAGGCCGTCCCGCTCGCCGCTCTCGTTCCGGCTCCAGATGCGCGCGACGACGAAGCGGGACGAGCGGCACAGCCCCTCGATGTCGTAGAGATCCTCCGGCGCCCGGAGTGAGATGACCTTCTCCTGGAGCCCCTTCGCCAGCTCCTCCATCTTGCCGTCGAGCGCCTTCTGGTCGCGCGGGTGGGCGCCGGCCTCGATCGCCTGCGCCTTGGTGTCGAGGTCGACGATCTCCAAAATATAGCCGCGCTTCATCCGCGACGAGGCGATGACGAGCCCCGTGTTGAACCGCGGGAGCAGATAGGCGCCGGTCGCGTAGTAGTTGAACGCCATGGGCTCGGTCTTGTCGGCGAAGGACAGCAGCACCGTCTGCGAGGGGTTGTCCTTGCGCACCGGAAACGGCAGCGTCACCGTCGCCGGCCCCGCCCCGCGGAGGTTGCCGGTGAAGGCGTCCGCGACGAGGTCCTGGCCGGGCCCGTAGAGACCGAGCTCCTTGGCCTTGTCGGCGCCGAGCTGGAGCGCGTCCCACATGAGCTCGTCGACGACGGTCATGTCGACCGTCTCGGCCATGATCCCGGTGACCGCCACATCGTCGCCCGTGTGGGTGACGATGAGCGACGTGAAGATGGGCGCCCCCCGGAACGAGTTGTTCTCGAGGACAAACTGGGTGATGGCCGACTTGACCTCGTCGGCGGCGACGACGTGCCCGCCGACCCCCCCGACGTCGGCCTTGGTGGCCTTGATGAAGCGCCGGACGAGCGCGGGGTCCTTGGCGAACACGTACGCCCGGTACGAGAAGACGTTGGGCGTGCTCGTGACCGGGACCCGCTCCGCGGTCGTCTGCGGCAGCCCGCTCAAGGCATCCTTGGACTGATGGTAGTCCTCGATCGTGATCCGCCCCTTGCCCTCGGCCGGGCCGTACCGCTTGGCGCTCGCCATGCGCTCTCCTCCTCTGGTCTCCGGTCTGGCGTGCGGGCCGACCCGTCGTTCCCGCGAATCCAGACCTGACTCCGAGCATAATCGGGTAGACTGGAGCCCGTCAAGCAAGAACTCTACTGGTATGAAATTTCTTTCTCAGGGGTCCGGGGAGCTCCGGCAGATGGTCCGGTGCCTCGAGCTCTACTACCGGCAGCAGCGGAGTCAGAAGGACATCGCCAAGGCGCTCGGGGTGTCCGCCGCCACCGTCTCCCGCCTGCTCAAGCGCGCCTTCGACGACGGCCTCGTCCGGGTGGAGCTCGACCTGCCGCGGATGCCCCGGCTCGAGGCCACGCTGGTCGAGGCCTACGGGCTCCGCGACGCGGTGGTGGTGGCGACGGGCGGCCGGGGGGACGTCCGGGAGGAGCTCGGCCTCGCCGCGGCGGCGTACTTCGAGGGCGTCGCCGTCGACGGCATGCACATCGGGCTGTCGTGCGGCTTCACCCTCTACCAGATGATCCGCTCGCTGCGCGACCGCCGCTTCCGCCGCCTCTCGCTCTATCCCCTCTCAGGCGAGAGCACGCTCCGGCTCGTGGACCTCTTCCCGAACACGCTCGTCGGGATGATGGCGGCCAAGTACCGGCCCCACGTCACCGCCTACGCGCTCCCGGTCCAGCACGTGGCGTCGCTCCGGGAGATCGACCGGCTCCGGCGGCGGCTCCTGCGCGATCCGGAGATCCGGCGGGTCTACGAGGCGGCGCGGGACGTGGACATCGCGCTCGTCGGCATCGGCATGATCGCCGAGCAGACGCCCGGCTTCTGCTCGCTCGCCGAGTCCTACGGCGTCAGCGTCCGCCGCCTGCGCCAGCTCGGGGTCGTGGGGGAGATCAACTACCAGCCCTTCAACACCGAGGGCCGCGTCGTCGACGCACCCGAGCTCCGCGCCCTGATGCGTCGCATCCTGTCGGTCGGGGTCGACCGGATGCAGGCCCTGTCCAGGCGGGGGGACCGGCGGGTCATCGCGATCGCGGGGGGCCGGCCGAAGCTCGAAGCCATCCGGAGCGCGCTCCGGGGCCGGTTCCTGAACGTGCTCGTGACAGACGACCAGGTGGCGTCAGCCCTGACCGGCCGGTAGGCTCTCCTCCTGCCAGACGCCGATCCGCCGGAACTTCTCGTACCGCTCCCGGACGAGGTCGGCGGCGGACTTCGACTTGAGCTGCCAGAGTTGGTCCCGGAGCACCGCGCGGAGACCGCCCGCCGCGCCCTCCCAGTCGCGGTGGGCGCCGCCGAGGGGCTCGGGGACGATCGCGTCGACCACGCCCAGTCGGAGCATGTCGGGGGCGGTGATCCGCATCAGCTCCGAGGCTTCCGGCGCCTTAGCCCGATCGCCCCAGAGGATCGCCGCGCAGCCCTCGGGAGAGATCACCGAGTAGATCGCGTACTCGAGCATGAGCACGCGGTTGCCGACCCCGATGGCGAGCGCGCCCCCGCTGCCGCCCTCGCCGATCACGACCGCGATCAGGGGCGTCCGGAGTCCCGCCATCTCCCGCAGGTTGCGAGCGATCGCCTCCCCCTGCCCGCGCTCCTCGGCGCCCACGCCCGGGTACGCCCCTGGGGTGTCGATGAACGTGAGGATCGGCTTGGCGAACTTCTCGGCGAGCTTCATCAGGCGGAGCGCCTTTCGGTAGCCTTCCGGGTGCGGCATCCCGAAGTTCCGGGCTAGGTTCTCGCGCGTGTCACGCCCCTTCTGGTGGCCGAGCACCACCACCGGCTGACCATCGAACCGGCCGAGCCCCGCCACGATCGCCTTGTCGTCGCCGAACACGCGGTCACCGTGGAGCTCGACGAACTCCTCGATCAGAAGCCGAATGTAGTCGAGCGTGCGCGGGCGCTTGGGATGGCGCGCGAGCTGTGTCCGCTGCCAGGCCGTGAGCGCGGCGTAAGTCCGCTGGCGGAGCCGGGCCAGGCGCTCCTCGAGACGCGCGATCTCGTCCCCCCGGGCGTGCGGCCCGCCATCCGCCCGCAGCTCGGCGATGCGGTTCTCGAGCTCGAGGAGCGGCTTCTCGAAGTCAAGCGCGTCGGCCATATTCGAGAATTATAGTCCCCGGCCCGAGCAGGGCCTCGACTTCCGCGAGGAGGGCGGCGCTCGCGTCGACGGCCAGGCGCGTGGCGCGGATCACGACTTCGTGGCCGGGCAGCCGGACGTGGAGGAACACGGGGACCGCGCCGGGGTGCGTCTGGCACGCGCGCTCGATGCCGCCCACGACCGCGCCCGGCTCCGCGTCGCCGCCGACCCGGATCCGACACGCCTGCGGCGCCCCGCCGGCACCGGGGAGGGCGCCCGCCACCGCCTGCTCGAGCGGGCGGATCTCCTCGGCGAGGACGACCCGGCCCTTCTCCGTGTCGTCGACGCGGCCGCGCACCAGGATCGGCTCCCGCGACCGGAGCAGCGCCGCCGCCGCCTTGAAGGGGGCTGGGAAGACCGTGAGCTCGGCGGTGCCATCCATGTCCTCGAGGGTGACGAACGCCATCCGGTCGCCGTTCTTGGTCGGGATCTCCTTCATGGCCGCCACCTGGCCGAGCAGCGTGACCCGGGCGCCGGTCGCCCGCACGCCGAGCTCGCCCGTCGGCGTCACGCCGAGCGACTCGGTCACCGACCGGAAGCGCGCGAGCGGATGCCCCGAGACGTAGAACCCCAGGACCTCCCGCTCGTAGGCGAGGAGCTGGTCCGGCTCCCACTCCGGCACCGTCGGCGCTTCGGCCGCCGCCGACGGCGGGGCGGCGCCGAGCTCGAAGAGCGACACCTGGCCCTCCACTCGGTCGCGCTGCTGACGCTGCCCCGTCTCCATCGCCAGGTCGAGGGTCGACAGCAGGTGGGCGCGCGAGGGACCGACCGCGTCGAAGGCGCCGGCCTTGATCAGGCTCTCGATCACGCGCCGGTTGACGAGCCGCAGATCGACGCGCGCGCAGAAGTCCGCGAGCGTCCCGAACACCCCCTGCTCGCGCCGCGCGCGGAGAATCGTCTCGATGGCCGCCTCGCCCACGTTCTTGATGGCGGCGAGCCCGAAGCGGATCGTGGCGCCGGCGACGCTGAACTGCACGGCGGAGACGTTGACGTCGGGCGGGTGGATCTGGATCCCCATCGCCCGGCACTCCTCGACGTACTTCACGATCTTGTCGGTATCCCCCATTTCCGACGTGAGGAGCGCCGCCATGAACTCGACGGGGTAGTTCGCCTTGAAGTAGGCCGTCTGGTACGCCACCACCGCATACGCCGCGGCGTGCGACTTATTGAACGCGTAGCCGGCGAACGGTGCCATCAGGTCCCAGACCTTCTCGGCCGTGGCCTTCGGCACGCGCCGCTCGACGCAGCGGTCGATGAACTTCTCGCGTTGCTGCGCCATCAGCTCCCGGTCCTTCTTCCCCATCGCCCGCCGGAGCAGGTCGGCCTCGCCCATGCTGAACCCGGCCAGCTCGGAGGCGATCTGCATGATCTGTTCCTGGTACACCATGATCCCGTAGGTCTCCCGCGTGTACTTCTCCATCGCGGGGTGCTCGTACGCGATCCGGGCGCGGCCGTGCTTGCGGGCGACGAAGTCGGCGATCAGCTCCATGGGGCCGGGGCGGTAGAGCGACACGATGGCGATGACGTCCTCGAGCCGCTCCGGCCGGAGCCCCCGAAGCGCGTCCCGCATGCCGGCCGACTCGAGCTGGAATACCCCGAACGTCCTGGCCTCGGACAAGAGCTCGTAGGTCCGGAGGTCGTCGAAGGGGATCGTGTCCAGGTCGACCCGCTCGCCCCGTGACTCCGCGACGAGCTTGGCCGTATTGGCGAGCACGGTGAGGGTGCGGAGGCCGAGGAAGTCCATCTTCAGCAGGCCGAGCTTCTCGATCGGCCCCATCGCGTAGCCCGTGATCAGCTCGGGCCGCTTGGGGTCCTTGTAGAGCGGGATGTGGCTGTCGAGCGGCTCGTCCGAGATGACCACCGCGGAGGCGTGGACGGAGGCGTGGCGCGTGCAGCCCTCGAGCGCCTTGGCGATCTCCCACAGGTCCTGCACCTCCCGCCGGGAGTGCACCGCCTCCGCGAGCTGGGGGCTCTTGGTGAGCGCGTCGTCGAGGGTGATGTTGAGCGGGAAGTTGGGCACGAGCTTCGCGATCCGGTCCACCTCGTTGTACGGCAGGCTGAGGACGCGCCCGACGTCCCGGATGGCGGCCTTGGCGCCGAGCGTGCCAAAGGTGATGATATGGGCGACCCGGTCGCGCCCGTACTTCTCGGCCACGTAGCGGATCACCTCGTCGCGCCGGTCGTCGGCGAAGTCCACGTCCATGTCAGGCATCGAGATTCGCTCAGGGTTCAGGAAGCGCTCGAAGAGGAGGCCGTAGCGGATCGGGTCGACGTTCGTGATGCCGAGGCAGTACGCGGCGAGCGAGCCCGCCGACGACCCCCGGCCGGGACCGACCGCGATCCCCTGCGCCCGCGCGTAGGCGATGAAGTCCCAGACCACGAGGAAGTAGCCGGCGAAGCCCATCTTCTCGATCACGGCGAGCTCGTCCCGGAGCCGGTTCTCGATCGCCTCGCCGGGGTGCGGGCCGTAGCGCCGGGCCAACCCCTCCCACGCGTGCTGCTGGAGGTAGGTCTCGAGCGTGTGGCCATCCGCCACTGCGTACCGGGGCAGGTGGAACTGGCCGAAGTCGAGTGTCAGGTTGCAGCGCTCCGCGACCGCCAGCGTATTGCGGCAGGCGTCGGGCAGCTCGGCGAAGACCCCGCGCATCTCTTCGGCCGACTTCAGGTAGAACTCCTCGGTCGAGAACCGCCAGCGCTTCGGGTCGCTCATCGTCGAGCCGGTCTGGATGCAGAGGAGCGCCTCGTGCGCTCGCGCGTGCCGCGCCTCGAGGTAGTGCGAGTCGTTGGTGCCCACGATCGGCGCCCCGATCGCCTTGGCGATGTCGACGGTCGCGGCCGTCACCCGCCGCTGCTCGTCGAGGCCGTGGGCTTGGATCTCCATGAAGTAGTTGTCGCGGCCGAAGACCTCCTGGTACCAGCCGGCGGTGGCGCGGGCGCGGCCGGGCTCGTCGGCGGAGAGGAGGCGCGAGACCTCGGAGTTGAGGCACCCCGAGAGCGCGAGCAGCCCCCCGGCGTGGGTCGCGAGCAGCTCCCGGTCCACGCGCGGCTTGTAGTAATAGCCCTCGAGGTAGGCCGCGGAGACGAGTCGGATCAGGTTGCGGTAGCCGGCGAGGTCCCGCACGAGCACGGTGAGGTGATTCGCGCCCTCGTAGGCGCCGTCCTGCGAGCCACGCTCGGTCCGCTTGCCCGGCGCCACGTAGAGCTCGCAGCCGAGGATCGGCTTGATCCCTTCCTCCTGGCAGGCCAGGTAGAAGTCGATGGCGCCGAAGAGGTTGCCGTGGTCGGTCAGCGCGAGCGCCGGAAACTTGAGCTCCCCCGCGCGCGCGACCAGCTTGTCGAGCTGCGCGGCGCCGTCGAGCAGGCTGTACTCGGAGTGGACGTGCAGGTGGACGAAGTCGGCGTGCCGCCCCATCAGGTCGCCTGGCTGGCGCGGGGGCGGGCGCCCTCGGCGGCCGGCCGGACGATCGGCGTCCGGCCCCGCGCGGCGCGTGGGATTCCCCGCCGGCGGGCGCCGCGGCCAGCCGTCACGCCTATTCCCACTCGATCGTGCTGGGCGGCTTCGACGAGATGTCGAAGACCACCCGGTTGACGCCGGAGACCTCGTTGATGATGCGGTTACTGATCTTCCCGAGCAGGTCGTACGGCAGGCGGGCCCAGTCCGCGGTCATCGCGTCCTGGGACATGACCGCCCGGAGGGCGATCACCTGGGCGTACGTGCGAAAGTCGCCCATGACGCCCACCGAGCGCACCGGCAGGAGCACGGCGAAGGCCTGCCAGAGCTCGCGCTCGAGCCCGGCCGCGCGCACCTCCTCCTGCACGATCGCGTCGGCCTCGCGGAGGAGGTCCAGACGCTCCTCGGTCACGTCGCCCAGCACCCGGATCGCGAGCCCGGGCCCCGGGAACGGCTGGCGCCACACGACAGTGGGCGGGAGTCCGAGGAGCTCGCCGAGCTGGCGGACCTCGTCCTTGAAGAGCTCGCGGAGCGGCTCGATGAGCCTGAACTGCATGCGGGTGGGCAGGCCCCCGACGTTGTGGTGCGTCTTGATCGTCGCCGACGGGCCGCGGAACGAGACCGACTCGATCACGTCGGGATAGAGGGTGCCCTGGGCGAGCCACGGGATGTCGCCGAGCTTACGGGCCTCGTCCTCGAACACGGCGATGAACTCCGCGCCGATCCGCTTGCGCTTGAGCTCCGGATCGGCCACCCCGCGGAGCGACTCGAGGAAGCGCTTGGAGGCGTCCACGTGCACCAGGTTGAGCTTGAACGCGTCCCGGAAGGTGTGGACGACCGAGGCGGCCTCGCCCTTCCGCAGCATGCCGTTGTCGACGAAGACGCAGGTCAGCTGGCTGCCGATCGCCCGGTGCACCAGGACCGCGACGACCGAGGAGTCCACCCCGCCCGACAGCGCGCAGAGCACACGGTCGCGCCCGACCTGGGTGCGAATCGCCTCGGTGGCGGAGTCGACGAACGACGCCATGGACCACTGGCGCTTGACCGCGCACACTTCAAGGAAGTTCTGAAGGATCGCCCTCCCTTGCGGCGTGTGCGCGACCTCGGGGTGAAATTGGACGGCGAAGAGCCGCCGCGCCTCGTCCGCCATGGCGGCGACCGGGCAATTATCGGTCGCGCCGAGCGTGGCGAACCCCTTGGGCGGCCTGAGGACCGTGTCCCCGTGGCTCATCCAGACGGTCATCCCGCCCGTCCCATCGGCAGAGACGCCGGCGAAGAGGCCGTCGGTCTGGCAGAGCCGGAGTTCGGCCCGGCCGTACTCCCGGCGCTCGGCTGGCACCACGTGACCGCCGAGGAGGTAGCCCATCGCCTGCATGCCGTAGCAGATGCCGAGGACGGGTACCCCGGCCTCGAACAGCCTCTTCGGAGGCAGGGGGGCGTTTTCCTCGTAGACGCTCGACGGCCCGCCGGAGAGGATCACGCCCTTGAAGCCGCCCTGGAGGATCTCGTCGATCGGGTGGGACCACGGGAAGATCTCGGAATAGACCGACATCTCCCGGATCCGGCGCGCGATGAGCTGGGTGTACTGCGAGCCGAAGTCGAGAACCGCAATCTTGTCGACGGGCCCACCGCTCAGCATCTGGGCGCCCGACGCATCCCGAGACTCACTGCGCATCTCGCCGTTGGTCGCACCCCGCCACACCATCCAGACGGGACCGCGTTAGCGCGGGCGGCCCAGCTTCTGCGCCTGCTGGAAGACCTTCCCTTCCGTCTTGATCGCGGGGGCGATGATCAGCTCGGTCAGCTGCAGCTCGCGGATATTCCGCGCGCCGACGGAGCCCATGCAGGTCCGGATCGCCCCCACGAGGTTCAGCGTGCCGTCCTCGGTGAACGCGGGGCCGAAGAGGATCTGCTCGAGCGATCCCGCCACGCCCACCCGGATGCGGGTCCCGCGCGGCAGGTTTTGGTGCGGCGTGGCCATGCCCCAGTGGTAGCCCCGGCCCGGCGCCTCGGTGGCGCGCGCGAAGGCCGAGCCGATCATGACCGCGTCGGCGCCCGAGGCGAGCGCCTTGCACACGTCGCCGCCCGTCGTCATCCCGCCGTCGGTGATGATCGGGACGTAGCGCCCCGTCTTCTTGTAGAAGAAATCCCGGGCGGCGGCGGAGTCCGCCGTCGCGGTGACCTGCGGCACGCCGACTCCCAGGACCTCGCGGCTGGTGCACGCCGCCCCCGGTCCCACGCCGATCAGGAGCGCGTCCACGCCGCACTCAATCAGCTCGAGGCAGGCCTCGTAGGTGACGACGTTGCCGACGATCAGCGGGAGCGCGAGCGACCGCTTCAGCTTCCGGAAGTCCAGCGGCACGTACTCGGTGGCGATGTGGCGGGCCGTCGTGACCGTCGACTGCACCACAAAGAGGTCGGCGCCGGCTTCCTGGGCGATCTGACCGAACCGCTCGGCGCGCTGCGGGATCGAGGAGACCGCGACCGCCCCCCCGCCCTTCTTGATCTCGGCGATCCGCTTGTGGATCAGCTCCTCCTTGATCGGCTCGCCGTAGATTGACTGGATGATCTTCGTCGCCTCTTCCTGGCCGGCGGACACGATGCGGTCGAGGACCTCGTCGGGGTTCGCGTAGCGGGAAAAGATGCCCTCGAGGTTGAGGACGGCGAGGCCGCCCAGGCGCCCCATCTCGATGGCGAGCCTCGGCCCGACGACGCCGTCCATCGCGGCGGCGATGATCGGGATCTCGAAGCGCCGCCCGGACAGTTCCCAGGAGATGTCGACCTCGTTCGGGTTGACCGTCAGCGCTCCGGGAACGAGGGCGATATCATCGAACCCGTACGCGGCCCTGGCCTTGCGCCCACGCCCGACCCACATGCCCATAGTTGGAATTCCCCTTCCTTCCGGCACGGGTTGAGGTCCGGCCACCCCCTGTATGTAGGGAGCACCCGCGGATGCTATACAATATTTCGTACCACTATACCGACGGCCCTCGAACGTGTCAACCAGCGCGCGCCCCGCGGCGGGCCGCCCCGCGGGGTCAGCCGGCCCGGGCGGCTTCCCAGACGAGCCGGAGCCCCTCGAGGGTGAGGTCGGGGTCCACGCGCTGGATGCTCCGGGCCACCTCGGCGATCAGCGGGGCCAGCCCGCCGGTCGCGATCACCGACACCGCGCCATCCATCTCGGCGCGCATGCGGTCGACGATGCCGTCGACCAGGCCGGCGTACCCGTAGACGACGCCCGACTGGATATTGGTGGCGGTGTTCCGCCCGATGGCCTCCTTCGGCCGCACGAACTCCACCCGATAGAGGCGGGCGGCCCGGCTCACGAGCGCGTCCACCGCGGTCGCGATGCCGGGGGCGATGGCCCCCCCGATGAACTCGCCGCGCGCGTTGACGCAGTCGAACGTCGTCGCCGTGCCGAAGTCGATCACGATGAGCGGGGCGCGGTAGCGGGAAAGGGCCGCGACCACGTTGACGACCCGATCGGGACCGACCTCGGCCGGATTGTCCACCGCGAGCCGGATCGGCGTGTTGACGCCCGGCTCCACGCAGAACGGCGTGACGCCGAAGTACTTCTGGCACATCGCCTCGAGTGCCTGCTGGACGGGCGGCACCACGTTGGAGATGGCGACGGCGGTCACCTGGTGGGGCTCGAGCCCGCTCGTCCGCAGCAGGGCTTGGATGAAGACGCCGTACTCGTCGGCGGTCTGTTCGCGGCGGCTCGTCAGGCGCCAGGACACGAGCAGGCGGGCGCCGTCGTACACCCCGATCACGGTGTTGGTGTTGCCGACGTCGGCCACTAGCAGCATGGTCGGACCGCGGGACGACGACGCGCACCGCCCGGGAGCAGGGCGGCGGTCCGGGCAAGGGTCGGCGGCGCCGCCCGGCCCGCCGCGCGGGCATCGAGCAGGGCCCGGGGATCGGGGTCAGCGGGACGCATCCCGCACCTCACCGGCGACGATCCGGTGCGTGAGCCCGGCCGCGTCGCGGACCAGCAGGGCCCCGTCGGCGTCGAGCGCGACGGCGGTGCCCTGGACGTCGCCGGCGACGACCGGCCGACCGACGGTGACGGCGCGCCGGCACCACTCGGGATGGATCGGCTTGAAACCGCGGTCGACATAGAGGCCGTACCAGCGTTCGAGCCGCGAGAGCAGGACGTCGCGCAGCACCCGGCGCTCGACCGGCGCCCCGCGCGCGAGGGCGAGCGACGTCGCGCGCGCCGCCAGCTCGATCGGGAACTCACGCTGGTTCACGTTGATGCCGATGCCCACGATGACCCGGCTCACGGCGCGGCCGTCCGAGGCGGCCTCGGTCAGGACGCCGGCGAACTTCCGCTCGTCGAGGACGAGGTCGTTCGGCCACTTGATGGCGGGCCTGAGCCCCACCACCTCTTCCACGGCCTGGGCCACAGCGACGGCGGCGACCAGCGTGAGCTGCGGCACTTCGGCGGCCTGGATCGCCGGACGCAGGATCACCGACAGCAGCAGGTTCTCACCCGGCCGATCGAGCCAGGACCGCCCGCCACGTCCGCGCCCCGCGCGCTGGTGCTCCGCGATGACCACCGTGCCCTCCGGCGCGCGCGTGTCGGCGAGCTCGCGGGCGACCGTCTGCGTCGAGTCGACCTCGCCGAGCTCGTAGATGAGCTCGCCGAACCGCGTCATCCGCTCCCCCGGTCCTCGGCGATCGCGCGCAGGCTCTCGTCGAGCTTGGCGCGCAGGCGCCGCTGCTCGGCGAGGCGGCCCCGCTCGCGCTCGACGACCTCGGCCGGCGCGCGCGCGACGAACTCCGGCCGCGCCAGTTTGCCCTCGACGAAGGCGATCTCGTCCTCCGCCTTCTTGATCTCCTTGGCCAGCCGTTGGCGCTCGGCGGCCAGGTCGACCACCCCCGCCAGGTCCATGAAGACCTCGAGCGAGTCCACCGCCGCGAAGGCCGAGTGCGGCGGTCGGGTCGCCTCCGTGGAGACGGTGACCGTGCAGCGTCCGAGGGCGCCGATGAGGGGCGCCACGCCCCTGATCAGCGCGGCCCGGGCCGCGGTCGGCTTGATGGTCACGGCCACCTCGACGGAGGGCGGCACCCGGCTCTCGCTCCGGATGTTGCGGACGGCGCTGACGACGCCGATGACGGGCGCCATGTCGCGCTCGGCCGCCGGGTCGGCCTTGTTCCGCGACGCCCGCGGATACGGCGCGACCATGATCGACTCGCCTGCGTGCGGCAGCTGCTGCCAGATCTCTTCGGTGAGGAATGGCATGAACGGATGGAGGAGCCGGAGCGTCGCCTCCAGGACCTCCACCAGCGTCGCTTGGGTCCGGGCGCGCGGCGCCGCGTCGGCGCGGTCATAGAGCGCGAGCTTG
>Ga0137361_10000450_pt1 | contig 22855 bp, 15 predicted proteins | sample Mad1_80_16metaG_FD_104923 | JGI IMG/M metagenome (GOLD analysis project Ga0137361, IMG submission 104923) | Vadose zone soil microbial communities from Angelo Coast Range Reserve, California, USA - Mad1_80_16 metaG | ecosystem: Environmental > Terrestrial > Soil > Vadose zone | place: USA... | reverse complement strand
CGCCAACTGGCCGCCGGGGTCGAGAACCAGCAGAGGATGCTCGGGCGTGGCTTCGATGCCGTACCCCAGCCGAGTCGTGATCTTGAGCGTGTCCGACTCGCCACCGTCGTAGAAGCGGGTGGCCGGCTCGCGCCCTTCGACTCCGTGAACGGTCAGGTCCACGGGAATGGCCTCGCCCGGGTGGGTGCCGGAAGCGAGCTGGCCGATCTCGAGCATTCCACGCGTCGTCAGGACCAGCGAATCGTACGCTACGCACTTTCCCGTGCCCGCGGGGCCGATCCCGAACACCATGTCGTGCTTCTCGATCTGCTCGAGGTAGGTGCGCTGGTTCAGGCTGCGGGGGACCACGACCTTCTTGGCCCCGCGCACCGCGGACTTCAAAAGGTAGTCGCGCAGGTGGGTGTCGCCGTCCCGGGCGAAGAGCTCGGCCGCCAGGCGCACGTCTCCCGCGGAGACCGAGTAGCCGTCCTTCATGAGGGCGGCGAGCTGGTCGAAGATCCGGCTCACCCTCTCGGCCCCCTGCTCGTCCCCCTCGACCATCAGCTCGTTCCCCTGGGTCTTGATGCGGACCTTGAAGGTGCTCTCCAGGAAGCGCAGGTTCTCGTCGTGGGTGCCGAAGAGGGTTTCCACGCCCCTTTCCGGGACGGAGACGCGGGTCATGGATGGATCAGCGACAGGCCGGGAGGCAGGAAAACGAAAGACGTCTGGGGGGGTCAGACATCATGCGGGCCGAGCTTAGCACGAAAAAACGGCCCCTCCCGAACGTTCGCGGAACCCGCTGGACTGCCGCTACTTGCGCACCAGGAGGATGCCCAGGTCCCCGATCTGGTCGTCCCGCACGGGCGAGGGAGATCCGCTCATCAGGTCGGTCGCGCTCGCGGTCTTGGGGAACGCGATCACCTCCCGGAGCGAGCGCTCCCCGCACAGGATCATGGCCATGCGGTCGAGGCCGAGGGCGATGCCGCCGTGGGGCGGGGTGCCGTACTGGAGCGCCTCCAGGAAGAAGCCGAACCGCTCCATCGCCTCTTCGTCCGTGAGGGAGAGCGTCTTGAAGATCCTGGCCTGCAGCCCCGAGTCGTGGATCCGGATGCTGCCGCCCCCCACCTCGTAGCCGTTCAGCACGAGGTCGTAGGCCTTGGCCCGGACCGCCCCCGGGTCCTTCTCGAGGAGCGGAACGTCCTCGTCGACGGGCGCGGTGAACGGGTGGTGCAGGCTGACGAAGCGCCGCGCCGCCTGGTCGTACTCCATCAGGGGGAAGCCGGTGACCCAGAGGAAGCGGTAGGCCGAGGGGTCCACGAGCTTCAGCTCCCGGCCCATCTCCAGGCGCAGGATGCCCATGGCCATGGCGAGGGGCCCTTCCTGGTCGACCCCCACGAGCAGGGTGTCGTCCTTCTGCGCTCCCGCCCTCTCCAGCATCTGCCGGGCGATGCCCTCGCTGGCTCCCTTCTTGCCGAGGCTCGAGATGGCCTCGTCGGTGGCCTTGAGGGTGAACAGGTTTCTCCGGGAGGCGCGGGCGTCGCCCACGATCCGTCCCAGCCACACCTCCTCGTTGATCTTGCGCAGGCGAGTGCCGGAGACCCCCCCGGACGCGGGCAGGGCGAGGGCCCGCGCCCGGGCCCCCTGCTCGATCAGCCCGGGGAAGGTGTCGAGGCCGAGGGTGGCCATCTGCTCGGTCACGTCGGTGATGGGCAGGCCGAAACGCAGGTCGGGCTTGTCCGACCCGTAGCGCTCCAGCGCCTCCGCGTAGCTCATGCGCGGGAAGGGACGCGCCACCTCGACCCCGATGAGCTTCATCACCCGTTGGAAGAGCGGCTCGATCAGCTCGAAGATCGTCTCCATGCGCGGAAACGACACCTCGACGTCCACCTGGGTGAACTCGGGCTGGCGGTCGGCCCGCAGGTCCTCGTCGCGGAAGCAGCGCACGATCTGGAAGTAGCGGTCCATGCCCGAGATCATCAGGATCTGCTTGAAGATCTGGGGGGACTGGGGGAGCGCGTAGAAGTGCCCGTGGTGGACGCGGGAGGGAACGAGGTAGTCGCGCGCCCCCTCGGGGGTGGACTTCGTGAGCATGGGGGTCTCGATCTCGTAGAACCCCTGCTCGTCCATGTACCGGCGCACCTCCATGGTCAACCGGTGCCGGAGCCGCAGGTTCGCGTGCAGCTTCGGGCGGCGCAGGTCCAGATAGCGGTACTTGAGCCGGATGTCCTCCGAGGCCGTGACCTCGTCTTCGATGGGGAAGGGCGGGGTCTTCGCCTCCGAGAGGACCCGGATCTCCCGGGCCAGGACCTCCACCGTGCCGGTCGCGATCTTGGCGTTCACCGTCTCCGCCGAGCGCCGGGCCACCTCCCCCACCACCGCGATCACGTACTCGCCCCGCACGCGGTCCGCCGCCAGGTGGGCTTCCTTCGAGACCTCGGGCCGGGCCACCACCTGACAGATGCCCTCGCGGTCCCGCAGGTCGATGAACACGACACCTCCGAGGTCGCGGCGGGTGGCCACCCAGCCCATGAGGGTGACGGTCCGTCCTTCCTGCGCCTCGGTGAGCGACCCGCAGTAGTGCGTCCGGGTCAGGTCGCCCAACGTCTCAGCCATGGATCTTCTCCTTGAGGTGGTCGAGGACGCGCGCTTCCGGCACGTCCTCCTGGGCGGAGCCCGCCATGTCCCGGACGGTCCACGCCCCCTTCTTGATCTCGTCCTCTCCCAGGATCGCCACGAAGCGGGCCCCCAGCTTGTCCGCCAGCTTCATCCGCGACTTGAAGCTGCGGCCCTCCGGGTCCAGGAGCGCGCTCACCCCCGCGCGTCGCAGCGCCTGCTGGAGCACCAGGGCCTTGTCCTGGGCGCCGGGGGCGAGCGGCATCAGGAACACGTCGCAGCGCCGCTCGTCCTGCGCCGCGGGCAAGGCCATGATCAGGCGCTCCATGCCCACCGCGAAGCCGATGCCGCAGAGGTCGGGGCCGCCCAGCTCCTTCACCAGGCCGTCGTAGCGGCCGCCCCCGAGGAGGCTGTTCTGGGCCCCCAGGGAGCCGCTCGTCACCTCGAAGGTCGTGCGCGTGTAGTAGTCGAGGCCGCGGACCAGCCGGTGGTCGACGCGGTAGCGGATCCCCAGGAGGTCGAGCTGCCTGCGCACCTCCCCGAAGTGCTCGCGGCACGCCGGGCAGAGGTGGTCCGCGATGCGCGGCAGGGCCGCGATCAGCTCCTGCTCCTCGGGGGCCTTCGAGTCCAGGACGCGCAGCGGGTTCGTCTCGGTGCGGCGCTGGCTGTCCGGCCCCAGCTTCGCCAGGTTGGCCCGGAGCGCGGCCCTCAGGGTCTCCACGTAGGCCGGCCGGCAGGCCGGGTCGCCCACCGAGTTCAAGACCAGCTCGACCTCGGTCAGACCGCAGGCCTCGAGGTACCCGAGCGCGACCTCGATGATCTCCACGTCGATGGTGGGGCCCGCGAAGCCGAAGGCCTCCACGTCCACCTGGTGGAACTGGCGGTAGCGGCCCTTCTGGGGGCGCTCGCGGCGGAACATGGGCCCCAGGGCATACACCTTGAGCGCGGGGTCCGTGCTCATGAGGTTGTTCTCGATCACGGAGCGCGCGATCCCCGCGGTGGCCTCCGGCCGCAGAGTGAGCGACGACCCGTCGCGGTCTTCGAACGTGTACATCTCCTTGGAGACGATGTCGGTCTCGGCCCCGATGCCGCGGGCGAAGAGCGCGGTCTCCTCGAAGATCGGAGTGCGGATCTCGCGGTAGCCGTAGCGGGCGAAGAGGGAGCGCGCGGCGGACTCCACCCGGTGCCAGGCCGACACTTCCGCGGGAAGGATGTCCCGGGTTCCCGTGACGGCGCGGATCAAGGCCCCGATTCCTCGAGGTAGGTCTCCTTGTAGCCGAGGTAGCTCTCGGCCAGGCGCCGCAGGCCCTGGCGCTCCTCGTCCGTGACCGGACGGCGCACCTTGGCGGGCACGCCCATCACCAGGCTGCGGGGTGGGATGGTCATCCCCTCCGGGACCAGGCAGCCCGCGGCCACCACGGACTCCTCCCCCACCTCGGCCCCGGTCAGGACGATCGCGCCGATCCCGATCAGGCAGCGGGGGCCGATCCGGCAGCCGTGGAGGGTGACCGAGTGGCCGATCGTGACCTCCTCGGCCAGCTCCGTCCGGTGCTCAGCCGTCACGTGGAGCACGCAGTTGTCCTGGACGTTGGTGCCGCGGCCGATGCGGATGCCGTTGACGTCCCCCCGCACCACCGCGTTCATCCAGACGCTCGCATGGTCGCCCAGCTCCACGTCGCCGATGACCTGGGCCGACGCGTCGACGAAGACGCGCTCCCCCAGCTTCGGCCACCGGCCCTTGTACGGGCGGATCATCCCCGGCCCTCCGAAAACCGGCAGTCTAGCAAGGGCGGGAGGGAGCGGCAAACGGGCGGCGGCCGCGCAAAGAACGGTGGCTGCGAGTCGCCTCCAGGGGAGGGGTCCACCACCTTCCCCAGCGAGCGCAACGGCGGACGCCGAGATGCCCGGAAACGCTAGCCGACGGCCTGCGCTAGGTGAAACGCTTTCACGGGATCCAGCGTGCGCAGTCGGAGGTAGGTCCTTCGTAGTATGTTGCGTTGTCCAAGCCGCGCGGCCGTGATGCCCAGGTTGTACCAGGCGGTGGCAAGATTGGGCTGTCGCAAGATCGCGTGCCGATAGCACTTGGCTGCTTCAGCGTGGTGGCCATGGCGGCTGTAGATCGTGCCCAGGTTATTCCAAATGGTCGCTGTCGGGCGGCGCTCTCGTTGGGCAGCCCTCAGGCTCTCATGATAGGCCCGAACGGCTTCGTGGTCGTTTCCCGAAGCGCAGAAGCGCTCTGCCAGCGCGGTCCATTCGGAGCTTGTGCGCGACCGCGAAGGGCCAGTCGGGTGCGGTTGGCGACGGGCCTTGACCGGCCGTTGCGCCCTCGGCCGCTCGATGGCCCGGAGGGGTGCTGCTCGAATCAGCCGATAAGCGTCGTTGACCTCCTTCAGGGTTGCCTCGGCCTGCGGCAGCAGGTCTGGATTGTTCTGGAAGAGGTCCGGGTGCCATTGCTTGACCTGAACCCTATACGCCGCCTTGATTTCCTCCGGTGAAGAAGCCAGCGCGACACCTAGCACGCGGTAAGCTTGCGTTTCGTCCAAGGCTCAACCTCCCACAGGCTCGATACCACGGAGGCATGCCGGAACAGGACCAGTCTCGCACAGGGCGGCGCGGAACTCTTCAACCCTTACGGAGGGATTAAGGTTTGGAGTAGTATGGCGGTCGTCCGTGGCAACCGACCGCGACCTCAACGGAATCCGCCTGTCCGCATCCACGGTCCATACGGCGCAACACCTTTCTCCTGAACTGCCAGGTGAGTTCCCAGAAGCAGGGTGACCGTCCTGACCGCCCAGCCCAGGCCTTGGCCGGTCTGACACTCCCGGGCGGTTGGGTTGTCGAGCGGTTCCTCGAGCGTCCCCCCCAAAGCACCGGCGGCTTCTTCTCTGTGGGCTACATCGTGAAGGGTGCAGCCGATGAGGAAGCCTTTCTCAAAGCCCTCGACCTAACCTCGGTCGTCGATGCTCCCGACCTGCCGCGCGCCCTGGAGGCGCTCGCCGCAGCGTATAACTTCGAACGCGACCTTCTTCAGAAGTGTCGTGTGCGTCGGCTCACTCGAATCGCCACGCCCATTGCGGACGGGAGTCTCGATGTTCCCGGGTATGACCTGCCATTCTCTCGAGTCAATTACCTAATCTTCGAGCTTGCGCGCGGGGACGTGAGGACACACTTGGACGCGGCCGAGGCGTTCGACTTGGCCCTCCGGCTCCGTGCTCTTCACCATGTTGCGACAGGTCTTCAGCAGCTACACGGTCAGGGTATAGCCCATCAGGATCTAAAGCCTTCGAATGTTCTAGTCTTTGACGACTATGAATCCAAGATTGGCGATCTCGGTCGGGCCGCTGACCGTTTGGTGCCCGTGCCTCACGATGACCTCGTATTCGCTGGAGATCTAGGATACGCACCCCCGGAGTTGCTCTACGGTTACGTCCTGCCCGACTGGGCTGCTCGCCGTTTTGGCTGCGATGCTTATCTCCTCGGCAGCCTGATCGTGTTTTTCTTCTGCCGCGTCAGCATGACCGCCGGCCTGATTGCACACGTGGATCCGGCACATCACCCCAAGAGGTGGGGTGATGGATTCGAAGCCGTACTGCCCTATCTTCGCGCAGCCTCAGACATCGTGATCCAGCAGTTTCAGGACGAGGCTGTTCTTCAAGCACCTGCACTTGCAGGTGACCTCACGGAGATGGTTAGGCAACTGTGTGAGCCAGATCCCCGGCTGCGTGGGCATCCCAGTAGCCGCGGTAACCTTACAACCCAATACGATCTTTACCGCTTCATCACGCGACTCGATCTCCTGAGTCGACGTGCGGAGTTGGGTAGGTCGAAGCCCTAACGACCAGTGGCACTTCCCGTAGATCAGAAGGAACGTCACATCGTGCCCCGTTGGCACGCATCACGAACCGCAGCGGCTCGTGGGGAGCTCGGGTCACTGGCTGCGCCACACGAGCTCCTTCGGCAACCTGAATTGCTTGCAGACAAAACGGCAGCCTGGCATGCAAATCGCAGCTTGTCGTTTGCCGCAGACCTAGTCTCCACCGCACTCTTGACTGAATCCACCGATGATGCCCGTGAGGCGGCCGCCTTCCTAGTCGAGCAGTCTGGTACCTCAAGTACCGCGCTAGCTCTCGCACAGCGGCTCCTGAATCCCGACGGCCCGGCACGCGAGACAATCGACGTCATAGGAGCGGCTGGCCTTAGCCCCGAGGTAAGGCACGCTGAGATTCGCCGGCTGCGTCGGCAGCTCAGAGAGAGTCCCAGAAACGCCCTCGCGTGGGCGGATCTTGCCCACGAATACGCAAGCCTGGGGCTCGTCGAGAAGGCGCTGCGCTCAATGGATACGGCCCTTCGGCTGGTGCCCACGAGTCGCTTTCTCCTGCGCTCGGGCGCACGGTTGTTCGTCCATGCGGACGATCCAGAGCGTGCCTTGCGCCTTCTTCGGCAGGCGGGACGGACAAATGCGGATCCATGGCTGATGGCCGCAGAGATCGCAACATCGGGCGTGGCAAGCCGCAGCCCCAAGTTTGCGCGCCGAGGTAAGGCTGCGTTGGCGATGGATGTGGCGCCAAGACACAAGACGGAACTGGCAAGTGCGCTAGCAACTCTTGAGTGGATGTCCGGCGACAACCGTTCGGCCCGGCGCCTTTTCCGCGATTCCCTGATCGATCCTACGGAGAATGCGGTCGCTCAGGCCGAGTGGGCATCAAGACGACTCAACGCATCGCTAGTGGAACCGCATCACCTCGAGACACCGGGTTCGTTCGAGGCGCGAGCACGGGAAAGCCTACGGCGTGGCCGATTCGAGGAGGCGTTGGATAACTCCTGGAACTGGTTGCATGATCAAAGCTTCTCACGCGATCCTGCGGGAGTAGGCTCGTACGTAGCGGCAGTGGCCCTCCGGGACTACGAGCAGTCGATTCGGATTCTTCAGTTGGGTTTGGTGGCCAATCCAGCAGATTGGCTGTTGCTCAACAATATGGCCTTTGCGTTGGCAAGTCTAAACCGCCTCGATGAAGCGCAGGACCATCTGAATCGCATCGTAGGCGAAAGGGACCCTACGAGCCTCGCGGTCACTTCCGCGACCCAGGGATTGGTCCAGTTCCGACGAGGCAACGTCCAGCTCGGTAGGGATCGCTATAAGGAGGCGATTCGGGCCCTGCTGAAGGGCAACTTCAAGAAGAGCGCAGCGGTGGCCGCGGTGTTTTGGGCACGAGAGGAGCTCCTAACCCGGCAAGAAGCAGCCAAGGAGGCCGTACGCCGAGCCGCTGAGCTGGCGAAGAAGGAACAAGCGCCTGAGATTCAGGGCTGGCTAAGAGCGCTCGAAGCCGGGTTGAGCGGAAACGAGCCACCGGCCTAGATCGGCTCCCAGAGGCCGTGGCCTCGCCCCCAAAGACCTTTTCGCTCAAGCCGCAGTCGGCCACTCACCGAAGAGCGCTTCGGCTTGTTCCATCACGGCCTTCAGCAGAGGCTCGAAATCCTCGGCGCGAACGCCACGGCGGTGGAGCACGCGCCTGACCGCCGCGCGCACTTCGCTCTTCACGTCGTCCCGGTGAGGCTCAGTCCAGCCAACCTTCAGGTTGCGCTTGATGGTCTGCACGATGTCGTGGACCAGATCGCGCAGGAACGCGACCTCGTAGACCTGTGCCCGGTGAGCGGACACGGCGTCATAGAACGCCAGTTCGTCCTCGGCTAGGCCGAGCTCGGCCGCCCGCCGGTCGGTTGCGTCCATCTCCTTCTTGATCTCCAGCATCGCCTTGATCACCGCGGCCGCGTCAATCAGCCGCGCGTGGTAGCGCTGAAGCGTGGCCTCCAGCAGCTCTCGAAACGACTTGGCCTGGGCCAGGTTGCGCTTCCGGCGCACCTCTAACTCACCGTGGAGCAGCCTTTCGAGCAGCTTGAGACGGAGGTTCGGCAGGGGCCGGTCCTTGAAGGTTTGAAGGAACGTGTCGTCGAGGATAGAGACGTCGGCCCGCTGGATGCCCGCCAGTTTGAAGATATCCACGACTCCTTCGGTCTCGACCGTGTCGTCGACGAGGTCCCGCACGGCCTTCTCGACGTCCTTTGGCGGCTTCGCGCCGGGCAGGGTCTTCTCGACTTGGGCGCGCATGCGCTGGTAGAAGATGACTTCGTCGGCAAGGGATCGGCATTCGTCGAGATGCTTGACGAGCAGGAATCCCTCGCTGACGCGTCGCTCGGCCGTCAGAAACCCGTCTCGGCGCCCCTCGTCGTCGACCAGGTGGCCGAGCACCAAGCTGCAGCGATCCTCGTACTCGATGCGGGTCAGATGCCGCCACTCGCCATAGTCGCGCCCGCCCGGTAGGGTTGTCCGGACGGCGTCCAGGGCCGCACGGAAGGCGGGAAGGGCCTGCTCAGTGAGTGAGGGGGCGGGTTCTCCCCGCCCGCCTCCCGACGTGTAGGCGTGCGTTGCCTCCCGCAGCTCCTCGCCGATGCCGATGTAGTCCACCACCAGCCCGTGCGGCTTGTCGCGGAAAACACGGTTCACGCGCGAGATGGCTTGAATGATAGTGTGCCCCTTCATGGGCTTGTCCACGTACAGCGTGTGCAAGCAGGGAATATCAGTGCCCGTGAGCCACATGTCGCAGACGATCACCACCTTCAGCGGATCGTCCGGATCAACGAGCCGCTTCTTGATGGCGTCCCGCTGGGCTTTGGTCGTGATGTGTCCGGCTTGCGTCCACTCGGGCGGATCCCGAGTGAGGTCCCCCGTCATGACGATCTTTACCTCAGGGCATCCCGGTAGCACCTTGAGAGCGTCGTAAAGGCGCACACAGTTCTCGCGTGTCATGCAGACGACGAGCGCCTTTCCTTCGAGCGTGGCGGTGCGCTGCTGGAAGTGTGCAAGCAGATCCTTGGCCAGTTGGTCGAGCCTATCCCGTGCTCCTGCCGCGGCGGCCAGCGCCGCCCAGCGTCCCCGGTCGCGGGCGCCGACGTCCCCTCCTTGGAGGATCTCCTCGAGGGCAGCATCCACATCGTGCTGCGCCAGATGCAGCCTCACCTGACGCGGCTCATAGTGGATCGGAACCGTCGCGCGGTCCTCCTGGGATTGTTGGATGTCGTACGTGTGGATCAGATCCCCGAAGACCTCGACCGTGTCCGCGCCGCCGAAGCTGACCGGCGTGCCGGTGAAGCCGATCCGGCGCGCGTTGGGCAGCGCTTCCGCCAGGTAGCGGGCGTATCCCTTGAGGAACCCGTACTGGCTCCGGTGTGCTTCGTCGGCGATCACGATGATGTTCGACCGCGTGGAAAGGACGGGATGGGTCCTCTCGGGCAGCCCCTGGGCATTCGTGGTCAGCCGGAACTTCTCGACCGTCGTGAAGATGACCTCCCCGCCTTCGGTCTTGAGCAGGGCACGCAGCTCGTTCACGTCGTTCGCATGGGTAACGCGGCCGACCAGGGCCTCCGCGGCCACGAACTGATCGTGGAGTTGGTCGTCGAGGTCCGTCCGGTCCACCTGTACGACGAACGTCGGATTGCCCAGCTCGGGTCGGCGCCTGAGGATTCCTACCATGAACGCCATGGAAAGAGACTTGCCGGAACCAGTCGTGTGCCAGATGACGCCGATGCGCCGGTCGGCGTCGGGGCGGCACGCTGCGATCGCCTTCTCCACGGCCAGGCGAACGGCGAAGAACTGATGGTACTTCGCGCCCTTCTTGGCGACCTGTTCGTTCACCACTTCGAACACGATGAAATGCCGCACGTACGACAAGAGGCGTTCCTTAGGGAAGAGGCCTCCGATCAGCGTCTTCACCGTGCCGGTCGTCTTCGCTTCGTCGTGAAAGCCGTCGATGCTCTTCCAGGGCGCGAACCACTCCGGCGAGGCAGTCCACATTCCATGGAGAGTGTTCACCCCATCGGAAACGACTGTGAGCGCATTGAACTCGAAGACCTGCGGGATGTCGTACTTGTAATGCCCGATTTGGTTGAGTGCACCCGCGACCGTAGGGTGCTTGTCCCAGGGGTTTTTCAACTCGAACAAGACGAGCGGCAGGCCGTTCACGAAGATGACGATATCGGGCCGGCGGTCGTTCTGGCCGTGAACGGGGAACTGGTTGACGACCAGGAACTCGTTCTCAGAGGGACGCTCCCAGTCGATGGCGTTGACATGCCGGTACTGGGCTGTCCCGTCAGGCTGCTCGATCCGTACCTCGAGCCCGCGCGTAAGTGAGGCGTGGAAGGCCATGTTGCGACGCAGGGTGTCCGCGCCTTCAGGCCTTGCGAGCCGGCCAACTGCCTCGTCCAGCGAAGCAGCTGGTAGATCGGCGTACCGCTTGGCGAGGAATGCACGAAGCCGGTCTCGCAGGACCACCTCGTCCACAGCCCGGTCCAGATGTTGGCCTTGGATGTGACTGTACCCGAGCGCCTCGAGCCGTTCGATGACGGTCAGCTCGAAGTCGGTCTCGGTGCCGCGGTGGGCTGTCAAGAGAAGGAGCTGCGGCGGCTATCGTCTCTCGGCGTTCGCCGGGCTTTGCCACGTGGCAGCCAAGGCAGCGATCTCCGGCCCGTATCTCGGCCAGTCGTGCAGCGTCGCGGGGTCGAAGTCAGCCCCGTTTGGCCAAGTGATCGTGCCAACCTCCGGATCCAGGCGGACCCGGTCGAAGTATGTGGCGTCACGCAAGGGCTCGAAGATCTCGCCGTGCAGCGCGGGCCAGAAGTCGATAACCTGGCTCGTACCGTCCTCAAAGAACACTCGCAGCGTAAACGGCGCCACCTTCTCGAAACGGACGACTTCGTGGATCGCGTGAACCAGCTTGTCCATGGCCTACCTCAGAGGGTCTATTTTACCCGGTGCCCGGCCCGCCTGCAGCGTTCCCCAAGCTATCCGAAGCTCTTCCTGATGAATCTCGGCCCAGGCGATCACGAGCCGCTCTTGGCGGCTCGGCAGGGATCCGGCCATCCGCTCGACCACGTCGACCGCATACACTCCGACGTGCTCCCCAAAATAGGCATGGAAGTGAGGGCGGTGATGGGGTCCGCCGGCTTCCACGAACATGCGGATCACGATGCCGAAGAAGCGGCTCAGTTCAGGCAAGGGCCCCGGCCGCGGCGTCCTCAGCGTCCTTCACGCGGATCTCACCGGAGAGGAGCCTGGGGAGAATGTAGTCGCGAATGGCGGCAAGCGTATTGTTCTCCTGGACGTTTCCGGCCACCCGTTCAAAGAGCCCGCCGACGACGACTTCGAACTTCTCCACGAGTCCTGGCGGAGGCACGAGCACAGGGATCGGCCGGAAGCTTGCCTTGCTGATCTCGGCAAACGTGGTTCCGCCTGCTCGCGCCAGAATCTCTTCGAGGCTCTCTCTCACCCAATGGAAGACGTATTGCGTGCCAAGTGTCCGGTCGCAGACCATCGCGATGAAGCCTTGATTGATCGCCGTGGGAGCCCACGCGATTGCCGTGTAACCGATCGGGGCTCGCGACGAAAGCAACACCGTTCCCCTCGGTAAGAGGACCGAGCTAATCTGCTTCAGACCGGCCTCCGTGATGTGCCGATCGCTATCGAGGAGGATCGGTGTGGCCAGGTTCGAGAGATCCTTGGGCGTCGTCCAATTGAACCGTCCTCCTTCCCAGAAGCGGGGCTCGTCGGTGCTCGGTGTACTGCCGCCGACCACGCGAGTCTCCTCGCCGATCGTCGAGACCCGCCATCCCTCAGGAATCTGGCCCATCTCCGAGTCCACGAACCTGTTTGGCAGCAGCGCGACGGTCTCGGCATCCATCCCGAACGGCTGACGGCCGGCCGCCTTCGCGATAACTGGATCGAAGTCCACGAACCAGGACTTAAAGAGCGCCTGGGCCATCGCTTCGAGCATGCGGTTCATCTCGCGATTTAGCTCGATCCTGTCGTCGAGGGCTCCGAGAATGCGACCTACGGCACGCTGTCGCTCGATTGGTGGTATCGCGACCAGGAGATCGCGCTGAGCGGTCAGACTCACGTAATCGGCCATGTCGGTTTCGCCCTTGCGAGCCTGCCACTGGTCAACAAATGCACGTGAACTCATGAAGTAGTAGAGGAAACGTCGGTCGATCCGGTGGTCGTCGAGCGCGCGCCAAAAGGTCGTTTGCGGAGAACAAACAAACAACGGAGCGTCCAACGGTACTAGCGCCAGCTTCCCGACGGTTCCTTTGTGCGAGAAAAGCACGTCCCCAGGCTGGCCAACGCCCTTGCGGATGCGGGCGCGTGCGACCTCGCTGATGCGCTGGGCCTGGCCAAACAGCACGCGGCCGCCAGACATATCAGCGGCGCGAATGAAGACGGTCTCGCCATCACCGAATTCCGAAGGCCGAGGCCTGTCCTCACCGTGATTGCCGTCTTCGACGAGAAGCCAGCCTCTTGCCTGCAGCTCGGCCACCGTTAGCAGCGGCCAACCCCCCTCGCTACGCTTCGCCTGTGTGATCACCGTTTCGTGATTCTGGCTGTGTCCGCCGGGGATAACGCACCTAGCTGTTTCTTGATCTCCTCTTCGAGTACCCCGGCTTGTGCAAACTGCACCTCGAGCTGCTTCAGCAACCGCGGGAATTTCTCCTCGAACGGTTCATCGTCCTCGTCGCCGTTAGCCGAGCCGACGTACCGCCCTGGCGTCAGCGCGTAGTCGTGTCGGCGGACCTCTTCCAACGGCGCGGCGCGGCAGAACCCTGGCACCTCGCCCGGCGCACGCTCGCGTTTGTAGGTCCGATAGACGGAGGCGATGCGCTGTATCTCCTCATCCGAGAGCTCCTTCTGCTTGCGCGAGCCGGGAATCAGCGTGCCGAGCTTGCGCCCGTCGATGAAAAGGATCTCGGCCGTACGCTTGCGGAATCCGTTTTGTCCCCCACGGTTCCGGGAAAGGAACCAGAGCGAGCAGGGAATTTGCGTGTTGGCGAAGAGCTGCCCCGTGAGCTGCACGATGGCGTCCACGTACCCCTGCTCGATGAGCGCCTTGCGCACCGCGTGGCGCGCGGTCTCCTTGTTCGACAGCTCACCCGTCGCCATGACGAAGCCGGCTGTCCCGCCCTCCTTGAGGTGATTGAGGAAATGGAGGATCCACATCGTGTTGGCGTTGCGTGACGAAAGGGGCATGCGCTCGGTGCCGAGGACGAGCCGCGTGTCCTTGTCGGGAACACGATCGGCGCCCCAGCCATCCTCGCCCTTCGCACCGTCGTTGAACGGAGGATTAGCGAGCACGTAGTCCGCCTTGAGGGCGGCGTGTTTGTCATCGAAGTACGAGTTGCCGAGTTCGATGTCGCCGTCGATGCCGTGGATGAACAGGTTCATGCGGCACAGCCGGTAGGTGAAGTCCTTCGACTCCTGGCCGTGGAAGGAGAGCCGGCGGCGGTGCCCGGCAAACACGTCCGATTGGACGAACATGCCGCCCGAGCCGCAGCAGGGGTCGAAGACGTCGCCCGCCTGCGGCTCTAGCATGGCCACCAGCGTGCGGACGATGCTCTTGGGTGTGAAGTACTCGCCGCCCCGCTTGCCCTCCGAGTTCGCGAACTCGCCGATGAAGTACTCGTAGACGAGGCCGACGAGGTCGAGACCCCCGTGGTCCTGCGCGAAAACATCCTTGGAAAAGAGGTTGATCAGGCCGGTGACGTTCTCACGCGCAAGGTTGGAGCCGGCGTAGATCCGCGGCAGTAGCCCACGCAGCTTGTCCGGGTAGGTCTTCTCCAGGAGCTCCAGCGCGTCATCCAGGATGACCTTGATGTCGTCGGCCTGTGCGCTCTTGCGGATGTGGTCCCAGCGCGCCTTCTCAGGTACGACGAACGCACCCGCAGCCCGGTGTTCGTCCTGATCCTCCACGACTTGCGGCAGCCGGTAATAGTCGCTTTGCGGATCGCTGACGAGCCGTCTCAGTTCCTCGCGCCGCTGCTCATACCGCAGGGATAGGAAGCGCAGGAAGATTATTGGTAGGACGTAGCGCTTGTAGTCAGCCGGCTCGATGGCGCCCCGAAGGTTCACCGCGGCCTGCCAAAGCTCCCGGACGAGGGCGGCATGGCCGTTGGTCGGAGCGGCGCCTCCGTTTGGGCTCTTCCTTGTAGGTCGGCGCTTCATGGGTTTTGCGTGAGCGTATCAGGCGGCGCCAGTGGCTTCAACGGTGGCAAGCCAATCCTTCGGCGCGCAAGCTCTTGGGCAGTAGCCGCATGGCCGCATCCGCATCCCGACCTCGGCCCCTCCGCCGGCCCCCCGTCTGTCCCCCGCCTTGACGCGACCGTCTCCGCGCGGTAGACCTGTCCCCGGGAACCATGAAAGCGCTGATCAAGAGCCGTGCCGAGGCTGGTCTGTGGCTGGAGGACGTCCCGGAGCCGAAGATCGGCATCAACGACGTGCTCATCCGCGTCCACCGGACGGGGATCTGCGGCACGGACGTGCACATCTACAAGTGGGACGCCTGGGCGGCGAAGACCATCCGGGTCCCCCTCGTCATCGGGCACGAGTTCGTGGGCGAGATCGTGGAGGTGGGGTCGAACGTCACCGACTTCCGGACCGGGCAGATCGTGAGCGGGGAGGGCCACGTGGTGTGCGGCCGCTGCCGCAACTGCCTGGCCGGCCGGCGCCATCTCTGCGCGGACACCAAGGGCGTGGGGGTCGACCGCGCGGGGGCGTTCGCGGAGTACCTGGCCCTGCCCATGAGCAACGTCTGGGTCCATCCCAAGGGGATCGACGAGGACGTGGCGGCCATCTTCGACCCGTTCGGCAACGCGGTCCACACCGCGCTCTCCTTCCCGGTGCTGGGAGAGGACGTGCTGGTGACGGGGGCGGGGCCGATCGGCATCATGGCCGCGGCGGTCGCCCTGCACGCCGCCGCCCGCTACGTCGTGATCACGGACGTGAACCCCTACCGGCTGGAGCTGGCCCGCAGGATGGGGGTCACCCGCGCGGTGAACCCGCAGGAGAAGAGCCTGAGGGAGGTCCAGAAGGAGCTGGGGATGCTGGAGGGGTTCGACGTGGGGATGGAGATGTCGGGCAACCCCCAGGCCTTCCGCGACATGCTCGGCAACATGGCCCACGGCGGCAAGATCGCGCTGCTCGGCATCCCCGACAAGGAGATGGCCATCGACTGGAACACGGTCATCTTCCACATGCTGACCATCAAGGGCATCTACGGCCGCGAGATGTACGAGACCTGGTACAAGATGAACGTCATGCTGGAGAGCGGCCTCGACATCAAGCCCGTCATCACCCACCACTTCCACCAGCGCGAATTCCAGCGCGGGTTCGAGGTCATGATGACGGGCAACTCGGGGAGGGTCGTGCTGGACTGGCAGTGATCTCCTACGGCCAGGGCACCGCCCGGGCGCGCTCGCCGAAGACCGCCGCGTCCTCCTCGAGCAGGAAGCCGGAACGGCTCAGGGCCTCGGCCGCGGCCGTCACCTTCTCGACATAGGCCGCCCGCGACGGATAGCGCGCCTCGCGGGACGGCCGCGGGTCTCCCCGGCGGCGGCGCTCGGCCTCGTTGGGGGCGAAGGGCACGTACGAGCCGTCCCAACGCCCGAGGGCGTGGGGCGCCCCCATCTCGGCCCGACGGAGGTTCCAGCCCGCGAACGTTCCGAGCGGCGCCGCCACCTCCGGCAGGCGGATGCCGGCCCGCTCGTTGCCGTCCGCGTCCACGTCGGGCACGAGGGCGACGTAGGGCGGACCGAGGCTCGGCGGCACCCGGTCGATGATCCCCTCGGTGCGGAACCGAGGCCCGAGGTCGAGCCTGGGCGGCGCCAGGTTGGCGCTCGGTAGCCGGACCCCGGGAATGGCGGGAAAGTGCCGGCGCCACTCGTCCACGGTCACCAGCTCCCCCCGGTCGATGCGGGGGTAGACGCTCGCGGGCGGTGTCGCATCGCTCGTCACCCAATGGTCCAGGGCCACGAGCAGGGCCCGCAGGGGTGGCGAGTGGTCCAGGTCGTTCACCGGGTGCTCGTACTGCCGCCGCGCGCTCGCCCCTGCGATCGTGTGCTGCCCCCCGGCGATGAAGTAGACGCGGACGCGCTCGTCGAGGGGCGCGTCGCGCGTCCCCGTTACGTCGGTGTGGAGCAGGGAGGCCGCGCGCGTCCAGTACTCGGTGGAGGTGCCCGTATAGAAGAGGCGCGGAACCTTCCCCATCGCCTTCGCCACCGCCAGCACGTCCCCCGTCTCGCCCGTCAACTGGTCCGTCTGGGGGCTCGGGACGAACGGGAAGAAGTCGGCCGGGTACTGCTGGTCCTCGAGCGGGCTCGGGTGGCGGGTGGTCTGGGCGAAGCGGTGGTTGAACGAGCCCTTGCCCCCGCCCGCCACGTGGACGAAGCCCGCGTCGAAGACCATGCGACCGGCCTCGTCGACGTGGAAGCCCTCGAAGAGCATGTGCTGGATGACGCGGCCCGACTGGGAGATGCCGAAGATGTAGGCCCTCTCCGCGTCGGGGCGCGCGGGCCCACCCGCGTCCGCGCGGACCAGCGGGTTCGGGCTCCCGGAGGCGTCTCCCGCCGCGAAGCGGAAGAAGGACAGGGTGTCGCGGATCGCGGCCAGGCCGAGGCCGACCACGCGCGGGTCCCGGGCCGTGTAGACCACCTCGTAGATGCGGCCCGGTTCGAATCCCCCGGGAACGTGCACGTGGGTAGGGTCGGCGAAGCGCCAGCGGTCGCGCGGGATCTCGGTCCGCGCCGCCCGCTGTTCGTCGCGCACGGTGAGGGTCGCGTGCGCGTTGGTGGAGGCGTCCACGACCTCGTAGCACCGGCTGTTCCCCCAGGCCAGGGGCTCGGTGTCGCTCCGCTGGTTCACCACGATCTCGGCCGCGACCCGACCTGTGATGGGCTGGCCGTCGTCGGTGGCGATCGGCAGGTCGATCTGGAGGCGTCCGTCACCCGGGAGCACGTCCCAGTTCCAGGCGCTCCAGGCGAGGGTGTAGCCCCGGCGGAGGAGGAAGCCGTTGCCCGCGTGCGCGGCGGTGGTGGGCTCGTTGCTGCCCGCCGCGCGGTTGAAGCGAGACAGCATGCCGAGGTTGCCCCGGTTGTTGACCTCGTAAAGGAGCCGGTGGCTCCCCTTCGCGAGGTCGACCGGCTTGAGCAGGACGAAGTCGCCGGTGAACGTGACGCGGCCGCTCGCGTCCCGCGGAGCCTTCCCCAGGTCCACGATGCGGGCGTTCGCGGGGCTCGCGGGGTCAACCGCGTAGTGGAGCCGGCCGCGCACCTTCTCGTACGCGCCCACCGCCCCGAACGCCTGCCCACCCGCGAAGGGCTCGCGCGAGCTCACCTCGATGCGGACGACCTCGGCCGAAGCGGAAGCCGCCCCGAGCAGGGCGAGACCAACCGAGAAGTCCCGGAGGCGCACTACTCCCCCTCCTCACCCGCGTCGTGGTGCCAGGCCACGTGGATGCGCCGGGCCTCGGCCTCCGCGCTCCGGTCGGGGAACGACTGCCCGGTGAGCTCGTTGTAGACCTTCGCCACCTGGGCTGCGAAAGGGTGCCCGACGTACCGCACGATGCGCGCGTTTGCCGCCAGCTCGGCGCGCACCCTGTCCACGGCCGCCTGGACCTCGGCCGCGCTCTTCCCCGCGCTGGCCGCGGTCACGGCCCGGTACAGCTCCTTGAAGAACGCCTGCTGGTCCTCGAGGACCGAGGCAGGGCCGAGCGGCCCGTGGCCCGGACCCACCACCTGCGCCCCCAGCTCGCGGGCGCGGTCCAGGGTCTTGATCCAGTCGGCGACCTGGCCGTCGCCCACGTAGTTGTAGGGGCCGTTCACGCAGGCGTCGCCCGTGAACAGGATCTTCTCCTTGGGCAGCCAGGCGAACCCGTCGCCGTGGGTGTGGGCGGTGCCGAAGTAGCGCAGCTCCGCCCGATGGACGCCGTCGTCGAAGATCAGGGTGTCCGGGAAGAGCACGCTCGGGGGCTTGAGCTTCGAGCTCCGGACGTCCTCGCGCTCCTTCGCGGTGCCTTCCCACCTTCCGGGCTTGCCGCCGTCAAAGAGGCCCGTCTCGTACTTCTTCATCTCCTCGACCACGCCCGTGTGCGCCACCGGGGTGGCGCCCTGCTCGACCCACACCTGGTTGCCGTAGGCGTGGTCCCCATGGTGATGGGTGTCGAAGGCGAAGCGGATCGGCTTGTCGGTGATCGCGTGGATCTTGGGGATGATCTCCCGGGCCCCCGAGGGGAAGTTCGCGTCGATCACGAGGACGTAGTCCTCGAAGACGACCCAGCCGTTGTTGCAGTGTCCCTTCCCCTTGATGTCGCCCTCGTGGAAGTACACGTCGGGAGCGAGCTTCTTGACCTCTCCCACCTGCGCAACCGCCGCCGTCGCGCATCCCACGAACGCCATCGCCGCCGCCGTCACCCAGCCCTTCATGGAGATTCCCTCCCGTTCAGTCCGGCTCCCCATGATAGTCGCGCTTGATTCGAGGGCAAGCCTGCATCACGATGCCCGTCCCGTGAGAAGCGTCGTCCTCGCCTTCATCCTCGCCCTGCTCGTCTCGCCGACGAACGCGCAGCCGCCCGACCCCGACACCCTGATCGTCGAGGTGCGCAGCGAGGGGCGGCCTCTCGCGCGGGCCACCGTGAGCGCGGGCGTCCTGCAGGGGACGACCGATGCCGCCGGTCGCGCCGCCCTGTCCCTGGCCCCCGGCCCATGCGAGATCCGGGTCGAGGCGGCCGGCCACCTGCCCGCCTCCGTGCGGGTGTCCATCGCCGCGGGGGCCACGCCGCCGGTTTCCGTCGAGCTCAGGCCGCTCGCGGAAGAGGTCACCGTCACCACGACCCGCAGCACGACGCGGCTCCAGGACCAGCCGCTGCGGGTGGAGGTGATCGACCGCGACGACATCGAGGAAAAGGCCCTGATGACGCCGGGCAACGTCGCCATGCTGCTCGGAGAGACCACCGGGCTGCGCGTGCAGACCACGGCCCCCTCGCTGGGCGCCGCGAACGTGCGGATTCAGGGCCTGCGCGGCCACTATTCCCAGCTCCTCGCCGACGGGCTGCCCCTCTACGGCGCCCAGGGAGACTCGTTCAGCCTGATGCAGGTGCCGCCCCTCGACCTGGGACAGGTCGAGGTGATCAAGGGCGTCGCCTCCGCGCTGTACGGGGCGTCGGCTCTCGGGGGCGTGGTGAACCTCGTGTCGCGCCGGCCCCGAGGGCACGAGGAGGAGATGCTCCTGAACGCGACCACCCTGGGCGGCGTGGACGCGACGGGATGGCTGGCCCGAGCCGGGCGATGGTCCTGGTCGGCGATCGCCGGCTACCACGGCCAGGCGCGCCGCGACGTCGACGGGGACGGCTGGACGGACGTGGCGGGATACGATCGCGGCCTCCTCCGCCCGCGCCTCTCCTTCGACGACGGCCGGGGCACCACCGTCCTGGCGACGGCGGGCGTGATCGCCGAGAATCGCGAAGGCGGCACCGTCGAGGGCGAGCTCGCGCCGGACGGCCAGCCCTTCGTCGAATCGCTCGGGACCCGGCACGTCGACGGCGGATTCGTCGGGAAGTGGCTGATGTCGGGCCGGCTCGTCTCGGTCCGCGGCTCCTTGGTGCGGACCGCCCAGGACCGGCGTTTCGGTCCGGAACACGAGCGCGGCGTGCACCTCACCTGGTTCGGCGAAGCGTCGATCACCGGGACCAGCGGCCCCCACACCTGGGTCGCGGGGGCCGCCTTCCCCCAGGATCGCTACGACCTTCGGGAAGGGCCTCCCTTCGATTATTCGTTCTCCGCGCCCGGCTTCTTCGCCCAGGACGAGATCGCCTTCGGTCCGCGACTCCTGCTCGCCGCCAGCGCACGGGCCGACCTCCACTCGGAGTACGGCACCTTGGCGAGCCCGCGCCTCTCGCTCCTCGCCCGCCCGCATCCCGCGTGGACGCTCCGTCTGTCCGGCGGCACCGGCGCCTTCGCGCCCACGCCCTTCAACGAGCGGACCGACGAGACGGGCCTGGCCCGCCTGCGGCCTCTCTCCGGGCTTCGGGCCGAGCGCGCCCGCGGCGCGTCCTTCGACGTGGCTTTTCGCGGGGGCGGCTTCGACCTGTCGGGCACCCTCTTCGGCTCGCTCGTCCGACACCCGACCCAGCTCGAGACGGTCGGCCCCGAGGTGGTCGAGCTCGTGAACGTGCCGGAGCCCACCCGCACCTGGGGGACCGAGCTCATCGCCCGATACGTGAAGAACGGCTTCACCGTCATGCTCACCCACGCCTGGACGCGCTCGACGGAGCTGGACCTGGACGCGGGCGCGAGGCGGGAGGTGCCGCTGACGCCGCGGCATGCCGCCTCGTTCAACATGATCTGGGAGGGCGAGCGCTGGGGGCGCCTCGGGATCGAGGCCTACTACACCGGGCGCCAGCAGCTCGAGGACGACCCGCGACGCAAGTCCGGCCGGCCCTACCTGCTCCTGGGAGCGCTGGCCCAGCGCCGCTTCGGCAAGGTGCGCGTGTTCGTGAACGCGGAAAACCTGCTGGACGTGCGCCAGACCCGCGAGGAGCCCGTCGTCCTGCCCGCGCGGCGCCCCGACGGCGGTTGGACGGTGGACGCCTGGGCGCCCCTCGATGGACGTGTGGTCAACGGCGGCATCCGCGTGGTCTTCTGAGGGCGGGCCGCAGTACCATCGACGCATGGCCACGCGGCGGCAGTTCCTGGCCAGCGGGCTCCGGGCGGGCCTCGCGCTGCCCGCGGCCGGCCTTCTCTCGCGCCTGCCGGAGGCCGGCACTCGCGCGCAGCTCGCGGAGGCTTCGGGCCTGGCCCGTCGCTTCCCGGACCTCCCCCACCACTTCGTCTTCGAGTACTACCCGTGGTACGGCGGCCCGCCCGATTACGACCACTGGGACTACCTGGGCCGTCACCCACCCCTCGACATCGCCTCTCCCTACATGCCTCGGCTCGGCCCCTACGACGTGCGGTCCCGGGACGTCCTCGAGCAGCACGCCCGCTGGATCACGGAGGCGGGGGTGGGGGCGATCGCCCTGTCCTGGTGGGGGCGCGGGAGCTGGCAGGACCAGCGGGTCAGCCTGATCATGGACGTCATGCGCGACCACGGGATCAAGGTCACGTTCGCCATGGAGCCCTACGCGGACAATCGGGCTTCACGGTACGCGGACGACATCCTCTATCTCCTTGGGAAGTACGGGGAGAATCGCGGTTGGGACGCGTTCCTGATCCTGCGCGACGCCGACGGCGCGGAGGGCCCGGTCTTCAAGGGCTTCCGCTGCATCCTGCCCGAGACCTCGACCGACTGCCTGGGCCAGACCCATTCCGTGTCCGACTACACCCCCGACGCGGTCTGGCGCCGGCAGACCGACACCCTGCGCCAGACCCTGCGCGCGGACTTCGATCACGTGACCCTCCTCGCGGACTCCCTCGAGTTCCGGCGCACTCCGGCCTCGGGGTTCGACGGCATCGGGATCTACGACAACTACATCGGCCCCGAGCGCTACGCCGGCTACGCGGAGGGCGCTTCCCGGGCGCGGCTCTTGTTCTCGTTCAACGTGAACCCCGGCTACCTCCAGATCGAGCCGCGACAGGTCTCCGACCCCTGCTACCACCCGCGGACCTTCGCCCCGGAGACCACGGGCCTGGATCTCTCGCGGCCGGAGGGGCGGGCGCTGGCGGCGCGGCAATCCGAGCTGCGCGTCCGCGAGTCCTTCGAAGCCACCCTCGCCGTCCAGGCCGACCCCGCGCTGGAGAACATGCGCCGGGGCTTCTTCCTCGTCTACATCAACTCCTTCAACGAGTGGCACGAGGGCCACGCCTTCGAGCCCATGAAGGACGCCGCCGACCTGACCCCCGCCGAGCGGGCCCTGGGCTACGCCAACCCGGCCCAGGGTGACTATCGCCTCCGCGCCCTCGCGGAGCTGGTGCACGGCTTGCGCGGCCACGAGGTGCCGAGGGAGCCGCGAGTGCCGGGCGGGCACTTCTCTAGCGGGCTCATTCGAGTCGATGGTGCTCCTCGGTCCGGGCCGGACCAGGCCTAAGGACTGGCGCCCGTCTCACGGACGATCGACGGGCCATGAGGGCCGAAGATCAGCTCCGCCTCGTGTTGGTTGTGGCGCCAACTGCGAAGGGAGATGTTGGCGACGGTGGCCGGCCCCTGAAGCGCATAGGCCTGGATGTGGTGGAACTCCAGGAACGTGCGCTCCGTGCATCTCCGTCCGTTGCGCGCTACGAAGGCGCACTGGCCACCGTCGCGCCGCCAGACAGCGCTTTTGACCTCCTGCGGCACATGGCGGGACGGCACGGTGGGTCTGTGGATTTTATCCGCCCCGGAACGGATAAGCCGGTCTGTTCGCGGCTTGGCTACCGCCCCCAGCTTCGTCTTCTCGACCTTCTCGAGCAGGACCGT
>Ga0137361_10000445_pt1 | contig 22954 bp, 21 predicted proteins | sample Mad1_80_16metaG_FD_104923 | JGI IMG/M metagenome (GOLD analysis project Ga0137361, IMG submission 104923) | Vadose zone soil microbial communities from Angelo Coast Range Reserve, California, USA - Mad1_80_16 metaG | ecosystem: Environmental > Terrestrial > Soil > Vadose zone | place: USA... | reverse complement strand
GGCCGCGGCCCGGGCGGGCGCCGACGTGCTCTTCGTCGAGGCGCCGCGGACCGAGGAGCAGATCGAGCGCGTGGCGCGGGAGTTCGACACCCCGCTCCTCTTCAATCACGCGTCGGGCGGCCGCTCGCCGCTGCTGCCGTTTAGCCGACTGCGTGCGCTCGGCTACGCGATCATCCTCCTGCCGGTCGACACGCTGCTGGCCGCGGCCAAGGCGATCGACACCTACCTCTGCGAACTTCGGGCGACCGACGACACGCGCGCCCTCGCCGACCGGACCATGGCCTTCGCCGACTTCAACGAGCTGATCGGCGTCGCCGAGCAACTCCGACTCGCCGAGCGTTACGCCGCCGGCGGCTGACGCCGCGCCGGCGCCCCGCGCGCGACTCCACCTGTGGTAGGCTGTGGGCCGCGCCCCAGAGGAGGTCCGCATGCGGCCCGAGAAACTCGCGATCGTCGACGCGGTGGACCGTCTCGCCGACGAACTGGAACAGCTCTCCCGCCGGATCCACGATAACCCCGAGCTCGGCTACGAAGAGCTCAAGGCCTGCGGCTGGCTCACCGAGTTCCTGGGCCGCCAGGGCTTCAAGGTCGAGAAGGGCGTGGGCGGGGTCGACACGGCCTTCCGGGCGACGATCGAGACCGGCGAGGGGGCCACGATCGCGATTCTCTGCGAATACGACGCCCTCCCCGGCATCGGCCACGCGTGCGGCCACAACGTGATCGCCACCGCCGGCGCGGGCGCCGGCGCCGCGCTCGCTGCCATCCGGGCGCAGCTGCCTCGGGGCCGCATCCACGTGCTCGGCACCCCCGCCGAGGAGGGCGGCGGCGGGAAGATCAGGCTCATCAAGGCTGGGCTGTTCAAGACCGTCGACTGCGCGCTGATGGTCCACGGCTTCGACCGCACGCTCCTGCACCAGGACCATCTTGGCATCGTCCGGGCCGGGTTCGAGTTTCGCGGCAAGGCCTCCCACGCCTCTGCCGATCCCTGGGAGGGCGTCAACGGGCTCGACGCCTGCATCCAGACGTTCAACAACGTCGCGATGCTCCGCCAGCAGACGCGGCCCGACTGCCGGATCCACGGCATCATCACGCACGGGGGTGCCGCCGCCAACATCATCCCCGAGCACGCGGCGGCGCTCTTCTACGTCCGCGCACCGCGCATCGACCAGATGTGGGCGCTCTACCAGCGCGTCGTCGCGTGCGCGGAGGGTGCCGCGCGGGCGACGGGCGCCACCCTCACCGTCACCCAGCACGACAACGTGTACGAGCCGCTCAGGCGGAACCAGCCCCTCCTCGACCTCTTCGCCGCCAACATGACGACGGTCGGGATGCAGGAGGGCGAGCCGATCCGCGACCGAATGGGCTCGTCGGACATCGGGAACGTGAGCCAGATCCTCCCGGCCATCCAGCCGATGGTCGCGATCGCACCGACCGGGATGGCGATCCACACGCGCGAGTTCGCCGCCGCGGCCGTGCAGCCGATGGCCCGGGCGGGGATGCTGGCCGCCGCCAAGACGCTGGCCATGACCGCCTTCGACTTGCTTGCCGAGCCAGCGCGGGTGCAGGCGGCCAAGGACGAGTTCGCCCGGGCGCGCTAACTGGCGTGCCCGCGGACCTCCCCGCTCTCCGTCAGGCGCCCGGCCCCGGGCGGGATCCCGGTCGAGAACCGCTCGCCCACCGAGCAGGCGCGCGGGCGTCGGGGCGAGCGCGGACACGACGGTCGGGACGCAGAGGACGCCGGCCGTAAGCGCGAGCCGCGGGCGTCGGTCGCCGCGCCGCCGCGCCCTCGGCCCCGGCTCAGGGGCGCTCCGGCTCCGCGTCGAGCGGCGAGCCCCTCACACCGCGGACGCCGGGTGCGGCCTCACCGCAAGGCGGTCGAGGGCGCCGGGGAAGAACACGAGATCGAGGAGAGCTTCCGCGAACGCGTGGGCCGCGATCTCGGACAGCGCCGGGATCCCGGACTCCCAGCGCCACCGACCGAGGCGGGCGAGGGTCACGCGGGCCTGCGCGGAGGCGGGCTCGAGTCCCGTCGCCTCGAGGTGGTGATAGAGTTCGTGGGCCACGTAGATCCCGGCGACGGACAGCGAAGGATCGGCGGCGCCGACCGCGCGTACGGACTCGGCGAACAGGCGAATGGCCGGCGGCCGCGGCGCGTACTCCGCGATCCGCACGATCGAGCCGAGCGCCGGGGGCTCGCCGCACCAGCTCACGACGACCTGGAGCCGGGCGGCCAGCGCGAACGGATCGGCCGTCCCGTGCGCCGCGCGGAGGCGCCGGGCGGTCTCCCGCCCGGCCGTGAGCGCTTGGCGGACCGCGGCCGGACGGTCGTCCTCGGCAAGGCGCCGGCCCACGCGGTCGGCCGCCAGCCGCTCACGCCCCCAGACCTCCCCGGTCTCGCGGTGGATCGGCCGGGCCCTCAGAGGGAGCGGGGGACGCCGATCACGACGACGGCGTCCTCGGGGCCGAGGCCGGCCAGCTCCCCGGACGCCACCGCCTCGGCCTGGGCCAGGCTCGGGAGGCCTGAGAGGTCCAGGAGGTGCTCGCCGAAGCCGACGAAGATCTCGGGAAAGACGACGCTGTCACCCGAGTAGTGCGTCGTCTCCTCCCAGACCGCGCGGAGCAGGCGGAGCGCGTCACTCGCCATCCCCGGCCGCGCCACACCCCCGCCCTTTCGCAGCTTGACGAAGCCCGAGCGGTCGACGACCCGGAGCGGCCGCCGGGTGCGCGTGAAGAGCTTGAGCCAGCGCTCCTGCCGCGTCGCCGTGAAGACGTAGAGGCCGCTCGTGCGGGCCGCCAGCGCCGGCGCCGAGTGACCCGGCGCGAGCGAGCCGGCGGCGACGGCGCGCGCCTCGGTCTCGGAGACCGTCTCCCGGAGGTCCCGCGCCCGCAGTTCGGTCGCCCCGAGCGCGGTGGCGCGGACGCGCTGTCGCGGCGCATCGACCTCGACGTAGACCTCCACCGTCTCGGGCTGGGCGCCGAGCCTCAGCACGCTCGCCCGCGCCTCCTGCTTGATCGCGGCGAGGTCTTCCGGCCGCGGACTGGGGATGACGCGCTCGACCACGTCCTGGACCATCGCGAGCGCGACGCCGATCGACGAGATCACCTCCGCGTGCTCGGCGATCCGGTACGGCAGGCCGAGGAGCCGCGCCGTGAACGGGATCAGCGCCGCGGCGCCGCCGCCGCCGCCCACGAGCACGACCTGGCCGCGATCGAGCCCGTACTCCGCCAGCAGGGTCTCCACGAGCGGCACCACCTTCCGCGCCGCCGTCTCCAGCACGCCCTCGGCGGCGGCCTCGATCGACCGGTGGAGGCGCGCGGCGAGCGGCGCCAGGGCGCGGCGCGCGCTCTCGGGGCGCCCGTGGGCGTAGGCGCCCGGGCTGGTGAGTCCGAGCGCGTTCGCGGCGCACGTCGTGGTCAGGGCGAAGAGCTTGCCGCCCGCCCGCACGGCCACGTAGTCGTCCGGGTCTCCCGGGCGCGGGCGCAGGAGCACCAGCTCGGCGTCCCGGATCTCGGCGGGGTCGGCGAAGGCCGAGTACGGGAGGCCGGCGATGTGCGCGCTCCGTGGGCCCACGTCCGCGATCTCCCGGCCCGCGAGCCGGACGAGGCTGCCGCCCGCGACCCCGAGCACGCGGACGTCGAGCGAGTGGACGTTGGTCCGGTGGCCGCCGAGCTCGACGTACTTGAGGGTCGGCCGCCCGTGGCGGATGACGCCGACGTTCGTGCTGGTTCCGCCCACCTCGAAGAAGACGCCGTCCGAGACGCGGAGGTGCATGAGCGCGCCGGCGACGCTCGCCGCCGGACCCGAGAGCATCGTCAGGACAGGCCGCCGTCGCATCTCGGCCGCGTCCATGACACCGCCGTCGCCGCGCATGATCATGAGCGGCGCCGTGATCCCGGCCGCGCGGATGCTCGACTCCGTCATGTCGGCCGTCTCCATCATTTTCGGCAGGATGCTCGCGTTGATGACCGCACTCCGGGTGCGCACCGTCAGGCCGTAGAGCTTCGAGATCTCGTGCCCCCCGGTGGCCGGCACGCCCAGCTCGGCCGCGGTCTGCAGGACCCGCCGCTCCCGCTCGGCGTCGTCGACGCCGAAGGCCTCGCTGGCCACGATCACCTTGGCCCCCTGCCCGAGCAGCCCGCGGATCGCGGCGCGGACACGGTCCGCCGACGCCGAGCGCCGGTCGAGGAACGCGTGGAAGGTCTGGAGGCGGCGACCGGGGCCGAGCTCGAGGGCGTCCACCGCCGTCCCCCGCCGGGCGAGGAAGCCTTCGAGCGCCCCCGTGCCCATGCCGAGGATCCCCACCGGCGCCACGTCGCCTTCGAGGAGCGCGTTCGTCGCCTGGGTCGTGCTGTGGGCGAGGAACGCCACGGCGCCCGGGTCGACGCCGAACCCCGCCAGCGACCGCCGCAGTACCTCGACCACCCCCCGGGCGACCCCCTCCGGGGCGTCGTGCGTCGTGAGGACCGCCGCCTTGCCCCGGATCTCGTGGGTGGCGTCGTCGAGCACGACGGCCTTGGTGAAGGTCCCGCCGACGTCGATGCCGATCCGGACTCTCACCGACGCGTCATCGCCCGAGCGTGACGTACGCGATGAACGCGTTGATCGCGACCATGAGCCAGCCGAACGGCAGCGCCGTCCTGAGGAAGTCCTTGTGCGTCACCTTCGTGAATCCGAGGGTCCAGAGGGTCCATGAGTTGGTGGGATCCTGGCTGCCCTGGAGGCAGAGCGGCCCGCGCCAGAGGGCGTAGAGATACGGGACCGCGAGGAACTGCGACTGCAGCATGATCGAGAGCAGTGCGGCGCCGGTCCCCACGACGGCGAACGGCCCGCGGTAGATCGCGAGCGGAGCGAGCCCGGCGAAAAAAACCGCCGCCTGGAGCGGCGTCTTCGGCAGGACTGGCCGGAAGATGGGCTGGAGCGCCTGCTGGACCTGGGGGAGCTGGCCCGCGACGATCAGCATCCCGCAGATGATCCAGAGGGCCGCGATGGTGGCGATGTCCGGGAACGCGTCGTAGAAGGCCTTGTGGAAGAGGTCGACCGAGCCCTTGAGGCTTCGACTCCGTCCGGTCGCCAGGAGCGCGAAGACGATACCAAGCAGGAACGCCGGAATCATCGGCCACCTGAGGAGGGCGACGGCCGCAAGCGGGACCGCGGGAGCCAGGTACGCGTAGCGGGGGACGCGCGTCCACGCGGCCGTGCGGTCCGCCGGCGCCGCGACCGCGGCGAAGCGCCGGGTGCCCCCACGCGCCAGGTGCCAGGCCGACATCGCGAGCGCCATCCCCAGGTAGACGGCGCAGCCGATCAGGAAGAAGCGGAGGTACGGCCCCTCGTACTTGATCCCCGGAAAGAACTTCTGGAAGATGCCGAACTCGACGAGGTTCAGGTAGTTGCCGGCGCCGATCGCCATCGTGAACGCGGGGGCCGCCACCCTCGGCGGGATGCCCATCGACATCATGATCGGGAGCGCGATGACGCCGACGCCGATGGCGGCGCCGACGCCGTAGAGCGAGGTGAAGAGGAAGGCGGTGACTAGCGAGACGACCCACGCGACGATGAGCGGGCGGTCGCCCGCCAGCTCCACCGCCGACCGGATCAGGCTCTCGGCGATCCCCGTCTGGACCAGGACCTGCCCGAACCACGCGCCGAAGACGATCAGGATCACGGCCCCCGCGTACGCGGTCGCGCCGCCGTCGATCACCTTGCCCAGCACCTCGCGGAGCGGCGCACCCGTCATCGCCGCCCACAGGATCGCGAGCAGCATCAGGACGATGATGGGGCTCTGGCCCCGCATCACGGCGACGACGCCGACCAGGAAGCAGAGCAGGAGCAGGATGCCGAGGGCGAGCTGCATGGGTGCCGTCCTCTCCGTGGAGGGCCCGATTCGCGCTCGGGGCGCGACGCCCGCCCCGGCCCGTGCCAGACTCGGCGGGAGTCTAGGCGGTGGACCGGCGACTGTCAACGAACCCCGGGTACAATGAGCGGCACCTGACCCGTCTGGCGGCCCGCGGAGCGCCGGACGAATCCGACGAACGGACACGGAGACGCCCAATGAGCCAACGGCTCGAGGAACGAACCGCCCTCATCACCGGCGCGGCCTCCGGGATCGGCGCGGCGTGTGCGCGCCGGCTCGCCGCCGAAGGCGCGCGGCTCCTCCTCGCGGACCTGGACGGCGCCGGCGCCGAGAAGCTCGCCCGCGAACTCGGCCAGGCCTCCGTCCAGGCGGACGTCACGCGCACGGCCGACATCGAGCGCATGGTGGATGCGGCCTGGGAGCGCTGGGGCCGGCTCGACGTGCTCTTGAACAACGCCGGGATCGTCCAGGTCAAGCCGCTCCTCGAGATCACCGAGGACGACTGGGACCGGATCATGCGGGTCAACCTGCGCGCGGCGTTCTTCGTCCTCCAAGCGGTGGCGCGGCGGATGGTGAGGCAGGCGCCGATCCCGGGCTCGGAGCTCAGAGGCAAGCTGATCCACACGGCCTCGATCGCGGCGTATCGGGGCGGCCAGCCGCTCCTCGGTCCATACTCGGCCTCGAAGGCCGCCCTCGTGAGCGTGAGCCGAACGGCGGCCCAGGTGCTCGCCCCCCACCGGATCACGTCCAACTGCATGTGCCCGGGTGCCGTGGACACGCCGATGTGGAAGCAGATCGACGCCGACTGGACGACGCTCGAAGGCTGGGAGCGGGGCGAGGCCTGGAAGCGGCGTACCGCCGGGATCCCGCTCGGCCGGCCAGAGGTCGCCGAGGACCTGACGGGCCTCGCCGTCTTCCTGGCCAGCGCCGACTCCGACTACATGACGGGCCAGGCGGTCAAGGTCGACGGCGGCCTCGTCATGGGCGACTGAGACCCCGGCCCAAATCGAGAGACGCCGAGCCGTCCCCCAGGGCCGTCCCCCGCGGTCCTGACCTCCGAGAAGGAGGCAGCCCGGAGAGTCCTTCCCCGAGGTGTCCGTCCCTCGTGTCGCTTGCATCGGCCGTGGGCACCGGCGGCGGGACTACCGGGTTCGTTGCGCGCGTCGCGGGCCCTATGATACCGTCCGCGCGTCATGGGCGACCAGGTCGCGCTCGTTCGCGAGGGCCGTGTCGCGACCGTCACGCTGAACCGCCCGGACCGGCGCAACTCGTTGAGCGATGCGATGTTGACCGAGCTCGCGACGGCGTTCACGGAGCTCAGGGATGATGCCGAGATTCGTGCCGTCGTGGTCACCGGCGCGCCGCCGGTCTTCTCGGCGGGCGCCGACGCCCCGCTCCGCTCGACGATGTCGCCCGATGAGCGCCGGCGGGCATTCCTCCAGAGGGAGACGCAGTTCCGTCGCTTCTTCGAGCGCGCCACCACGCTCCTCGAGAATCTCGAGCAGGCGACGATCGCCATGATCAACGGGCACGCGGTCGGCGGAGGATGGGGGCTCACGCTCGCCTGCGACTTTCGTTGGGCGGCGGCCGAGGCGGAGTTCTGGATTCCGGAGGTGGACCTCGGCGTCCCGCTGGGTGTCGCGTCCACGACGCGCTTCGTTCGACTTGTCGGGCCCGCTCGCGCGAAGGAGATCATCATGGAGGGTCGACACTACTCGGCGGCCGAAGCGGCGGCGTGGGGTCTCCTCCACCGGGTCCTGCCCGGCCCCGCGCTCGCGAAGGCGGTGCGCGCCTACGCCGAGAGTCTCGCCGCCAAGCCGCCGAAGCCGCTCGCGGAGGCCAAGGCACGGATCAACGCCATCGCGCGGACGGGGATCCCGGAGGTCAACGCGATGACAGAGGGGTTCCTCGACCGCGGATGACCATGCTCGAGGGGATCCGCGTCCTCGACCTCTCTCGCGTGATCGCGGGCCCGTACTGCGCCACCCTCATGGGCGACCTCGGTGCCGACGTGGTCAAGGTCGAGCGCCCGGGGCGCGGCGACGACCTCCGTTGGACGCACGGCGACGGGATGAGCGCCGTCTTCGCCGCCATCAACCGGAACAAACGCGGGATCGCCGTCGACCTCCAGGCGCCCGAAGGCGCCGGACTCGTCTTCGAGCTGGCGCGCCGCGCCGACGTGGTCGTCGAGAATTTTCTCCCCGGCGTCGCGGCCCGGCTCGGGCTCGGGTACGACGGGATGAGCGCTTCCAACCCCGCAGTCGTGTATGTCTCCGTGACCGGCTTCGGCCAGACCGGGCCGTACGCGGCGCGCGCGGGCTACAACACGATCGCCCAGGGGATGAGCGGTCTCATGGCGCTCACCGGGATGCCCGGCAGCCCCCCGACGAAGGTGGGCGGCTCGGTGGCCGACCTCGCGGCCGGTTTCCTCGCCTTCGGCGTGGCGACCGCCGCGCTCGTCCACCGGCAACGGACGGGACAGGGCCAGCACCTCGACGTGAGCCTCCTCGCCTCGACACTGGCACTCCTCCCCGATCCGGTCGCCCACTACTTCGACTCAGGCACGCGCCCCACGCGCATCGGCAACCGCAACCCGATCCTCACTCCCGCCGAGGCGTTCCGCACCAGGGACGGCTGGCTTCAGGTCGTGATCATGAACCCCGACCAGTACGCGAGATTCTGCAAGGTGCTCGGCAACGAGCGACTCGCGACCGACCCCGCCTTCGCGACCAACGACAGCCGACTCGTTCACCATGACGAGTTCCGGGCGCTCGTCGAGGCGGCCCTTGCGGAGGCCCCGACCGGCGAGTGGGTTGCCCGGTTCCAGGGGGTTCAGGTCGCCGCGGGGCCAATCTACGAGTTCGACGAGGTCTTCGAAGACGCGCAGGTGAGGCACCTCGGCCTCGTCGCCGAGGTAGACCAGCCCGGCTACGGCAAGGCGAAAATGCTCGCCTTCCCAGTCCGCGCATCGGCGACGCCCGCCCGCATCCGCCGCCCGGCCCCCCTCCTCGGCGAGCACACCGCCGAAGTATTGGGCGAGCTCGGACTCGCCACGATCGAGGTTGAGCGGCTCGCCGCAGCGGGAGTCGTCGCGCTCGGCGGCGCGAGCTAGGACGCGTTCCGACCAGTCGAGTTCCGGCGCCCGACCCCCCGACGGCGCCGACGCCGGCGGGGTGATCGCCCGGTCGAGCTCGCGCTCGTCCGTGTGACCGCGCTGGACCCGAAGGCGTATCGCACCGATGACCGTTGTCGCGACGCGACAACGCGGAGGATCCCGAGATGATCCGCCACTTCTCGACGCTCTATGCCGGGCACGTGGACCTCGGCGACCTCGGGCAGCAGGCGACTCCCGCCAACGAGCGGCGCTACCCCAACGAGCATCTCGCCACCGTGTTCGAGAAGACCGAGGCGATCGCCCGCGCCGCGGACGACCTCGGCTACTACGCGCTCTGGCTCGCCGAGCACCACTTCCAGCACGAGGGCTACGAGTGCCTCCCCAACATCCTCCTGGTCAGCGTGCAGCTCGCCCACGTGACGAAGCGCCTGCGCCTCGGGTGCGGCTTCAACATCACGCCCATGTGGCATCCGCTCCGTCTGGCCGAGGACTTCGCCGTCGCCGACATCCTCACCGGCGGACGGGTCATCTTCGGCGTCGGCCGCGGCTACCACACCCGCGAGGTCGAGACGCTCGGCGGCTTCCTGCTCGACTCCGAGGCCAACCGCTCGCTCTTCGAAGAGCAAGTGGAGATCATTCTCGGCGCCTTCCGCGAGGAACGCTTCTCCCATCGGGGCAAGCACTATGTGCTGCCGCCGGCGGTGCCGTACCGCGGGTACGAGCTCCAAGAGATCACCCTCGTGCCCCGTCCGCTCCACCAGCCCGTCGAGTGCTGGCAGCCCATCGTGAGCGCGAGTCCCCGGGCCCTCGAGTTCATGGCCGAGCACGGCATCAAGGGGATCATCGGTGGCGGGGCCGCCACCATGGCGGAGGGGCCGATCACGGGCTACCGCGATGCGTTCGCGCGCGCCGGACGCGAGCTTGCCCTGGGGGAAAATCTCTGTCTCGGCCTCTATTTCCACCTGGCCGACTCGCGTGAGCGGGCACTCCGCGAGATGACGCCCTGGTTCGAGGAGCACGTGAAGATGTTCGCCCCCCTCGGCTTCGTGCCCGGCATTACCGAGGGCCAGATCCGTGCGGCCGCCAAGCGCGGCGGCTGGGCCGCGGCCGGCGTCCCCAGCCTCGAGGATTTCACCAGGAGTGGCGCCTGGTTCTGCGGCCCCCCCGACGGCCTCGTCGCCTCCCTGAAAGACCTCGAGCACCGCTATCCGGGGCTCGAGTACGTCAACGTCAGCTCGAGCATGGGCACCCCGACGGCGGTCTGTCTCGAGCAACTCGCCCGGTTCGCGAAGGAAGTCCTGCCGCACTTCCCGGGGGCACAGGGCGACCGAACCGATCTCTTGAAGCCGGCGCATCCGTGACCAGCAACCGGGACTCCCGGCGCGCGCGTTTCCGGCCCCCGCGCCGCGGCGACCCGGCGAGGACGACTACCCCGCCGGCGGCCCGTAGAGGCCCTCGCGGGTGCGCGGGAAGTCACCGCCGGTGTGATCGCCGTGCTTCTGGAGTAACACCTGATAGAGCCCGATGGAGCTCGCCTCAAAGGCGACGGCCGAGCTGGTGAGATACAGGAGCCAGGTCCGGTACACGCGCTCGCCCACGAGGCGCCGTGCCTCGTCGGCATGCGCTCGGAGGCGCTCCACCCACTGCCGGCACGTCCGCGCATAGTGCAGCCGGAGGCACTCGACGTCGAGGATCTCAAAACGCGCCCTCTCCATCTCGGTCAGGGTCTCCGTCAGCCCGGCCAGATCGCCGTTGGGGAAGACGTAACGGAGGAGGAACTCCGTCTGGCTGGTCGGCCTCCAGTAGAAGTTGTGCGTGATGCCGTGATTGAGGTAGAGGCCGCCGGGATTGAGCAGGATGTGGACACGATGGAAGAAGGCGGGGTAGTTCGGGATGCCGACGTGCTCGATGACGCCGACGGCGGCGATCTTGTCGTAGCGGGTGCCGGCGGGGATGTCGCGGAGGTCGCAGTATTCCACCCGGCATCGTCCCGCGAGCCCGAGGGACGCGATCCGTGCGGCCGCGTAGTCGGCCTGCGCGCGCGAGAGGGTGACGCCGAAGGCGCGGACGCCGTAGTGCTGCACGGCCCAGATGGCGAGGCCGCCCCACCCGCAGCCGATGTCGAGCAACGTCTCGTCGGGCGCCAGGCGCAGCTTCCGGCAGACGAGATCGAGCTTGTCGGCCTGCGCCTGCTCGAGCCCACCGGCGGGGTCGCGGTAGTACGCGCACGTGTACACCATGAGCGGATCGAGGAAGAGCGAGTAGAAGTCGTTTGAGACGTCATAGTGATGCGCGATGGCCCGTGCGTCGCGCGCCCTCGTCTGCGTGCTCACCGGGCGGCCTCCTTCATGCCGAAGATCGTGTCGAATACGACGCGCCGGCGCGCCACGCCGGAGCCCAGCACGAGGCGCACGGCCGCCCTGGCGACCGTGTCGGGGAGTCGGGCGACGCGCTGACCAAGCCAACCCGGCTCGCCGCAACCGTAGAGACGCATGACTTCTCGCGCGTACGCGTCGAGCGGAACGCCGCGCCCGAGATGCTCGAGCACGGCCTCGGCGGCTAGGCGGCCGCTCCGGACGGCGGGGCCGATCCCCTCGCCGCTCAAGTCGCGCGCAAGCCCGGCCGCGTCGCCGACCAGACAGAAGCGCGGTCCGGCGAGCCGCCGCGGCGCCTGGCGCCGCACGACGTACGCGTGCCCCTTGAAGGGCGCGATGTGGAGATCCGCGGGCAGCCGCCCGCACGCGCGCAGCGCGTCCACGAGCGCTTCGCGACGACGCGGGAGACTTCCGTCGGCGCCGCCGGTACAGCCGATGCCGACGTTGACCCAGTCGCCTTTGGGGAAATACCAGCCGTACCCGCGCAGGTCGGGCTCGACGTACAGCTCGGGCGCATCCATGAAGGGCGCAAGCGTGGCCGCGTGGTCGGAGGACAGTCGTGTCTCGCTCTCCTGCGCGACCACGACCTCCTCGCCCTCGGAGATACGGCCGAGCGCACGGGCGACGGGGCAGCGATGCCCGCCCGCACCAATCACGACGGGCGCTTCGAACTCGCCCTGCGCTGTCACGACGCGGACGGCCTCGCGCCTGACCCAGACGTCGGTGACACGCAACCCGCCGCGCACATCGGCCCCGGACGCCGCCGCGCGCTCGAGCAGATAGTGATCGAACTCGCGGCGAAGGATGCCGTAGCTCGCCGGCCGGCGCCAGCGCGTCTCGTGGCGCGTGCCCTCGAAGGTGAGCGTACAGGTCGTGAAGGGCTGGATCGTGAGCGGGTACTCCTCGGGATCGATCTCGAGGTCGGCCAGTGCCGCCGGCGTCACCCAGCCCGCGCAAATCTTGACCCGCGGGAACACCGCCGCGTCGAGCACGAGCGGCCGGGCGCCCGCCACCGCCAGCCGCCACGCCGCGGTGCTGCCGCCGGGGCCACCGCCCACCACGATGACGTCGTGCTCCACGCGCTCACTCCTCCCGATGGGAGGCCGGCCGGAGCGCCAACGGACTCAGCGAGAGCAGCAGGCGCAGCCGGCCCGCCAGCGGCGGACGCGTCTCCTCGAGCGCGTTGGCGACGTGCATCGCGGCGAACAGATCACCCTCGATGTCGAGGGCGCCCTCAACGTACGCCTCGCCGAACGCCAAAGGCGTGGGATCGCGGAGCAGCCGGAAGAACGTCTGGGAGGCGTGGACGACGACCGTAAACGCCGGCGGCCCGTCGCCGAACACGACCGTCGTCCCGTCCCAGAGGCGAAAGGCGAAGTTGGCCGCCACAGTTGCGAAGACCTGCCGGAGAACGCCCGCTGCGCGATCGGACAGGTGAGCGGCCGCGATCCGAGGGCTCATGGTGATCCGCCTCCGGTATTATCGACGGGGGCCGCCGACTGTCAACGTCGCGGGCCCGGACGGGCCGTCGAGGCGGCCGTGCTCTCTGAGGTGCCGGGCCGCCCGCCGACCGTCTCGTCGGGTCCGCGCTCGACCGGACCGACGACCGGCCACGAGGAGACTTCGGGCGCGAATGGAGGCGATCGGGTTCGCCTGAGACCCTCCTCGGTCACGGGGGGCCGCCGTGGCACGTGTCGGCAACGGTCGGACAGTCGTCGATCAGTCGCCGATCGTTGCCATCGCCGCCGGCGGGCGTCGTCGCCGGTGGGCCGACGCCCGCCGCGATCCTGCAGGCCGCGATGAGCCGCAGAGCGAAAGGGAACGGCCTGAGACGGCCGCCGCGCGGTCGAGGACCGCCCGCGCCGGGCTGACGGTGGCGTTCGGGCTCGCGGCGTTCATGCGCGAGCGCCTCAAGGCGCCCGTCGTCGAAGGAGAGCAAGCGAACGAGTCAGCGAGGTTGACACAGAGCGAGGGCGTCGGCCAGGACGCTGAGCACGCGCCCCCACTTGAACGGCTTGACGAGGACGAGATCGATGCCGCTGTCACGCATCTGCTCCGGCGTCATGACGTCGCCCCAGCCCGCGATCAAGACCACCGGCGTCGCTGGGCTCAGTTTCTTGACCGCGCGGGCCACGTCGACTCCCGAGCACTCGGACATCGACAGCGCGGTGACGACCACGTCAAAGGCTCCTTGTCGGAACTGTGCGAGTCCCTCCAGACCGCTCGCCGTGCCCACCGCGGCGTGCCCGGCCGCTGCCAGGGTGTCCAGGAGCATCCGCCGGGGGTGTTCGTCGCCCTCGATGACGAGGATAGAGCCCGTGCGGGTCGCCCGCGTGGTCGGTGACGACGGCAGGATCGGCGCTTGCCGCGATCGAACGCCGCGTGCACCCCCGGACCGGGCGGAAATGCGAAGGGCAGTCACGTCCTTCTTCCTCGCCTTCCAGCCGATCCGCACCCTGAGCCGGCCCTGCTCCCCCCTCTCCGTCGCCTTCAACTCGACCACGATTCCGGCGGTCGGAGCGAAGCGAAGCGCCAGTCCACCGGACGTGAAGCTGACCTCTCCCCGCTTGAGCCCGTGGGCAATCGACGTCAGGCACTCGGCGACCTCGTCCGGCGACGCGATGCGGGCGAATTCGAACCGGGTCCTTCCGATTGCGGTCGCGTCGTCGTCGCCCATCCTCAGACCCTCGGGTGCCTCCACGCCACACCGATATCAATCGTCCCCTTCGCCTGTGTTCTCTTCGCACCGATCTGAACCATTACGTGCCCGTCGGGAAAGATCGTAATCTCCTCGTCCCCCGCCGTGAGCGAGAGCGTCCTCGCGCGCATCCCCTCGGCGATTCGCGCGAGAGAATCGGCGGCCTCCGATGGCGTCGCCACCCGCTCACACTCGAATTCCTGGTCAGCGCTCATTCAAGTCAAGCCTCGAGCGCGCGGAGACGGGCTGGCGGCGACGCCCCCGCGGGGGGTCGCCGGCTCGAAGACACCGACTCGTCGCCCCGTCGTCATGCATGCGCGACGGCGGGCCACCGCCCACCCGCTCGCCGCGGGACGTCGCGCCTCCCCAGAATGAAGAACTCGAACCCCCGCAGGACGTATTGACCTCTCGTGCCCCGGCGCCCGTCCCGGCCGTGGCGCCCCCACTCCATGCGTCAATGGTAACCGATTCCCTCTTCTTCGCGGATGTGAGCCCGCGGTCCGGCGCACCCGTGTTAGACTTCGGACGTTCGGTTCGAGCGTCGCGTCTCGGTGACCCTGGGCGTCCGGTCGTGCGGCTCGGAGGCCGCGGAGACGCCTGCAGGGACCGACATCGAGCTCGAGGCACTCGGCTCACTCTCTGAGGCCACCGAAGACGACCCGTGGGGCGTGCGAGCGCGGTCACGAGGCAGAGACATCTCCGGCCTGGCCACGAGAAGCGAGCGTCCGAGATCCAGGCCACTCGCGAGATACTCACATCGGAGGACGAGGTCGTCCACGCCGGGGTGCACGGGGGGACGAGGAGACCTGGAGATCGTGATGGGTAAGGACGGATTGGAATTCACCTGTGTCAAGTCGCTCGACGAGCTCGCGGGGTACCTGGTCTCGATCGCCGATGGACTCACGCAAGGAGGGCTCAACCTCAGGTTCGGCGACCGCGTGCTTCGACTGGCGCCGGGGGCCGACGTCGAGATTCAGCTCAAGGAGCGGAAGGGGAGGATCGATCTGAAGATCGGCTGGAGGCAGCGCACGACGACTCCGGTCTCAGCTCTCCGCGTCTCGGTCGGACCGGGGGCAGGCTAGTCACTTCGGGCGACGGCCGTCGTCGATGCACCCTCGCGCCTTCGCGACGCCGTCGTCATCATCCTGTAACACCGTTCAGGTAGGAGTGGGTCGTTGCGGGTCGGCTGACCATGCGGCAGGCGCCGATCGACTGGATCGGCTCGACGTCCTCGAAACGGTTCCCGACGTCAGGAGGCTCGAACATGGGCGAAACCCTTCGACCGGCGGATCTCTGGCAGCGTCACCTCGGCGAAGGTCCGCCGCGACGGGGACGAATGACATGGGACGAGTGCCAATCGAAGCTCCTCGCGCTGACCGCGGAGGTGGCGCGCTCGGCCCCTGCCACGTCACCAGAGAAGGCTGAGGACTTTCTCCGCACCGAGCGCGAGATCGGGCTGGTCGAGGAACTTGCGGCATTCATCTGCGAACACTTCAGGGAGCTCGATGAATGGGGTGAAGCGGTCGGGCGCCCCCCCGCGGAAGCGCGCGACCGAGCCGCTGACCCGCCAGTGGCGCGGCTCGCGGACGGGCGTCGCGCACTGAGCCTCCTGTCCCGGGGCTCGCGGCGGTTGCTCGATCCGCTCAGAAGGTTGGCGGGCTCGGCGCTGCGGACCATGGCGCCGAGCCGTCGGGGCGGGTCACGAGGTCTCGCGTCGACTCTCGGGGGAGGTCGACTGCGGCCAGCGGGGGCGCCGGGGGCCGGGGAACGGCGCCGCGCCGCGCGGGCGTCGTGCCAGCGGCCGGTCGAGGTCCGCAGCCGAAGCGGCCCTCTGGGGAACGGTCAGACCGTCGACCTCAGCGTCTCCGGTATGCGCGTTCGCTTCGCCCAGCCGATCGACCTGCGCTGGCATACGGTCATGCTCCTCGACCCCGGTGACTCGCTCGGGCCGATCGTGACCCGCTTCGCGCTGGTTCGCGAAATCGTCCCTTCCCGGGAATACGCGATCCGGTTTCTGGACCTCTACCCGCGGGACGTCCACCGGCTCAGCCGGCTGCCGGCCGCGTAGCACCGCGCCCGAGGCTCGGCGGGCCCGCCACGCACGACGGCCGGCGCGGCGTCGAGGTCGCCCGGCGGGTGCGCGCTCCACGCGCGCCGGACCCGACCGCCGGGCGAAGAAGGCGATCACGCGAACCTGGCCGCTGTCCCACTGGACGCTCGCGGCAGGAGGCCTCTCCCCACCGTCCCGTTCAACTGGACCCGCGGGCAAAGGCCCCGAGGAGCGCTCGATCCCGCTCGTAGGTGAGCAGCTCGGCCGCTCTCGCCAGAGGGAGCCACCGGACCTCATCGACCTCGTTTCGGGGCGCGGCGACGCCACCGGCTGGCCGCATGGCCCAATAGCGCACCACCTTCAACCGCCCCTTGTGGTCGGTGTGGGACGTGCGGGGCAGTTCGGTCCCGAGGACGCAGCGGAGCGCCGTCTCTTCCTCGACCTCCCGAAGGGCGCAGGCCTCGTCCGTTTCGCCCGCGTCGACTTTCCCCTTCGGGAACGTCCAATCCCGACGATGGGGGCGGTGGATGAGCAGCACTTCGAGCTCACCCCGCTCGTTCTGCCTCGACACTACTCCACCGGCGGCGCGCACGACGTCCCGTGTGGCCATACTCGCCCTCCTCCGCTCCGCGGTTCGACGGGGGGCCAGACCGCCCACCCGCGCGCACGGTTCCGGACCGCCCCCGTGGGCAGCGTTCCGACGGTCCTCGTTTGGATTGACGACGAGGGGACTGCGCGCTCGAGTCCGATCAGCACCCGCGCCCAGAGACGACGGTCGGCGCCGAGGCCACCTGCCGCGTCGAATGACGCCGGCCTCGCTCGGGTCCAAGCCTGATCGACGGTGGGGCCAGGCAGAGGACGACGACCGCCCGCATGAGGCACGCCACGAGGGCCGGGGGCGGCCGGCGCCCCTGGCTGCCGACGGGCGGAGTCGACGTGGCGAGCGTGGGGTCAGGACCTCTCCGGCCCCGGCCGCTGGCATTCCTCTTCCCAAATCCGATGACACCGGCCGTGGAACCTGAGGATCGTGCCGTCCGCATAGCGGTAGGTGACGCGCGCCCCGTCGGCGTCGCATCCCGAGCACCTCGCCAACCCGATGGCGCTGTCCGCCATGATGTGCGCGCGCGGCGCGAGTGGCTGCCCGGGACCGCCGGTCAGCGGCGGGATCTCCCGAGGGAGCGCGCCGGCCGCGAGCCGTTCGCGGATCTTTTGCCGTATTGTGTCCTGCTCCATCGGCGTCCTCCCTCTGAGGCCGGGATGTGCGGCGACCTCGCCCACCGCCTTCCGTCGCTCGCGTTCCCGGCGTCGCGCGCTCCACTCCGACTCCGGCCGGCTCGCCGAAGCTCGGTCGCTCTGGTGCGGCGGTCCCGCCCCGGTCGGAGCCGGACCCGGCGCCAGGTCGCCACCCACTCGACCGACCACAGGGACCTCTGGCCGACGGTCGCGCCGGTCAGAACACGACGACGGCTCGCGTGACCTCGCCCCGCTCCATGCCCTCGAAGCCGGCGTTGATGTCCGCCAAGCCCAGGCGGTGCGTAATCAACTCGTCGAGCCGGAGCTGGCCGTCGAGATAGGCCTGGGCGATGCGCGGGAAGTCGACGCGGGGGCGGGCGCCGCCGTAGCTCGAGCGTACGATGCGCTTCTCGCCCATCAGGGAGCCGAAGCGGAGCGACACGCGGGCATTGACCGCCGTCTTGCCGAGGATGACGACGGTCGCGCCCGGCCGCGCGGCCTCGAGGGCCTGCTGGAGACTCGCCTCGGTGCCCGCCGCCTCGAAGACGTAGTCCGCCCCGCGTCCGCTCGTGAGCGCGCGGACGGCGGCCGTCACGTCCTCCCGGGTCGCGTGGAGCGTGTGGGTGGCGCCGAAGCCCGGGGCCATGGCGAGATGCCGCTCGCTCAGGTCCACGGCGATGATCCGACGCGCGCCCGCGAGCCGGGCCCCTTGGAGGACGTTCAGGCCGACGGCGCCGCAGCCGACCACGACCACGCTCGACCGCGGCTCGACCCGGGCGCAGCGGATCGCCGCGCCCACGCCGGTCATGACGCCGCAGCCGATGAGGCACGCCCGGTCGAACGGCACCTCCGCCGGCACCGGCACGGCGCCCGCCTCGGGCACGACGCAGTACTCGGCGTGCGAGGACACGACCGAGAAGTGGTGGAGCGTGCCGTCGCCCAGGCGGAGGCGCGACCGGCCGTCCGGCAGATGGCCACCGGTGACGGCGGCGACCACCCGCTCGCAGAGGATCGGCTGATCGTGGTCGCAGTAATAGCACTGCCCGCAGTTCGGGCTCCACGAGCACACCACGTGGTCACCGGACCGAACCCGCGTCACGTCCCGGCCCACCGCCTCGACCCGGCCGGCGCCCTCGTGGCCGAGGACGATCGGAAGCGGGAGCAGGAGCGAGCCGCGCATCACCTCGAGATCGGTGTGGCAGAGGCCGCTCGCGCCCAGCCTGATCAGCACATCGCGGGGCCCGAGGTCCGCAATGTGGACGCGCTCGACCTGGAGCGGCTTGCCGACCTCGTGGAGGACGGCCGCGCGCATCTCCACGCGCGCCGCCCCTCAGCCTGCCGCGGGGGTCTTCGTGAGGGCCTCGAGGAGCCGCCGCGCCGCCGCCGCCTGAGCCGCGATCGCGTCGTCGATCGGCCCGTCGGGCGGCTTCGGAAGCAGCTCGAAGTGGTGAAAGTCGTCGCGGCCGCGGGCGAGGACCGCGGGCGGGCGCTCGCCGGCCTGCGAGACGTCGGGTGTGATGAAGCGGATGGCGAAGCCGACGCGCCGGCCGTCGGTTCGGTTCGGGTTGGAGCCGTGGATGATGTTGACGTGGTGGAGCGACATCTCCCCCGCCCGGAGGACGACGTCGGTCGCGTCCTCCTCGCGGACCTCCGCCTGGACCTCCTGGCCGCGGCTCAGCAGGTTGTGCGGGGCCCAGGTCTCGACGTGGGGAAGGATCGGGCGCGCGTGCGAGCCCTTCACCACCCGCATGCAGCCGTTCTCCACGGTGCTGTCGGTCAGGGCGACCCACGCGGTCGTGACCTGGGTCGAGCTGAGCCTCCAGTAGGTGCCGTCCTGGTGCCAGGAGATGTAGCCGGGGTCGCGCGCGTGCTTGGGGAAAATCGAGACGGTCCAGACCAGGATGTTCGGCCCCAGGATGGCCTCGACCGCGTCGAGGACCGCCGGGTGGGTCGCGAGGTCGTAGGCCCAGCGGAAGTAGAGATGGGTCTGAGAGAGCTGCTGGGCCGACGGCTTGCCGCCGAGGCGGGCTTCGAGGTCGAAGTAGCCCGCGCGGAACGGCTCCACCTCCACCCGCGAGAGGGCGGGGACCGGGAAGAGCACGCCCTCGCGGTGGTAACGCTCGACCTGCTCGCGAGTGAAGACCCTTGACATCGCGCGTCCCCTCCTGCGGGCCCGGGTCGCCGAGCCCCACACGAGGATACACCCCGCGCGTGCCCGCGGGGAACGGGGCCGATTGACTCGCGTCGGCCCCGGGCCTAGTATCCCATCCTCCGGTCGGGCCGTCGAGGAGCCTGTCGCCGCGAATGGTTTGCTCGTCAACCTGCCGTACCCGAGAGGGAGAACATCATGGGAGTCCTGAATCCGTTCAAGCGGAGCGTCGTCGTTGTCACTCTCTTCCTGCTGGCCGGCCTCGCGCTGACGCCGAGCGCGCGCGCCGTGGATCCCGGCTTCCCGCCGCCGACCGGTGATCCCAGCATCATCCCGGCGGGCGCCCACCTCGACCGCATCTGGGACGGCGGGTGCGTCCTGACGGAAGGCGTCTCCGCGGGCCACGACGGAATGGTCTACTTCAGCGACATCACCTTTTCCCGGTTCTGCAAGGACCCGTCGGGCAAGTTTATCCAGGCTGGGAACATCTGGCGGTACAACCCCAAGAACAATGAGGCCACGATCTACCGGTCGCCGAGCGGCATGTCCAACGGCATCAAGTTCGACCGCGACGGCAACATGATCGCCGCTCTCGGCGCCGACTACGGCGGGCGGGCGCTCGTCAAGACCGACATGCGGACCGGCCGGAGCTGGATCCTCACGGGCCTCTTCGAGGGACGGCCGTACAACGCGCTCAACGACATCGCGATCGACGAGCGGGGCCGGATCTACTTCACGGATCCGCGCTACCTCGGCTGGGAGTCGATCGAGCAGCCGGGCGTCGCCGCGTACCGTCTGGACCCCGACGGCTCGGTGCATCGCGTCGCTGCGGATTGCGGCAAGTGCAACGGCATCCTCGTCTCCCCGGACCAGGGGAAGATGTACATCGTCAGCAACGACAACGGCTGGTGGGAGTTCCAAAAGCTCCACGAGGGCGAGAAGACCCTGCAGGGCGCCCACGCGCTCTTCGTGTACGACCTGGCGCCCGACGGCACGCTCAGCAACCGCCGCGTCTTCAAGGACTATAGCAAGGACCGGACGCCGCCCTGCAGCGGGCCCGACGGGCTCGTCGCCGACTCAGAGGGAAACCTCTGGGTGGTCGAGCGCTGTGAGCACCGCCCGGGTGTCACGGTGTACTCGCCCGACGGCACGGAGCTCGCGCACATCTCGACCGGCAAGGAGCTGCCCACGAACGTCGGCTTCGGCCGCGGCGAGGACTCCAATCTCCTCTACCTGACCTCCGGCAAGAGTGTCTATCGGATCCGGGTGGGGAAGAAGGGCTACCAGCTCCCGTAAGCCTGGCCGCCGGGGGCCGGGGAGGCGCCTCCCCGGCCCGCTTGCCCTCGACGGTACACTCGACCTCGATCGCCCCGTGCGGCCGACCCGGGGCGGCGGGCCATCGAGCTCGATGGAGGGACTGATGCGGCGTATCGTCGTCCGGGTCGCGTGGCTCCTTGCGCTGACGGGCTGCGCCGGGCTCACCGCCGGCGACCGCCCGGCAGCCAGGGCCGAGCTTCGCGACACGACCGGCCGGGCGGTGGGGACGGCGCGGCTCGAGCAGGTGGGCGACGGCGTCCACCTCGTCCTCGAGCTGACCGGGCTGCCGCCGGGCGTCCACGCCGTGCACCTCCACGAGGTCGGCCGCTGCGATCCCCCGGACTTCGCGTCGGCGGGCGGCCACTTCAACCCCGGCAAGCGCCAGCATGGGCTCGAGAACCCGCAGGGGCCGCACGCGGGCGACCTGCCGAACATCACGATCGACCCCGACGGCACGGGCCGCCTGGAGACCGTGACCGAGCGCGTCACGCTCGGGAGCGGGCCCACGTCGCTCTTCGACGCCGACGGGAGCGCCCTGGTCGTCCACGCCGGACCCGACGACTTCAGGACCGACCCCGCCGGCCTGTCGGGCGCCCGCATCGCCTGCGGGATCGTCGTGGCGGTGGCGCCGCCCAAGCCCGAGCCGGTCCGCGGCTACTGAGCCTGGTCAGCGCCAGGCGAGCACCCCGAGGCCGGCGGCGATGCTCGCGACGGTCAGCGGCGCGCCGACGCGCAGGTACTCCCCGAAGCCGAGCCTGATGCCCTCGCCGCGCGCGCACTCGGCGACGATGAGGTTCGCGACCGACCCCACGAGCGTGAGGTTGCCGGCCAGGGTCGACGCCATCGCGAGCACGAGCCACGCCGCGCGCGGAGCCGCGAACGTCGGGATCACGCTCTTGAAGAGCAGCACGGCGGGGACGTTCGACACGAGATTCGAGAGCAGGAGCGCCGCCGTCGACAGGACGAGCGGCCGGTCGAGGGCGAGGCGTCGGGCCAGGCGGAAGGCGTCGTCGGCGAGCCCGGTCGCCTCCACGGCGCCGATCACGATGAAGAGCCCGCAGAAGAGCACGAGCAGGCCGAAGTCGATCTCGCCGTAGACGCGGGCCGGCCGCACCCGCCGCGTGATCAGGAGTACCGCGGCGGCGCCGAGCGCCGCCGGCGCCACCGGGGAGCCCGCGAAGAACGCGCCGAGCATCCCGCCGGTAACGATCAGGCTCTTCACCAGCACCGCCCGGTGGACCGTGACGCGCGGGGGGCGGGGGCGCTCGGGCAGCGGCCGGGCGAGCTCCCGCCGGTAGACCCAGGCGATGATGAGGACGTCCAGCCCGAGCCCGATCACCGCCACCGGTCCGAGCGCCGCCATGAAGGCCCCGTACGGGATCCCCGACAGGCTCCCCACGATCATGTTCTGCGGGTTGCCGGTGATCGTGGCCACACTCCCCAGGTTGCTCGCGGTCGCCAGGGCGATCAGGTACGGGACCGGGCGGAGCCCGAGGCTTCTGACGATCTGGATCACGAGCGGCGTCAGCACCAGGCAGACGACGTCGTTCACGAAGAACGCCGACAGGACGCCGGCCGAGGCGATGACCGCCACCAGCAGGCCGAGCGGGCTTCGCGCGCGCCCGATCGCCCAGGCGGTCACGAGGCCGAAGAACCCCGAGAGGTCGAGGTAGGCGGCGACGATCATCATCCCGAAGAGGAGGACCAGGGTCGGCACGTCGACGGCCGCCACCGCCTGGGGCAGCGGCAGGACGCCGGTGACGACCACGAGCCCGGCGCCGATGATGGCGGCGCCCGTGCGGTCGATGCGGAAGCCCGGCAGCGTGCCGACCGCGAAGACGAAGTAGGTGGCGAGGAAGATGCCGCCCGCGATGAGCTCGCGGGTGGGGCCGGTCACCGCCCTTGGCGGCGGCGCTCCGTGGCGCGCTCGGCCTCGAGCCGTTCGAGCGCGACCTCGGAGTGGTCGGCGAAGCACATCGCGGCGGCGATCGCGCGGTGGCCGGCCTGCTCGGCGATCAGGCGGTGCATCTGCTGGCAGATCCGCCGGTACGCCGGGTGGCCCTGCGGCGTCGTGCGCAGCTCGATCACGTGCATCGCCTCCCGCGCGTTCATGTGCATGTAGAAGCGTACCCGGTAGGCCATCGCGACCGCGTACGGCGCGACCT
>Ga0137361_10000442_pt1 | contig 22988 bp, 37 predicted proteins | sample Mad1_80_16metaG_FD_104923 | JGI IMG/M metagenome (GOLD analysis project Ga0137361, IMG submission 104923) | Vadose zone soil microbial communities from Angelo Coast Range Reserve, California, USA - Mad1_80_16 metaG | ecosystem: Environmental > Terrestrial > Soil > Vadose zone | place: USA... | reverse complement strand
TAACAATATTCCCATCAATATGAAAGACAACGTTGCCGCGACACAGACCATTCTCAATCTGTCCACCTCGAACAATCTGTTTATCGGCTACGCGACCTCTGGCACGGTCTTTCTGGTGGGTGGAAGCGTAGAGGATTTTTATCCTTCCAATACCGCCACGGCACGCCTGAGCAGTACCGGACTCTACCTGGGAGGGGCGGTCAGTGCCACGGATATCCTGAACGTCAGTGGTCAGGCTGCACGCATTATCGGCTCCGCCCGCCATACGACGGCGGCGACAGCTGGGAATACGCTCACGCTCAAAGCGGGCGGGGCGGTGTCAGGTGGCAGTAACCTGGCGGGCGGTAATCTTATTCTTGTCCCTGGAGTCTCGACCGGCTCTGGTACTAGCCTGGTCAATATCCAGGCCTATCCCGGCACCGCAGGAGCCACCGCGGACAACACGGCCGTGACGTACCTGGCCGTGAGTAGTATTGGCGCTGTGACCACCCCTGCCGCCACGCAGACCATTGCGGCGGGGAATACAATAGCCGCGGACAGTTGCGGCGGTTTGAAAAGAATCACCGCCGCTGGAGCCGTAAGCACCGATACGACGAACCCTTTTACTGCGCCCGCTGCAGCCAATACTGGATGTGTCATGATGGTCTGTAATATAGGCACAACCAATGCTATTACGCTAAAGCGGGCAACCCTCTTTTTCGCCCTTGCCGGCGCTGATGTCGTCTTGCTCGCCAATTCGTGTGTTGAAGTTATCAATGACGGGACTATTTGGAGACAGTCGACTGCTCTCCTCACTGCAAGTTAGAATAGAGTTATATGCCTAAGCGTATCATCCTTCTTTTTCTGTGCATACTTGCTGTCTGTGTCCCTGGTAGAAGCCACGCAGCCAATGCCCAGGACGTGCTGGTCAATTCGTTTCAAAACTGTAGCGGTGTCCCGTGTCTCACCATTCAAAATGTCGCCGCCACGGGTCCATGGACCGGCTCACAGAACCTGAATGATTTGTTTCTGAGCAGTTTCGCTTCGTGTTCCGGCGTGCCCTGTCTCACGGTAAACGGTGCTGGCGGGGGCGGTGGCAGTGGAACCGTCACCAGTATTGGAACCACAACACCCATTACGGGTGGAACGATTACGACTACAGGGACCATTGCCTGTCCCACGTGTGGAGTAACGGGATCGCCGCTGTCGCAGTTTGCCGCCACGACGAGTTTGCAACTCTCCAGTACCGTGACCAATCCTACCGGTGGAAGTGCCACGGGCCTGAGCGTCTTTAACGATAACCCCACCTTACAGGGGTTGACGGTTACAGATGCCAAGAACATTGTGCTCAGTGCCACCACAGGCACCAAAATTGGCACGGCGACAACCCAGAAGCTGGCGTTTTACAATAGTACCCCTGTGGTACAGCCAACGGGGTCGGTGCTCACAGCGCTCAGTACGCTTGGGCTTGTGGGTACCCCAACACTCAACTTTAGTGAACTGGCCGGCTCGGCAACCAATGCCCAGACGACTGCGACAAGCGCGAATACTGCCAGTGCCATTGTGACACGTGATGGCAGTGGCAACTTTAGCGCCGGCGCCCTCACTATCAGCTCGGCGAATAAAGTCGCACTGACGGCTCCGGCAACCAGTGCCACACTGACGCTAGCCGATGGCAAAACGCTGACGGTCAGCAATACCCTCACCCTGGCAGGCACCGATGGCGCAACCATCATCCTAGGCACGGGTGGAACCGTTACCTATACGGCGAATAAACTCAGTGTTTTCGCTGTGACCACGTCAGCAGAACTCGCAGGCGTCATCAGTGATAAAGTTGGGACAGCCGGGCTCTCCTTTAGTGGTATTTCTGGCCTGGCGAATCCTTCGGCGTCACTAGGACTCACAGCCAATAATGGATCCGCCATTACAGGCATGCGCTCGGATGCAAGCCCAGCGCTCGACGTAAGCATTGCGCCAACCTGGACCGGCGTGCATACCTTTGCCTCGACCAAACTCAAAGTAGCTGGATCATCTTCGGGTACGGTGACACTCGCCGTCCCTGCTGCAGCAGGGACAAACACGCTAACGCTGCCAGCCGGAACCACCGACTTTTCAGCCACAGGCGGGACCTCACAGGTCGTCAAGCAAGTAGGGGTCGGGAGTGCCCTCACAGTCGCCAGACTCGCCTGTGCTGATCTCTCTGACAGTGGCGCCGGGTGTACTGGAGGCGCTGGGGCACCATCAGATGCCCATTACCTTACTACCCAGGCCGAAAGCGGGCTCTCGGCAGAAGTCTCGCTAGGTGCCCTGACAACCGGACTTTTACTCAATACCGTCTCAGCCTCAGTTGGTACGCCTTCAACGTATGCAGGAACGACGTGTACCAACCAGTTTGCGCGTAGCTTAAATGCCAGCGGTGCGGCTACCTGTGCCGCCGTGGACTTAACGGCCGATGTCACCGGGGTGCTGCCCGTAGCAAACGGAGGCCCTTCCTGGACCGTCTCCACCTATATCAACACCTCGACGAACGTCGACGTCTTTGTGCCGGTAGCGGGTGGGACCTCCAACTCGACGGAAGCCAATATCGATGTGGCACCGATTCCCATTAACATGACCTGTCGCAATCTACGCGTCCAACTGACGACGGCGCCTGCTGGGGGAACGACGTGGGATGTGACATTACGGACTGGGGCGGTCGGGTCACTCTCTGCCACCGCTTTGACCTGTCAAATTGCCGGAGCGGCAACGAGTTGCTCAGACCTCACGCATACAGCCGCCCTCACAGCGGGCAATATCTGGACGTATATGATGGACGCGACCGGGTCGGTTGCCAGTAGTGGCGTCTACGGCATTGCTATGGAGTGTTATAAATAAATGAAGCAAGGCTTGCCAATTTTAGGGTGTGTAGTATTTATCGCTCTGCTTGTCTGGAGTAACGGCCTCTGGTCTCAGCAACAACCTGCCCAAACGTGTAAGGATATTCCAGCCAGGTGTGATAAAGAACTGTTATTGTTACGTGGTGAAGTGGATAATAAACGCCAGGCAATTGCAGTATTGTTAGATGCCAATGAACAGTGGCAAGCCCGGGCTGAAAAAGCCGAAGCTCGTCTGAAAGACCTGGAAAAAACCCAGCCTCCAGTTCTACCAGAACTTCCCGTCCCAACTACGCCGAAAGATTAAACGCACAAGGCAGATAACTGCTGTATGATAGACACGTATGTAGAGGAGATGTGCGTACAATTTTGTCAAACATAAGGAGGGGGGAGGGTACCAAATTATGCTATCATTACTCAGCTTGAGCGCCATCACCATGGTTGTGCATGGCGTGCTCATCGGTAGTGTCATGGCACTCCTGTTCCAAACACGTAAATTTGCCGTCCATCAGCACAAATGTGACCAGCAAATAGGAGAAGTGAAAACCTTCCTGTATGGACATGTGCGGAATCTTGAATCCCGCCTGAGCCACCTCCAAGCCGTTGTTCAAGCCCAAACAGACCTTAAGGACGTCTCCGAAGATTCCGCAGAAAGACCCAACGTATGTTTCAATGGTGGCAAGTTGGATTAGTGTTACTGAGTGCACTGATTAGTTTTCTGTCGGTCGCCTACTGGACTGGACTCGCCCGCCGTGATAAAGAACATGAGCGCAATCTGGACGAAACTACACGCCGGATGGAGCAAGCTAGGCATGAGCGGGAAGATATTTTAATGCGGCTGGTGAAAATCGAAACATCATTAGCCGTGATTGATCAAAAGGTGATGCCCATCTCCACCGCGTTACAGACCATTTTGGTCAAAGAACTGACCCATTTCCATACGCCGCGCATGGATAGTTTACTGGCGCGTATCGGTCCACCCTCGCAACTCACCGACGACGAAGAAGAGGAGCTCACCATCGCCCTCTTTGAGCGTACGCAGGATATGGGTGATCTGATTAGTGATTCGGAACGCGACGCGGCATATATCTTACCGGCGATTATGCGGCGGGCGAAAGTCGAGTGTCAGTTGCTCCAAAGTGTGGTGGCCAAAGCCTATGTGCTGAAGTATGTGGCGGTCGAGAATCTGCCGGACAAATAAAGTATACTTAGGTATGAGCGATTTTAACGTCACCTTGAATATCCCAAGTGAGCTGCATTTGACGTTCAGCATCCCTGAGCTTGACGCCATGCGGTTCGAGCTGCGTCAGGGATATGTGCAATTCATAACCATGCTTACAAGCTTAGGAGCCAAAGTGTCAGAAGCATCTGATCAATTGACCGCGGCAGTGCAGTCCGTACAATCTGGATTTGACGTACTGAATACGACCTTGCAGACGGAGATGTCCCAGATTGCTGCGGCCCTCTCAGGTGCACCAACCGATCAAGCGCTGCAAACGGCGGCGGCTGATGCGGTGGCACGGCTTTCAACTCTGGCAACAAGCATTGCAGATATGAACAGTACTATACAAAATATCATTCCATAGTCTGGACACAGACCATGATTAATGCTACTATAGAGTTTATGGCCGTTAGGCGTTGAGCACTAGTTGCGCGTCTTTGCTGATGCTGTCATACGACGAATTCCATTGATTGCCGTCAGGCGTTGAGCACAATACGCAGATCCAGGGCATTATTCCCTAGGTTGCGCCGCAAAGACGCGTACTCTATTCCCTAGTCGCCAGCTGATATCCCTGCCAGAAGGCGTCCAGCAGTGGAGATCGCATCTGTGCGTATGGTTCGATCTCCCACGTTCCCAGGCGCTCCACGGTACCATTGGAACGCCGGTGAAGTTGAGCACGGGCTATCTTGGTATCCCCTGTCGCCATCTGGCCTATAACGACAATCATTTCCTGGCGGTCTGTATAGGTTTCAACCTGTCGCTCTCCACGGCTGGCGAGTTCCTCAGGGGTAAACGCTTTCATCCAGGCTTCACTGCCAAAACGACAGGCTATAACTGTATGGCCGTCCTCCTTACACCGATGCCCAAGGCCAGCCAGGTACGCCCGGCGTTGCTCCCGGTCATTAAAATCGTCGAGTGCCAGCATAAAGACCAGGACGCCCGTCGTCGTATGCACTTCGAGTATGGGCATCAACCCGTTTTCTCCCGGCCTGGGTTGAAACGGGCGTAACGCTTCTCGAGTAAATAACCCTGCAAACTCCTCTGAAGTCATCGCAGCCTCCGGTTTACGGCACTGGCACGGCAAATATCCCCACCTCTGCCGCACTGGCGTATGGTGTGCCATTCGAGACCAACACTACCAACCGCACGTAGCGGGTTTTCGTCGCCGGAAACCGCACGATCTTTTCGTTTCCCGTTAGCGCCCACGCCCCAATGCCTACGGACGTCCACGTGGCGAGATCGCTGGACGTTTCCACGCGGTAGCTGGTGATGATCCCGTTCGGATTCCCGTCTTGTCTCGGCACATACCGCAACGCATCGCACCACATGACCGATCCCAGATCGAGCGTCAGCAGATGGGGCAGCGGCGGCTGCGCGGCTTGCCACTGCGTATGCCAGTAGGTCGTCGACTTGCCGTCTATGGCATTAATGGCTCTGCCGTCTTCTCCTATCGTCTCTTGACTATCAAACGCTGCGACTGTCACCGTACCCACTGGCCTGAGGGGATAGGGCCCGGGTGGCGTGGTGCTGGCAGCTTCACAGACAAACGTTGGCGGTGTGCCTGGCGTGAGCACGCAACCAAAGGTCGTAGGGACGCTCACAGGCGGTGCAGCAGCAATAGTGACTGATACCGTGTTCGAGGGCTCTGAAACCTGACTGGCACTATACAGTGCTCGTACCGCGTAGGTATAGGTTCCTGGCTCGACCGTGTCGCTATAGGGCGGAGCGAGGGGGCGAGCGACTTCAGTGTTGTCACGCTCGAGGACATAACTCACCAGCGGCAGGGGCGTCTGGCCAGCGGGCCACACCGGGGCGTCCCAGGTGAGCTGGACGGTAGCAGCGTGGGCAAGCGTCACAAGCCAGATAACTAACGCAAGCAATATGCCTAGAATAAATCGTATGCGGAGGTAGCGAGGAAGGAGATAGTTCTTAGGCATTTAGCTTCGCTCCACTAGTAAATGTTGCATACGTGCCCAGTCTTGCGGTCTGTACACACCAGTCTCTACCCGCGTCACACGTTCTAAGGCATCCAGCCAACGTCGTTGTGCTGGAGTTATCGTACCGCTAGCCGATTTTAATTCCCAGAGATAAAGTGGTCCACCATCAGGATGTACAATTGCGACGTCTGGCCAGCCAGGAGTGGAACGTTTTGAAAGAAAAGGGTGGTAGAACAGAAGACCAAGATGCTCAACACAAAGTCTACGCAGTCTTTCTAACAACAGACCTTCAGGCTCACAAACATCATCGGCGATAGTTGGTCTAAGCTCATGAGATGGCATTAAACTAATTCCAGCCCTTGTTGCCATGTCTGTACAAAACTGGCAATAGAAAGAACCGTCTTTCGGGCAAGAACATACATTTCTTTTCATAGTATTTCAATTCCACTTCAAATCACGGTACGACCATTTTTCTATTGCATAGGTCACAATGAAACCACTACACTTTTAGGCAATCCGTACAGGTCTCCCTCTACGGATATGGCTCAATATGGACGGAGCCACTTTTTGAAGTATCCTGGGTATACCCAGGTAGTCGAGCGGGCACCTCGCACGTCGCTCGCAGATAGAAGCTTTTGCGGCCAATATCTGCGAGAAGCCCATAGCACACGCCATGTGGAGTGTCACAAGAGCCGCAAAAGTACGCCAGGCTGTCCGGATGTGGCCTTTTGCCATCCCGAGGGCGGACCACTTGATGCCAGTAGAGGTATTCTAGATCCACGGCAAATTTGCGCAGCCGCTGTGCTCAGAGCCTAACGGCATCAACGGCTGCTTCGCCATGATCTTCTATCCGTTCGATCGTCACCAGCCAGCACACCACGTCACCGGGAATGAGACCTCCCCCAGAGACAGGACGTCTCAGAGTAGGATCCCAGTGCCAGCCCATGAGCTTCTTCCAGACTTCCGGGTCAGCCTCAGGCGCCTCACGGATAGCCACAACCTTCCAGCCATACTGCCGCACGTAGGCATCGTAGCCCTCACGAATAGCGGCTGCAGACATCTCTGGCTTGGCCATCGCTTCGACAGCGTGGCGGTTGCCCTCACAGAAATAGCCACACACATGATTCATAATCGTTGAAGTCATGTCACGGTCTTTCCGGTTCTTTTACTCAACGCCTGACGGCGATCAATGGAATTTCCTACCGGCGAGATGGTCGATGACCAGGACCAGATGCCGTTTGAATGCTCAACGCCTTGTGGCATCAATGGAATAATCTTCCTCTTTTCAGCACATTACTCGCGTTCGGCTAGTTCAGCATCGAGGGCATTACTCGCATCCTGATCAAAAGGCATCCGTTCCTGGTCCTCGACAATCTCACCCGTTTTGCGGGAAGCCCGTACGCGATCAGGATCAGTCGGTGTGCCCGTATCCATATTGTAGAGTGCCGCCATATTATCTTGATTGCGCGCTTCAGGAATATCGGTGCGCTCACGGGCCTCATCCTCTTGTAGCATAGCATGGAGCTGTGGCGCGCCCTTGATCATTTTAGCAGCCCGTTTCAGCACGGTTTTGCGGCACATCTCATCACGGTCGGTTACCCAGGGACCGGACTCATGCATTGGCGCACGTTTGCAAATCGCGTCCAATTGCTTGAGGGTCATAACCTCGACATGTTTGCGCTGTGTGCCTTTGAGGAGGATACAGGCGTAGTAAAACCGGACTTTGCCTTGCTCTCGTGGCGGCGTCCGCGTATAGGCAGGGATGTGGGAATAGATTTGCGCCAGGTGATCACACACAAACTCGTCACCGTCGTAAACCGGATGAGCAAAGGAGTCATCGACGCGGCCGGTGCGGTCGAGGGCAAGCAGGATGCCAAAATAGTTCGGCACATAGGTAGCGAGCCGACCACGTTGTTTATCATTGAAGGGCAAAAAGTGACAATCCCTTCCAGGCAACATCCCATAGGTTGCGGCCTTAATCGTACACTCTCTGATACTTTGCAGCGTACAATCCTTCAGCCCTGAACGGCCGCTGAGCTCTAACCAGAGGGAGGCGCGAAACTGGCCAGGGGTAATATCCGCCGGCAGGAGCGCCGGCAGTTGCAGAATGAGGCGCTGTAACATCTCTTCTGTGGCTTCGGTAAGAATGCCTTTGGCGCGTGGAACGACTGCGGTTTTACGTTGAGCAATGGCTTCTGCTGATCTTTCAGCCATGGGGGTTTCCTCATGTAAGAGGTAACATACAGACTAACCTTACCGTAACTATAGCATAGTGCTATATAGGTTGCAACGTCTCCAAGCCTGGAGGTAGTGGTAATACAACGGCTTGCCCATTGCCGCGCAGGATGGGTTGGCCACGACAGACCATCTCAAAGAGGGCTTTGGTCTTGCGGACATCCTCCGCGCAGTAGTTAATAACTTCAGCGTAGCGGCCTTTAGCCCACAGGCGCGGGGCAATAGCCCCAGTTAAGGCTTTGGGCTCTAACCCATTAGCCTGGCTAATCGCGTCCAGGGAGTTCAGCCCGCGCTCGAACTTTCCTTGAGGATCTACCCGCCAGATCTCCGCCAGGATGTCGTAGGAGACCGCACAGAGGTCTTTAAATCGATCACAGCGCGAGACCAGTACGCCACTATGGAAAAGGTCAGGCGCATCGTCTGAGAGCCGGAGCACGTCGGCTTCTTGTCTGAGCAACCCGCGCATCAGTGAGAAATCGAAACTGATACCGTTAAAACTCACCAGCAGGCACTGCATTTCCACGAAGGAAGTTATCGTATCTTCCAGGGTATGGCGGTCAAAGAAGTGCAGGTGACTATCGCCATAGGCGTAGTAACACCCAATCGAGAGCCCGAGGGCGGGCTTGTTATCCCAGCCTAGTGGAGTAAAATGCGGGCTCGCTAGCGCAGAACTACAGCGGCCCAATCCTGGTTTGTGGATGTCTTTTGGTTTGCCACAGTGGCGGCAATCGTCCGCAGATCTAAGAGTTTCAGTATCAATTACAATAATATTACTTCCTTCTAACATATTTTCCTCCTATTGCCTAGAATGGTCGTAGGCACTGAGTACAGAGAAACTCAGCCATGGCACGGTTCCTGGTGCACGATATACCCCCTGCTTGGCACCGCTAGCGGGTAGCCTTCCGGTGTTTCCCGGCCCGAGAGGACCCACACTGTTGGCGCCGTCGTATCCAGTAACAGTATCTCACCAGCACTCGTCACCACTTCCACAAGCAAGTGACCACAGGTCGGGCAGTGGCCCGGTTGCAGCACCAGCGGTTCCACTTTGATACGGGGCTTAGCCTTCATCACTCTCAGTGTCCTCCTCTTCGCCAGACAAATAATGAAAGACTATACCGTGCACGGTTGCGAGATGTTCGGCAGCATGGACCTTCCCCACATCTATATCAGTTCCGTAGTCCGGATCTTTCCACCCACAATGTTGGCATTGCACTTGCCAGACAATCTGTCCATCCTTCATAGCCTTTCCCCCCTTGACGCTATCAGCCAGGCCAGGCGTGGATCACGATCACGACGACGTGCCAGGCGTTTTGCCCGTACCAGGCATGCTTTCGAGCAGGCCGTATGGCGAAACCCCCCGTACGGCGCCGGCGCGCTGCGGCGTTGCTTACAGCCTTCGCATTTGTAGGTTTGGACCAACTTTATAAGGTAGTCGTCCATCACACACTCCTTAGATGGCCAGGGGGTCTTCGTTCCACGATATTTCGTAAGCAATACCATGAGCGATAGCTTGTAACCCACGTGGGGTTGCTTGTACTTCAGGATCAAACGCCAGTGGCACATAGAAAAAGGATTCAGCCTCGATTCGGCTATCTGTATACGGACAGCGGTAACCACTCAAGCTCGTGACCCAACTCCGCTTGCCCGTATACCGTATCCAGGGGGGCATTTGTAGGCGCACGCGGGTATCAGACTGATACCACTCGACCGGGCCAAGGTCATGGCGGCTATCGTGGAGGAGTGTGACCCAGACGGGCAGCGGATCGTCGCCAATCCACAGCGTCAGGGTAGAGCTATGCCGCCAGCGATCGCGCCGCTGCCAGGGGGCTACGTCTACGGCAATGCCAATCGGTGAGACGTCAACGGTGGACATAGGACTCCTTCAAGTGCCAGGGCGTTCTTCTCGTGGAGGTTCGCTGGTCATTCTGGGAAGCTTACGGCCGTTAAAGGGGACATGGCTAAAGTGCATCCCGGCTTGCCTGAGCATACGCAATAAGTCTCCCATCCATAGTTGCGTCTGTGCACCAAAGTCTTTGAGCTGATGCAGCATATGTCCAGTCCCAAGGGCGAGTTGCTCGGCACGCTCCGGGCCTTGCTCGGCTGTTTTGAGACGAAAGCGAAAACCCAGCGGCAGCGAGCCATCCTCCACGACTGCATTCCAGGTGGTGTAGATCGGATAGGCAAACGCGGCTTCGTGTTCACTTACCAACATAATAGCGCCGGCAAGATCGTATTCACGGCAGAGCATCTTGATCACATCCAGTGCTTCTTGCAGACGTGGGTCCTCGATAGGGCGATCATTGAACATCTGGCTCTCCTTTCGTCCGGTTGCCCGCCGCAAGTAAGTCCGCGCTGCTGGGGTGTATCCCGTGCTCCTTAAGCAATTGATAGCACGCTAGTCCCAGCCAGCGCTCGCTCGCAAACACGTTCGCCCCACAACACACCCCATCCTTGGGACCGAAATACACGCGCTGCGCCTCGAACCAGGCCGTCAGGCGGGTGACCGTCGCCATGGACATCACGGCGGTGTCCCCGTGTTCTCATAGCGGCTGATGGCCATGGCTGAGATCGCTACGGCCTGCCCCAGAGTACGGGTGGTCATGTGGAGCGCTGCGCGGGCCATGCGAAGCTGCGTTGGACTCATCTAGATGGCCAGCGGGTCCTCGTCGCCCGGCTCAGCGGGAAGATGGGCCGTGACGCGTGTGACGACTGGCTGCAGATTGCCAGCCGGTAGATTGCGTTGCTTATAGGCGTCAGGGGCCTGGGTATAGGCACTGGCCGCGGTGGCGTCTCTGTTATCCATGAGCCACTGGCGGGCTTGCCACCAGGGCATTTTGGCGCCGGTCTGCGGGTCCGCCATGCCGGAGTATTGTTCGATGAGGTTGGTCGCCCAGAGCATGATCGCGTCGACGGCGTCCTGGCGCTTCTTACCAGCTTCGCGCTCGGTGACATACTGGGCCACGAGATGATCGCGCAACACATCCAGGTTGTAGTTTTTAAGCAGGCGTACATGATGGTCTGTGCGTAACGCTGGATTTGGGGAAAGGCAGAGATCGCAGCGCAGGATAAAAGGTTTAGGAGCGCCGGGGTCCTCTGTATCGGTATCGCGCCTAGTTCGTCGTTCCATGATATTTTTCCAATCGTTTGGCACGTTGTTCTTTATCGTCAGCAACCCTAAACCATGACTTGAGAAAACGTTTCCAGCCAGATTCTGTGCGTGGACTTATACTGTCTGGCTGTTGAAAACGCATACGTATCTCAGCAAATTGCTTCTCAAGCCACCGCTGGTTAAGACCGTCAGTGAGAAGCAATGATGCTGCGGCCCACCATGCTTGATCATCGAGAAATTCAAAGGGAATGTCGAGTATGTCTTGCTCTTGTAGCCAGATAGAGAGCCAGTCATCAGCGGCTAGCCGTTGCGTCTTTTGGCGCTTTCTTCGTAACTTCGTAACAGGGATTTCTGACGGAAGACTCTCATAACCAGCCGTGAAAAACAAAAAGAATGGTACGGGATTCTCTGGAGAATCATCCCACATGGCAGTCATAATTTTTATACTCATGGCTGCACCTGCTCATTCTCTTCCTCTTCGTCTGGTAGATTATTTATGGAGGTCGTAAACTCCAAATATTCTTCCCAGCCCTTTGCAAAGCCTCTGACATAAGGAAATACACTTATAAAGTGTATGTACCATTTAAGATGAATACGCTCAGCCATTTCTGCCATGGTTTTTAGGAGGCCTGCGAGCTGTTTTGCACTTATTCCTGATGCTCTTAGAAAAGAGCATAGTTCCTTTTCTATATTGGAACGTTTAAGCAAAGACTCGCTTGTATGACAATCCTCGCAAAGTGTTCTGAGCACATCGTCAGGATAGTCCCACGGATCTTTGTCGTGGATATAGTAGTCATGATGTACGTGTAAAGTGCTTTTATTGTCTTCACAGTAGGTACATGTCCACTTATCACGCTCAAGGATAAGTAGGCGTACTCTTTGCCAGCGGGGATCAAGAAGCTTTTGCTGATAGAGAGTAAGTTTGCGGTTATTACGGTGTGGCATGCGTGTTTCCCTTCACGTTCCCTGATAGTAGGTGCGGCAACTGGCGGGAATATCCAGCTTTCGGATGCCTCCTAGCCGCACCTTTTTCGACCCTGCGATGCTCTACTCTATCACCCTAGTACCCTTCTGTCTAGGACTTTATTAGTCTGGTATCCCGTAGCGCGCCTCAATGGCTTTCAGTGCCGCGTGTAAGAGCCGCCAGCTCGTCTCTGCGAACACGGGGCGACCATCGGGCAGTTCGACGATAATCCCGATACTCACGCCTCCTGAGGCCATGCCACCTGCTAAAGCGTTCAACCGCGTCCACTCTCCGTGGACGAGATCCCGCGTGGCGAGATCTGGCCAGGCACCATCACCAGTAAGTGTTACTTGCAATATTGGCATACTCTCCCCTTTCTTAGAACGGTGGTTCGAGTCCCAGGGCACGTTCATACGCTAGCAGGTCAAAGCCTCGCTCACTGTCAGCCGCATAGACACTGAACAAACCCTTCCGCCCTTGCGCCCAGCACCACTCCGCGTAAGCGACGGCAATGGCGTAGCGACATTCTTCTTCAGTCAGGCTCATTTTGCTTGCCATACCTGGTTCCTTTCTCTATAATGGCGCTCTCCTCACAATAGCTGACTGTTTTAGAGTGGATGCTCCCCCTGTAGCAACGTGCAGGGGGAGGATTCCGCTAGGCCGGCGTACTTGCTAACGCCTCCTCAAATTCAATTTGCTGGGAAAGACACGGGATCTTCACCCCGAGTATCTCTTCGCCGTTCCTGATCCTGACGCACACCGCCATGTAATCGCGCTCTATGGCCTCCAGGTTGGGCTTGGGCAGTGTCAGGCGTTTCGTCAAGCGTTCGAGTTTGCTGAGATACTCCTTTGCTAACTCCTCCGCCAGCATCAGCCGGTTGGCCTCACTTTGATCCAGGGTCAAGGTCGACAACGTGACATTGCCAGAAGACACGAGTGTCCCCAGTGTCGCAACGTCTTCTAACGCCGCGGCTTTACCTAAACACAACCATACCCCTTTCCACAGCTTATCCACACTTCCCTCGAGGAGGCCTTCAGCAATGTTACGCAGATCAGTGTCAAAGAGCTGTGATGTGCCTAAGTCTTTGAGTTTCCAGGGTTCCAGGTCTTCATAGAGGGAGCGGAATTCTGGCAGGGGATAGTGGCCAGTTCGCTGTGGCGAGTCTCCCTCATCGCCACTGAGTGTACACACGGTTTCTGAGTACTGGACGCCATCGGGCTTGCGCACTTGCACATTGATGTTGAGACACAAGCCTTTTTGCTCGGTAGGTGCCGCGGCGATGGCTTTATAGACCGTACCATCGTCGCCTTTCCAACTACTCCAGTCTCTCAGGACATACGCGATAGCAACTCTCATTGCGTCTGGGGTGCCTCGTTCCTTGGGCATCAGTGCCTCTTTTTCAAGGCAACGCAGCCAGTTCGAGACGCGTTGGCGGTCTGCGAGAGAACTTTTTGGTATAGCTATTTTGATGAGACGTGGACGCACTTAAATCTCCTTGTGTGTCGTCATGGGAGCGTCTATACTAGACACTTCAGTTGCCCATGTGGGGTAGAAAGTGGGGTAGAAAGACGCGATATGTTCATGTTTCAGACGCCCGTTTCGGGATAATCTGCCCCGCAGCTTCTCGCCTTAGCGCAAACGCGGTTGCCAGCGTGCGAGGAACTGCGGGGACTCTTTCCTAGAGCGCCACTGCTTCTAAACTCTTGATCTGCCGTTCAATCCAGCGCAGCGCGCTACTCCTTTCACTGATATCGTCATGTTGCGGATGCGCTCCTGTGATGACGTGTCTCCAATCGTATTCCTGACTACACCACGCGATGTGTTCTTGCAACGCCCCCCGACTAGGCACGTAGCCGTACCCGAGATCTGGCGGCTCTGGGAGGCAATCCTGGAGACGAAAGATGAGGCGGCGTAGATATGCTCTATCGGTGGTCACAATGGCTTCCTGGAGACTCCAGGGGGCTTCGTGGGCCTTCAGGATAGTCACTGACGAGAATTCTGTCGTAGGGCTAACGCCGCTGAGTGTGTGATATTCCAGCGAGACGAGGCAGGTGCGCCTCCCCGAGTCTTCGAGCAACCAGGCGAGCGCCAGAGTTGCCGCCATATTCCAGTAGATGCTGGCCTCAGATGTGATACTGGCATAGGCGACGGGTAGGATGATCGTGGTCAGTGCGGTAGGATCGTCGTGTAAGAGCTTGCGTGTCGTCACCCAGGCATGGGCAAGATCGCCTCGCAGCATACGATCGGTATCGGGATGGTCGCCGGCCTCAGCCTGCACGCGCCGGCGTTTGACGCTGCGCGGGGGAGGCAAGCAGACGGTGAGCTCGTGCGCCATCGTCTCAATGTCGCTGATCGCTTCAGCAAACGGTAACATGGCGCGGCAATCCTCGAGCATCTGAAACAAATGACGTCCGTAGAAGCGCGTACTCGTGCTGGTGGAGCCCGTCGCCCCCCTGGGGATATACCGTGTGAAAACCTGGCCATCGATGATGTCAAGCTGATGCGGGGTGGCTTCGACCACGTCGAGCATCGCGCCTAGGGAGTCGTAGTAAAAGGTCAAAGTCATGGGGGAATTCCTTGTTAAAATGTTTAGGACGTGATAGATTATTCTTTGCTACACGCCAGTAGAGATATTCCACTGATCCTCGTCAGGGGTTGAGCATCTCACCTTTTAGTACGACTGTCTTGGCGTGATGCTGGGTTACTGGCGTGTAGCACCTTCCTTGCTACTCCAACGTGACACTCATGGTGTCACGATTCCTTACCGCACCGACTTTGTCGCAATTTTCATCCGGCCAATCCTCGAAAAACGCAAACCAGCTTTCCTCTAAGCTGAGTTCTTGTTGTAACTTGCAGGCATCGGCAATGTTCCTGGTTGAGACGTCCTGCGTCCAGCCTTTTTGGGCGCGACACCGGGCCCGCAAGCGTTGGCCAAACGTGACAGTGTCTGGGTCGTAGGCCTGGCGTTCCATCGCCTCGTCGTAATCGATAGCGATGCGCCCCATACGAAACCGGTCAATCGTGGCGCCGTCCAACTGATTCCTGGCGACGTAGACACGGTCGGCACCGTGCAGGTGGGTATTGGCGGCGGCAAGACAGACAAAGTTCTCGTGTTTGACGAGTGGCTCAGCCTCTTCGCCCCTGAGCGGAATCTCCCAGCGGCCGTTACTGAGTGCCGCATTCAGGATCATCAGCATGTTGCTGTCAGCCGCGTCCAGTTCATCGAGAAGGACCACGCCGCCTTCGGTGTACGCTTTGACAAAGCGCGAGCGGTTGTACTCAAAGAGGAGCCCTACCTTACTTGGATGCAGCCAGCCTTGGAGCACGCCTTCACTCACACCTGCGGAAAGCGAGATCGTATACAACGGCAGGCTCAGGGCTTTGGCGAGCAACTCACCCGTCACCGTTTTCCCGCAACCCCTGGGCCCGACCAACAACGTATGCACGCGGCATAGGGCCTGTTTGTAGACGCGGTCAAACCATTTGGGTAGCGGTAGATCGCTGTCGATGCGCTGCACGATCTCGTCACCTTTTTTCATCACGATGCGGTGCGTTTTGTGAAGGGCTTCGGCTTGCAGCGCGTAGTCGATGAGGGCCCGGACGCGGTCTTCATCGAGCACTGTTGTCTGGGGTTTGAGGCGATCTTGTAACCCACGTGCCAGGAGATCGAAAAGATCGTCTTGTGGTGGGGCAGGTGTAAGGTTTGGAGCTGATACAAGCCTGTGACCACGGCAGTGCTGAGGACACATGGAGCACTCTGCACAGTAGGCTATCTCGATACACAGGCCATTCATGCACGTGCGTGTTTTCGGTACTACTGGTTTCGGCTCCGGCATATCATCCGGCTCTGGGAGATGGTCGCCTTCTTCTTTGGCCCATTTATGGCCGTGCGGACTGGCCAGAAACTTCTGCCAAAATCCTGGCAAGATACGCCGCGTGGTGTACTTCCCCTCGTCGATAAAGGCTTGCAGGGCGACTTGGAGCCGGACGTTTGTTGCTAAGAGCTCGTCAATCTGCGGATCGGGACTTGAAAGTCGCGGCATAATCTTTTATCCTTTTAGGCCTAAACCGGGTTCCTCGCCCGTTGTTAGGAGCTGGTTGCCCCGCCAGAGAACTCGTGGCTCGCTGGCGGGGTGACACTGCGCTACTCTTCGTCTTTATCCAGCACAAATGCTGCGCCGTACCCCAGCACATGCTGACAGAGGCGTCTCGCGTCCTCCCAGTCGTGCGATGTGCCATCTGACGTGACCGTAAACACGTGTGGAAAGGAATGCTTGAGGGCAATCAAGCACGCTGTGACGAGGATGTCATAGGGCTTATAGGCGGTCTTGCAACAGCTAAAAATACCGTCCTTGCGCCAGTCTTTCTGCCAGGCTTGCGGTTTCCAGTCCCGTTCAATCCGAAACGTTTCGTGGGAACAGTCGCCGCCACACGTGCGCGCGGAGACGTGGGCGCCGGCGAACCACGTGCCTGTTTGTGGGGCTTTGGTGGCGATCCCTCCCCGGCCGGGATCATTCGAGGGCCAGACGATACCTAGGTCACGGTCCTGATGTCCGCAGGCCTCGACGCCGTTAAAGGACACACAGTCGGGAGCAAAGAGGGGATCGCCGGTGCCGTCCCAGCCGGCTAAAGGGATTTCCGTTGAGGAGTAGAGCCGCTCACAGTCCCAGGAGAAGGCAGCAAACTGGACAGGGTCGAGGTGTTGGACCGTCCGCCTGTAATAGTGGGTGTAACCCATCGGATGCTCCTTTTAGTCTTCGCGGTAATAGGCATCAAACCAGGGACCAGCCTCAAGCGTCAATTGCACGAGTGTGGGACGCGTGGCGGTGCTGCTGGAGGTTTCGGGGTCCTGGCAGTACTTTTGTGCCTCCGTAAGCCTCAGGCCAGTCAGTAGCGTGAGTCGTTTGTCACTGAGGGCAAACAGGCGAACGATCTTGTACGTTTCTATCATGGGGTGTTCCTTCTTCGAGGTCGCTGTAGCGCGTGAGCACGTACCAATCGGTCCAGGTGCTCACACAGTCGGGACAGGACATGTCTTGGTAGCAGTGGCCAGCATCCACCGTGATACTGCCGCCTTCCAGGGTGGTCCCCAGACACACAGGGCACTGCAAGCCGTGTCCGTCTACGTACTGCCGCGACGAGAGTTGCAGGGGCATGGGGGGTTTCCTTCTAGTGTTTCGCCTTCAGCGCCAGGTCGAGTAAGTGCCAGGCTCTGTCAAAGAGTCCGGCGTCGTTGGCGACGGTAATCCCTTTAGCGCGGCGCAGGGCACTGTGGCGGGTCAGGGCGGGGTTGATATCTTTCAGGGTGGCGGCGAGTAAGGGGACACTTGGAAAGTGGTGATACTGCGTCTTGGGCCACTTGTAGAGGCACAGCGCTCCACCGACACAGTAGTCCGTCTCAGTGCCGGTGTCGGCAGTACAGGGACTCGGATACGCGGCACGAATGTCTGCAGCAGTCATGGGGATGTCTTTCAAAGTGAGCTACGCCAGCCAGAGCATCTCTGACTCCCGTTGTGTCGGGCTGCCCTGGGGGCTCAGTCCCAGGACACGCACGCTTACTCCTGAGTGAAGGTAATGCCTAACTGGTCACGAAGCCCTTTGAGCATCGCTGGTAGGCGCGCCAGAATTTCCTGATCGGTGTGCGCCCGCATTGTGACCATAAACTCACACTGCCCCTTTTTAAACTTGAGGTTCAGTGATGCCGGCGCTTCGGGCAGGGGTGCTAGTTTGGGCACAACTGGACTTGGGACTTCGTACTGTGCTGGCGGGTCAAGCGGCGCCACGAGGTCAATCACCGCTTGCGGACACGGATCGAGTTCGTCCATGACCGTCGCTGCATCTGTGCCAAAGATAGCGTCCTCACGCTGGCGTTGTGCGTCGTCTACGTGTACGTCATGTGGCGCGCACGAGCTGCAGACGGTCTCTTCCTGTGCTGTCAGGCACTCGTGGCTGTAGCACGCTTCCAGGTCTGCGTGGCCACACGCGTAGGTATGGGTATGTGGCAGCTTTAGTCCTTCCATCCGGGCCTCCAAGATTTTGACGCCCCGATCAGCCGCGAGCGCGAGGAAACAGGCTAAGCGGTGCTTACACCAGCCTTGTGGGGCTTTGCCGGTGATGAGATCGGCGTCCGGACAGTTACAGCTTTTGCCCACGGTGTAGACTGTGTTCAGGTCTTTGCCAGTCGACCAGACGTCCCACCAGCCTGGTTGGGTCTGCTGCATCATGCCTGGCGCCAAGGCTAAGAGACGGGCGCGCTCTAAGCGCGTAAGATAGGCCTGGCGTTGTTCTGGGGTTTTCGTTCCCTGGGCGACTCGCTCTTCGAGGCGGGCCGTGAACTCACCTACTGCGTCGTGGATGAGAGCGGTACGGACTTGCGCTAAGGTTTTCATGTGACTATACTCCTGAGGAAGCTATGGGGGCTTCTGTTGCAAGATGGGCCAGCATCCTTGCGGTGGGTGCTGGCCCGTTGTGTGTTTATGCCTTGACGATCAAACAATCACCACGCAGGCCCTGGTCCATCAACGTCCCAGGGCGGACGAGCTTCGTGGCTTCCACGTTCACGGGCTTTTCTTTGTACAGCCCTGCTTCGTCACAGATGAGCGCCCGATGCGCCACGCTGCATGCGACGCGCTCGATATACCCACCGACAAACGCTTGGCAATGCTCAAGCGTCCACTTTGTGTTGACGGGTTCGATACGACCACCCACATAGACTTTGCTCACAACATACATGGGGGTTTCCTTAAGGTTCGTCACGCGCCAGGGCGCAGAGCACGACGATGCCATACGCCACCAGGGCGCAGGCCTGGTACCACGTCAGGACACAGGGCATAGCCATTTATCCTTCTCCAATCTCGTTTCACAGTATATCATTTACAAGTAAGACACGCACGCATATTCTAGGATTTTCCGCACGCGTCAGGGCTCGTGGGTCAGTCAGGGGTTCTGAGCTGGTGTCGGTGGTAGAGATACCAACTGCTCGTACTCACCAGGAGGCTGGTGAGGAGGGGATGGGCGAGCAGACATGCGCCCACCACGCAAAGCGCCGCGGCGAGGGTGGCGACAAACGCGCAGCCGAAGAGATCATCTATCCAGGGACGAAGAGCCATAGACTTCGCCTTTCAAGGTAAACGGGGGAGGCATGACCTCCCCCAGGGTGGTTACTGGCCACTACCACGGCGCACGATCCCTAAGACCGCGTCCCGAATCACTTCGGCATGACACGGCTTGGGCGCGCACCAGCAGACGAGATAGAGGCTGCCGGTCTGTACGTACTCCTGCGCGAGCCTGTAGAGGGCGGCGCGTACCGCTCCGTGCTTCACCCATTCACGCCTGAGCCAGTGCCTATAGCGCGCAATGGTGGCCCCACGCGTCTCACGCGCCGTGAGTGCATACGGGTTCCCAAGTGTTGAGGGTCTGGCCACAAAGTGCCCGTGCGCGCATCTGCCGTTGTGCTTATTCATGATCCAAATACCCGCCTGCCCCTGGCCAAGCGGTTTTTTCCCACTGGGTGTCGTATACACGTGCAACTCGATCGCTTTCTGTAAGGTGTAGGGTCTCAGGTGTTTCCCGTCCCGTGTCTCAATCAACTGACTCATGAGGGCCTCTCTGTCTACGCAGGGACGGGAGAGCCGGCGGCTCTCCCGTCCATACTTATTTCCAGACGTTTTCGACGATGACGACTTGTGCGTCTTCAATCGCGGTCGTGAGATAACTATCGAGCACTTCGAGTAGATCGAGGTCATCGCGCGCCGCTGCATCTTTCACCAACTTGTGAATCCGATTCACGTTCGCCGCCAGGCGTGCGAGCACGTCTTTCTTACTCATGGTGGTGTCTCCTGTTGATAACTGATACTGTTGTAGAATATACTCATAAATTCCGAACCAAAAAACATACTATCGCGAGAATCAATTTTACTGAAGTGATGAAGCAGCCCGTCTTCCTGGGTTTGTCCGCTGAGCCAACCTCGCTTACGTCCCAGTGAGTCTAAGCCCTGGGGCGAGGCACTGTTTTGGTGTTGCTCGAAGCGTCATCAGCAAGGGGGGTCGGCACTGCATTGTTTCTTTTCGTCCTTCCCGCACGCCTCAATCCAGGCGATTAAATATAATGTCAGGGCAAAATGGCGTAGCCATTTTAGGCCGCAAGGCCGGGCCTTGACGTTATATCAGCCTGGATTATATTGTGCAATCAGAGGACGAAAAGAAACGTAGTGCCGACCCTCTGTGGACGCCGCCCCAGAGGAGCACCAATGGGCCGAAACGCCCCACGGGCGCCGCTGGGATGTAAGGGTACAAATAGGACAAGGAAGACTGGGCAGCGACCATATCTTCAGTCCGAATAGTTCCCTCTACCTTACGGAGCGTCAGCGACGCAGGTGGGGGTGTGGGGGAGTCCGCTCCCCCAGCAGCGCGCTCCCGATATCAGATCTCCACTCCTCCCCCTTACTCCCTCTTCTCATTCTCCCTCGTCCCCCTCAACGGGGGACAAGGGAGACTCCTGCAGAACTGACACCTCAGCTCCGCTTCGGCGTCATTCTGCAGCCCCTCGCTACCACTGACACCATTACGACTTCATCCACGAAATGCCGGCTCGGGCTTCGGGGAGTGTGAGGGCTTCCCTCACGATCCGGAGTGAGCCGCGCACGATGACGTGCGTGCTCCGCAGCTCGCGGACGGCTGCGGTAAAGATAAAAGGGTTTTTTACCTTACGGAGCGCAGCGACATCAGGGGGCCGCGGGGGATCGGTCCCCCGCTCTTTTTTTCTCTTCGGGTGTCTTTGTTTTCCCCTACCAGTCGAGTACAAAAAAAGTCTTTGTCTCTTACTGTAAGATCTGGGAAAGGGGACAAATTCACTCTTCTCTTGGGGTGTTCATCTGTTCTTTAGGTCTTAATGTTCCATGGTAGCTATTTGGCTGCAAAACTGCGAAAATGGCAGGAAACCCAGGGAAATGGCCCTCCTCCCAAACTGGTCTGTACACTAAGATAAAAGATCATAGATAGAGCACCTCTGAGACCCGCCATTTTGCTCATCGAAAATGGCCTTGACTTTCAGATCCACTCAAGTAAACTTTAGCAGATTCGGGATACTATAGCTGTACCACTAGTTTGGTGAGCAACTATCATGCCAAAAAAGACACGCGTTGAGGCGTATGCGCAGATCTTTTTACGGGCGTTAGAGCAGCTGGTGATTCTGCCAGATCGGCTCACGCGGACAGAGTTACGGCTCTGGTTGTTGCTCATTGCGCATTGCGAGTGGCAGGGAGGGATCAACCTCTCGCAACGGGCGATGGGCGGTATACTTGGCATAGCAGAAACCCAGGTCTCAGTCGCGATGCGCACCCTACTGGACGAGGGGCTAGTATTGCGCGAGCGACCAGCGAGAGGACGCACATGGCTCTATCGTCTACCAACGGTGTTAGTAAGTCGCATGCCGCTGTCGCAGCTTCACTGGAGACGCGCTTCAGAGATGCAGCAGACGTAGCGAGCAGGAGTGAGTGGGAAGAGCGGGAGTTTGTCGAGCGAGCCGCACGGCGCATGATGGCCGAGAGTGGCACGTTGGCGGTGTTTCAGGACGCGCTTATGGCGATCGTGCACGATGAGGAGTTCAAGCGCTCGACGTTGCGTCTCCTGCTCATTCTCTTTGACGAGATCAAGCCCGCCAACTACATCGACTGGAGTGCGCACGGGCTCTCCCGCAAGTACGCAATAGACTATCAGGCCACACTCGGCGCGTGGAAACTCCTGCTCCGAAAGGACTGGCTCAGGCGCGTCACGAACGAGTATGGCTACGTGCGCTATCGGCTCTCCCCGCATCTGTGCTGGCGCGGCCGGCCGTGGAAGGCGCGCATCGCCCAAAAAAACTGGGATGCGGAAGCGCAGCTTGCACGACTGGCTGAGACGTGGCATACTGAGACACAGACGTGAGGGGTGAGGAGTCCCGGGGGAGGCAAGGGCAAGCAGGGGGTCGCAGAATACAAGACACAAACACCCCCTAGCCCCCCCCCACCTCCAGGTGCCATACCTCCCCATAGTCCTTTACAAATTATTACCCAGTCACCTACAGGGTATCTCCTATGCCCTTGATCTATAGAGCCTTTCTCCCCTTGCTCATCTTATGTGCCCTACGTATTTTGGAGGGAAGCGCCATGGCGATTTCGTACCGTGATGCAGTCCCGCGTTCGTTGAATGCCTGGTCTGGTGGCAGTGGAGACCGGCAGGCGTCGCCCCTCTGCGTCGATCCATTTGGCGTGGCCTTACTCACGCTGCTAGACGACGCGTCGGACGTAGCCTCGGAGCGGGTGTGGCAGGAGATTCCCAAGCTGATCGCCAGGCAGTGGTCCTCCTTTACGCAGTACCAATCGCCCCTCTCCACGATGGGGATGATTAGCCGTGCGGCGGAGACGGTACTGAAAATCAGGCTAGCGTCGCGTCGTGGCGGTGGGGAGGAGGAAGCGCGGAGGTTAGAGGAGTTTCAGGGGCTGATGGCGGAGATATGGGGTATGGGAGGGGACGGGGAGTCGGGTGGGCCCCTGGCATGAGAAGGTGGGGGGGAGTAAAAGTGATGGCGGAGTCGGACTGTGCGGCCCAGTACGCCGCGTGCGCGTCTGGGACAGAGGGGCCCTGGGGTTGGGTACTGAGTCCGGAAGCGTTTCTGAGCGTCCTTATGAG